>Ga0210057_1001159_pt1 | contig 40769 bp, 48 predicted proteins | sample CryGeyCG2114_010_2_FD_183968 | JGI IMG/M metagenome (GOLD analysis project Ga0210057, IMG submission 183968) | Groundwater microbial communities from aquifer - Crystal Geyser CG10_big_fil_rev_8/21/14_0.10 (SPAdes) (version 2) | ecosystem: Environmental > Aquatic > Deep subsurface > Groundwater ... | reverse complement strand
GCTTAAGTGAAAATAAAAAGTGCGTAATTAATTAAAAAAGTGCGGAAGAAAATACTAAGTGATTGATTATAAAGAATAAGTCTAAAAATAAAGTGCGGAAGGGTAATGCGTATAAAGTGCGGAGGCTCTATAGTTAAATATTTTACATAATATTGGTATAACTAAGTTAGGTAATATGAGTACTTAATCTTCCTTATAGAAAGCCTTTAAAACCTATAATCTATAAGAGAAACGAATGATACCTTTTCTGATAAAAGCAGCCTCAGTGCTATCCGCACTGATACACCTGGTAAAAGCAGTGGTCACTATAGTCATTGAATGTAAGAAAGCTTACGCAGATATACTTAGTGAAGTGGCCAAAACAAACTCAACTACCCAAACCGTAGTAAACACTGAACGCGCAGAAGTTGAAGTGGCTAATACTTCTACAGAGTCCCGTAAAGTGTTTAACACATATTCATATCCAGAAGTGGATTTAACATTGTTCGAGGGTAAGTTCTTTTCCTGGGCACCAGATATGGAGCCTACCCCCGGCTAAACTGGTTAGTTACTAACCAATGGGAGGTGTTGTGTCCTTAGTAATACCTGATGACTTCGTTGCAAAGATAAAAGCTCCTACGTCGGTATCCGAAATCATGACTTTAAAAAATAATTACTTTATTGTTAAGCATGGTGACTTATATAACTATTTCAGAATTACTCTACAACCATATTCGGAGAGTGATCTGATAATGAGATTTGATAAGCACCCCCCCGTATTACGTGAGGGAATAGTGGTTATAAACAAAAAGTGTTATGTGGTGACTCTCCCAGATTTAATGAGAGGAATTATACGTAAGTCAAGAAAATTGGAGATAACGAAAAATGGAACTAAATCAATTGCAACAACAGCTGAGCTCACAAAATCCAGTGTACCCTCAGTTGTCCCTATATCCAGTGGCGAGCCCACTATTTACAATTCAGACCAACAGACAGCTAGCATTGAAGTTGAAAATGAAATTTGCAAACAGGCTGACTTATGTTGGGATGAACAAGTTAAATCACTACTCCACTCTATCCATCAGGAAGAGGGGGGCAGCTGGGAAATATCGGACTCTGTACAACCCCGACCAACCAATGAGACTGATTCAATTCAAGATCTTGAAAGAGATCCTGGAACAGGTACAGGTTCCTGATTATCTATATGCATTTGAAAAGGGTAGAAGTATCCCGGCAATGGCTCAGAAGCATGTAGGTAAGAAGGTTATAGTCTCCGTTGATTTAAAGGACTATTTCCAAAGTATCAAACAGTATCACTTAAACCAGGTATTTAAACACTTAGGTTTTGGCGAAAAGCCAGCACTATTATTGTCTGAACTGTGTACGTACAAGTCATTTGTACCACAGGGGGCCCTGACAAGTCCTAAATTAAGCAATATTATTACAACATATACTTTCGGCCCCCTAATAAGGGAGTACTGCGAAGAGCGTGGTTATACACTAACTATATATGCCGATGATATTACTATATCTTCAGATAACTTAATAGACAACATGGGAGGTGATACGGTGCACTCTCTTATCTCATACTTAAAAGAGACCGTAGGAAGATTCGGGTTTAGGGTTAACTCGGAGAAAACTAAGGTAATGAAGTACTACCAACGGCAGTATGTCTGTGGAGCCGTTGTGAACAGTAAGGTCAATCTGCAAAAATCTGAGCGTAATACACTCAGGGCAATCATACATAACTGTGAAATCAATGGCATAGAGGCTGAGGCATCCAAAACTCAGATAACCGAAAATGAATTTATCAGTGCTATGAATGGGCGATTGAACTGGTTCAACCAGCTTAACCCACAAGCTGGGTCTCATTTTATAAATCAATTCAAAGAAATCTATGGGCGTAGTACGGCGAACGTGCGCAATAGTCAAGACGTAAGAGTAGAAGAGCTTGTTTCTCAAGGCGTCAACAATGTTGAAGTTCAGCAGGCACAGACTGCATGAATCAACCGCTTAGGATAAGCGACGAACATCCAGAACTGGAAGAAAGTACCTATGTAGGGTGGAGTATATTTAAAGGCGCTCCACCCTTTTAAAGCTCAGGAGGTTTTATGAATAAACAAATCAGTAGCCGAAATAAGCTATCCTCAAAATTATTTCAACCAACAAAATACCCAATTCTAATCCCACTAACTAACAAGGGGGGACCCTTGTATAGTTTTTAGGTTAATCAAGGTTATTTCACACTACCAGCTTGGATACCAGCACCTGCTGCTCCAGAATCACGTGCAGTAGCCACTAACTCAGAGTTGGTTACTATCTCCTCAATAATGCCTTTACATAGTGCTAACATAGCTGCGTCAGCATCTAATACGGCCGCAGCCCTATCGGATGTTTGTGTAGGGGGGAACATTACCGCCTTAATCTTTGCTAACATACCCTCAGCTGTCATTGCCATATATCATCCTTATTTACTTGAGTTAACTGATCCTGAAATATGCCCGTGTGGGGCACCTGTGAACGCGCAGATACATGAAGATTGTATTACCCCCCCTATTTCACCACCACCGCCATCTATATCTACTATAGCACCTTTAACCGTAGCTTTACCACCTGCAATTACATTAGCAGCTCCGGTAGTATTAACATTTAAAAAGCCATCATGAGTTATCTCAATATTACCATTCTCATATATATGTAATGATGCTTTTTGGGTAGCCCCACTAGCCCCGGTTCTAACTAATATACCTGTGATATCTATTACTGCAATACTTTCTATATTATCTATGGACTTATGGCTAACTACTATTTCATCGCCACTATTCTTTATAGTAGTTATGCCGCTTGTGTTAGTAATGATGGTTTCGTCTAATCCGGCTAGGCCTATCTTATGATCAACCCTCCCTACTTCCCCTACTGTAACCAGTTCTCTACGAATAATATCGCTTTGGGCTATGGGGATTACATCACTAATATAAGAGGCCTTCATCTGTTTTGATAGGGCTGTATCACCCGTGAATTCCTCGTAGGAATATACCTCATTCTTAGCTGCTAGATAAGTGTTGTTATACCCGGTGTATCTATATACCCTACCCCTATAGTTTTTAATTACGTCAGTACATACATCCGTAAAGTGCTCCCAATTACCGGAGACCACTCTTACTAAGTTACTTAACTTAGAAATGAATATTTCTGAGAATGCACCACTTCGTATTAGTATTGACCCGCCACGGAGTAGTCCTAACAAGGCTCCTCCTAAAGTAGAGAATACCCTATCCCCAGAAAGAAAGTCTCTTGGTTTATTAGGATCTATCATTGAGGAGCTTCCCGCTGAGCCACTGAAGTTGCCAGTATCTACCGAGTATTCCTCCCCAGCTATCTCTGATGGATCATTCCTATTTACCCCGTCTAGCTCAGGTAGGAACCCTATTATGAGTGGATACCCCAGTCCATAAGATAATATAACCCTATCTCCTTGTGACGGAGTACCCCTGTCTCCAGCCCTAGAAGCCCCCCCAAAAGGGAGAACCCACTTAACCCTGGTTAGGTTTTTGCCAAAGACAGTAACTACTTTGCATATAAGTCTTTTAGCATCTATCTCCATGACAATACCTTCTTCGAGGCCTTTGTCTAGCTTTACTGGGATATTAAACATAGTAGTATTATAGCATAAACAAAAGCCCGGACTAGCCGGGCTCTTATTATACCCCTGTGGGTGTTTTATTGGAAAGACACCGGCACCGGCCTATCAAAGGCAAGGTTCACTGACTCTTGAATAACGGGGCTTTGAGAAGCAATGTTAAAACCATAGTTAGCAAACATACAATACTCTAAATATATAGCAGTAAGTGCCTTACCATATCCGTCACCACCACCACCCCGTGTCTTAAATACCATCAGTAGTCCAAATGGTACTGAGAAGAATTCTGAGTCGAGATTCATCATGATATCAGGGTTGGGACTTTCAGCACCAGGTGACTTAGAACCATCCGTAGCCATTAGTGGGCGATATGCTGCGGCCGATAGGGCTGCAAGAATATTCCTCTGATCGGCCAACATCTTACCCATAGTCATTGAGTGAGCGGTTTTACCACGTGTGAAAAAGGTACGATTAGAGCCAATCTCATACAGTGGTTGGATACCGGATTGAGATTGGAATCCAACTCCATCCGCCAGTCCAATAGGGATTAGACTAGCACCATCGCCAGCTAAGCCGGTATAACGTGCTGGTCCTGCAAATAGGGCCGTAGTATCGGGTGAGGCTGAGAATTGAGAAAAACGTTCGTATCCCTCAGAACCCAGTTTGTCCATGTAGGAACCCTTCCAGTCCCAATTCAGGCCAAACCCGGCTTCTCCTACCGTACCTAGTTTGTCGTCAGCTGCTGTAGCCATTTATAATTATTCCTTTTCTTTAAAGGGGGTCCAGAGACCCCTGTGTATATTTACTAGATTACCAAGTATAGGTTGATGTAATTGAATGGATACACGACCGATACATTCAATCTGCAGTTAATAGTATCTTTATTGATGCTCTGTTCCAGTGTTGTTATTTTAGCATCAATAAGAGGAGCCCCAATCTTAGGCAACTTTTTAGCTTTAAGCAGCTCAGAAGAAGCGTCTATTGTCCTGCGAACTGTATTCAGGGTCTCAGCAGTAATATTCCAGGAACCCATGAATCCTTTTAGCTTGTCATAGTAGAAGTAAGATAGGAAGTCCCAATTCTTAACTACTAATAACTCACGATATTCTAGAACAGTAACGTCTGTAGTTAGCTCATGGCGGCAATATGGGATAGAACCACTAGTCTCTTGTATAAATAAGAATGTACCAGCTTCCGCCATAGCGTTTAGTTGAGCACGAGTAAAGTAGAAGTTACTATATTTAATATCAGCGATACCCGCAACCCCAATATTGGTGAAGCCTTGTTGCACAGGGAACCCTGCCACTAGGCCCGCCACTGCTGCACACAGGTAGTAGCCTGGTAGATACTTAATAGTGCCATTGATGTTTACACCGACGGTGTCCGGTTGTATATGGATAACTCGGTTAGATCCAAAACTTTTACTTACCGCGGCAACTGACTGAGCCTTTTGAGTCTTGGTCAGTATACGAGACACATAGTAGGAGACACCGGAAACAGTAGAGATGGTATCCAACACTACTTGTTGGTTACTTACCACTTCAAGAACGGTGTATGAACCCAGTAACGTTACTCCATTATAGACATGAGTAATATCACCGGGAGTAACCCCATCGCTAAGGAATGTAGCGTTAGATGCAGTAAGGGTATATTTACCAGCAGACACTGCAATAGCGTTATTACCACTGTTAGCATTCAGGAAGCCAGAGCTAAATGGGCCTACATTCACGTCGGTTGGAATGGCAGTATTAACCAGGGCAATACGCCAGTTAGCCGTCTCAGGTAGAGACATTTGTTGTGCATGGTTTTTCAGAGCTGCAATTATAGATTGATCTTGTGTCAGTGGGACCAGGGCATACAGCCTCTGACCTTCTGCCAAATCAAATGCCTTTTGGTATCCGATCAAATCATCCGACTCAATTGCGATGAATCTAACACGTGTCGTAGTATTAGCCTTGGCCAATTGAATAGCCAGTGCTAGGGGGTTAGCATCAGAGATATCCCCGAAGGTACCTTGGATATCTGCTGTGTTAGCCACATCCATAACAGATGCACTAAGATCAGTACGCAGAGCACGGTATCCTACATGAACATCGGCAGTTTTAACCACACCGTAAACCAGTTCTGGGTTAGGGTTAATAACCAGTTCACCAGAAGTAGCTGTCGTAGAGGTATCATAGTTAAGACTCAGAGAGTTAGAGATCTTAGCTGCAGGCAGCAATTGATTATTATACAGTTTGCGAGAGCTAACAGTAACCTGGTTACCCACAACTACTACCGAGCTTAATGCTGCATCACCGGTCAGGGCGTCTGCTAGTGTAACCACGCTACCGGTAATATTTGTAATAGTAGACACGAAGTCATTACCAATTACAGCACCGATGGAGGCGATCTTAATTTTATCACCTACAACCACGCCTGTAACAGAACCTAGTGTAACAGAGTTTGCACCAGAGCTAGCTAGAACACTAACTACTGTTGTCTTACTGATATCACTGGGAAGCACGTCAGACAGAGTTAGACTTGTGATAGTACCAATTGGGCTAACTACAGTGTTAACGGTAGTTTCGAACGTAGAAGCCGTACCAACATTATTAGTGTAGGAGACAACTACGTCATCACCAGCCTCAAGGACTAGAGTAGAGGTAGTTGGGCTAATGTTTTGGATAACTGTTTTAGTGATAACAGCACCAGTCACCGTAGTTCCAGCAGCAGCAGTGCTAGCGTCCAAGGTAATAGTAGAGGCAGTAGGTAGAGCGGCAACTTTAGCCACCAAGTCAGCACCACCAGCACCTGCACCAACGATGGTAACGGAATCACCGATAATCAACTTACCAGAGGCTGAGAAGCCAGTAACATCCCTAGAACCAGATACGATGCTTGCTACGCCAACTACCGGGACAATATCCACTGCACCACTATTAGCAAAAGCGTGGAAGTTAGTAGATAGAGTTTGTACTTTAGCATTATTTAGGTATACGTTAATAGAATCTACATCGGTAACTTGACCTGATTTTTGACTAGGCATTACGAAGGTATTAGTTACTGTAGAATCAACTATGGCCCCCTGCTTTGTAGCGGCAGCGTCTACTACGCTAGTGATAGCTACTATATCCAGTGTTACTACCATCCCATTTACTGATTTAACAGTGGCTTGTAGAGAACTTCCAGCCAATCCAGCACCGGGAATAAGTAGTACATCACCAACCGTCACGGCAGGAGCAGAGGTGAAGGTAATGGTATCTGAGCCAGCCACTAGAGTGACTGTAATTGGGTCACTTACTTTGGATGCCGCAGTTTTAATCAAAGATGCAACATCACCGGCAACGTAATCAATAACGTTGAAAGCCGGACCAATGATACATGCATCTAGATCGGGGGTAGAATTTGCTACCCCACCAGAATTTAGTAACTCTTGGTATACAAGAGGTGAAGGTACTACATAGGCCATTAAGAGCTCTCCTAAATAAATAACTCAGAGATTCTGAGTTTGTAATCCGTTTAACGGATAATATCCGTATAATCTATAACAATATTTTAGTTCAGGACTGGTTAGTCATAGATATAAAGAAGCTCTTTAAGGATAAAGCCCCCTGTCTGATGGTCCATTTTTCCTCCATTAAATAGGGTATAGATATTACTACCTTAAACTTTTCCTTGTCTTCTTGATCGGGGGTACAATCAGATACTACCATAGGCAGTCCAAATTCCTTAAACCCCTGGGTATCACATAGGAATGGTCTAGACCATATAATGAAATGAGAAACCATGTCTGATATTAAATCACATGTTCCTTGATTCCTAGCCTCAATAACTATTTGAGCAGATCCAGATACAAGAACCATATTAATCCTATCGTCACTACCATTGAGGGTGGCCGGTAGAGCCTCGGCTAGGTTATCTGTTATTCCAACCTTATTAATCTGGTAGTCCCCCCTACCTATCAGAACCCTAGGATTTTTCTGGATAGCTATCTTATGAAAATTATTCAGGTGGTCTACCTCTATAGTTCGTACCTTCTCATCAGAATCCCACACAAGGTCATAGTCTTTAGTATAGTTACTAAAGAAATACCTAAGTGGTTCTATGATTAGTTTTGAAACTAATAGAGGAGAAAAGGATGACATTAATTAACCCTAAGAGGGAATTTGCGTAGTGTAGCTAGGCCACCAGTAGGGATATGTCTATCCACCTGTCTCTGGATGATTTTACGGGCCTTACCTTTGAGCATATCTGACTCTAGCCTACTAGTGGTATTTATACCTTTAATTAGGTTACCGACCCCTACAGTCATTGCAATTTTTTCCAAATACCTATTACTCATAATATCTCCGTTAAATGTATTGTTGTGGGAAGTCTGGTAGATTTTTAGTCATAAGATTATATTCTACACTATCCTTACCAAGTTGTGTTAAAACCATTATCTGACTGACGGTGTTAGCCATTAGTTCAGTATTAGTCATTCTTTCTATAACGTATGCATTCCAGTCACCTACACGTATTACTATATCATTTAGTCTGATCTCTGGTATAGATATACATCTAGCCCCTATTTGGTTAGGTTCCATTAGCCCATAGTAAGTACGCTGATCATCATTAGGGGTAGGTTCATACTGAAGGTAGAATGGTACAGCATCAAAGTATCCCCCTTCAAAACTAGTTCCGAAACAGGTAGTGCAATGGTCCTTTATTACCTTCTCAGTCTTAGGATCCCAGCAGTTAGTACAACGTTTACCATAGTCCCTACGTCTAAATAAGTAGGACTTAACCCCTGAGAACTTGGACAATAGAATATACTGTCTACGCTGTATCTCGTTTGAGCGCAATGCAACCCAATTAGATTGGTATGTATCCCATGTTACTGAAGGGCTGCGCACCCTATGAGAACCTTTATCTAACAACAAAACTTCGACGGAATAAAAACCTCTGCTAAACTTAGAGTACTCCTTAGAGTACTCCTCTGTCAAAAAGGTGCCATTAATAGGTGTCGGATTTATAAGATCCCAGGGGCCATCCTCCGTCTGACTAAAGTATACGTTAAATACACACATGCCCCAAGTAGGAGGAACAGCCCACTCTATTGAAGTATGCTTATACCACCTCGGGAATACCCGTACGGATACCGAGCTTGAAGTGTATATGTCATTAGATAAAGTTGAAGGGTATGCCCTAATACCTACGGTATTACCCTGTAATAAGAACCCTATATTAAATGAAGTATTTAATGACATGCTCTATTTTAACACTTAGCGTCTAATCTCTCATGAGTTTTACCTAATAAGAGAAAACTCCACCCGGTGTAGTGAGGTGTTTTATTTTTGTATGACCTTATTACAGAACTTAACCCCAACCCGTGTTCTTTACAGAACCCTCGTATATTTCCCCGTATTAAATACTCATTACCCTCCGGGTCTACGGCACTAACGTCTACTGACTTATAATTAACCCAGGAACTTCTATCTTGCCCTTTGAATCTGCTACTAGCATTAGCCTTTAGTACCGCAGCCCTCTCCTCTCCATATAAATCTTTGTAGGTTTTCCCTATTCTAAAGTTGTCTGGACTAGTCATAAGCTTACTCTTTTCCTCCCGTAGCTTTCTAGATAGTTCTACTCCGTATACCTCATCATATGTTTTACCTTTAAGCCTATCGGTTAGCACCTTACTTAGTTGACTCTTTAATACTTTAGCTTTCTCCAAACCATACATCCCTTCAAATGTTTTCCCTAGGAAGTAGGAGTTATTAGCCCCCCAAAATATCTTACGATCAGTATCTGGGTCTATGTAGGTTCTATTTACACACAAAGGATTTCCCTTGTTTTCTTTTATCAGTACCTGTTCATACCAATACGATACCTCATGGTCCGTGCTCCTAAAAAGAATATATCCTTTGAAGTTACTTGGGTTCCTTATAATCCTCTTCTTTAGTGCTCCAGAAGTAAAATATTTAACTAGTAAATCTTGCTCAGGGGTACGCCTGGCTTTTATATTCCCTTTCCTAAATCCTATATAGAACTCCCCGGAGGTTAAGTCTAATACTTTATAAACATATGAGTAATATAATGCATCCATGTTTATAGTTTAGTACACCCGGTGTGATGGATTAGCTAAATAATAAAGTATAATTTGGTATAACTAAACATAGACAATTAGGAGGTGGTATATGCAACAAGTAAAAGTAAGAGAATACTCAGATATTCATTTAGACCATTACAAACTCGGTAAACTGTGGTACCCGCCTGTTCTGCCAGACGATGCAGAGACTATATTAATACTAGCTGGTGATTTGTGGATCGGCACCAGGTTCATTGAGTGGGAAGATATATCTCATGAGACTACACTTTTGAAACCAGAAGACCTCAGGCCATCAGAGGTTGAAAGAGGTACTTGGATCGAGAAGGTTGCGTGTAGGTTTAAGCAGGTACTAATAGTATTGGGTAACCATGACTACTGGCCTATTAACCACGGTAGTTTAACAATCAGAAGGGGTGGGGAGAAGTGTAATGAGCTTTTAGCTGATAGGGGGCTACACAATGTTAAAGTCCTTGATTGTGATACCTATGTGGATGGTGACTTTCTGTTTATAGGTTGTACTCTATGGACGGACATGAACAAGAGAGCCCCCCTCTCCATGATGAGTATGAACGGCGTCATGGCATACGATGGGAAAATTGCATATGAAACTGGGCCTAACGGACAGTGGGATAAGTTTACCTCTGGGCGATGGGTTCATACCCATTCTAAGCATAGGGAATACATACGCTTGGTGGCTAAACAAAATCCAGACAAGACGGTGGTAGTAATAACCCACCATCTGCCTATGTTCAGCCTATGTGATCCGAGGTATAAAGGAGATTTTTCTAACTGCTACTATGCTTCAGACTTGAGTGACTTTATTATGGACAGCCCCAACATTAAGAACTGGTTCTATGGCCATACTCATCATCAGGATACTACGGTATTTGAAGAATGTGTGCTGATAAATAACTGTGTAGGGTATGCTGGTGAAATGAATGAAGCCAGAGGGTTGGTTAAACATGAGACTTTGGTTCTTAGTAGCTAAAGAAAAAGCCTGGATAACTCCAGGCCTTTCTTTTAGATTAAGACGGTAAGCATAAACGCTCAATTGTTTATGTACGGGACATTAATCTATTTACCATATCGGGAAGAGGCTTGCGTCTCCACGAACATTACCCCAACCGGATTCCATATTAACGTGTGTTTTTAGAATTCTCATTTGGTCATTAAAGTTCTGATGGAAACCGTTAGCCAGAGTTTTATACATCTCCATTTTCTCCTCAATAGGAATCTGTACACCACCATCGGAATATGACAGTGTATTTCTTGCAAATTCTGCGGCCTTACCCTCAAACATCTTCCATAGCGTCCCCCATAGTAGAACTGATTTAGAGGGGAAATTAGCGGTACTATAAGCCGTGAATGGTGGGTTGGTATTATACTCATCCACGGCTAATCCCATGCATAGGGATATACGGGTATCAGAAAACTCCTCACCTTCAATTAAGCGGTTGTTCTGGGCATAATCTCCCAGGTACTCTCGTACTTCATCTACGGTTAAAAGTTGTATAGTGGCCATGATTGTATTTTAGTTTAGAAGAAACAAAAACCGGCCCTAAGGCCGGAAAGTATTCCAAGTTATGTGTAGGACTACTTTGTTTACTTAGAAGACCTAGAGGCTTTAGAAGCCTTAGGCGCTGGTGTAGGAGTAGGCTCAGCCACTACTTCAGCTACCACTTCGGCCACTACTTCAGCGACAGGGGGGGTATTTGTAGACTCTACCGGGGTACCGATAGCAGTGCCTTCTGCACCGCCTTGAGGAATGCCATCATTTTGACCTAGTTCAGTGGTAGTAGCTGCTGGAACTTCCACTTTGTTAGCTTGCTGAGCTTTTAGCTCATCAATAGTCAGGCCACCTTTAGTGCTGTTCACAGTTACTTGGATTGGAGCTACTTCAGCAGCGGCGATAACACCGTCCACGCGTTTTGCCCAACCACGTGAGATTGCGTCAGCAATAGAGACTTCTTTGTAATCTTCATCTGTAAGGGGGTTAACGTTTGTTGCGCCAGCAGCCAATTTAAGGTATCCTGCTTTTAGGACTAGAGTGTGGCTCAGTGTGTTTTGAATGTACATTTTGTTTCCTTTATGTTATGTAAGAAGACCTAATTCTAATATGTCTCTACAGTTTAGTCAATACATATTTTAGTATACTTGACTATTTTGTGCATTAGATAGTATCTTCCTCATAATTCTCTCATCATTATTCTGTTGGTACTTATGAATACCTAGGTATCCTGCGGTACCAGTCCCACCCACAGCTAGGGCAGTACGTATACGAGTATTACGGGAAGCAGTAGAGGCGGCATCAGACAGCTCCTTAGCCTTACGCATGGTAGAAGCTGGGATGCCGTTGCCGAGATGAGCTGCGTCCTTCAGGGAGTTGTGTATAGTCTTTGCACGACCGGCAGAGTGGCCTATCAGTCTATCTCCAAATCCGAAGATAGAGTTTATAACTCCGTCAGACTTGGATGCTATCTTTTCTAAGTATTTATTCATAACCATATTTTACATTAAGAACCGCTTTTTTGGTATAAGTATATTGCAGTAGGGGGATTATACCCCACCAGACTACATAGGTGAGGTACATCTTATAATAACAAAAATGATTTGGGAGAATCGAGGTGTTCTATAAACTGTTGGAAGTTTTCCGTAGTACCAACAATCCCAGATCGTGAATACTACACCGGCGGAAGCCGGGCTTAGTTTATCTAATAAAGCTTTCTGATAACTACTACAATTTATGGACGTAAAAAAGCCCAGATTTCTCCAGGCCTTTTAGTGTTACTTTCTAAAAATTTCTTAGAAATTGAGAACTTGCACAGCTGATACGTTTCCGAGTGAACTTCCGATAGCCTCGTAAGTTTGGAACTGGATCATATCCGCTTCTGTCTTGAGGAAAACTGTAGGTTCCTGCAAACTAAAGAAATTTCCGGTGTACTCTTGAGGGGCAAACGCCAGAGCTTGGTTAGTCGGCAAGATGTCAGTCTTGTTAGTTGTGATGATCTTGTAGCCGTAGAAGTTATCCAAGCTAGATTGGCCGCGGAACAACTCGGAAGCTGCTGCAGAACCAATTTGAGTAGCTGGTTGAGCCAACAGGTCAGCGTACATGCTTTGAGTCATCAAGATGCAACCAACAGGCAGCTTCTTCTCCAACAGGAACTTGATACCAGCGTTCAGGTTAGCTACGTTGAAACCACCAGAGATGGTGTGAACGTTGCTGTTAGCAGTAGCCACTGTCAAGCAGTTGTTATAGAAGTTCTTGTCTTCTTGCTCTTGCAGATCCTTAACAGAGTTCTCTTGAAGGATAGTGCGGATGTCGGTACGGTATGTAGCCAACTCGAACTTAGACTTCTTGAATTCAGCAGAGCTGATCTTCTGGAAAGTTACTGCATAACGAGAACCTGTAAAGTAGCGAATCTCAGCACGAGACAAGAAAGGCAAGTTTGCAGCAACGCTGTCTGGCTCTTTCTCTACGATTACTCGTGGCTCTTCGCTCAGTTGACGATCTAGCTCGGAAGCAGTGATCGAAACTGGAGTCAGGATCTTACGTGTGAAACCATCTTCACGCAGTTTTTGACGCACGAATGCGGACATTGCTGCGCCGGCTTCTTTTTCCATACCTTGGTCAATCTTGTCCAGGAAGGACTGGTTGATGAATTGGGTATTGATTGTTTCGGTTGTGTAGTTACTCATATCTTTCTCCTATTAAGCTACTTTAACAACGATATGAGCAGTTTCTGTAGTGCTGGCTGCAACAACATCCAACACCACGCCAACCACAACTTCACCATTATCAGTAGCAGTATCCAAAGTTGCTAGAGTCAGCTTACCCAACTTAACAGTCACAGGTGCACCAGGTGCATATGCGCCAGCAGTAAAGTTCGACACTTTAGCAATGAAATTACCCCATAGAACTTCTGCTTTACCAGAGTTCAGTGCGGAACCGGAATCACCGTTACCAACAACAACCAAACCAGCGCTACGGTTAGCGTATGTTACATCGCCCGCATCTACTGTACCGTCTGCTTGCTTTACGACCCAGTCACCATTAACCAGTGTAGAGCCAGTCTTGATCAGCTCAGCACGATTAAGGGAACCGTCGTATGGCCAGCCACGGATAATTTCTGCCGTTCTTTCCATTTTCATGGTTATATTTCCTTTTAGTTAATTATTTAGATCGAACTAATTATTAGATCAACCAAGGACATTTACTGCCCTGAACTTGTAGAACATAAAGTTCTATAAATGTATTTTAGTATGGAATTACAGAGTAATAACATTTTTTATGCATATTGATACTGCACTTGATCCCTATTACCAGATCTTCCAGCCAGTATACCTGCACCTAGAGCAGCGCCAGCAGCCGTTAGTGGGTTCCTTTTAATAAGGCCTACTGCTTTACCTAATATACCCTTGACGCCAGTTTTACGAACTAGTCTGCTCTTTGCGCCACCGGCTAGAGTATCCCCAGTCACCTTAGTAGCAGAAGACTCTATAGATGTGGTTACAGCAGGGGTCTTACCAATACCTAGAAAACCTCCTCTACCCGGAGTAGTGGTTGTAACCCTACCTCCGGTATTAAAAGTAGAGGTTGGCTTTGTAGAAGAGTATATAGACTTAATGGACTCATTTGTAGGGGCCTGTACTTTTGAACCATTCGGACCATAAAACTGGTGGCTATGAATTTGACCCTTATCAATCAAATACTGTTTATGTTTGTTGGCTGCAATCTTCTCTAAATAAGAGTTACCTAAAGATGCTTGTTTAATAAGATTACCCTTCCCATCGTACCTATGTTCAGTACCAAGTACTTTATCCTTTACTGCTGAGTAAGCCTTGCCTCCTAAATACCCACCACCCGCCGACCCAGCTATTGTGCCAGCAACCCTCATAGGAGAAAGAGTTTTGGCCTTACTAGCTAAGGATAGGATACGTCCTGCCACGAGTCCCCCCACACCTCCCCCTACAAGAGTACCACCTATCTTATCCCCCCTCTTAGAGCCTATGGCTCCTGAGATTAGGCCTACTAATGCAATCTTCTCTAAATAAGAGTTACCTAAAGATGCTTGTTTTCCCATATCATCAAACGAGTGGGTAGGATTAGACTTACTTACTGCACCGGTTGCATTTACGAGATTCGTATCGCTACCTGTAGTAATCCTCTCTATGTATTTATTTTCCATTTTCTTCACCATATTAAGCAACGCAGAATTCAAGAATAGGATCCGTCTTAGGTCTTGCAACTCCAGCAGCTTTACCCATCTCCCATGCAGGCTCTAGAGCCGATGCAACCTTATCTAACACAGTAGTGCTGACACCCTGTAGTTCAATCAGATCTTCCTTGGTCAACATACCGGACTTGGCAACTTTCTCCATAGACTGAGGTAGGTTGAACTCTTTTTCCGGGGTATTAGCTTCAGCAACTTTAACCATGTTTTTCAGGTCATGAATTTCTGACTCCAACTCTTCCACATACTCAGCTACTTTAATCAGTAACTCCGCTTCTGGACTAGCAGTAACTTCAGATGCTTCTTTAACCAGAGATACACTAGTCAGGTTCTTAACGTTGATATTAGCAGCCTTAACCATTGCCACTGCCTTGTCGATGTCGATACCTGACATGACTAGGTGTTCTGTAGCCTCTTTTTCCATTTCCATTTGTAGAACTTCTGCACGAGCCACGTCTTCAGAAAGACCTGCTTGTTTCAAAAGTTCAACCGCAGCCTCAGTCTCCGAAACTTCAGGAGTGTGCAAGATTTCTGCATATGCACGTAATTCTTGTGTTAGTGACATTTCATTTATCCTTTTTTCTTTTATTGTCTCTAGTAGACACTTTAGCAGCAGCTACTCCCGTACCGACAGTAGTGGCCGAGGACACACTTCTATTGATAAGTCTTCGGATATGCATAGCTGCCATACGCCCAGCTTCATCAGCTAGTCCAGCCCTCTTCTCAATACGCCTATTAACCTTAACCGCAGCTACATCACCTACCAAACCTAATGCCCCAACAGTAACACCAGCCTTGAGCCAGCTTGGTGCCTTCCAGCTAGAAATAGATTTAGTTTTAGATAGCATGTCACCACCTATGCCTGTACCTAGTCCAGTAGTAGCTATGATAGCTGTTTGTTTGATCTCTTTTTTAGCATCTTCAGAGAGAGCGGCTATTTTGGTTAGGTATTTGTTCATGATTTCCTAAGCTCGTATTTGCTAATGGTTTCTCTGATAGCACCGAGGTTTCTACCCTTAAATTTGCGTATAGCTGCAAGGGACCCGGCCCCGACTAAGGTACCTAGGGCAAAACTGGGGGCTTTACCTTTAAGATCATCATACATCCCGTTAGCCTTAGAAGCATTTGCACTTATGGTGCTGGCAATCTTCTCTAAATACTTATTGTGTTCCACAGCTTCGTCCCTAATAAAAAGAGGGCGGGCCAATAGCTCCACCCTCTTAAGGTATTACTTTAACGATACGTCTTACAGTCCGTACAGCTCCATGGACTTAGTAGTGACCAGTTCAGCAGCTTTTTCGAAGTCAACACCAGCGTCAACCAAGGCTTCAAAAGCAGCCTTCTTTTCACGGGTCAGAGCATATGCACCACCACCGATAGCAGCAGCAGCTGCAGCAGCTTGGGCAATACGATTACCAGCGATAGATTGCATAGCAAAACGGGGAGACTTACCTAGACTACCTACCGCACCCCTAAGGTTAGAGGCCTCTGACTTAATAGCGGAGGAGAATAGGCCAGACTTAGCTTTAGCTTTTTCTGCTAAGGCAGCAATATCTTCTTTAACCTTGCCGGGTAGAGCTTTTAGACCAGCTTTACGGCTACCAGCACCGAGTTGTCCATCACCAAAGTTACGACCACCAGTGGCAATACTCTTCACGGTAGCTCCAGTACCAGCTTCTTTGATCAGATCTACAGCAGTTTCAAAGTCAAAACCTTGACCAACCAGTTCGCTAACAGCGGCTTGCTTGATTTGTGCGTCTTCTTCGATCCAAAGAGCCTCTTCAGCTTCCTTAACCAGATCCACAGCGGAATCAAAGTCCAGACCATTTTCAACTAAAGTGATAACAGCAGCCATCTTCTCTTGAGACTCATCAGCGTGACCTTGAGCAGTAGTGCCTTGATCAACAGCAGCACCTTCACCAGCAGAAGCGCAAGTAGATTGTGTTTGGTCATAGGCAGCTGCGCCTTCACCCATTGCGTCAGCAACGATTGCATCAAAGATTTGGTTCACGGAACCACCATTACCTGCACCATCGGTACCAGGAACAGCTTGGATTTTAGCGTCGTCTTGTGCTTTCATTTCAGCGTTATCAACGATATTCTTTTGTGGGACAGTACCTGGGGTAACGCCGTTTTCAGTGATGACATCACCAGCAGAAGCCAGTTTAGTCAGGATTGCATCGGCCAAAGCCTTGCCAGCTACAGAAGCTTGTTTGCTCATTTCAGTATTTTCCTTATTGTTAGTTGCTACTTTTTCCAGAATTTCTTTAGCTAAGTCAGCGCCTTGATCAGATGCAGACTTCTCTTGACCTTCTTTCTTTTTGGCTTTAGCTTTTTCAGCTTCAGCTTCACTGGTTTCACCAGAATCCTTTTTCTCCGACTCTTTAGCGTCTTCTTTCTTGTCGGCTGCAGAACCTTCGGTTTCAGCGTCAGAAGCTTGCTTCTCAATTGTAGCCAGAAGGTCTTCTAAAGTGAAGTTATCGTTTTTACTCATGTTGAAAGTTTTCCTTATAGTTTAGATACGGTATTGAATTGTATCTTTTTAGTAATTCTTCGTCAACCTGTATTAACCCTTCTTTAGACATTTAACCATCGCAGCCTTAGCTAGACGATGAGTTAACCTGTAATCAGAAGCAGATTTAACTAGTACTATTTTAACACCATTTCCAGAGTGAGGTAAAGCTTCCCTCATTTTCTGTCCAATTATCCTGGTGATAAACCATTTAGCAGCTAACGCCGCTCCCCCTACTGCTAGTAACGTGTTAAGTACACTATTACCCTGTTTCCCTTCATTTGCTGCTTGCCACATTTCGAAGGGAGTTTTTTGGATCTTAGGCCCATTACCTATATATCCTATATTAGTATTATAATGCCTCCCTTGAAAATCATCACGTTCTCTACTGTTGTCGAATATGAAAGCACGCTTTTCTACGAATTCTGGAAGCATAGAGCTACCAAGCAATTCAGGAGCAAACAACTTAAGTATAGATGCCTGTGGACTATTTACCGTCTCAGACATCTCCTTAGGCACGGCTATCTTAGAAGGATCAACCTGGTGCGCTATAGAGGCTATGGTAGGCCCTGAGCCACTCATGTGATCTCCTACTAGCTTGACGGCTATTAACTCCCCTAAGAAGACCAGAGAGGGGCTAATGCCTAGATGACCTAATGCGTACAGGATGTCATTAAGCTTGAAATTTTTTAGTATAGGAATCAGTTCTAACTTAGGGTCTTTTGTTTTAGCTAAAAGTTTGTCCAGCTCAGGATCAGCATCTACAACTATACCATCGTCAATCTGCTTAATAAGATCAGCTAGCTTACTAAGGTCAGCTTGCTTATCCATAGCATCATCAGTCAAGCCTTCAATTTCTGCTAGCTCAGCTGAAGACTGGACTTGTGATAAGGAGTCGTCGCTTGCCACCTTTTGCATCACAGCAGACGTAGAATCAGCTGGGATCCGTACTATACTCTGGTCAAAGAACCTTAAAGGGGCTGTGTTTAAGGCCATTACCTTACGTCCGTCACTATACATCTTACCGAGCTCATTACGTAGATGAGTACAATACTCCTGGCGAGTATGAGCCCTATTATGGCAAATAGAGCATTCATCAAAAGCGGTCCTGCATGCCATACTAGTAGAGGGGAAGTCTCCAGATTCTATACGCTCTACTATGTCACGACCTTTAACTTTATCTATGCTTGCTACTAGCTCCACCCTCCTCATGTTGGGGTTGTACGTAGAAAATATTACCTTGCCTATAGCTATTTCAGGCCGCTTATTCACATGGTCTCGAAATATATGTGCCGGGGAAGTGACGAAGGTGTGGTGGTATTCAATGAGATTACTCTCAGGAAAAAAATCTCCATTTTTATTACCCCCATAGAATTCACCGGCCCCCATAGCTAAAATGTGGACGTATATACTAGTACTGTCAGGGTTCAGTTTGGAAACAAACTCATTAATCTCGGAATAGGCTGCAGATTTTTCCAACCCTAACCTAGTCTTATTAAGGTCCAGTATAGTTATGGTAGGCTCATCTTCGTGGAAGAAAGACGCTGAGTCAATAAGTTTATACATTTTTCATTTCACTTTCTTTGAAGGCCTTAACCAAGGCTTTGGGTTCAGGGGTTATCTCTGGCATGTCAGGCCATACCTTATTATTCTTACTTATGTTATCTAGTGCCGTTATTATGCTACCACTTCTATTCTTACTACCCTTAAAACTGATTAGAGGTAAGTCTTTACCACAATGCTTACACGTCTTCAGGCCATCAGGATACTCCCAATGTCCACATGCACCACGCCTATGGTCGGTTACCCAAATCCCAGCCATTATTTACTCACTATCTCAGCCTTAGGCAACTTCTTCAAGTTCCTATTAATAGACTTGAGAGTCTCAAGACTCTGCTCTTCCAGCTTCTGTTTCTTTTTAGCGGAGTAGTTAGTCTCACCAGCATTCAGGGTACGGGAAGTACCCATAGCAAGCCCAGTAGCACCCATACCAAATCCCAATAAGTCTAGTACGTCTCGCTCTTTTCTACCGTTAAACTTAGGTAGTGACAAGGCAGCAATTTTTTCTAAGTACTTATTCATATGCTCTTTATGCCTAATTTCTGATTATGCAAAGTTAAACCTGAGTTAGCTTTAATAGTGCTACCGATAGGTTTCTTCTTTATGGTCTTACCTAGAGTATTAAAAATAGAGGGGTTAGTTATACTGGATTTGAATACGTTCAACCCAGGCAGTCCAGCTATTTTATCAAGGTATATGTTACTCATTATTAACATCCAATTTAAATGATTTTACCATAGCTTTTAATTCTAATGTTATTTCTGACATATCTGGCCAATGTAAGTTATTCTTTTTAAGGTTCTCTACCGCCTCTATAACTCTCAGGTTATGTTCACTATGGAAACCACAAACGTAGTCTGATCTAAGGGGAACAATGTGGTCTACATGGTATATATTACCTGTATCCACGGTTTTATTATAAGCCTCTATATACAACTGCTTTATTAATAATTCATCAGCCCATAAGACGTTGGCTTGACGTTCAGATGCTATACGGCGTACTTTAGACCGTTTAACTACATGTGGATTCCTACGGTTATATGCCCTACCTACTGCCCTACGTCTTTCTTTCTGCTCTTCAGTTTCAGGAGAATCTTTTGTTTTATCATAGTACCTTTTATATGCCGCCCTAGATTTGTCCCTATTATTTCTAGCCCACTCTACCTTACGTATTGTTTCACAAGGCTTACATCTACCACTATAGGTGGTACCGCCACTCTTAGTCTTATATTCATAGAAACTAGAAATAGGTAGAAGATTTTCACACCCTACGCATATTTTTGATTCCTTAACGTGTATCGGCCTAGCATCTTCTCCAGTAGAGAAGCCTATATTCATAGAAAGGTCTTAGGGCTGAAAGAGGTACTATCTTTATATCTAGCCTCTAGGTCTACTAGAGTTTTTATGGTTAGAGGATCTAAGCCCTCCCCCTGTATACAGTTCGCCAGAATAGAACTCATTATATTAGGATCAGTAGCCACGTGGGGGGAAAACTTAAAGATCGTATTTCCGTATTGTATCACTTTTTCTCTATTAGCATCACGTAGTAATGGGTTAGTAGAAATAGCTTGTTGTAAAGCCGCCATGTACTTATTATGGAGTGCACCATTGTTAATAGAATTGGCAGCCATTCCTATAATGCCTACTCCACCAGCGATAGCAGCACCACCAAGACCCTTACCCATACCCTCCATCATGGATGGCATGAAGCCATGGGAACTCCCCCCGTCCCTAGTTTCAATACGAGTTGCAAACTGGCTCTTAACCGAATCCCAAATTCCCGCCTCTTTGGCAAAGCCCTCAGTAAACTCAGTAGCTTTTTGTTGATCACCGGCAAACTTCTCCAGGCCCATTGCGTATACATTATCTAGTTTCATTACTTTTCCTTTGGTTGAATTAATATGGACCTGTATGGACCATTTGGTGATATATATCTTTTTCTCTACCAGGCTGATACATAAGTGCATCACCCCCAGCTAGAGCAGTACTTCCTGCTACCCCAGCTATACCAAGCTTCTTAGGAGTAGATAACTTCTTACCTACCGGCCTCGTCATGTCGATAGCTGAGTTCTTTAAGTTAGTAGCGGTATTTTTAAATCCTCTGCCGATAGCCTTACCTGGTATTGCAATGGCCTTACCTGCTAAGTAGCCTAAGCCCTTAGACAGCGCCCCTAGAAAAGACCGCTTAGTCAATTCTGCTTGTTTATGTAACTCTGTACGTTTCTCAACTTCTGCTTGTAGGACATTAGCTTTTTTAGTTAGCTCAACGACTTGCTTAGCCACCTTAAGGTCAGCCTCTTTGAAGATGAACGAACCCTGCACCTGAGATTCTACACCAGCAACCTTTTCGATACCAGTCTCAGAAACTCCCAGCATCTCCAGTTTAATAGAGGCCTTAGGATCACGAGCTAGTACAGACGCAGCTTTCTCAAGAGAGTCCTTAGTGACTATTAGGTCATCAGTGGCACGAGACAGGAGGTGTTTATTCTCAGCTGCCATCTTGGTTAGGAGGTGATACATTTCTGTTGGAGACTGGATGGTGATGTCGGTTTGGTCTAGTTCAGCGGAGGCTTGTTTAGTCATCCGGGCTCTAGATTCGGCTAAGTCACCTTCAATATCAATCCTGCGCATAGAAGTAGTAACTTCTCCATTAACCAATCTTACTTCAGTGTGGAACTTAGGTACGGCAGAAGCTACTTTCTCGATGTTAGGCAGAGTAATATGAGCCATGACTTCTGCAGTCTTGCATAGTGGGAACTCAATAGTGCGATCCTCAGCCACTTTTACCAGTTTTAGGTAGCAGATGCTGTTAGTGGCCTCAACGGCACGCTGAATCTGCTCCGAATTTAATTCATAAGCAGCAGCCTGTTTAGCCAGACCTTCGCTTAGAGGAACGTGGTCATTCAGAAACCCTTCTACGGTTTTAACCGAGATGGTCTGAAGTTGTTCTGTTGTTATTGATGGCATCTTGCATCCTCATAATTATATGGTTATTTTAAGTCAGTCTACTTCTTAGGTGGCAAGTGATTTAGTATGGCATCTAAAGATTTTTCTGCACTACCGCCAGGGACATGCGCATACGTTCTATCTTTATGTCCAGCACTCCTATGTATGGAGTTAATGGCGTCCCTGTCCACCAGTTCTGGGTGGCTATTATATCTTTTAAGTTTGGAAAGTCCTCCCGATACCGCACCTACTGCGGCACCCGCTAAACCTAACTTTAACCCCATCTTAGTTTTGCTAGGCATTACTCCGCCACCTATAACTGCCCCCAGTCCTGCTCCTGCAGCCCCGAGTATTCCACCGCTGGTTAAAGCTCCTCTACGTATTCCAGAGTTTTTCTGGTCTCTATGCAATCTATCGTAGGATGATTTATCACTAATCCTAATGACCCCTGACTCATTATGGTACTGTATACCAGGCCTTACCTCACTCCATTTAGCGATCTTCTCTAAATATTTATTTTCACTCATGATAAACTCTCTATACTCTCAAACGTCATTTTCTCCGGTAGAGTTACGTCAACCGGTTCATTATTTTGTGCAAACTCTTCTATAACCTGATCCAGCTTGTCTATCCCCTCGAAGTCGGGAATGACCTCACGCAGAGCCATTTCTAGGTCAGCTTTAGCTGCAGCACTGTCCAAAACCCAGATCTTGATAAGACGAGCAATGTCCATACTGAGTTTCACCCACTTTGTCGACTCACGGCTCGAGTCGCTTACGTTACCGCTAAACAGGGCCTCTTTAGACTTGAAGATACATGTACTGAACAGATCTTTAAGACCCTCAACAGGAGAGATGCTAACCTTGTTACCTAGACGCCAAGATACAAATTCCAAGCCCTGACTTAGGGCCCAAGTCTTCATACCCTTTTCAGCCTGGTCGGGAATATCTAACAGCTCTAACTTAGATAGCTTATCTAAATCTGTAACGTTGTAGAAAATGTCACGATACATGGTAACTAAGTCTAGTGGTAGCTCCAGTAATTCAGAAATCTGAAGCATATCTTTACTGGCTAGAAGGGAGGATTCTAGATAGTTTTTCTTAGTGGGAGACTTATGTAATTCCAAGCTTTGTTTATACAGCTTGAAGTCTATTGAGTCTGCAGAAGCCAGTATGGCGTCGACTATGGGGTCAACGCCAACTGTTTTATTATTGATTAATGAGGCTCTAAGTTTTGGATTCTCCATGCCATGATGAGTATTTAGTTATTTACTACCGGCTTTAACTTTAGAGCCGGCCTCCTCTGGCTTCATTGCTATCATCTCCTCCAGTTTCATATAGTTATCACCTAACATACGATAGACTGCTTTTAGATTGGCTAAGAATGCAAATACATTATCTGCATCATTGCCATCAGCAAGCTTCTCAATGTTCACTCTGGATAATAGCAAAATACGACCTAGTCTGTCAATGCACTCTTCTATGTCTGGGAGATACTCACTAATCATCTCAAACATATCTGGGGTTTGTAATAGCTCAGAGATAATCGTAGCTTCCACAGACTGAGCATCATTAGTCTTCAGAGCACTCTGTACATTAGGTACGAATGAGCCATTCAGACCAGGCTTGGGTTGAGAAGGTAATTGAGCGCCATACTGAGGGATCTCAGCTGGAGCAGCAGCCTCAGCAGCAGACTTAGATAGATATATTTTTACGAATCTATTTTCCCTAGCTTGCTTAATGAAGTGCGCGGCTTGAACAGGATCTATACCCTCTTCAACTACCAACCGCTTCATTACATTAGCTTCTTTACCCATAGGTTTACGGCCTATGAAGAATTCGATGCCATCAAATCCTACATCTACTTGATGACCTAGTAAGCTACCGGCTTCGCTGATTTCACGCTTCTTAAATGCGGAGTTAACACTCTTCTCCATGTTCCCCGTTACATCCTTACCTAGCATAAGGACTAGCGATGCATACGGAACATACAATTCATTGCGATGTCTATCTGAGGTATCCAGCATGCAAGAACCAGCGAAGTTTCTATATGCATGGATACGAACTGTGGAGAAATTTCCAGACAGAGCTGTTGCAGATATTTCTACTCCTAAGTTATTAATGCTTACGTCACTAGCCTTAAATACCCCTATCAGCTCTGAGTTAGTGGTGATAAGAGCAAACGTAGCATCCCTAGTTAGATCCTTAGGCAACACAGGTGGAGTAAAATCAAATAAGGAAGTCAATACAGCCTTGCGGTTTTTTATATCACCAACACTGATGAAATTATTACCGATGGCGTAATCACCATTAGTGAAGATAGCCACGGCTGAACCGGGAGTATTCCCCGAGCAGTCATACCTTTTACGACGGAAATCGACTATTTGTTTAGGAATAAATGCTTCACGAGAATTCCCGTTAGCAAGCATTAGTTCATAGTCTTTATCACCATCCAAATTGGACACTTGAGTAAATGATCCTGACTTATTATAATCTAGATGTGATACTGCAACCTTAGAAGTCGTAGGAGCGCCTTGTACAACATAGCCTACATCCAGAACTGTCTGAATTTCAGAGTCTGTCATCTTTGTACTAGGTACATCAAGAATGGAAACAGGTGCTTGGTTAGTTACAGCAGCTAACCCACCTGGGGCAGCTTTAAGATGATCAAAGATATCCTTTAGGTTAAACAGGCTGTGTAGATTCTCATACATCGACTGTTCAGCAGCAATCTTCTCAATAGTAAAACTCTTAAGAGAGTTAGGCATAGATGACAAGAAGTCGCCAAGCCTACTAGAGGATGCATACACAAACTTACCAGTCCTAGGAGGATTGATGAGCTGAGACAGATCTGGGTTCTTAGTTACAGTATCCGGAATCTTGGTAGCCTTACCTGGTACATTATGAGAAATACTAGAGATAAGGTTAAGAGTCTTGCGTGTCAATGGGAAGAACTTCCCTTTAGACGAGATAAAAATAGAGTCTATTGGATAGACGTTGTCACCCTTGGATACAGTAGGTACAAACATATACTCTGTTCCGGCTTTAAGAATAAAGATACCTACTTGAACCCCATTATCGTCTGATAGTTCTTCAGATACATCTTTAAATGTAACTATGTAATTTCCCAGTTCTGGCAAAGTCTGTAAAAGTTTAGCCAGAGCGATATCGTAGAATTCCATTAAATATCCTCTATAAATGTATATGATTGTATTTTAACGCAGTATCTGTCTGCTGTAAAGGTTAAGCTGTACAACCCAAGGCTTTTCTAGTAGTTTCTGTTAGACTAACTCTAGCAGGAGCTCCATTAGTTAGTATCTCAAAGGATGATGATACTAAATTACTACCAAACCCATTAGCCTCTCTATAATTAGGACCCACTATCGAAGCGACGTATCCTGCTGCAGTACTACCAACTTTATCCTTACCACCATATCCTAGATACGATCCCATGGCTACCAGTAATCTACTATGATTAATATATTCAGTGCCATTAAAAGACCTGTACCATCTCACACCGTCTTTATATCTAAGCACATTATGCCACTTATCATTTAGTATAATTAGCCCGGACATTATTTGGTTAGTTAAGATGTCATCCGTAAACTCTTTACCCTTAACACCCATTACCTTACCTATTGAGTCTCCCGGGTTTACCGTTAACCTCACTGCCCAGGATGCATCAAACCCATACTTCAACACTAGTCCCTCTATTTCACATTGTGTGGCGGAGCTCCAAGGGGATATTCCCCTAACATGGTTGTAACCCATGCTTTGAGCTAGCCCATATGCCTTGGTACATTCATTAATGTTGGCAGTTAAATTTACATCGTTAAGTTTAGTTACCTGTACCACCTTAGGATGTAATAGGAACCTACCGGCTGCATTACCAGGGGTAGTACCAGAAGTATCTGGACCGGTATTATCTGGACGCATTGAGCTCTCTTTTCTCATTAGAGCCATGAACATATTCTCTAAGTCTGTCTCCTTACTAACCATCCCTTGGAATCTGCTATTTTTAAGGAGATAGCGTAGTATGTCTCTTATTTTTTCATACTCTCTAGGGCTCTTACCCGGTACTCTAGTAGCCATTAGTAGCGCCCGTGAGATCCATTACCGAACTCATTACCTATAAGGAATGGGGTTATAGGGTCTGTACTATGTACATCAGATTCTTGCCCCAGAGCTGCCGCATCCTTTAGGCTATTTTCTAATTTAGAGAAAGATAACCTAGAGATCCAGTTCTTATCTAACAACTTAGCAGTTTGTAGACCGGGGACCACCGGAGTTATCCTCAGGCTACTACCTGTAGTTTTAACCGACTTAACACCTTGGCGATGTAGTTCATCTATGTGATTATCATCCAAGGTAGTACCAGGTGTTAATTCAAATTGGCTACGTGATAGCATCTTACCCTTAGCTTGATGTAGGGGGGTGTCCACTTCATCCTGTTGTAGATGCTTAGATATGGAGTTAATAGTAACCTTATCTCCTGGGGTAAATCCGGTTTCTCCAGGGCTGTCTACCTGTACGTACTTAACTAGATTACGGGAAATTAACTCGAAGTGTCTAGGATCTAAGCCACCACCATATATATTCCTTAGCTCTTCTGCCAGGTATTTACGTCCAGCTCCTATGCCTCTCAAGGAAACCAGTTTCCTAGGGTTAATAACCCCCGTAGATATTGCATATCCCCTCTTTACCGCATCCCCCTTCTTTATGGTCAACTGCTGTATTCTAGGAACAAAGTGTTTAACTCCATCTATGAATACGTGATGGTCCTTTAGAGGTGTCAGTATTATATCATTAACCTTACCATTGACCTCTGAGATAGTAGCTTCATCCTTGAAGTTCTCTTTAGGGTTGTTAAGAATGTTAGAGGCTTGATCATATATATTACCACGACGTTCTCCAACAGTAGCCTTATGTTTAGTTGATAACATAGCTTGTGTAAGAACCTCTGATACTGATTGTGCGGCTATAATACCTACGTTTTCACCTATCTCAGGGTTTTTCCCACTACCCATTAGTCCATAACATTTCTTACATACACCCTCGTTAGCCTCACATGTCAATGCGCTGCGGACCACTACCGTAGGGGAGCGGGACATAGTAAGGTGCTTATAGTACTCCTCGTCTATTACGTGGTTAGTACCGGCTTCGTACCTTCCTAATACAGACTTTTTGTCAGATACCTTTTGGGTGATACCATTCTTAGTTCCACAGTCATCTACTGTAATAGTCTCATGGAAGACTGTAGGACTTAGACGTTTAAATAGAGCTCCAGGTAGAGCAGTCGATAGCTGGGATAGAACCGTAGAACCGCGCCCCATGTAACTCATGGCTAGGTGTTCGGCCGGGGACATACCACTAGCAAAGGAGCTCTTAATTACTAGGGGTATTAACTCCCCCTTAACGTTTAATGACATAAGTGGAGTAGAGGTACCCGAAGCTAACTGAGCGGGATTACCACGAGCCCCAGTTCTAGCCATCTTAGCAGCGGTAGACCCCCTACCAGAAAGGTAGTCTAGGTTCTGTTTTTCTATGCGCTTGTTATAGTCGGAAGTTAAACTGCCTAAGCCATCGTTCTTATGGGACTTACTTCCTGGCCCATGGATTATTTTATTAGCTTTAGTTTCGTATTCCTTAAGGATAGCTGAGCGCTCATCACTTTCATTTATGTAGTCTGATAGGGGGGTAGAGGCACCTATTTCAGTAGCCTTATTAAAGAACATCTGTCCTAATGTATTTATATGTTCATGGGACTTACTACCACCATGCCTTATAAGCATATTTACCATCCTAGACATGCCCCCCTTATCTAAAGGGGTGTGTATGTCGAATTCCTGTTTAGCCTTTTCGGTAGGCATGGAGTGCTTAATTATAAGGGAGCCAACGGTGGTTAGTTTAGTATCAGTCATAGCAGTATTTTAGCTTACCACTATAAATTCCACAAATGCTATTTTTAGGGTATAAGACGGTATACAAGATTTTAATGGAGAACATGATGAATAAATCAAATCAGCAAATCTACGGAGTAGAATCAGTATGGTTAACTTAGATAAAACATGGATATGCTCGGACCCTCACCTAAATCACGGGAATATAATCAAGTATTGTAATAGACCTTTCAAGTCTGTTAATGATATGAATGAAGAGATAATAAACAGGCATAACTCGGTAGTATATCCCACTGATACAGTATTCATACTCGGAGATTTGGGATGGCCAGATCCCTCTGAGTACGTTAAGAAACTGAATGGAAATAAGATCCTTATCAGAGGGAATCATGATAATGAAAAGGTAATATTATCCTTACTGAGGAATAATACTATCATAGGGCCGGTACATGACTATTTTGAGTTGACCCTGAAGGAATACGGGATACTACCGATAGTAATGTGTCACTACCCTATAGAGTCCTGGAATCGTAAATACCATGGGGCTATACACCTACATGGTCATACCCACGGTACCTTGGATAACTCAGGATTGATGCGGTTTGACATGGGCATAGACTGTAACGATTATTATCCATTCAAATTAAAAGATGTACTACGCATGGCTGAAGAGAGGTTAACTGAGCTAGGTGGGAAAGAGGGTATACGGGGCAATAAGGAAACTCACGGGCTAAAAGAGATGGTGCGCCCTATAGCTAGAGACTCTAAAATGCAGGAGTTATATAAATTAGCCGAAGAGGATATAGACAAGTTTCTTGAGGAACATCGTATTTATAAAGAGTTCTATGAATCAAGACAGATCAATATACCATGAGCAATCGGTTTTGTGTGGATTCTCGGCTTCGCATAGTTTATAGTTATTTCCCCATACCGGACTTAATGGAGTCAGGTATATCTTCTGTTCAAAACCGAGTTCTAGAAGCAGTTTTTTCAGGTACGGAACTAGCCTACTGAAGTTCCCCTTGCCCCTGCTTAAACTTTTACCGTATAGGTGGGCGTTACCTCTAAACTCCCCTATAGAGTTTAGTATCACACAACCTCCAGATATAGAGATATCTATTGGTACATCATTAATCCATCCTGTGCCAGGTAGTAATTCTTCATTTTTAAATTGAATACTGCTGCCAGAATACTTGGCTAGACTTTTTAGGAATTCGGATTCAGTCATTACTATAATTTAGACGAAATTAAGGAGTTATCTAGTATGAGTATATTAGACGTAGTGAAAGTACGTGAAGAGAAAATTTGTCCCCCCTTAACTATTGTACCTAGTCTACGGGAAGTATTACATCCCATTAAAGGTAATGTACATGAAGCCACTAGCTACGAGGAGTTTAGCATCTGGATGTCAGGAATTAACCGTATAATTAGTAGACAATACTACGAGTTAAAAGACATATGCACCAAGATAGCTAGACTAGTATCAGGCTCTATTATGTTACCGGGAGATTTCCAGGTAATGGAAGTAGATAGTCAATATATGGATTTATTTAATTTAAAAATGGTGATGTTTGGATTAAGGGTACATAGCACCATCAATCCGGCGAAGGCTACGGAACATATTAGTAATGCTATATCTGCCTCTACTAAAGAACAAATTAATACTGTATTTAGTCAAAAGGGGTTTATCACCAGTAAAAAAGTGCAGCCCCAGATCAATAATACCCTGTTATACAAAGGTGATTTCTACATACCATTAGTAGATAGTTCTACAAATACTAATGTAGGGTGTGTTCGTATTAAGGCATACTCAGGCAGATGTGTTGCCCCCTGTACATCACCGGGAACTATGCTTAGTCCGGAGTCTATATACGGGGGGGGTGCTATAATAGAGGCCCTAACGTCCTCGTGTATCCCTGTTAAATACGATAAACCCTCTGGGCTACCGTACATTACAGTAGAGGGGTATACAGATATCTCTGATGGAGTAGAGACTATTAAGAAAACCTTCTTGTCACCGTGGGGACTTAATGATCTAAACGGGGTTCTAGTAACGTCCATACCTAGAACAGTAGCACCTAGTAGTGTCTTAAGGTACCCCGGGACTACTAATACTATTATAATGATAGTTAAATCATTAAAGTGTTTTACTAAAGAGGAGGGGCTGGATGCGCTATCCTCACTATGCCCTATAAGGAATCCTTTAGCCCCAGTAATTATGCAAGTTATCAGGGATGGAACTGAAGCAGACTTTAATACTTCAAATTATGCTGCTATAAATAGGTCGGCCATGAGGATGTTGGCACCGGTTATAGCTAGCATTAAATTAGTTTTCCCTGAGCCAAATTCAACCGAGTTTAAACCAGAGTACTTACCAAAGGGGATTACAAAGAAAGATACTAAGGATTTCATAGCCAAGTTTCTAACTACTAAGTGCCACGGTATTCCAATAAGAATACTTATAGAGTCGGGGTCCGATGATAAGGTTATAGAAGCCTCTGAGAAATACTTTGAAGAATTCTTGCTTAATGGAGAAAAGCCTAAGACACCTAAGACGCCACCTGTACTTATGACCAGCGTATCTGCATAATTAAAACGGGCGCTTTCATAGGCCTGTTTTTTAGCCTAATCTAGGCTAATGTGGTAAAATAGGATATGTCCAATTCTACTCAATCTATTCTTTTCACTAGGCAGCGCCATGACGCTGAACGGGCTGGATTACACTATGACTATAGAATTGTAGTGGGGGATAAAGCTTACTCGTGGGCCACTAAGAGAGAACTTCCAGAACCTGGTAAGGCCATAATTCTATGGGAACAACCGGTCCACACCGCAGACTATGCCCTCAGTCAAAGGGTTGAGATTCCTAGTGGCCAATATGGGGCGGGAACTACTACCCTTGATTGGATTAAAAAGGGAACTGCAAAGTTCAATGAAGACAAGATTACGGTAGAAACTAAAGGTAGTAAGTTTCTAATCAAGAAAATGCCCGAACATTATGGGAAGGGTGCGTGGTTATTTAAGAGGGTGGATAGTGTGAGTGAGAATAAGTATTTGGAGAAGATTTCATCTGATCTATCCATCGCATCTAAGTCTCATGCTGAGGAGACTAAGGCCATACACGATTACACCGAGCGCCTTAAGGATGCTAAATCTCCAGAGCTAAAAAAGGCTATTGAACACGCCCGTAAGGAGGAGGGGGATCATGCCTCTGATTTCAAGAAGGTTATGAGCAAAGAGGCCGAACTACGAGAAGAGTTAAGGCTGAAGCCTAAACTAAGGGGTAATAGGTATCTTAAGAAGGCTAAGGCTATTAAGCCTCATAATAATAAAAGTATTATTACTCATAATAAATGAGTATGAGTTTTCCTGATCCAGTGTTAAAATATAGTTATGAACCATATTAAAAAACAATTAGACTCCTTATCAGAAGCAGATTTTAAGGACTCATATCTAGTTACACTGGTGGATGGCAGACAACATACACACCTAGGTCAGGATGAGATCCAAATAGTATACCCTGGGTGGAAGGACGGATGGAGGACACTTAAGGTAGCTGAAGTGTCCAAATACTTGGAAATGCCTTACATGAAATCCAGGTTATACATGCCTCTCCCCGGTCCTAAGGAGTTACCCAAACAGAAATACTTTATAGACCCTTATCTGTTAGGGGTATTAATAGGAGATGGCGGTTTAGGATATGGGAGAATGACTATTACTTCTGCTGATGAAGACTTAATACAAAACTGTAATTCCCGCATTCACTTCGGATTCGAGGTGGTAAAACTTAGTAGTAAGTACGGGTACGGGTTACGTAGAAATAAAGTAACAGGGCCCAAGGGTAAGCATAATGCTTATACAGATGAAATCAGACGACTAGGTTTAAATGTTAATTCTGAATTTAAGTTTATACCTGAGAACTACTTAGTTGGATCAATAGAACAGCGCTCATGGTTAATGAAAGGACTTATGGATACCGATGGTACCATAGACCTCCAAGGGACTAGCTCTTATTGCTCGACTAGTTATAGACTAGCATGTGATGTAGTTGAGCTAGCCAGATCCCTCGGACATATAGCATTTATAAGTGAAAGACACCCGTCCTTTACATACCTAGGGATAAAGAAGAAAGGTAAGACAGCATATCAGGTTAATCTACGGGTTAGAAATCCAAGAAGCCTGTTTAGTATATCAAGAAAATTAAGTAGATCCCCAGATAAAAATCAATACTCTGATACTTTAAAATTACGTATAGAAGACATACAGAGATTATGAATAAGTACCTAGTCAAAGTAGCGGGGTCTAAGTCTACACAAACTACTCTAAAACCTCATCAGGAGCGCTCTTTGAGAAAACTGGAGTTAGAAGGAGGTGTCCTACTAGACCATGGCACAGGTACGGGTAAAACTAAGACATTTCTTGCAGCCATAGAGCGTGCGCAGAAGAGAGATAGGAAAAACCATGCATTGGCGATAGTTCCAGCCTCTCTAGTATCCAATATAGATAAAGAGATAAAAAAGCATGGTATGGATATAGATACTAAGCGCCTACTGGTAACTACCTATACTAAAGCTGTTAATGATGTCGACGAATTATCTAAGAAGCACTTTTCCATAGCTGTGGCTGATGAGGCCCAGGCTTTGAGAAACACAACTACCGAACGCCATAAAGCCCTTAGTAAACTTATAACAGGGGCTGATCAACGACTGCTGGCCACGGCTACCCCTAGATACAATCATGCTGGTGACCAAGGCCCCTTAGTTAATATCGTCGCAGGTAAGAAAGTATTGCCGGAAGATAGAGATGCTTTTGAGAAAGAGTTCGTAGTTCGTAAGACAGAACATCCTAATATCCTTAGACGTGTACTTATGGGCACTACCCCTAAAGAAACGGTCGAAATAAAGAACAATAAGTACTTAGCCAAAGTTCTGAATAAGTATACTGATTACTACGATGTTAAAAATGATCCTGAACTTCAAAAGCACTTTCCCACTACTTCGGAGAAGGTGATTGAAGTGGATATGTCTCCTGAACAGCGTACACTTTACAAGTTTATGGAAGGTAAGCTCCCATTAGCTATGAAAATGAAGGTACGTATGGGTATGCCACTAGACAAGCGTGAGAGCCGTCAGTTAAATGCGTTCTCTTCTGGTGTACGTCAGGTATCTAACTCTACTAAACCGTTCCTACCCAACTCGTCTCATGTTACTCCTAAAACTATACAGGCAGTAGACAACCTGCATAAAGCCATAAAATCGGATAAGAATTTTAGAGGAGTGGTATACTCTAATTTCTTAGAATCTGGGTTACGAGATTACTCTGAAGAACTGACTAAACGTAATATTTCACATGCTATATTCCACGGAGGATTAAGTGCGAAGCAGAAGGATGAAATTAGGGATGCATATAATGGCGGCAAGATCAAGGCGATGCTCGTTTCTAGCTCTGGAGCGGAAGGCTTAGACTTAAAAGGTACTAAACTCATGCAGATACTTGAGCCTCATTTTAATCAGTCAAAAATAGATCAGGTAGTAGGTAGGGCGGCTAGATATGAATCTCATACTCATCTACCAAAAAGTGAGCGCCATGTAAACATAGAGCATTACCACTCCATACTACCTAAGGGGTTTATGGGAAATAGGCCGCATAGTATTGATCAATACCTCTATCATAACTCTCAGACTAAAGATGACCTTAATGAGAAAATAGAAGCATTGCTCCATGACTAGTCATAAATAGTTAATTAATGACTCCCTATTTGGTATAAGTATCTTGTAAGGATATCCCTTACATAACCGAAGGAGACAATCATGAAACAAATCATCCTGGTAGTACTCGTGGCATTGTTTTCAGCAAATTCCTTTGCTGACTCCTGTACTGATGCATTGCGTGCTCAGAAGGAACGGGATTCCATATGTTCCAGCAATAGTGGTTCTGATTGCTATCGTGCAAACCAACGTGCCAATGCCGCCGAGAACTACATGTATCAAGACATCAATCGCCAACAGCAGCAGCGTGTTGAGCGTGACCATGAAATCCTCCGTGATGAACAGTTGCGCCAATCGGTACGTCGCCAGAACGGCTGGTAACTACTAAACTGTAGGGGTGTGAAACTACATCCCTCAGTTTAACTTACACACAACAGGAGAACATCATGTCAAACAAAAACCAAACCTCAATGCCCCACCTATCTCCAAGTAACATAATGGAGCTGCTGGGTGAAGAAACCGTTGAAAGAATATCCTCGATAGTTGATGATTGGGTGAAAGCAAATTCAACTAAAGAGCCTACAGAAGAACAGTTGGCCGCCATCAGAGACATGAACGTGGATGGGGAATACCGAATGCGTCTACTCACTATTCTGGACTCCATGTTCGCCGGTATGACTGCCACTAATTGGGACCCTGATGCCTGCAAAGGTATCATGAGTATGGTGATGAATGGTTCACTGGAAGCCATACGTGACCATGCTAGAAAGCTGGAAAAGTTTGAGATGGAGTCCAGGGGCATCGACTTGGATAGCTTTGCCAAGAAAAGAGCTGAGGTGGGAGAAGAGATAAAGGGATTAGTGGCCAAGGTCACTGAGGAAAGTGATATAAATACACCTTCACCAGCTTCAACCAACCACATCGTCCATTAGTAGTAACTACAACAACACCCCTGACATCAGGGTGTTTTTTTAATTAAGACAGGATAACGATGTTTACTAGACATAAGTATATAGACTCTAGCAAAGTAGATTGGACTACTATAGAAAACCCAGCCGCATCTATTAAAAGAGATGGGGCCCATTTCTTCCTCAGTTTTGACTCCAAAGGAGCACCATCTTTTATATCGAGGAGACCTTCAGTTAAAGGTGGATTTCCCGATAAAACAAATAGGGTTCCTCACCTAGCCTCTTTTAAAGCTCAGGAATTGGCCGGACATACATATTCGGTGGAGTTAGTCCATACAGGTAAGGTTAAAACTGAAGATGATAACCATGCTAGGGTATCTGGAATACTTAACTCATTACCAGCTAAAGCTATTGAATCTCAGAAAGAGCATGGCCCAGTCCGAGCAGTTCTTTTAGATACTATTAACCCACCATTACAGACTTACGCTCAGAAGATGGAACACCTGAACAAGGTGGAAAGGATTATAGGGAAATCTGATTTAATCTTCTCCCCAAAAGTATATACAGATTTACCCAGTATAGTTAAGTTAATAGATCATACTAAAAATACCGGCAAAGAAGGGGTTATAGTTACTAGTTGGACTAAGCCTGAACTACATAACCCTCGTGTTAAGATTAAACACATAGATACTTATAATCTACGTGTAGTTGGTATGGAGGAAGAACACGATATACATGGTAAGCCTAAAGGATCTATGGGGGCACTAATACTGGCCGATGCTACTGGTAAGATCGTAGGTAAGATGGGTACTGGATTTACCAGGGACATGAGGATAGACATGTGGGCCCATAAGAGTAGGGTTATGAACAGCCTGATACAGGGTAAAACCTTTGGTCAAGGTGGGGTGGATCGCTCTGGAAAACTTAGGGTGCTCGTATATAACGGGGCAGCCGATGGGGAGTGCGATACTATTTCGTAAATAAGTACCATATAAAAGAAAGCCGGAGTACATCTGGCTTTTTTAGGCTAAAGGTAATTACACTTGTTGTTTTAATTAAATTAAAAGACGTAGTTTGGTATAATATAAATACATAACTTTAGTAGGTATACCATGGTCACATCATATAACCCGATACCGGGATTAAAAGAGAAACACCCTAATCTGGATTTCCATAACTCCATATATAATGGTAACCTGATACCGATTGAGTTCGAGTGTAAAATACACCCTGGTGAGAAGCAGTTTAGAACCCCTAAGTCTATGAAGCTAGGAGCTGGATGTGAATCCTGTAAGAGAGAGTCACTTAGAAATAGGTACTCTACTACACAAGACTCTTTCATAGAGAAACTAAGAGTATTATACGGAGATTCAGTAGGATACGAGAAAGTATATTACGTAAACTCGGATACCAACGTAATACTAGTATGTCCTGAGCATGGGGATTTTTCAGTAAGACCGACTATTTTACTTAATAAGAAACAAGGTGTACCGGCCTGTACGAAATGCTCAAAGTTAAGCTCTGGGAGAAAATTAGCTTTAACTCAAACCATATTTCTGGAAAGGCTGAATGAAATTCATGGCGGGTCAGTGCAGCTATGTAAAGGTTCTACTTATCATAACTACAACACTGAAGTAGAGGTTAATTGTACTACGTGCGGCCATGTCTGGGAAGTTACTCCTATAAACCTAATAGGTGGGGAATCTGGATGCCCTCAGTGCGCCGGGAATACTAGGCTAACTCTAGATAGGATAATTGAAGCTGCAAGGCGTACACAAAAAACACCAGACCAATTTGATTATAGTTTAGTGGATACATCCAACTTGAGTAGACACGGTAAGATTACTCTAGTATGTAAACACCATCCAGACACGCCATTCCTCCAGGAAACTGGAGATCACATGAGGGGCGTTGGATGCTCAGTATGTTCAGGTAAACTACGCAAAGATATCCCATCATTAGTAAAAGGTATAGAGGAGAAGTTTGGAGTAGGAGTTATAACCTGTATTTCAGATACCTATACTAATAATCATGCCTACTATGATTTTGTATGTACGGCTAATGGACACGCTTTTAAATCCACTGCTAATAACATATTGAGAAGAGATAGGACTAACGCCTGCCCGGTATGTCAGGGGTCTAACCAGCAGGCTGAATTGGTAGAATTTATCAAAAGGTTAGGGGTGGAGATTACAGTTAATGATAGAACATTAATATCCCCGTTGGAGTTAGACATAGTTATACCTAACTTAAGGATAGCTATAGAATATAATGGTGTGTACTTTCATTCTGATGCATTTAATAATGGGTTCGCAGATACGACGGCTCATAAAGACCCCAAGGCTAGACACTTACATAAAACCCTATTATGCGCTGAGAAAGAATATAGGTTGATTCATATATTTGAAGATGAATGGGTTCATAAAAAAGACTTGGTTAAAAATAAGCTAACTCATATTCTTAATGCAAATTTTAGGAAGGTGTATGCTAGACTCACTACCGTAGGGGTGGTGGATTTTAATAATAGCACAGAGTTCTTTAACAAGAATCATTTACAGGGTGTGGCTAAAGGTGCATCCGTGACGTACGGTCTGTACTCTAATGGCGAATTAGTGGCATGTATGTCATTTTGTAAACCTAGATTTAACAAGAGTAATGATGTGGAGATACTTAGGTATGCTACTACCATGTCTGTAGTAGGTGGATTCAGCAAACTACTTAAACATTTTATAAGGGCTAACCCGACTGTTACCTCGGTAGTTAGCTATTCAGATAAAAGATGGTCGGTGGGTGGGGTGTATAAGAAGGCCGGGTTTACCCTATCCGGCTCATCTTCTCCAGGATATTTCTATGTAGATAATACATCCAATAGATATAATAGGATGTTGTTTATGAAAAGTAAATTATCGGGGAAACTTAAGAAGTTTGACCCAAGCCTTTCAGAAGCCGATAACTGTAGGAATAATGGTCTATACCGAATATGGGACTGCGGCATGGACGTATGGGAACTAAAGCTAAATACACCTAGCCTATCTTGATAGGCGTATTTTCTCTTATTAACCCCTTTTTATATGCAGATATAGCCTCTTCCTCTGTTTTAAAATTAACTGTCTTCTGAGTAGTATCAGGTTCAGTCATGTATACCGATCCAATCACTGCTTCATGTCCTGGGGCAACCATTGAATTATTAAGACCTTTACGATAGTCATGGATATGGTGCTCAGGTAATAACTTAGCTTTAGCCTCTTCCACGGCTCCTGGAGTCATTGGCACAAATACACTCAATGCGTCACCATCGTAGTCGCCTGCGTATAGAGGCAAGTGTAAAGGGTTAATCCCAATTGTTTTCCCCTTGATAGGAACGGGATAATGGGCAGTAATGTTAGTCCTCATCAAGGTAGGTGCCCGGTTTAGAATAACGGGCACTTGCTTAATTACTTTGTTAAAGGCATTAATCGCTGCTGGGCTACGACTATCTATGGCTTTCTTAGCACTGACGTAGTCGAATCCCTGCTTAACTAAGCTTCTAAGAATATGGAACTCATACATTGTCCATAACATATCCTCAGGTATAGCAGCCTCGTTAAATCCCAGGTTAGGTTCAGCATAGATGGTAGCCCTACCGGAGAAGTCTTGTTTCTTACTTAGAATTTTACTATGGAAGAACCCACCTTTAGGCCCAGAGTCTCCACTTATTTGATGCAAGAAACCCTTAAGTTGTTTGCCACGACTAGATCCGGTGATAGCTGGACCTAATCCCATAACAGCCTTAGCGCCCTCGTATAGGGCCTTACGCTCGTTAATTAGTTGGTCGTTAGGCAACATATCCTTAACGTCCTTCAACGAGTTGTTGACCAGCATATGATCCCTGTATAAGGTATTAACGTCTGCATACTCTATACGGTTACCTCCCATAGGTATTACAGGCCTGGATATAGGTGGAATAACTGGCATATTTCTCAAGATGTATGCATTCTCAGCCTTTATCCCCATCCTGTTTAAACCGTCCAGGTATTTCACCTTTTTAATTAGGTTGTCTTTTTTAGATACAGAGCGAGTACCGGGTAGGGCATCTTTTATACTTTTAATCTGTTTACTAACGTCAACGTCAGTAAGCATGTGTATCAATGCTTCACCACCAGATAGTAAGTCTTCTGTATTAATTTTATTAGTCATGTGTTTATTTTAGCTTTAAGAAGTTAACTGCTGATAGCAGGCCCTTCACCCACTCCCCTATAGAGCCAGAAGAAACTATGTTAGTCTTGGGTCTATTCCATACAGCATCAGCAATCTCTTCTGCAGATGGTATCACAATTGCACTTAAATCTCCAGTAACAACTGGGACTGTGGTTTGTACTGTATTAACTAAGGCGGCTACCTTAACTGGATATACGGCTACTAAGCTGGGGAGATAGAATGCAGTATCATAGTCCTCCGAGAAGAGAACACCAGATACTTGAACCCTAGTTATATCTACCACTAACTTGTAACCATTGATAAGGAAGAATATATCACCAGTAGAGCCACCAGGTATTGGGTCCAGGCCGGAATACCTCATAGGTTGTTCGTATTTAGAGTTATCCCTCAGGTCTAGCCATCTGATTCTGTACTTTGGCAACTGCTAAGTGAGGAAATTGCCTATCTCTCTTCACTCGATATATCCTACTAGATAGTTTAGCCTTTTCTATATTATTGTAATACCATTCTGAAGATCTTTTTCTAGACGCCTCTTTAATTCTGATCAATTTTTCCTCATACTCAGGATTATTTTTAAGGTTATCTCTATATTTAGTGCCGGCCTTACGTCTAGACTCCCTTACTTTCAATGAATTGTTCTGTACGTATCTATCATTACGGAGCCTATTAGCAGCCCTACGCTTAAGTAACTCCTCTTCAGAGCATAGGTGTGTAGGTTTATATGCCATGCTAAATAAACGCCCTATCTACTACTTGAGCCACCGGTAAGCTAGAGTCAGCAGCCCCTAACGTATAGTCATATACGGCATATGGGGAATACCCAGCTAGCATTATCTTTATATCTACTAAAGATCCTATATAGGATGCAGGGTATGTATACTGATATGATGTACCCACGTTAGAATCAACATTTACTAAGTTGTTGTTTGTATCGCTTGAATTTATAACTATATCAGACCCAGGTACTAATCCCTCCAATGTTAATACCTTAGAGTTATTAACTACTACAGTAGCACCCGCTGTTCTTATAGATGGAGTAGAACCACCATTAGTTATATTCAGAGTAACGGTCCCGGAGGATATATTAACAAATATAGCCTCATTACCCGTCGCCCCATTTGTTGCAGCATACCCGGTGAAAGTTAGACCACTCATAGCCCAGGTACCAGCAGAACCGGTGATAGTTATTCCATACCCAGTGCCATCACTAACGAAGTCGCACCCCGATATGTTCGCTAACTCAGCCCCTGTAATGGTTATACCTGTAGTGCCGCTAGGTCTATCAAAAGTACATGAGGTTAGTGTTGCACTTGCTGGGGTAACTAATCCACATCGCCTAAAGGTAGTACCAGTAGCCGTCGTATTAGATTGAAACACAAAAGTATTCACATCAATGAATGAACACCCGGTCAATGCCACTGTAGCGTTATCGAATACGGTTAAAGTACCCTTAGATACTGTCCCTAGGGCCGTAATGCTAATGCCATCCCATAGCACATTAGTGGCGGCATTCCTTATTTCAATTGCATTGAATGAAGCAGATACTTTCCTAGTATCCTGGATGAAGATATTTTTATTAGAATCCCTGAAGTCTCAAGCTGCGCCGAAACCTATAGTCATCAACCCTTTCCACTGATAACCCCCTTGGACGCCTTGTATCAATCCCCATCTTGCAGTTTGAGCATCATTAGCAGTAGCAAATCCAGCGAATGTTGCATATCCATTAGCTAAGTCTCCTCCAGAGAATCTAGCTTCTGCTCTACCATAACGAATCATATCAACAACGTGTGGTTGTCCTTTAGCCACAGCTTGCGTTAGCTGACAGATACTGCCTACACCATATACGTTGGTTCCTCCTGTAGGGGGTGTGCCGTTTGATGTGTCTGCCGTTATAGTTGGGTCAACTGGATTATTCGCCCATTTACCGTAAGGGAAGGGGGGAACGTCATATCCGCCAACGGTATATCCTTTCCAGTTAGCTAAGGAAGACCCTAATATAGCTACTTGTAAACCGTTATTTGCATAAGCTTGTAACGCCGTCGCAACACCGTGACCGTGCCACACTAAGAATACTTGTCCTGTTGTAAGAGTAACCGGTGTGCCTAATATACGAGCT
>Ga0210057_1001158_pt1 | contig 40789 bp, 35 predicted proteins | sample CryGeyCG2114_010_2_FD_183968 | JGI IMG/M metagenome (GOLD analysis project Ga0210057, IMG submission 183968) | Groundwater microbial communities from aquifer - Crystal Geyser CG10_big_fil_rev_8/21/14_0.10 (SPAdes) (version 2) | ecosystem: Environmental > Aquatic > Deep subsurface > Groundwater ... | reverse complement strand
ATAATTATTTCACTATTCTTTCCGTACAAAAGAACATCAGGAAACAATCTTTTTTCTCCTGTATTTATCGTAGTCTCACCACCCGCACGATAAATAGTCTTATCATTTTTTGATGTAAATAGATTTATTTCTGTAATAATATCTATTGCCCAACTTCTTTCATTGTAAGTAATTTTTGTCATGTTCTATAAATTAGGTTTGAAAGTTTTCCTTGCGTTATTTATCCTTTCTTCACAAATTTTTATGTAGTCAATTTTCTTGTTTTTAAATAAATGCACATCAGAATTTTTTTCAATTCCAATAAAATTTCTATCTTCTAAAACCGCAGAAACAAGAAAACTGCCACTTCCGCAGGTATTATCTAAAACAACATCTCCTTGCTTCGTGAAAGTTCTTATTAAATATTGACCAAGTGCTACTGGCTTTTGTGTAGGATGATAAACAGAGCCCTCGCTTTCAGCTGTTTTAAAATAAATTACATCAATTGGATATCTTCCACCATTACTTTTAACTTCAACGGGCTTAAAATCTCCGTAACTTCCTGTTAATTGATCTTTTCTAATTCCTTTATTGTAGGCTTCACCTTTCCTCATTTGTGGGTTGTAGATGGGTTGTCTTTTGTAAAAAACACAAATATCCTCATGTTTTCTTAAGGGTTGTCTCCTTGCATTTAAAAAATTGGTAGATTTTGATTTTTCCCAAACAATTTTATATTTAAAAAGTCTTTCATTACTCAATGTCAATTTTGCAGTGAAAACACCTTGGGCAGTTAAGACTATTGCGCCGTTATCTTTTATAATTCTTTCGTATTGGTTCCATAACTTATCTAATGGAATTATGCTATCCCATTTATTTTGAGTTGTACCGTACGGCAAATCACATAAAATCATATCAATAGATTTGCTCGGAATTTGTTCCATAACTTCTAGACAATCTCCGCAATGAACTTTATTTATCAACTCTCTCATTTCTTTCTTTACCTTTAGTTGTTTTTTTGGTGTTTTCAGAGGACTTTCCTGAAATCCTTGTTCATCAATACTCGCTTCGTAGGCAGGTCTTTCTGTTTCTAAATATTCAAAAAGCATTGCCTGCTCTCCATCTGCTACATAATCGAAACTTTTGTTTTGTTTTTTTAACTTATCAAAAAAACTATAATTTCCACTTGATGAAACAATGATGAAATCAATAACTGGGATTCCCATTATTTCTCCTGCATTGGCTATTTTATTCACGATTTGGGTATCTTTTTCGCTTGGAGAAGAATCACCTGAAGGGTGATTATGAATCAAAATTACACTTGCCGCATTAAGTTCGATTGCGGGATAAAAAATCTCTCTTGGATGTAATAGTGTTTTATCAAGTAGTCCAACGCTCACAGTTTCTTTTCTGAGCAAGACATTCCGTGCGTTCATGTAAAGGCAAATAAGGTGTTCTTTCTTTTTTTCTCTTAAGTCGTATGTTAAAGCAAAAACATCTTTGGAGTTTTTAATAGTAATCTCATTGCTATTATTTTCTTTATAAAATCTTTTAACAAGTGAAATTGCTGACGCAATTTGCAATGCTTTTGCTTGCCCAATTCCAGAAACTTTTTGTAAATCATCAACCGTAATATTCAAAAAATCCATTCCAAATTTCTTGATGATTTGCTGTGATAATTTTTGAACATTCTTTCCTTTGATTCCGCTACCAAGTAAGATAGCTAAAAGATCACTTTTTGAGAGTGCTTCCGGACCTTTTTTGAGGAATTTTTCTCTAGGTCTGTCAATTTTAGGAATATCCTTAATTTTTGGCATAAATTATTGTTTTTATACCGGTATTATACTTTATTTTGAAGATTGTTTAAATAGGCTTTTCCGGAGCTTTGCGAAGGAACCACCGCTTTATTCCCCTATAAAATAACCATCCCCGATGGAGATACTAATTCTCCTAAATTTTCAAGCCTTGAGAATGGATCAAATTCATTTTGAATCTACCATAACTTGTTTAATTGCATGCGTGCCCTTTCCAGACAAGTGCTACAATATGTTGTCTATGGCAACCGATGAAATTTTTTTAAATATTAGTCAGAAACAATCAATAGAATATATTAAGGGTCCTCTTCTGATTGTTGCTGGAGCGGGAACGGGCAAAACTACGACTCTCGTCGAAAAAATCAAACACATTGTTAAAGAAGATTTTGCAAGAACTGACGAGATCGCATGTCTAACTTTTACTGAAAAAGCAGCATATGAGATGGAAGAGCGTGTTGATCGGGCTATGCCTTATGGATATTTTCAAATGTGGATCTCGACCTTTCATGCATTCGCAGATGAGATTCTTCGAAATGACATTCACCAAATCGGACTAAATCCTTCGTACAATCTTATGACTCAGGCACAGTCTCAGTTATTTTTGAAACAGCATCTTTTCGAAATAAAGCTAAAACATTTTCGACCAATTAGCAATCCAAATAAATTCATTGGAGGCCTCCTTCAACATTTCTCCCGTCTCCAAGATGAGGACATCCCGCCCATTGAGTATGCAAAATGGGTAAAACAACAGCCTAACAATAATGAACTTTTTGAATTATCAAATGCATACTCGACTTATCAAAAATTAAAAATTAAAAATGATGTAATGGATTTTGGAGATCTAATATATTACCTAAATGAACTTTTTCGAAAACGACCAAAGGTTCTTAAATCCTATCAATATAAATTCAAGTACCTCATGGTAGATGAATTTCAAGATACAAATATCGCTCAATACGAACTTATAAAACTTCTCTGCCCACCGAAATCAAATCCAAATTTGACTGTAGTAGGCGACGATTCACAAGCTATATATAAATTCCGTGGAGCCTCCATCTCTAATATCCTTACCTTTATGGATGACTACAAAAAAGCAAAACAAATATCTCTTCAGGATAACTATCGTTCAAATCAAACCCTCCTCGATCACGCTTATGCGTTGATTCAAAATAACAATCCTGATACTCTTGAGTCCAAACTTGGGATCTCTAAAGAGCTAAAAAGTCACTCTAAAAATATACTCAATGCTGTCAATTTCGAGTTATTCAATACCAGTGATGATGAATCTGATTGGATAGCAGACAAAATTTTGGAACTTAAAACAAAAAATGATTATGAATTTAAGGACTGCGCAGTCCTTGTGAGGGCAAATAATCATAGCGAGTTAATAATTTCAGCTCTAAAACGTAAAGGTATTCCCTATCAATTTTTGGGCCCTGGGACACTCTTCAAACAACCCGAAGTTAAAGACTTAATAGCTTATCTCCAATTTTTATCTGATTTTGATGACTCTATTGCACTTTATAGAGTATTGAGTATGAAGATTTTTGCTCTTGGCCAAGAGGATGTTTTTAGATTTATTACATTTGCAAAAAAAATATCACAGCCATTATTTCTTGCCCTTGAGATATTTCAATCGTTTCAGACTGGACAATCAAGACGAACAGATTTTGAAATTTACAAAGAACATCTACCGATGATAACAACCGATTCCAAAGAAAAACTCACTTCAATAATCTCAATGATTAAAAACCATATTGATAGTATTAATAAAGATACTGCAGGAGAAATATTATTTAAGTTTCTTGAAGAAAGTAATTATTTAAGTAAGTTAAGTAATCCTGAAAATGAAACCGAACAAAAACAAACATTAAATGTTACAAAATTTTTCAATCGAATAAAAGAAATCGAGAACGAACAAGAAAATCCTTCAATATTCACTGTTAATGATTATATAAAGATGAGTTTAGAACTTGGCGAGTCACCCTCAGCATCAGATACGGATCTTGTCTCGGGGAACGCAGTCAACATTCTTACAGTTCATGGCTCAAAAGGTCTAGAATTTCCTGTTGTCTTCCTCTCAAACTTGATCAATGGGCGCTTCCCGACACATGGAAGACCTGAACAAGTACCAATCCCAGAGGGAATTATTAAAGAGCAGTTGCCTGAAGGCGATTATCACATTCAAGAAGAACGACGACTTTTTTATGTAGGGATAACCCGTGCAAAGGATCTGGTTTATCTAACATCAGCTAGAAGTTATGGAAGAGGAGTAAGAAAGCATAAGATATCTCCGTTTGTCATCGAAGCGATGGGACAGGATTTCGTTGATAAAAAACCTATAATCAAACCTACTGATAAGCAACAGCTTTCGATATTTGATTTTAAAAAAACCCCAGAAACGTTCATCTCAAATCCGATTGAATTAAAAAATATATCTTATAGTCAAATAGAAGCATATGAGCGCTGCCCTCTCCAATATAAATATCAATATATTCTGAAAATTCCAACTGCACCAGGCTCTGCAGCTTCTTTTGGAAGCACAATTCATGCAATACTACAGAAATTTTATCGCGGTTTTGCAAAAGATAATACTTGGGGACTTTCGCATCTTATAAATTTATTAGAGAGCTCCTGGGTTCCAATCGGTTATAACTCAAAAGCTCACCAACTAAGGATGAAAAAAGAGGCAAAGGAAATGCTTGAAAATTACTATAATTCTTTTCATTCTCCTGAAATCGAGATTATCGACCTGGAGAAACTATTCAAGATTAGAATTAACAGTTCAATTTTCTTGACCGGTAAGATTGATCGCGTTGATAAAAAGTCAGATGGGAAAATAGAAGTCATAGACTATAAAACTGGGAAGAGACCAGATGACAAGAAGTTGGCCAAAAACATGCAGTTGACGATATATGCGACCGCCGCATCAAATCCAGGAATGTACAATAAACCAGTCGAAAAAATCGACTTAACTTTTTATTATTTACAAGCCCGAGAAAAAGTAACATTTAATCGAACAGTGAATGACCTGAAAGTTATAAAAGACAATATTGAGAGTGTTGTTGGAAAGATCAGAAATCAAGATTTTCCTCCAAATGTCGGCAGACATTGCAATTATTGTTCATTTCGCATGATCTGCGATGCGTGGAAATAAGGATCATCCTGAACTAATCTGAAAGACCCCCACTTATAAGTCTGTATTACAAAAAAATTAGATTTATAGAGATACTTAAAATCATCATTCCAATAACTTACAAAAGAAAATTAAAGAGTTCTGATTTGTGTTTACTATGGTAAAAATTCGCATCATCAATACATAACAACCAATTCATGAATAATGGAGAAAATGAATATTCGTTTTGGATCTTTTTCATCTATTCTGATTTTTTTATTTGAAACTAACACAAGACCATGAATAATTCTCCGCGCCAATCCAGCTTCTGATTTAAACAAATATTTAATTTTCAATGGTTTTTGGGTAAAAAACTTTGTCTTTCTGCAAAACGTTGCAAAAAATGGACCAGATTCGACAGATACTGCGAGAATGTCACCTATGCTTATTGTCTCTTCCCGCTTCGACCCTCACCAACAACTCCCTGAATTATCACAAAATAATCTCCATTTGATTTTGATAAATTCAATTTGAAATCATTTCCATTTTTCGTTTCTTTAAGAGCTCAATCAGACTAATATTTTAGTGTAAATCCCATGAAGCTTGAAGATTTTTTCGGCTTTGAATAAGAATATTATTTAAAAAAAGAAGGAGTTCCACTAATTTCATCTGGAATAGTATCTAAATTACTATCTATATTATTTAAGGAAAGCTTGGTAAAAATCAACTCTGTAGAGCCTGTTGTTAGAAGGCTGAGCGAGACGTTTATATTTTGATCACGATACTGCATACCCATCACAAATCCCACCATTGAAAGAACAATTAATAGTATTGCTGCGAGAAGTTTAGAATATGTCGTGACTGTAGTTAGGAATTTGGCAAGTCTTATTTTCTGTATAGTTTTATGATATCAAATGATAATGCTGTTGTAAATACAGTCAATCTACAATAGCTTGATACCGCAGCATTACCTCATTTCCCTCTTGATGAACAGATTTTAGTTTAAACTTTGGAATATTAGATGGTGAAAATAATATACCCTCACACATTGTAAGAGTCATGCCAGGACGCGAACCGAATATTTTTGGCGCGATTGTGAGATGGACCTCGTCGAGTACTTTTTCTTGAATTAGTTGGGCGATCAATGTTGGCCCCCCATCGATGAATACATTTCGATAACCCTTTTCATTGAGGTAGTCAATGAGGTTGACAACAGAAACTCGACTTTGTCCTGCTTTTGGAGTGATAATCGTAGGCACAAATCCATGATCATTAGCAAGTGCTTCCTCAAGTGCCTCATCCGAATTTGAAGTAAGGACAATATACTCAGGTAGTCCTTGTTTTCCAAGTTCACGACGATAAGTTTGAAACGTATCGTCGTGAATGGTTTTTATTGTATATTTTCCAAACTGCAAAGCTGTATTTTTTGCATCGACTATTGCGTCAGCGTGAGCTCGAAGATGAGTAAAATACTCATAATCTACTTTCGATCCAATAGGCCAATATCCCTCATCTTTTACAATGATCTTTCCATCAATTGTCGAAGCAAAGGAAGTATATAAGAACGGTCTATCCTCAGGTTTTTCAAAAACAAATGGTTTCAATTGCATGTTTTTATTTTACAACTTATCAACTAATTATTAGATAATAATTTAGCGAAGTAACCAAAATTTGCGAGACGAGTTTGTGAATGTTGACAACAATGTTAGCTCGCGAACAAATTTTCAGGTTACAAGCTAAATTATTTATGACTGAACAAAAGATTAATTCACAATAACCTTTTTCTCATCTTTTAGCCACTTTACACCAATATAAACTAATGGAGTCTCAATCACTGACATGAATGATTTAAGCAACCAATAGGGTAAAATGAGACTCGTTAGAAATGTGACATTTGATTCAAATCCTTTTTCAATTGCCCAGAATGCAAGAACCATAAAGACTGTTGTATCAATAAATTGCGAGATGATATTTGAGGCATTATTTCGAAGCCAGAGCTTATTTTTACCCATTTTCTCACGAATTTTTGCAAATAGATAAATATCTAAAAAATCAGACAAAGCAAAAGCTGTGAGAGAGGCAAGTGCAATACGAGCTGACTTTCCAAAAATTTCAGCAAATGCAGCGTTGCTTTCAATAAATCGACTCGATGGAGGAAGTTTCAATGACAACATAATAAAACAAAATAGAAGAATAATTGTCAATAGACCCGTTCTAACAATGCTTCGGGCTCGAGAAACGCCATAGACTTCAATTACAACGTCATTGATCGTAAAGAGAAGCGGAAGAAGAAATATTGCAATACTAGCGTTGAGAGTAAAATCGCCTATTGTTACAAGAGGGAAAGTCTTTACTCCCATGAGCTCTGAGACGATAATCCCAAAAACATAAAAACCTACAAGAAAATCCATTTTGTTTATTTTGAACATAGACTGAGTTAAATTGTTAATTTGCTCATCTTGTCATCCTGACCAACTTGAAGGGAACTGTTTAACAGTTTGACAATTTAAAAGTTTAACAATAAGAACTTATATCAATTCGTCATTTTATCACGTATTTTCCGATACAGCTGGGCAATCAAATATAATGATCCGGTTACAATAAGTATTTGGTTTTTTGATTTACCAGCAAGTTCGAGAGCAATTAATGGATCGTCAATCTTAATAATTTCAACTTTACAGTTTAAAGTTCTAACTTTTGTAACAATTTCATCAATCGGTTCAGCTTCGATAATCCGGGGCTCATCTGATATAAATTTAGTGATAAATATTTTTTTAGCAACTGGAAGTATGATTGTTAGCATTTTTTCATAATCTTTCCCCTTTTTAAATGCAATCATAAAATCAAATTTATGATTTGGATAAATCTCCTTTAGGCTACTAACAAATGCCTCCATTTTCTGAGGGTTATGCGCTCCATCAATGATCATTACTTTGTCTTTCTTTTTAAAAACTTCAAGTCGTCCAGGAACTAAAAGATTTGAAAATGCGCGCCTCATCGCTCTTTCATCCATAATAAATGAGGCGCGCTTCGACAATTCAAACACTGTCGCAACCGCTAAAAGAATATTTTCGGCCTGAAAATTTCCCAAAAGTGGAGTTTTGATTTTTGTAATGTTTAAAGAGGAATATTTAATATCAAAGGAACTAAAGGATTTAACATTTGATACGAAATTTATTGATGACTTTGGATTAAGTCCAATATATTTTGAACCGGACTCAGCCACTTTGGATAAAATGACTTTACTCACTTTACTTTCTTGATTGATTGAAATAACAAGATTATTTGAATGAATTATCTCTACTTTTTCACCTGCAATTTTCACAAGTGTTTTACCTAAAAATTCAGTATGATCTAGTCCTATTTTTGTTAGAACTGCAATTTTATCTTCTTGAGTTGCAACATTTGTCGCGTCAAACCTCCCACCCATCCCGGTTTCTATTACTGCGTAATCAACTTTTTCCTTCCAAAAAATATAATATGCAAGCATTATCATCACTTCAAAATAAGTTGGTCTCCCAAGTTCACTCTCACGCAACGACTCAAGTATTGGCTTAATTACAATTAAGTGTTTTGCAAGAATATCAATCGAAACTAATTGCCCAGAAATCTGAATTCTTTCGCGAAAGTCGATAAGGTGGGGAGAAACGGTTAGACCAGTTTTAAAACCTAAAGTGTTTAAAATTTGATCAATTATTTGACTTGTTGAACCTTTGCCAGAAGTGCCAGCAATATGAATTACCTTGATTTTATTCTGTGGATCTCCGAGCCTATTTGCCAACCTTCTCACCCTTTCAAATGAGAAACCTGACTTGCCTTGTGAAAAATGATTATTTTCATCTCGAAATGAGTAAAGATATTCTTGAATTCTATTTAATGTTGTAAAAGCCATAATGGCCAAAATTATATCAGGAATCTAAGTCCAATCGTTGGTCTTGTATTTATTGATTTTTTTTGATATTCTGCAACTAATTTAATGAAAAGAATAATAATTAAAGATAATCAAATAAATGCCCTTGTCCAGAAAGAAGTCCTAAGGCAAAAAGTAGGCATTGAACTTATCCCCTCAGAAAATTACGCTTCAAAAAATGTTCGCAAACATCTCTCGTCTGCACTTGTAAATAAATACTCAGAGGGATATCCATTCAAAAGATATTATGGAGGCAATGAATTTGTCGATCAAATTGAAAGCATTGCCCAAGACAGAGTAAAAAAAATGTTTGGAGTACCTTTTGCAAATGTTCAACCATATTCCGGTTCTCCTGCAAACTTTGCTGTTTATATGGCCACTTGCGAACCAGGAGACACGATAATGGGACAAGCTCTGATAACTGGCGGACATCTCACTCATGGCTCACATGTCTCTTTCAGCGCAAAGTATTTTAACAGCGTTCAGTATGGGGTCGATCCTATAAAACACGGAAAAGATGGATTATTCAATTTCAAAGAAATAAGAGAGATTGCTCTTAAAAATAAACCAAAACTCATCTGGGTAGGAGCTTCAGCCTATCCACTTCAGATTCCGTTTTCTAAATTTGCAAAAATCGCTGATGAAATCGGCGCATATCTGGTAGCTGACATTGCGCATATTGCCGGGCTCATCGCTGGAGGCCAACATCCGTCCCCTGCCAAACACGTCCATATCATTACTACCACAACTCACAAAACTCTTCGCGGTCCTCGTGGCGGAATCGTCATGGTTACAGAAAAAGGACTAAAAAAAGATCCTGATCTTCCAAAAAAAATCAATAAAGCAATATTCCCAGGTCTTCAAGGTGGTCCACACGACAATCAAACTGCAGCAATTGCAGTGGCGCTTCATGAAGCAGCACAGCCTTCTTTTCAAACTTATTCAAAACAAATTGTTTTAAACTCAAATGTTCTCGCACAAGCTCTAATTAAAGGTGGACTAAACCTTGTCGGAGGTGGATCTGAAAATCATCTTATTCTTGTTGACCTAACAAAAACTCATGGTCCAGGAGCTGGGATTTTCGCAGAGTATGCTCTTGATCACATCGGACTTACAATGAACAAGAACACAGTGCCAGGAGAACAAAACTCACCTTTTTATCCTTCAGGGATCAGACTAGGAACTCCAGCGGCAACATCTCGAGGAATGAAAGAAAAAGAAATGAGATTTATTGGCGCCAAGATGGTTGAAGTTTTGGAAATAATTAAAAAGTATCGCTTACCAACTGACAAGGTCGAAAGAAAAGTGTATATAGAAAAAGTTAAGGCTGAAATTAATTCAAATAAAAAACTTAAAAGCTTAAAACGTGAAGTCAAAGCGTTTGCAGTCAAATTCATTATTCCATAATCTGCAACGTTTTTGAATTGTTGATCCTGATATAATGCAGTCATGATTAAATTGCTTGCACTTGCAGATGTGCTGATCGTCTCACTTTTTGCAATCAAATTCAATTCTCTCCCCGTGCAAATTCCCCTGTTATATTCGAACCCTTGGGGCGAGGCTCAGATCGTTGACGTTTGGTATATAATTTTAATACCAGTAATTATGAATCTAATCTACTTTGCAAACTCTTATTTAGTGAAGAGATTATTTAGTCATAAACATATATTTGAAAGCCTTTTTTGGTACTCAAACCTAATTTTTATTATTGGATTCACAGGTGTTTTTTTCAAAATTATTTTTCTTGTCACCTAACTTATGTCTTGGAATAATTTATGGATAGTTGTAGTCTCAACATTAATTTCGTATGTGGCGACTCCATTCGCAATAAAGTTTGCAAATAAATTCAAACTAGTAACAGATGTTAGCATTAGAAATCATCCGGCACATACTCACAAAGGTATCATACCTCGTGGTGGTGGAATTCCAATCTTTCTTACACTTCTTATAGCTGGAGTCATTTTTCTTCCACTAAATAAAATAATTGTTGGAATTCTCATTGCAAACGCACTATTGATGATCACTGGATTAGTTGATGATAGGTACGATGTCTCTCCTTACTGGAGATTTTTGATAAATATCGGAATATCTGCGCTAGTAGTTTTATTTGGACTGGGAATTCCATACATTTCAAACCCATTTGGAGGAGTTGTCAGGCTTGATGCAATAGCAATTCCAATAAACTTTCTAGGCTCACATACTCTACTTCTGGTTGCAGATATTTTCGCTGTTGTATGGCTAACTTGGACGATGAATATGGTCAACTGGTCAAAAGGGGTAGATGGACAACTTCCAGGATTTGTAGCAATAACTGCGCTCTTTCTTGGCTTACTATCACAAAGGTTTGTCGGCCACGAGATAGATGCAACCACAGTCATGACTTTGTCATTTATCGTTGCGGGCGCATATATTGGATTTCTTCCTTTTAATTTTTATCCTCAAAAAATTATGCCTGGATATGGAGGTGGAGCTATGGCTGGATTTTTACTCGGAATACTATCTATCCTTTCATTTGGAAAAGTTGGCACTGCAATATTAGTACTTTCCATTCCGACAATAGACGCAATCTATACAATTTTGCGTAGGATTAGAAAAAAGAAATCACCCTTTCGCGCTGATTGGGGGCATTTTCATCACCGTTTGATTGAGATAGGCTGGGGAAAAAGACGAATTGCATTTTTTTACTGGCTAATATCTTTCATACTTGGTGTAGCGAGTCTCTTTTTAGGAGGAATAGAAAAATTCTTAGCATTTGCGACAATTGCACTTCTTTTATTTATATTTATTATTGTTATTGAGAAAATGAAAAAAATTGATAATTTAGTAATATAACAGTTAAGCAGTTCAACAGTTAGATTAAATATGAGTAATATAGTAATCGGAGTAAGTTCAGGGATCGCAGCTTACAAAATATCTGATCTGATAAAAAAATTGATCAAATCTGGTCACTGCATAAATGTCATTATGACTAAAAATTCCGTTCATCTAATTTCTCCGGGAAAAGTTGAAGAGCTTACAGGAAATAAAGTTTTTTTAAATCTATTTGAAGAAAATTTTACTCCAGAAAAAATTCTGGACGAACGCAAAGTTGATCATATTGAAGTTGCAAAAAATGCCGACCTATTTATCGTGGCACCAGCAACTGCAAACACGACTGCAAAACTTGCAATGGGTGTGGCTGATGATTTTTTGACAACAGCAATTCTTGCGACAACTGCACCAGTCCTGATCTGTCCTTCAATGAATACGAATATGTGGAATCACCCCGCCACACAAAAAAATCTTAAACAAATTCAGTCATTTGGTTATGAAATATTATTCCCAACTACTGGAAAACTCGCATGTGGAACTCATGGAATAGGAAGACTTCCTGAAACCAAAAAAATTGAACAAACTATTCAGATAATTTTGTCGAGAAAGAAAATATTAAATGGACAAAAAGTCATAATAACAAGCGGAGGCACTACTGAGCCTATTGACGACGCAAGAGTTATCACCAACAGGAGCTCTGGAAAAATGGGTAAAGCACTAGCTGAGGCTGCGTATAGATATGGAGCAAATACAACTTTTATTCGCTCCGACAGATCGATCAAATCAAGTCACCCAATAAAACAAGTAATATTTACAACAAGCGCAGAGCTTGAAGAAATTTTGCTACATGAAGTAAAAAATGCAGATATTATTTTCCACGCTGCGGCAGTTTCAGATTTTATACCAAATAAAGTTGATGGGAAAATTAATAGTGATAAAAGACTAGAAATTGAATTTGAACCAACGAGGAAGATTATAAATAAAATAAAGAATATTAATTCCAAATGTATTTTAGTAGCATTCAAAGCAGTGTCGACTAGTGATGAATCAGAGATAAAAGTAAAAACTGACAAGCTGTTCAAAAACTCACACGCTGACTATATTATTGTAAATAACATATCGCGAACTGACATCGGTTTTGAATCAGATGAAAATGAAGTCCAAATATTAGGAAAAGATGGCGAGATAAAATTCATTCCAATAAATTCAAAAGAGGCAATCGCAAGAGAGATTGTTGAAAAAATCTTCAAAACCGATCAATTATCGAAGTGAAAAATTCTTTATCTTTTTTATGCGTCAATAATTGAACAACTTCATTCTTTTTTACCCATCGTGCTTCTGGATTTTCAGGATCAACTGATTTTAAAATATTTTGATTAGTATTAAATAAAAACATGGTAATTTTTTTCAGTTCAGTTTTGTCATCTCCTCCATTTTTGCCAATCTTATACCGTCTATATTCTCCAACCTGTCCAACAAAATCCAAGTTGTCAATTCCAGATTCCTCATATATTTCTCGTCTTGCAGCGGCCATCTCATCCTCCCCCAACTCAATATGTCCTTTAGGAAGCGACCACGAATCGCCATTTTGATTTACTACCAAAATCATTTTGTCAGAATTTAGAACTACTCCACCTGCACTATGAGAATTTTTGGTTTTTATTGACATGTTGGATAAATAACAACTACTCTCCCTCCCCAGTAATAACATACCACTCGCCCTCTTTAATTACTTTTGCTTTCCATCCAGTTTGCTCGTCAATGTAATAATCATCCGTCTTCTTGCCTTCGACGATTGTTCCGACGAGGCCAATTGCGACTTCGTCAATTATTGGAATACTGTCGTTTTTTTCATATTTGATGAGATCGCGACTAAGAAGCGAACTTCGACCTGCGTCAAGCCTCTCTTTTGTCGTGTATTCAATATTTAGTCCAAGCTCAAGGTATTTTTCCTCATCTTCCAAACCGACAACGACAAATAAAAACAATAACTCATTTTCGTTAAGTGTAACAGTAAGATTTTTTACCATAATTATAAATATTTATTAAATACGATACGGTAAATTATATCACTTCCTTTTGTTCATTTCGAAATCAATGATCGGCATCTTTTTATTATCTCCAAATTTTTTTGACATTTTGATATAGCCCTATTTAATTTCAACCAAGGTATAATAGAAACCCATGAAATACTATGTAAAAACATTCAGTTGTCCCTCCTTCGCCAAGGCTACGGAAGGGCGAGTCGATCACGAAATTAATTTAAACGTATAGTCTAATATGAAATTAAAATACTATGTAAAAACATTCGGTTGTCAACAAAATGAGGCGGACTCAGAGCGCGTTGTGCAAGCATTCACAGCACGTGGTTTTACAAAAGCTCGCGGATACAAGGATGCAAATTACGTGATTATAAATACTTGCATGGTTCGTGAATCAGCTGAAAATCGAGTTTATGGACTTGTGAATAATTTGAAAGAGATCAAGATTGAGAAAGAAAAAAAGGGCGAACTTTATAAAATAATTATCACTGGGTGTATGGTTGGCATCGCTTTTCGAGATAATTCTGGGAAATTTTTGACAAAAATTCGAAAGGCAATGCCTGCAGTTGACGAATTTATGCCAATTGAGGAGGTAGGATTTGATCACGAGCCTATCAGACAAAGCAGAACCAAAGGTTGGGTCCCCATCTCAAATGGCTGCAATAATTTCTGCACTTTTTGTATCGTTCCCTTTACACGCGGTCGAGAAATAAGTCGACCTTATGAGGACATTATCGATGAATGCTTACACTTAAAGGCAAGCGGATTTACAGAAGTGACTCTCCTTGGCCAAAATGTAAATTCATACGGCGCAGATCTTATCGTAGGCAAAGAAAATATTCAAGTTATGCGCGACATCGACAAAACATATTTTGAAAAGCCAACAACCAACAACATACAACCAACAACCCAAATCTCCACCTTCCGCGCTAAATTCACTTACAATGGGAAAAACGTCGATCCGATTTATGTAAAGCACTTGGGACGACACAGAATTCCAACGTTATTTCCGTATCTTCTTGAAGATGTCGCCCTTATGGATTTTGAAAAAGTTGACTTTATGTCTTCAAATCCATGGGACTTTTCAGATGAACTGATTGACATAATTGCAAAATACCCGAACATCACTCGCACTATTCATCTTCCGATTCAATCAGGTGATAATAATGTTTTGAAACGAATGAATAGATGGTACTCACGAGAAGAATACCTGAGGATAATTGCGAATTTAAAATTACGAATTACGAATGTCAAGATAACAACTGATATTATCGTTGGGTTTTGTGGGGAAACAGATGAAGAATTTCAAAATACCGTTGACCTTGCGAAAAAGGTGGGCTTTGATAAAGCATTTATTGCCAGATACTCAGAGCGCCCGATGACCGCCGCGACAAAAGTGATGGAAAATGATGTGCCTCATAAAGTAAAAAAACAGAGATGGAATATTCTAGAAAAGCTGATAAATCAGTCGTGAATAGCAGTCAGTATTTTGCTTACCCTACTTGGGTGACAAGCCAAAACTGGATATTGGATCATTATTTGTGAAACATCAAGCTGTATTGGCTCCCCGTTCCAATCATGCAGACCCCCTCCTGCCTCCTTAATAATCAATTGAGCTGCTGCAAGATCCCAAATCCAAGGACCAACATCTCCGATCGTCAAGCCAACACTATTTTCCGCAACCAATACTATGTCAAGCGCTATTGCACCTAGAATTCTTGCACCACGATAATTAGGTAATAACTTATCTACAATATCGATAGTCCTCTCATGAAATGTTTTCCATAGATTGGAGATAATTAATTGATTTTTTGATTCAAAATCTAAAATTTGTAGTTTGGTTTCTTTTCCATTACGAAGTAAATATGAACCTTTACCCAACTCCGCAAAATACATATCATTCAATATTGGACGGTAAATCACTCCTGCAGTCAGCGCTCCATCGTTGAAGTATGCGATTGATGAGCAAAAATAATCTAAACCTGATGCAAAATTTGAAGTTCCATCGATCGGATCAATTACAAACATATGCTTTGCAACAGGAGTATTCAGATCTTCTTCACCAATAAATCCAATATCTTGAGTTGGAATACCCGTCCCTATAAGAGCCTTAAGAATCGTTTGTTTAATAGCGTCTTGAGATTCGCAATCTGCAATTGTAATAATATTCTGATGATCTGTTTTGCTTCTGATATTAAGTTTTCCTTTTCTAAAGTATTTTTTCTGGATCTCTCCTGCAGCAAGAGCTGCCTCTTTCATTATTTCTATCATTCCATGAGTATAGCACATGTTACAATGTATTCATGAAACTATTGGTAACGGGAGGAGCCGGATTCATCGGTGCGAACTTCATCCATTACTGGCTAAAAAATCATCCCAACGATCATATTGTAAACTTTGACAAACTTACCTATGCAGGTCATTTATCAAATCTAAAAAATGTTGAAAATTCTCCTAATTATCACTTTGTTCAAGGGGATATTGTGGATAAAAAATCGGTTGAAGAAGTGATGAGCGGAATTGATACCGTCATCCATTTTGCGGCAGAAAGCCATGTAGATCGATCAATAGCTGACGCATATACATTTGTTATGACAAATGTAGTCGGCACTCAAGTTCTTCTTGATTCTGCACTTAAAAATAACGTGAAACGGTTTCATCACATCTCAACAGACGAGGTCTTCGGCGCTTTAGAATTGGGGTCAGATGAAAAGTTTAACGTAAATACGATTTATGATCCTCACAGTCCTTATGCAGCCTCAAAAGCAGGTTCAGATCATCTAGTACGGGCATATCACGACACATATGGCTTGCCGATAACAATCTCAAACTGCTCAAATAACTTTGGTCCGTACATGCACCCTGAAAAACTGATTCCTTTGGCAATCACAAACTTGATTCAAGGAAAGAAAGTCCCAGTATATGGAGATGGTAAGTATGTGCGTGATTGGTTATATGTTGAGGACCATTGTCGAGCAATTGAGATGATACTTCGTAATGGAAAGGTAGGAAAAACCTATCTTGTTGGAGGACAAACTGAGGATATCTCAAACCTTGAAGTGATCAAAATAATTCTGAAAATAATGAACGATACTGAGGAGTCAATTAAATTTGTTACAGATCGTAAAGGTCATGATCGCCGATACGCCATAGACTGGAGCGTCACAAAAGACGAACTTGGCTGGGAACCAAAATATGATTTTGACACTGCTTTGAATAAAACAATTGAGTGGTATAAAAATAATGAAGATTGGTGGAAAACCCTAATATAATATGAATGTTGCAATCACAGGCTCAAATGGATTAATTGGTTCAAGAGTTGTTAAACTACTAAAAAACGACTTCAACTTTATCCCGCTTCCGCATTCTGACCTTGATATAACAAATCAAAAACAAGTAGTTAAAAAACTTAATGAAATTGATTTTGACATTCTTCTCCACCTTGCAGCATATACCGATGTTGATGGTGCTGAAAATAATAAATCACAGGCATATGATTTAAATGTAAATGCAACTAAGTACTTATTTGACGAAACTCAAAAGCTAGGTAAAAAAATGATTTACTTATCGACCGATTTTGTATTTGATGGAAAACTCCCTCCGTACGATGAACTGAGTACCCCTAATCCGATCGGGTACTACGGACAGACAAAGTTTCGAGGTGAAGAAATTGTGAAAGACAAAGCAATGATTGTGAGAATAAGCTCTCCATATGGAATTTCAGAAAATGGAAAAGCAGACTTTGTAAAGCGACTAAAAAAGTTACTTGAGCAAAATAAACAGCTAACGATGATTACCAATGCAGCAATGACTCCGACCAACATTGACGATATTGCTTATGGATTAAAATATTTGATGAATAATTTTAAGTCAGAAATATATCACTTAGTCGGTGGAAAAACGTACACTCCTTTTGAAATTGCTGGAATGATTGCAAAAGCTCATGGTCTTCTTGAATCGCTTATCATACCTACGAAATTTGAAGAGTATGGGAAAAATAAGTCTCCCCGCCCTCAATACTCGCTTATCATGACATCGAAAAATACGTTTCAGCCGATGAAAAAATTTGAAGAAGGTGTAAATTTAATTTAAAATAAGTAACGATTTATTAATCAACTTTCTCGCTCGTTCCGTCAAGCTTCATGTAATGCAGATCCACCTTCATATTTAGAAATCTTGCCGCAATAGCATCCTTAGCTTTTTGTAAATCATGTGCATGCCGCTCTGGCATACTTTCCGCACCATACGCTCCACATTCCTTGTGATGAATTAGAACAACTTGATTAATTATTGTGTCCACTTCTTTTGAAGCTCCGGTAGATCTGACAATATCAAATAATTTCCCCGGTAAATGCTCATCGGTAAACTTTCAAATAAATTTTTTAAAAGTAAATCAATGCAAGACGACAATCTCATCATATGTGTGGTTTGATATAAAAAGACCGTAAAGGTAAATTGTCTCTGGCGTAATGAATTCTCCTGGAATATCTACTTTAAGTCTTCCTGCAATTATCTAAGGGCTCCACTTCATTCGAAGATACACATACATGCACAAAAATACCTGTAGGTTTTTATGAGGGGCACTTCGCTTTAAAACTTAATATTATCAAACAGATGATCTTGATTGGCCAAATAAGGGAAATATAGCGGCCTCACTGTTCATGCTTTAGTGCAATTAAGCGAATTGGGGTCAGTTGGCATAAAGCTTATGAATAATACAAATACGAAAAAAAACAAATTTAAAATGGGACTTTACACATCCTTTACGCAGTCGTAGATTCTTCGAGGCGACATGTTTTTGTCCTCCCTCTCGATTTCCCACCTATCAAAAAATAATTTATATCACCCTCCCATTCTTGCATTTTAGCTTCATTTCAATTATCATTTCCCCATATGATAATAACTTTTATCGGACATGGATATGTTGGACTTGTAACTGCTTGTGTTTTTGCAGATTTTGGAAATGATGTCTTTGTGATAGGACATACTCCTGAGAAAGTTAAAAAATTAAATAATGGCGATCCACTAATCTATGAGCCAGGACTTAAAGAGCTTCTTAGAAAAAATCTTGATGCTGGACGAATTCAATTTACACTTGATTATGAAAAAGCAATTCCAGGCTCTGAAGTCGTTTTTATAGCAGTGGGCACTCCGCCTACTGCAACTGGCGAAGCTGACCTCTCAGCAGTATTGAAAGTTGCTGAAAATATTGGTAAAAATCTTAATAAAGGATATGCAGTAGTTTCATGTAAAAGCACGGTTCCAGTTGGCACAAATCTGAAAGTTGAGGAGATAATAAACAAAGTAAAGCAAGATGGTGCTGAGTTTGACGTAGCCTCATGTCCTGAGTTTCTTCGTGAAGGGACTGCAATAAATGATACTCTTTATCCTGACCGCGTTGTAGTTGGATCAAAGTCAAAAAAGGCAGTCGATGTGATATTAAAAGCTCATAAATCACTTCCAGGAGAACGTGTGATCACAGATCTGGCAAGTGCTGAAATAATCAAGTACGCATCAAATGCGATGCTTGCAACTAAAATCTCTTTTGCAAATCTAATCTCGCTATATGCAGAGGAGTCAGGCGCAGACATCGAAACAATTATGGATGCGGTTGGAGCTGACAATAGAATTGGTCGAAAGTTTCTGTACGCTGGAATTGGATATGGGGGCTCATGCTTTCCCAAGGACGTCATGGCGTTAAATGAGACAGGTAAACACTTAAAGCTCGATACTGGTCTACTTGATGCTGTTGAACAAATTAATAGGACAGTTCGAGATAATATGCTTAAAAAAATAATTAACAATGTAGATGGAAAAAATATTGCCATCTGGGGTCTAAGCTTCAAACCAAACACAGACGATATTCGTTTTTCACCTTCAGTTTACATTATTCAAGATTTGCTTAAAGCTGATTACAGTATTACAGCTTATGATCCTGCTGCAATGGAAAACGTAAAAAAACTCATCGATGATAAGATTAAATATGTTGATGACATATATGAGGCAGTCGATGGAGCTGATGCGCTAATAATTATGACCGAGTGGAATGAATTTAAGCAAGCAAATATCGAAAAAGTTATAAAACTTCTCAAAAAACCACAAATCATTGACGGAAGGAATATCTACAACCCTGACCAAATGAAGGCGATGGGAATTTCTTACCTTTCAACTGGAAGAAAAGCAGTATAATATCTTTCAAACACTATGAATATTTTGATTACTGGCGGAGCAGGCTTTATTGGATCACATCTAGCCAAACATTATGTAGATTTAGGAAACAAAGTATTTATTGTAGATAATCTAATAACTGGAAATAAAAATAATATAGCTTATTTACCACCTGATCAGATAAGTTTCTTTGAAGAAGATGTCACAGTTTTTGATTTTTCAACTCTTCCACATATTGACATTGCGTATCATCTCGCTTCCCCTGCCTCCCCTATCCAATACAAAAAACATCCAATAGAAACTATGCGTGCAAACTCAGAAGGAGCTTACCGTGTTCTTGAGCAATGCAAAGCCAGGAAATTTGATAGATTTATCCTTGCTTCAACTTCTGAAATTTATGGGGACCCACTAATTCATCCACAAAAAGAAACATATTTTGGAAATGTAAATCCAGTCGGTGATAGAGCTTGTTATGACGAGTCAAAGCGTTATGCTGAAGCAATGACTATGTCATATCATATGACATTTGATATCGATATTAGAATTGCAAGAATCTTCAATACGTATGGGCCCAATATGGAGTTAAATGACGGTCGCGTTGTCTCAAATTTTATTACCCAAGCCTTAGAAAATAATCCAATTACAATATATGGCGACGGAACACAAACAAGATCATTTTGCTATGTCACAGATCTCGTTCTGGGACTTGTGAAACTTGGAGAAACTGAGGATATTGAAGGGGAGATCATAAACTTAGGAAATCCTGATGAGAAAACCATGATTAAACTTGCAGAAATGATTCATGAAATGACTAATTCGATATCTGACATTTCATTTGAATCAATAGGCGAAGATGATCCAAAAATGAGGAAACCTGACATTGAAAAAGCTGACAAAATCCTCAATTGGCATCCAAGAGTCAGTCTAGAAAAGGGACTAATAAAAACCACTGAGTACTTTAAAAAAATGCTCAGTAAATAAATTTACTAAAAAGATGAAAACAGCAGTTATAATACTTCCAACATATAACGAATCGAGAAATATAAAAGAGCTTCTAAATAGAATAATTGTCGTCTCAAAAAAAATTGAAGACTGGATAATCAAAATATTAGTTGTTGATAGCTCATCTCCTGACGGAACAGCTGAAATTGTTAAAGAGATGGGTAAATATAATAAATCTTTGCATATAATCTCAACTGAAAAATCCGGCCTCGGGCAGGCGTATATCGATGGATTTTCATATTGTATGGAAAATCTAAATCCGTACGTGATGTTTGAAATGGATGCAGATCTTTCTCATAATCCAGATGACATTCCTGCATTTTTAAATAAAATTCAAGATGGCGCAGATTTTGTTGTTGGTTCAAGATACATTAAAGGTGGATCAATACCTAAAAATTGGGGAATAGATAGAAAAATTTTTTCCATCCTTGGAAACTTAGTAATCAGATTTGGCTTCATGAAACTTTCAATTACAGAATGGACCAATGGATATCGAGCGATAAAAACTTGGCTTGTAAAAGAACATATTGACACTCTTCGTGGGTACACAGGTTATGTTTTTCAAGTAGCATTTCTTGATAATGCAATCAAATCAGGTGCAGTCGTAAAAGAAATCCCAGTAAATTTTATTGATCGTGTCGAAGGATCCTCAAAAATTGACTCTTTTGAGTATATTTATCAAACACTTAAATATGTCTTTTTTCATTCTACTTTTATTAAATTTGCGATCGTTGGAGGAGTTGGATTCATAATCGACTTTGGAATTTCATTTTTACTTATTGAAATTATCACAACTGCAGTTTGGCTAAGCACAATCATTAGCGCAGAAACTGCAATTGTCTCAAACTTTATCCTAAATAATAAATGGAGCTTTAAACATAAAAAAATTAGTCGCAAATCAGGAAGAAAATCCTTTATTTGGAGCTTCTTAAAATTTAATATTATTGCCTCAGGATCAATAATCATTCAAACTACAGCTATGACAGTAACGACAAATATTTTTGGATTAACTTACTGGTACATCTACAAAGTATTAATTATTACTTTAGTAATAATTCCCTATTCTTACTTTTTTTATAATAAATTAGTCTGGAAGGAAAATGGTTGAACAATTATTCATTTAACTTTATAAAGTCTCCAAATACCCATCCTTCTTCTTTATTAAAAATAATTTTATACCATCCATTTGCTTCTTCAATATACTCATACTTATCTCCTGGAGTTACCTCACCAATTTTTGCAGCTAAAACTGTTGCGTCTTCACGAACATTTAATGATCCTGTGGGAGTTTCAAGGACCGTCAACGTATTTTGAGGATTGTTATCTGCAGTTGTAATATTGTCGATATCGGCCGAAGCTGTAGCTTCTTTCTTCTGTTCTGATATCTCCTGTTCAAGAGTTTTGTGCGTCTTGTCTAGGGCAAGTTTAAAGAGCGAATTGACTATGTGCCCTTTTTCAACATTGATTTTTTGTGACCTTTTGAAAAAACCTGGCAAATATACCGCCAATTCATGCTCTCCCACTGGAACCTCATCTAGAACGATAGGAGATACCCCTTTTTCATCATTATTGAGAAAAACTATTGCACCGGGCGGATTTGTTACGAGAGATACCTGCCCAGTCTCACTTAATGGTGACTTTTCCATCGCTGTTAACGTCAATATTTCACCAGCTGACGTAAGATCTGACGTCCCCATTTCACGACTAATATAAGTTAATGAATTTTCAAAAACCTGCACTTTTCCTTCCCAAGTTACAGTTTTCGTATCTTCTCCCTCTGGAATAAGTTTTATAGTATATTCGCCAGGAACAAGTCGAGTCTCAAATGTTGTTGATCCCACTGGAGCGCTGTTTATAAAAACGCCAGCTGTTGGTGAAGATACAATTTTAATCCTCCCAGTATTTCCCGGACTATCAAAAAAGAAAAATTTAACTCCCACAAATAGTATAAAAGCAAGAATCAATCCTGCAAAAACAATTAGTTTTCGTTTCATAAGTGTGTACATTCTACTAAAAAAAATTTGTTATCACACCTTGATCGTTTAAATCACATCTTAACAACGAATGTCTTATCTATGATATTATGAATATCACTCGAGTTATTGTAAGACTAAATAATGAAAACATTAAAAAAATTCATTCCCTATCTAATTCTTATCTTCTCCCTTGCTTTTCTATCAATAATCGTACGTTCAATTTTACATAATAACCAACGTCTTCTTTATGATGTAGACTTTCAACTATTTATAATTGGGTCAATATTATTTATAGGTTATTACATAAATCGAATAGCCCCAAAAACGATAATTCCTTCATTCGTTTGGGCAATATTTGCAGGCATGGCATTACAACCTGTACTGTCTTTTTTTATGGAAGATATTGAGGGACTAAAAGTAATAATGGAGGTTTTTGGAGCAATTATTTTATTTGCTGGAGGCCTAGAAATTCCATTTCAGAATTTTAAAAAATGGTTTTTACCTATTGCGACACTTTCATTGGTTGGAGTAATTCTAACTTCTATCGGCTTTTCATTTATTATTTATGGGTTAATGAATTTTCTTGGCGAGTTCGATGCGGCTTTAATTCCTTCTATGCTTATTCTCAGTGCTGCTTTGTCCTCAACCGACCCAACGGCGATCATACCTACTTTGAATATGCTAAAATTCAAAAGACCTGAGATTAAACAAATTGCAATCTCCGAATCTGCACTAACCGATGTGTCAGGTAGCGTATTCACAAGGTTTCTTATTCTTGCGCTAATTACTGCGCCAAAAATAAATAATGGAATTCTAAACTATTTTGTTCCCCTTCTTCAAAAAAGCACTTATGATGCTTTCGCTCTACAGATAATTTCCGGTATTCTCGTTGGATATCTTGGATTTCTTATGATTAAGAATTTTTATTATTCACAAAATCACGACGAAGAGTCCGATCCTGCATTACTTATATCGATCCCAATTTTTACTTTTGTTCTTGGAAATATTCTGAGCGGTGCTGGTTTTTTAGCTGCTTTTACAAGTGGGCTAATGAGCGATACTATTGGAGGCATGAAAAAAGTTTCTCACTTTTACGAAAGTTTACTGAACCATTTAATTAAACCATTTATCTTCATTATTTTGGGAGCGCTTGTGCCTATTTCAATACTTGTTGACCTTGCACCGATTGGAATAATCTCTGGCTTAATTTTCATGTTTATTCTTCGTCCAATTGTTGTTTTCGTTACCCTCTCACCTTGGTGGTTTAAGCATATGTTCAAGCTCAAAGATCTTCTTTTTCTCAGTCTAATTCGTGAAACTGGAATAATCGCTGCAATTCTCATTGTCATTGCAGCAACTTTTGACATTATCCAATCTGATTTTGTAATTGCGATAGGCATGTGGATTATCCTGATGACATTAATAATTGAGCCCCCATTGACACCATGGCTTGCAAAAAAAATTGGCGTAGCTGAATAGTAACAATTGCGGTATCATATCTTCATGATAAAGACGAGAATTAAAAAGATCTTCTCTGAAGCTTTAATAAAATCAAAACTCGACCTCAATGGACTTACTGTTATACCTCAAAATAACGAAAATTTTGGAGATTATTCGACAAGCATCTCTCTACAACTGGCAAAAGTGGAGAAAGCTAATCCTATGATTTTGGCAGAAAAGATTGCAAAAAACATCCCTACTGATGATCTAGTTGAAAAGGTTGAAGTGATAAAACCTGGGTTTATAAATGTATGGATAGCTAAGAAGCAACTTCTTAAAAATCTCACAAAAATTGATAATAAGTACGGAAATTCAACTCTTGCCAAAAGAGAGAAAGTTATTGTCGAGTACTCTTCACCAAATATCGCAAAACCATTTACAATCGGTCATCTTCGCTCAACGATAATCGGTGATGCGATTGCAAATATACTTGAGGCAACAGGTGCGAAAGTTTACAGAGACAACCATTTGGGAGACTGGGGAACTCAATTTGGAAAGCTGATTTATGCAATCAAGACTTGGGGCAATGAAAATGAGATAAAAGATGCAGATAATCCCGTTAGAATTCTAGTTGATTTATACGTTCGATTTCATAAAGAAGCTGAGATAAATCCGCAGTTAAACGATGAAGGACGAATGTGGTTTAAAAAACTTGAAGAAGGAGATGCTGAAGCTAGAAGACTTTGGACTCAGTCTATTGAATGGTCATGGAATGAATTTGATAGGCTCTACAAAAAACTTGGCATTAAAACAGAAAAGTTTGAAAATAATGGTCGCGGATATGGCGAATCCTATTTTGAAGATAAAATGTCTCCCATTATTGATGAATTAAAGAAAAAAGAAATTTTAACTGAAAGTAAAGGAGCATTTCTTGTATTTTTTCCAAATGATAAATATCCTCCACTTATGCTCATAAAACAGGACGGCGCAACACTGTATGCCACACGCGACCTTGCAACTGATGCATTTCGACTAAATAGATATGGAAAAAATGTAAAAATAATTAATGAAGTTGGAGCTGAACAATCTCTGTATTTTCAACAATTATACGAAACAGAAGTTCTTGCAGGTTGGTTAAAAAGAGAAAAAAGAGTTCATATAAAACATGGGATGTACCGATTTAAAGATTCAAAAATGTCTACAAGAAAAGGAAATACTATTTGGCTTGAAGATGTTCTGAAAGAAGCGACCAATAGAGCTATTAAACTAGGTAAACTTGAAAATATAAAAGTGTCAGAAGTGATAGGTGTCGGTGCATTAAAATGGAACGATCTAAAAAAAAGCTCGCATTTGGATATAGTTTTTGATTGGGAAGATGTTTTGAATATGCAAGGAAATTCAGGACCATATATTCAGTACACTTACGTTAGATGTAGATCTGTACTAAATAAAGTTGACAAATACGACTTTACAACCGAAATCGAAGAAACAGTCAATCTTAACAATGACGAGCTTGTATTAATACGCTCTTTGCTGAAGTATCCCGAAACTGTACTTGAGGCTGCAAAAGCTTATGCACCAAACTATCTTTGCACTTATTTATATGATTTATCACAGAAATATAACCTTTTTTATCAAAAAAATCCAATATTAAAAGCTGAAGACACTGAACAAAAGAATTTACGACTAAAAATAACCTTAGCTGTTTCTAATGTTTTACAACATGGACTTAACCTTCTTGGCATCAAGACTGTTAAGAAAATGTAATTTTTTTTAATATTTACGGGGTAGGAGATGGTGTTATTTCCTCAGTAGGTGTTAAATCACCTACTGCCACTTCACTTGCATCTTTATCAACTACTTCTTCAACAACCATCGAGTCTCCATTTTTATCAAAACTACCGATGATAACTACCACAGCCTCAGCATCATCAATCTCCTCAGCTCTCGCTTTAACATCGTATTTTTCTTCAAGTACCGATTTTAAAGCATCAATCCATGATTTTGGAACATCTGCTCCAGCTTGAATTACGGTCTGGCCATAGTCATACTTTTCAGCATTCCCTATTGAGTCAATTATATAATCTGAATTTTCAAGCAATGCCTGAGCACGCCCTGCCTCTCCCGCTATTCCACTTCCATTCAGTATTTCGATAGAATACTCGTCAACCGCAACTTGATTTGGTGTTGGCGATGGTGTAGGTTTTTTTGTAACTGTTGTAATCGCGGTTTCTTTTGGTGGAGTAGCGAGCTTTTCCTGAGAAGATTTATAATATAAATAGCTTCCAGCACCAACAATGACTACGATAATTGCTCCAATTATTACTTTTAACATAATAGTACTTCAATAACTCTTAAACTTTAACAGTTCCATTATATGACATTTTTCCTTAGAACTCAATATGTTTAACAACCCCCTGAAGCGTTTCATTGTTTCTGAAGTTATTTATACCCAACTGATAAACTAATCTTACTTTTTGCTTTGAATTCAATAAGTCGTAAATCTCACCATATCCAAATGCAATCATCTCGATTTTTTCTTTTTCATTATTAGTCCCTGAAACCAATAATTTAAGATGAGTTTTGTTTTTTCCAATTATTGACGCCTTATCAATTATTACCTCCGAAACGAATTTTGGTTTGGGATTTCCTATCCCAAAAGGGTACATCGTATCAATGACTGAAACCAGCTCCTTGCTGGCCATGGATATTGGCATATCAATATCAGCTATTATTGACCTTGTCAGCATTTCATCACTTATCAATTTGTCAGCTTTTTTTTGAGCAATTTCAATAAAAATATTTTTCTTTGATTCTTCAATGGTAAATCCTGCAGCTGCCGCATGTCCTCCAAATCCTGCGAGATATTCCCCCAACGTTGATAAAAAATCAGTTACATGAAACCCTGGTATAGACCTCACTGACGCTTTGTAGAATCTATCGCTCTTGGTCATAACTATGCATGGCCGAAAATACTCTTCCACCATTTTTGAAGCAATTAAACCTATGATTCCCTCATGCCAGTTTTTTGAGTCGATAATTATTAGCTTTGGGAGCTTTTCCATAGTTACTTTCTGTATTGCCTCCTTGACACACTTATCAACCAAAGTTCTTCGATCTTCATTTGCTTTTCCAATTTTTTCTGCTAATTTTTTAGCTCGAGGATTGCTTGTGGTGCAAAGCAACCTCAATGCATCAATTGCATGATCCAGCCTTCCAATAGCATTAATTCGTGGTGCAATCACGAAACCAATCTCATATGGAGTAATCTCTTTATTTTTAACTGCTGCTTCACTAATTATCTCACGAAGTCCAATTCTGTCTAAGTTTTTGAAAGCTCGAAGACCAAAAGTTACAACGCTCCTTGAGGGGCCAACCAAAGGAACAAGATCTGCAACTGTCCCAATTGATGCTAAGGCAAGATAATCAGAGTTAAAATATTTTGCAAGTAGAGTAAAGTTGTTTGAAACTTTCCCAAAATAATTAAATAATTCTTTTGCAACAAAATATGCCACTCCAGATCCTGAAAGAGCTGGTATATGAAAGATGCCAATTGCCTTACCTGGAATTTTATTTTTTTGTTTGTGGTGATGATCGGTAACTATGATATCAATATTCTTGCTTTTCGCATATATGACAGTATCTTTTGCTGTTATTCCGTGATCAACACTGATTATTAATTTTGGGTCAAACTCAGCGATGACATTATCAATTCCAATTTTTGAAAAGCCATACCCTTCACGTGATCGATGAGGAACGTATGGCATGGCATCAAATCCTAGCAAATGAAGGGTCTCCCAGAGAATTGCGCCACCAGTTATTCCATCGGCATCATAATCCGTATACACTACAACTTTTTCATTATTATTTTTTACCAATTTAAATCTCTCAAGCAATGACTTTAAATTTTTTTTAGATATTCCAAAATCACTGAGATTCATCCCAAGAGGAGTTGGTGGATTCAAAAATGTATCAATGTTTTCAATATTTCTTGAATCTATGATGGATTTAAGAATCTCTTTGTCTGAAGTTGAGTTCTCAACTGAATGCCCACACACTATCTTCATCTTTTGCATAAGATACTTATTCTATCATCTTCGAGTCTTCCAATGAAGTTGAATCAATTGACTCAAGTTTTTGTCCAAAAGAATTAAATTTTTGTGAAAAACTCGAGATCTGATTGTAAGCATTATTAATGTGTTTTACCAACACTGAGAGCATTTCATCAGTTTTTTCATACTCTTTTCTGATTGATTGAATCACACGAATTATTTCCTTTGCTCGGGTTTGAATCCTTGCTCCTTCGTGTGAAATTAGAATTACTTTTAAATATGCGTAAAAACTCATTGGAGAAACGGGAACTACGTGCATTTTCGATGCATAGTCAAAAAGTGACTGGTCATTAATAATTTCATAATATACACTCTCTGATGGAATATACATAAGCGCATAATCTAAAGTTCCTTCAGAAACAAGGATGTACTTGCTTGAAATTGACAAAATATGTTTTTTTACATCCTTCACAAATGCATTTTGTGATTGAGTCTTTTCTATATTTGATTTAGCATCGCTAATTAATCTAAAACTAGATAGCGGAAACTTCGAATCTATAGGAATTATTCCTTGAGTAGTTTTTATTACCGCATCTACTCTTTCGCCACTTTGAAATATGTGTTGAAGCGCATATATTCCCTTAGGTAAACTTTGTGAAAGTAGCTCTTTAAGGACTTGCTCACCAATATTTCCACGAAGTTTTGGAGACTGAAGAAAATGTTGCAGTTGTTTCATTGACCTTCCAATTTCAGAAAACTCACCTATACTTTTTTGAACTCCCATCATCACAGTTGCTGCTTTGTCAAGACGTTCATTGAACATGTCCATATTTTGAGTTAGCTTTTGATCAACATGACGGCTCGACTTATTTGTATCTTTGATCCATTCCATTAGCTCTTTTGAAACCTGTGACGATTTTTCTATTTTAAGCATCCAGCTCCGAACAATATATAGAATAAAAGCGGTTGAAATTAAAATTAATATGTAAGGAAGTATTTGATTTATCACGAAGTAATTATACTCGTTATTGCATTATTCCACCACTGTCTGAAAATATCTTAGGTTTAAGTTCATTAGATGATTCACCTCTTATTTTCTGACCCTCTTTCGAAGTAGGCGATACCTCAACTTCTTCAACTGACTTTGTGTTCGTGATTGCCGCAGGTCGAACAAACTGTTGCTGCTCTGGATAATTTCTTTGTGGTTGTTGTCTTGATTGAATCATTTGCGGATTAAATACTGGCGGTGAATACGGCTGATCCATCATTCCAAAGTTGCCTGGTGGCGAAAATTGGCCAAATGAATTTGGCACATTCGTGACGGCTGGTTTTCTCACTGCTCCAAAACGCAAGAGTTCGGCAATGTGCTCATATGTATCTGCAGTTACTGAATATGAAGTAAGATTATTTGTTGCAGTAATAATTCCATAGTAAAGATTGTTTGCAATATCTTTATCAATATTGGTTCCGAGTTTTTTGATAACCTCAAGAACTAACTCCGAAGTCGATGAGCTTGATTTTGAAACAAAATTGATTAAACCATATGAATTGTTGATCAAATGGCGATCAATATTTATAATTGTCGCACTGCTAAATTTCCGCTCATTTTTTTGATAAATACTACCTAAAGAATTAAGATTTGGGGCATCTATTGTTATGATGAAATCGATATTTCCTCCTGAATATGAAAACTGGACCTCGTCAGCTTTTATCTTTTGACTTCCAGTTCTTGGCACAATGACTAAATTGAAACGCTCTCCTTGAATATTGTAATCAACCTTATCAATCGTTCCCTCAATGTATGGAAATGATACAACTAGGTTGTCGCCACCATTTTGCAAATCATTTTTAATTTTATCCGCTCCAAGCAAATCGCTTTGTGGAATAGACTCAGAAATGATTGAAACATTTTTACCCATCTCAATCAATTTGAGATATAGAGAAGTTCCAGCAGCTATAGCATCGGGCGTAGATTTTGATGGCAAAATAATTACCCCAGAAACATTTTTAGTAAAATAATCCTTGATCTGTTGAGTAATTTTTGGAATATCCAATGTCTGTGAGTTCTGTTGAGGCATCATGACTATAGTTAAAAATTATTATAGGATAAATTTTACCACATCTCCCTGCTTTATGTCAAGTACTGGATTTGTTTGCATTCCAAACTCTTGATCTTTCTTTACCTCCTGAACAGTTTTTGCGCGGATCCTAAGTGATATCAATTTTGTTTTTCCTATAAGCTTATTATTTCTGTAGACTTCTACATTATCACCAATATTGACCTTTCCTTTTGTTACAAGGCCACCAACTGCATTCTCACCATCAAGAACAAAAGTTGCTAATATATTGGCCTGCGCCTTTAGATTTTTTTCATTTTCTTCTTTTTCATGAATTAATTCAGACACTTCCTCCAACTCATCAAGCAGTTCATAAATTATCTCATATGTTTTTACAACAACTTTTTCTTGCTTTGCTAGTATTTTAACTTCATTATTTACAGTGGTAGAAAATCCAATTACGATTGCTTTCGTGGACTTTGCTAGAAAAATATCCGATCTATGAATGCCGCCGACGGTAGATAGAATGATCTCGATATTGTCGTTATCTTTAAGAGCATTTAAAATCGCCTCAAGAGTGCCATGAGAATCTGCCTTTAGAACAACTGGAAGCTTCTTTGCTTCGGGAGTTGATGTTCCAAGCAATGTCTCCATATCAACTTGCATTGGAACGCTTTGGTCATCCTTTGATTTAAATTTCTTGATTTCCTGCTCCTTTGCTGTGATTTGTGATCCAACTTTAGGGATATTTGAAAATCCTAATATTTCAAACGGGGTTGAAGGTTCAACCTCTATAACCTGCTTTCCAAGATCATTTATTAGAGCTCTGATACGAATTTTTTCTGAATTTGTGTACACAGTATCTCCAACATGAAGTGAGCCGTCTTTGATTATTGCACTCACCACTGTCCCGCGCCTATCTTTGTTTGTTTCAATAATATAGGCTTGAACTGGATTTTTAGGATCATACTTAAGATCAATTTCCGAAGAAATTAAAAGCAAAGATTCAAGCAATTCTGTGATACCTTCATTTTTCGATGCTGATATTAAAACTGTTGGGACTTCGCCTCCCAAACCTTCTGTGACAACCTCATATTTTAGTAAATCCTTTTTTACTTTTTCAGGCTTTGCTCCTGGAAGATCAATTTTATTGATTGCGACTATATAAGGTATTTTTGCTTCCTTTATATGCGCAATAGACTCAATTGTTTGAGGCATTACTGAATCCACTGCATCGATAATTAGTATTGCAATATCTGCTACAGTAGCACCACGAGATCGAAGTTTTGAGAATGCTTCATGACCTGGGGTGTCGATAAAAGTTATAACATCGTTGTCATAGCCTGAAATTTTTGTTTTTATTTCATAACCACCAATTCTTTGAGTAATCCCGCCATGCTCACCTGATGCGATTTTACTTTTTCGTATGGAATCAAGCAAAGTCGTTTTACCATGATCTACATGTCCTAAAATTGTCACAATTGGAGATCTATTTTTACTCATATCAATTTAAATTGTCAATTTATTAAAGCGGTATTTCTAGAGTAAAATGAAGAAAGTCACAGTTTGCCGATAATTTATTCAGGTTTCACTTCTTCCTTTTTCTCTTTATTGTTAACTTTTTTTTCAGCTATTTTAGTTTCGCTTTTATCTTGAATAATATTCACTTCAAGATCGGTAAGAGCAGCTGCTAAATTCACATTTACTCCGCCTTTTCCAATTGCAAGAGGGGCTTGTGATTCATCAACAGTTACATTGGCAGTTTTTTTTTCAAGATCGATATCAACACTAATTATTTCCGCTGGCGACAATGCACTCGTAAGAAAAATCTTTAAATCTTCATTCCACTGAATGATGTCAATTTTTTCATTTCCATCCAACTCATCCGTCACAGTTTGGACTCTCATGCCTTTTTGACCAACACAAGCACCGACTGGATCAACACCACTTTGAGTACTGTGAACTGCAATTTTTGCTCTTTCGCCAGGAGTTCGAACAACTTTTTTAATTGTCACAGTATCGTTTGAAATCTCTGGAACTTCGCGTTTGAATAATTCTGCAATCAACTGAGGGTCGGATCTTGAAAGAATAATTCTAGAGTATCCACTTGGAGACGTAGCAATTTCTTTAAGATAAAACAAATAACGTTCATTAACATCATAATTTTCATTTTTAATTTGCTCATCTCTTGGAACAATTCCCTCTGCTTTACCCATATCGACATATACGTTGTTCATATCACGCCTAATTATTCTTCCACGAATTACCGTTCCTACTTGATCTAGGTACTGAGATATGACTGTCTTTTTCTCAGCTTCTCGAATTTTTTGCACAATAACTTGTCGTGCCGTTTGGGCTGCTATTCTCCCAAAACCAGGTGGCGTAATATCTTTTTTTCCACTCATAATACTTGTCTCACCTGTGCCTTTATCGACGTTCACTACTACCAGTTCATTTCCATCATCATCTTCAACCTCAACTTCAGGATGCTCTTTTCGAAACGCTGCGAGAATTGCTGCTTGCATCGACTCTATTACCTCATCTACGCGAATACCGCGCTCAGAAGCAACCTGATTTAGAGCTAATACAAACTCACTTTTGACTATTACCATAAAGCTCATTCTAACAGAAAAGCCTAAAAAAGCAACGCGGAGTGTAGTCCTGAGAATTGACAAAAGACATTGTATAATCAATCTATCATGACATTATTCATATGTTCAAATTGCGGAGAAGGTAGCTCTTCATGGATGGGTAGATGTCCAAGCTGTCAGGAATGGGACACTTTCAAACAAGCTAGAGGAATTGGTGAAGAAGACAAAGGAAGAAAGTCTAAATCAGTTCAAACAATGAAAAAAACTTTATTGAATGAAATTTCCTCTTTAGACACTTCAAGAATCCTGACAGGAATTCATGAAATTGATCGGGTCCTTGGCGGAGGAATTGTAAAAGGTGCCGTAATTCTTCTTACTGGTGAGCCAGGTATTGGTAAATCAACTCTAATCCTCCAAAGCTTAAGCAAATTAAATACACTATACGTCTCTGGAGAGGAGTCGGCAGAACAAATCAAAGATCGTGTAGAGAGATTAAAACTAAATTTAAATTCATTTCTTTTTTCAGACACACTTCAAGTCGAAGGAATTGTTGAGGGAGTACCAAACATGGATAAAGCTCCCGATATTATTGTTATCGATTCAATTCAAACTCTTTACTCCAAAGAAATTGACAGCCCTCCTGGAAATATTTCACAACTGCGTGAAACTACCTCGCATTTAATAAGACTTGCAAAAACTAATAAAATTCCGATAATTATCGTGGGACATGTGACAAAAGATGGAAATATTGCAGGTCCGAAATCTCTTGAACATATGGTTGATGCGGTAATATCTTTTGAGGGAGAGAAGATTTCAAATTTTAGGATATTAAGGGCTCAAAAAAATCGCTTTGGATCAACAGATGAGATTGGAATATTTGAAATGAAATCCACAGGACTTAAAGAAGTCGATAATCCACTCGCATTTATTGACGCCAATCAATCTCCAAACTCAACTGGAAAAGCATATGTTGGAGTATTAGAAGGTAAGAGACCATTATTTTACGAGATACAAGTTCTCGCAGTAAAATCATTTCTTTCAATTCCAAGACGAGTGGTTAAGGGTGTCGATTTCAATAAGGTTCAGCTTCTTATGGCTGTTATTGAAAAAAATCTAAATCTTCCTCTTAGTAATTTTGACATATATGTAAACATCGTCGGAGGGGTAGATGTCAAATCTCCTTCTACTGATCTAGGAGTGATCTCTGCAATAATTTCATCCGTTAAAAATATTACTCTTCCTGAGCGTGCCATGTTCACAGGAGAAGTTGGACTTTTAGGAGAGGTAAGAGCAATCCATGGTCAAGAAAAAATTATTAGCGAAGCAAAAAGACTTAATTTCAATAATATATTTAGTTCGAATCAATTAAAAAATGTGTTTGAGCTATATTCAACACTAAAAAAACAATGAGGAGTTATTTTGAGTTGTGTCATTCAAGGATAAAGCTTTCATTTACTTCTGTATGTTTTCCGTTTGCGCCTTCAACATCAATTGTAATTTTATTTGTACCCTTTATTAAAGGAAATTCATAACGAAAAATTCCTGACTGATCTGGAAATACCTCCTTCTCAAATATAGTTATTGTTGCTTCTTTTTCAGTTTGACCAATAATTGTTATCCTGTCAACATTACGGAAAATTCGTTTTGAAGGACTTGTAATAAGGACTTCAGGAGGAGAAATAAATATATATACTTGATAAGAAAAATAAATCAAAAAAACGAAAAAAATTGATGAAAAAATAATAATTAATATTTTTTTAGTTTCAGGCAAAAACTGAAGTCTGGGTAAACGTTTTCGAAAAGTAATTCTTTCAGTTTTAACATAATCTCTTCGAAAATAAGCAATAGCTTTTTCGGGATCAATATTTAAAAATGATGCATAACTGCGAATTGCACCAGTAATATAAACTCTGGAGCTAAAAACTCCCCAGTCGTTTTCCTCTATTGCTTGTAGGTATCTTCCTCTCAACCTTGTTCCCTTCTGTGCTTGGGGCAGAGAGATGTTCTTTTTTATTCTTTCGCGGTGCAATAGTTCTCCGACACTCAACATTGTATTCATATCGCTGTAATCACACCCTTCCTGAATACTGCGCAGTTTCAGGATTAACGGAAATTATATCGCCAGTTTTAATAAAAAGTGGAACCATGACTGTTGCTCCCGTTTCTGTAATTGCCTCTTTACGAGCGTTGCTAACTGTATCACCCTTGGCTGCATCTTCAGTTTGAATAATTTTCAAATTCACACTTGCTGGCGACCTGACATTAAGCGGTGTTTCGTCGTGAAGATATACGAATACCGACATACCTTCAACAAAAAAATTAACCACTGATCCAATAATGCTTAAAGGAAGCTCGAATTGTGAAAATGTTTGGTTATCCATGAATACGGCCACCTCATTATTTTTATATAAAAACTGCATCTCATTGCTTGTCACATCTAAATTTTCAATGGTTTCATTTGATTTGAATGAATAGTCGATCGTTTTTCCTGATTTAACATTTTTTAATTTTGATCTCATGAGAGCTGAGCCTTTTCCTGGTGAATAAAACTCAGTTTTTTGAACCTGCCAAATATCGTTTTGATAAATGATAAATTCACCTTTTTTTAGATTTCCAGCTTGTACTGACATATTTATATTATAAATTAATATTGACTTATTTTATTGTAATAAGTTGTAAATCCTCAATTGAAAGAACGTTTGTAAATATCATTCCCAGTCTCTCAATTCCAATTGCAATTCCTGTGCTGTCTGGCATTCCATCTTCAAGGGAATTTATAAATTCCCAGTCTACAGGATAGACTATCTTACCATTTTGAGTACGGATATTATCCTCATCTTTAAAACGTTTTTTTTGTAATACTGGATCTGTTAATTCAGTAAAACAATTTCCAAGTTCCAGACCTTCAATATAAAACTCGAATCTCTGTGCAGTTAATCCGTCAGAATTAGGTTTGGACAATGGAGCAAATTGTACTGGATAATCGTATAAAATTGTTGGGTAGCCGTTCGTACCTAGATAAGGTTCGATTTCTTGAGCATATATTTGAGACCATAGATCTTCAAATGAGGCAGATGTAGTAGCATAACCCTTACTGTTTGCCTTTTCGATAAATTCTTTCTCGTCGAAAAGTACGCTCGGACTAATTCCAGCATACTTATTAAATGCTTCAGCTACAGTAAGCTCTTCCCAGTTTGAAAATGATATTTTCTTTTTGTTGTAATAAATACTATCTGTGTTATTCAATGCATGACTGATACTTTGCATCATTTCTAGAACTTCTTTAGCCATAAATTTATAGTCTTCATTTATCCTGTAAAACTCAAGAATTGTAAACTCGCGCTGATGTCTTGAAGAGTTCGGCTCGCAATTACGAAAAGATTTGCCTAGGTAGCAACAATTCCCGATTCCACTAGATATTAATCTTTTAATAAAAAGTTCTGGAGATGGAGTTAAGTAAAGGTTGGATTTATCATCAAAGTAATGAAATTCAGTTTTGAATACTTCTAGATAGCTTTCAGGAATGAGTTGTGGAGAAAGGACTGGAAGATCGAGGTTTAAATATTCCTTTTTAGAAAGATATGATTTGATCAGTTCAATAATTAATTGATACTTTCTATACGTATCAAAATTATTTTTATTTGTGATTATCTTCATAATTCATTTTTAAGATTTTCGATTATTTTTTTTGCAGATCCTGAAATTCTTACTGGTATTTCAACGGTCCAAACAACGTACTGATCTCCTTTTTGGGAGCTATTTGGATATGGAATTCCTTTACCTTTAAGCCTAACTACAGAACCTGATTGTGTACCTGATTTAACTTTTAATTTTATGAAACCATCTATAGTTTTCACCTGCACCGTATCCCCAAGAACAGCCTGTGGAAATGAGATCAATTGCTCAATGTACACATCTTGTTTCTGCCTCTTGAAATCCTTACTTTGAGCGACATTTACAACAATGTCAAAATCAGCAAATCTTATTTTCATTCCCGTATCTACTCCTGCTGGAATTTTAATTGTCTTTTGCTCTCCACCAATTACAGCTTTTTTCGAGACGCCTTTGATCGCTTCGTCAAAAGTTAAGTTCATCTGATAAGCATTTCTTGGCTTTCTGCGTCCGCCGTTTGGGGACCTGAAGCCAAAAAATTGTTCAAAAATATCAAATGGATCAACACCTCCAAAATCAAAGTCAACATTTTGAGCTCCACCTGCATTTGAGTAATATCTAAATCCTCCTTGACCACCAAATGGGCCTCCAGATTGGGGACCTTGATTTCCCCGACCACCATTATTTTTGAAAGCGCTATGACCTACCTGGTCATATAGTTGACGCTTTTTTTCGTCAGAAAGTATTTCGTATGCCTCATTTATTTTTTTAAATCTATTCTCAGCACCAACTTCCTTATTCTTATCAGGGTGCCATTTTAATGCAAGTTTTCTGTAAGCTGATTTTATCTCGCTAGGTGATGCTTTTTTATCAACGCCAAGTAATTTGTAGTAATCTTCCATATTGAATATTTTATAAACAACAATAGGGGCGCCTGACTGATGCGCCCCGCATGTAGAAACTAATTAATGATTAAATTACTCTACGACTTCTCCTTCTTCAACGTCTGGCTGGGATTTAACTTCTTCCTTTGAATTTTCTTCAACAGGCTCTTCGCCTTCAGATTGTGTAGCTTTGTCATCTTTTTTACTTTCATCATAGGCGGCTTGACCTATTTTTTGCAGTGAAGTAGAGAGTTCGCTAACTTTTGCATCTATATCATCGGGTAACGAATCATCTTTAGATATCAGTTCTTTCAGAGATTTTATCTTATCTTCAACTTCTGACTTAACATCTTGAGCGACTTTATCTCCTGCATCTTTCAGAGCTTTTTCAGAAGTATAGACCATATGTTCGGCCTTATTTTTTGTTTCGATCATTTTTTTCTTTGCTTCATCTTCTTCTGCATGCTCTTCTGCTTCTTTTTTCATGTTTTCGACTTCTGAGTCAGATAAACCGGTACCACCCTGTATTGTAATACTTTGTGATTTCCCTGTGGCTTTATCTTTTGCAGTTACTTGAAGCATCCCATTAGCATCAATGTCAAATGTTACCTCTACTTGAGGTACTCCACGAGGAGCCGGTGGAATTCCATCTAATGTAAATGTTCCGAGAGATTTATTGTCTGCAGCCATTGGTCTCTCACCTTGAAGCACATGTATTTGCACCTGAGTCTGGCTATCTTGAGCTGTTGAAAATACCTCTGATTTCGATGATGGAATAGTGGTATTCCTCTCAATAAGAGGCGTCATCACTGATCCTAGAGTTTCAACTCCTAAAGTCAATGGTGTAACATCGAGAAGAACAACGTCTTTTGCCTCTCCACTAAGAATTCCAGCCTGAATCGCTGCACCAATTGCTACAACTTCGTCTGGATTAACAGATCGATTTGGATCTTTACCAAAGAACGATTTAACCTCTTCGGCAATTCTTGGCATTCTCGTCATTCCTCCAACAAGGATTACTTCATCAATATCTTTCGTGTTTAATTTCGCATCCTTTAGAACTGCTTTGACTGGTGTAAAAGTCTTCTTTATTAATTCCCCTACAAGAGACTCGAACTTTGCACGTGTTAGTTTTTGAACTAGATGCATTGGTTGGTTATTATTGACAGTAATATATGGAAGATTTATCTCCGCCTCTTGAGAAGAAGACAATTCAATCTTTGCCTTTTCGGCTGACTCCTTTAATCTTTGTAAGGCCTGACTATCTTTACGCAAATCAACACCATGTTCTTTATTGAATTCATCAGCAATATAATTGATAAGTATTTGATCGAAATCATCTCCACCTAAGTGAGTGTCTCCATTTGTCGCCTTGACTTCAAACACGCCTTCTCCGAGTTCCAAAACTGTTATGTCAAATGTACCACCACCAAGATCGTACACTGCAATAGTGTGCGCATGAGATTTGTCTAGCCCGTATGCTAGTGCGGCTGCCGTTGGCTCGTTGATAATTCTCTCAACTTTCAGACCTGCGATTTCACCTGCTTGTTTAGTAGCTTGTCTTTGAGAATCGTCAAAATAAGCAGGAACAGTTATTACTGCTCTATCGACTGTTTCTCCAAGATAACTTTCTGCATCTTCTTTGATTTTCTTAAGAATCATTGCTGAAATTTCTTCTGGAGTATATTTTTTACCCTCAACCTCAACTACTACTCGATCATCCTTACCACTAGTAATTTTGTAAGGCAAAAAGTCTTGCTCTTTCGCAACAGCTGTATCATTTTTTCTTCGTCCCATCAATCTTTTAATTGAGTAAATTGTTCTATTTGGATTTAAGATTAACTGTCTTTTGGCCACATCTCCTACAGTTCTTTTGGTAGGGTCGACAACTGAAGGTATGACATTTCGACCTTCTTGTGAATAAATAATTTTTGGCTTACCAGCCTCCATTACTGCAACTGCAGAATTACTTGTTCCTAGATCTATTCCTATTATTTTTGACATAATATTAAATTAATTATTAATTGATAATTTTTTTCTACTAACGACGACTTTTCCGTGTCTAATGACGCGTCCATCAAGAGCATAAGCTTTCTGAGAAACTTCAACGACAACATCGTCCTCGTCTCCTTCAATCACTTCCAAAACTTCAGCGATTGTTGGATCAAATTTTTTTCCGATTAGCTCTACTTCTTTCATCCCAAGAGCCAATAGTTCCTTTTTAAACGTGCTTCTGACTAGTTTTAGGCCTGGATCTTCAATAAATACTGAGGCCTTTTCTAGATTGTCGACAATTGGCAAAAGTCTTTCAATAATGTCTCGCTTCACAACAGTTCTCATCATTTCACGCTCCTGATTGATTCTATTTTCCAAATTTTTGTAATCTGCCAAAGCTCGTAAATATTTACCATTAGCTTCTACAACTTCAGCTTGGCAATTTACTAATTCTTTTTCAATCTCAATATTATCTTTTTTTACTATTTTTTTTGACATATGTTAAATTAAACATTACTATCCTCTGCTTGAATTATTTCCTCAATCAAACCTGAAAAAAATCTTATCTGCGGTGCAACTAGCTCATACTTCAAGTGCTTTGGACCGACCACGCCAATAATTCCCCTTGTTCCAGCTGCCTCAAAATCTCCAAAAATACTTGAACATCTGTCGAAAAATGGATCTCTAAAGTCGTCGGGCCCTAAAATAAAATATAAATCACTTTGACTAACATGAGTTTGTCGCAAAATCTCTTCCCAAAAATTAATTTCATCAAGTCTTTGGAACAGACCTCTTGATATGCTGACATCAGCAAGCTCATTATCATCCAGTATGTGGTTTATTCCTGAATAGTAAAGATCGCCGTCGCTAGTCGCTACAAGTGATAGCAATCCAGTTCGTGCGGCAAGAACACGACTAGCTTGTGACAACATCTTCGACTTTTTATTTCTATCATCCCAGATACTATGCTTGTAAGCAACCTCATCAACAGTTGAAAGCTGTTTTTCCTCCATGACATTATTGATAAAAAAACGATATCCTTTTGGCGAGGGTAATCTTCCTGAAGAAAAATGAGTTTTTTGTAAATACCCTTTTTTTTCAAGATCGACCATCTCATTTCTAATCGTAGCCGGTGAAACTCCCAGCTTATACTTCCTTTCAATAATTTCTGAGCCCACTGCGCATCCTGAATCTGTATATTCGCGGATTATCGCAGTTAATATGCTTATTTGCCTTTGTGTTAACTCGTCCATATTAGTAATAATTTCAAAATATTACACTTCGCTCCCTAATTAGCATTAATATATCAACTCTGCTAATTTATGTCAAGAGCAAAGTTTGATT
>Ga0210057_1001157_pt1 | contig 40790 bp, 39 predicted proteins | sample CryGeyCG2114_010_2_FD_183968 | JGI IMG/M metagenome (GOLD analysis project Ga0210057, IMG submission 183968) | Groundwater microbial communities from aquifer - Crystal Geyser CG10_big_fil_rev_8/21/14_0.10 (SPAdes) (version 2) | ecosystem: Environmental > Aquatic > Deep subsurface > Groundwater ... | reverse complement strand
GAGAGAAGCGAAAAAGTAATCTTTTTCGCTTCCGAGCCGAGGAGCTAATATAGGTTAATACCACGTGGCTTGCCACGTAAAATATTCTATTTAGGAATCCCATTACCCTGCGCCTTGGCGCAGGGGCGTATATTTAACATTATTATAACACAGATATTTTAACCGATAAAATGTTTGTTTTTTAACCTATCTAAATATAAGACGGTTAAGCAGGGTTAATCTTACAATTGACAAAAAGTTTAAAATATGTTTATATATTAAAGATCTTTGCTAATTTCACTACACCAAAATAAGGAGGTTAAACAATGAAATGCTTTTGCAAGGCAGTTGAAGTTGGGGTAATCTCTTTTGAGTTGCCCGAACTAGGGATCTCTTTTAAAGAGAGAGTCAAAGGAGGGAGCAAGTTTTCCCTTTTTGAGCTAAAATTCCAGAGTGTTCTCGTGGCGCTGGACTTTTTAGCCCAGAATTCTACTCTTTTTAGGGAGAAACGAGTGGACATGGCCGTAAATGACCCGCAGGTCGTAGCAGCCTTTTCTGAACTAAGCTGGACACCATCTCCGGTTTATCAGCAGCTGTTGGCTGAACTTAGGAAGGAAAACATCTCCTTCAAAATCATTCCCAGTTAGTTTTTTTGGGGGCAGGAATCAAGTAGTATCCTGCCTTTTTTATTAGCGACGTAGAGCGAGAGAAGCGAAAAAGTAATCTTTTTCGCTTCCGAGCCGAGGAGCTAATATAGGTTAATACCACGTGGCTTGCCACGTAAAATATTCTATTTAGGAATCCCATTACCCTGCGCCTTGGCGCAGGGGCGTATATTTTGGTTGAACCGTTAGATTGAATTGGCACGGTTGTATAAATAAGGTATCTCCGTCCATAATCAGCGAGGAGTAGACTTTCTTAGTTGAAGTTGATTATTGTATCAATGATTCAGGATAAGATTTTGAGTTTTGCGTGCATACCAATTTAACCACGGCGCAAAAATCATTGATTACTTTTTTTGATTATTAAAATCCCAAATTTTTTCAGTGCCGGCTCAAAATTATTTACTAAAGGTAGTTGGAAACTTTCCTGTTCTGTTACCCAGCGATATGAATTATCCTCCTGGCTTAACATTATTGTGCCCCTTTCCCATTGGCAATGTATGCATACCAAAAAAACTGGATCGCCGCCATGGGTGGTGCGTAAATAGTGAGTCGCAACCCCGCCAATCGTAAAGAAAACATCCTGACCAAGTTCTTCTTTGACTTCGCGGGTCAGCACCTCGTCAAATGGTTTGCCGATTTCGTCGGTGTTAATCCTGCCACCGGGAAGCTCCCAACACAGAGAGTCCTTGCCTCGCGTCAATAAAATTTTATTACTTCTAAATATACACGCTTTTACTGCGACAAAAAACAGTTGATTTTTTTCCATAGAAAATATTCTGCGATTATTACTTTAAGAGCTGGGAAATGTGTTAGACCTATTTACTATTATATCAAAAACTGCGGTTCCCGTCGCTAGGGCCATCTGCAGTTAAATCAGCACTTGCCTTTTAACCGTTTCCTATCAGCGAAATCGACTTTTTTGTTTTTTTGTAAGTTTTATAATAATAAAAAAGGTGGGCACAGAGTGTGTCCACCTTTGGCTTAAAGATGATGATCAATCGAGATCGCAATCAGAATCACAATCGCAGTCGCCCTGACCGCAATCGCCGTCGCAGTCGCATCCTTCCATAGTATCCGTTGTAAGTGTAAGAGGTTCTGCGGCAAGCGCAGTAACAGATACCGGTAAGTATGGGCGTTGTGATTGACCATCAATGATGGTTTTCATGTGCCAACCTCCTGTTGAATGTTAAGGTGATTAATGCCCGGAATGTAATTTTCCGAGTGACGATTAAACCAAATTAGATTGCATCCGCCCCGACAGGTTGTCCAGAGCCGGCAGTCAACGCATTTTTGGCTGGGAGCATGGGTTAATAGAAATTCCTTTTCTACTGCCCGGAAGTTGATAAATCTTTCGAGCGCATCTGGCTGGCGGAGATTACCGTAACTTATGTCTGGCATATGAGTACAGGGCGTCAGATTGCCATAAGGGTCGATGGCCACGGCATTGCCATAAAGACTACAGGAAACACGTAATTTACCAGTGGTAATCAATGCAGGTAGTTTATCTTGGTCATATAGGCAAAGTGGGACCAGGGCGTAAAAGCGCACAAAATCGTAGTTTGATGCTATGGATTCGACTGTACGCGCATACTGCTCAAGACTGATTTGGCCATCATGTTGGTCATTATGGTAACCGCTAGGCTGGGCGGAGCACATATTGAAAGCGGCAATGCGGACTTTGATTTTCTGCAGTAGACCGATTAGATCATGGATTGTGCTGAGGTTGTACGAGCTGATAGTCGTAATTGAATTAGTTCTGATGCCGGCTGACATCAGATTCTGTAGTCCCATCAGTGATTCTTGAAATGAGCCAGGTCTGCGGGTGATGGCGTCATGTACCCGTTCAACACCCTCAAGGGAAACAGCACAGTATTTTAAACCGGCTTGTTTTAATTGTCTGACAAATTCCACGGAAGCCAGCGCCCGTCCATTGCTCATAATTTTTACTTCCAGGCCCAGTCCGGAAATATAGCGGACCAACTCCAGAATATGTGGGTAATAGGTGGGTTCTCCGCCGACCAGTAGCATGATTTAGCACCGGCCTTAGCCAGTTGATTAACGAAAGTTTTGACGTCATCAAGAGGAGCATTATAGCCATCGGTTAATTTGCCACCGGCGTAACACCAGCGATATTGATTAGTGCAGTTATAGGTAGGCGAAAGCCAAAAACCCTTTATTTTATTCATCTTGTTCTCCTTCTGTGTTATGCGATGGAAAGCAATGGTTGTTATTTGACAAAGGACAATAAAGCACTCAATTCGATATTATAGATTAATAGTAAGTTTAGGTCAAGAAGAGGCGCTGTCTTAAAAGATCGCGCTTCTTCTTGACAATATTACACAGAATAGATAAGGTAAATTGTCTTTGTACAGCAGAAAAGCAATTTCACAATTTAAAAAAAGAGGTGTTGGAATGGAAAAGAGCAATCAAGCTTCCGGCTATGTGCTTTTGGGCACATTGATCGCTTTGCCTCAAACAAAGATTAAGATAGTTTTCAGCAATTTTGCTGATATGACTACCACCACAGCCGTTTGGCTGGGCGAGAAAAAAATATCCCAGTTTGACGGCGAAGGCGAAGCAAAATTTATTTTTGATGGCGACAACGCCACTTTGGACTGGATAATTTCGCCTTGTCAGCCGGGCAAATGGCAATATCAAGCAGATATTCATGTCAACGATCAGTTAGTTTGGAGACGGTTGACACCCAACGAACCACAAGAGCCACCTTACTGTCGGCTTATTATTGCCGTATGCAAAGACCACTAGGATAGCAGGAGGTTGAATTAAGAAGCAGAAGTTTGTGCCGCCCATGGTGTTACTACGGGCGGCTTTTATTAGCGACGTAGAGCGAGAGAAGCGAAAAAGATTACTTTTTCGCTTCCGAGCCGAGGAGCTAATATAGGTTAATACCACGTGGCTTGCCACGTAAAATATTCTATTTAGGAATCCCATTACCCTGCGCCTTGGCGCAGGGGCATATATTATAGTTAAGTTTAAGTAATATAAAAAAATTCTGTTCACGCTGGAATCAGATTATAAAAATCGCGCCGCCTAAATAGGGTCTGCCCAACCGGGCATAAACTAAATTATCAACAGGAATAATATGACGACGAAAATCAGCAGGCAGTAAAGCAGGGTGAAAGCCAGCAATGTCAGCGCATCTTTGATTTTATTGTTTATGGCTAGATAGCAGGGATAGCCAAAAACCAGCAGGCCGGTTACGGCGGCCGAAAAAACCAGCAGTAAAAGCATCAGCGCCGTGCCCACCGGAGCAATGGGCGTGATTGATAATTTTTCCATGGTGCGGAAAAAAACGGCCACCAGCAGGCAGTAGACCGTAACGCCCAAAGACTGCAGTAAACCGGCTAGATATGGTTTAAGTTTCATATGATTATGGTTGTTTAACGGCTGAAAGTAATCCACGACTCTTTCATTATAGCATATCACTGGAGAGGGGAAACTGCTGTAAATTTTTTCCACGTATTATTTAAAAGTTGACAATATTCCTAATTTAGTGTAGGATAAATTCACTAATCAGTAAGTAGTTTTGTTGGACTTAGTTATTCAGAATTTTGGCGATTTTAAGCCGAAATTGCTTTGAAAATTAAGCCGCGCAAAATTAATCAAAGGTCATTTAAAAAATGGACAGACAAAGCAATTTTGGCCAACGTCAAATGTATCAAGGCCAATGGACTTGCTCGGGTTGCGGTGCCGAAATCACCGAATTGCCTTTTCAGCCAGATGGCGACAGACCGATTTATTGTCGGGATTGCCACCAGCAGAAAAGACGCAGCCGACCAGCAAGACAAAGATACTAAAAATAAATCAAAATGCCCCGCCTAAATGGCGGGGTTTTTGATTCTGTCTGGTCATTATTTCAATATAAACTATTCGGGTGCTTGACAAAATTCAATAAAGGAAATAAGTTATATAGTTGATAACGAACTTTGACTAACTATAATGGAGGATTAATATGTGCGATCGGGGTTCATACCTAACTCTATTCATTAATGATTATTGGGGAGGCAGGTTTTGGAACATTGACCAATGCATTGCCCAGCAAATCCAGATGCTGTTGGAATTAAAAGTAAGAGTGATTCAGGCCTGTTGTGGCCACGGCGAGTGGCCTATCCAGATACTTTTTGAGAAAGGCGAGGCAAATTTAGCTCTAGACATTGTTTCAGGTCTGAAACCCAATGCGTTAATACTGCCGGAGGCATCTGGTACAGTCCTGGCTCAATGGCAACAGTTGCCGGAAAAAGAAATGTCTGGCTGGTGCGGTCATGCTGGGGAAAATAGGCGTGAGGCAGGCATAGAATATATGGCCATGTTCATTAACGAAGGCCGCCATCCCGCTTGGTGGCATAATATGCCGGCGAACTTTTTTTTGCTGATACAAATGTTGCGGGAGCTTGGGGTTCATACCACTAATTCCGAACATACCGCTAAGCCGGAGGAAATATGCCTTTGGTTTTTAGGAGGCAAGGACAATTCTGCTTATCAGATTGTTAAAAGTTTTACTCCGGATGAGTTGACGCCACCCGAGCATCAGGGCAATCACGTGGCCGTATGGCATACATCGCCGCTTCCCAAACTGCTGGCCTGGCAAGGCGATATTCGCGGCTACTCCTGACACTTTGATCAGCAATGCTGCTCGGCGAGCCGCACAAAATTTTCATGATCCAACTGCAAAGTTCAAAACAAAACAGCGCCCAACACGGGAGCTGTTTTTATATCATCAGTTAATATGAAATCTAATTATAATAGAAATATAGTTGACAAAATATTGGAAATGTGATATCATTTTTTGTTAATGTAATAAAAAATTGAATCATTACAATCAATCAAGGAGAAATGACAATGGAAAGGCGGGAATTAGTCCTAGCTTTCAGGGAGCTGATTGAATCAGCCACAAAGACTTCCACTGACAAACTCTATCGTGCAGTGCCTTTAGAGGAACATCCTTTTGGATTAACCATGTCCGAGTTTGGTAAACCCTGGTCAAGATGGGGGCTACAATTTATTGGACATCCCAGGGTGACCGATATAGCAAGCATGAGAAAGGAGGCGGTTAAGATACTCATTGGTCCGATTGGAGATTATGATAAGCAGTGTTTGCGCTTGAGGGTAATTCTTGCTGAAGCAGATGAAGCAAGAAAAGACGAACACTTCGTTTTTTACGAGATGGCTAACGCTAGCACATCCATAATGTGCGGCGGTTGCACGGATTTCAGCGGCACTGGTGGAAGCGGCAAGATAAGCATGGACGCATTGTTTGCCATCTTAGCCGATTTCTACAAGATCCAGATTGAGACGGTAATCATACCATATGCTGTTACCTGTCCAGCTATTTGGGCAATTGAACAGGCAATTGCTGATTACCGCCGAGGATAGTCTCTACACATCAACATCTACCAAACATGAGCACCAATATCAGGTGCTCTTTTTAAATAAAAAACCCCCTTTTTTCAAAGAGATGCTTTATGGGGCGGCTGGAGCGAGGTTGTTAAAATATTTCTAAATAATACATTTATGTATATCCGGAATCGGTATAAGAAAGTTTTAGCTTTCAGTATCTAATAAATTGCTAACTTTCTTTAAATTATTTTTCCCTCTTATGCTTAACCCGTTCATTTTCCGTCAGGCACTGCTTGCGCAAACGGATGCTTAAAGGAGTAACTTCCAGATACTCGTCCTCATTCATAATAGCCAAGCCGGTTTCCAAAGTCAGCTTCATGGGGGAAGTAAGCTTAATGGCTTCATCCGAACCGGAAGCGCGCATATTGGTAAGCTGCTTGCCTTTAATGGGGTTAACGGCCATATCTTTGCCTTTGGCAGTATTGCCGATAACCATGCCCTCGTAAACTTCTATATTAGGGCCAATATACAAAGTGCCGCGATTCTGCAAATTAGCCAAAGAAAAAGCCAGGGCTTTGCCCGTAGCCATGGAAATCATGGAGCCTAGCTCGCTTTTTTCTATTTCGCCGGCGTAGGGCTTAAAGCCCAAAACGTGGGTGCATAATATGCCTTCGCCCCTGGTATCAACCACAAATTCACTGTGGTAGCCCAAAAGCCCGCGGGTGGGCATTTCAAAAACCAGCCGGGTTCGGCCGTTGTGAGTTTTAAAATCAAGCAGCACCCCTTTTCTTTTAGAAACCTTTTCAATAACCGTGCCTTGATTGGCCTCCGGAATATCAATGGTTATTTCTTCAAACGGTTCCAGCTTTTGGCCGTTTTCTTCCTTAATAATCACCTGGGGCTGGGAAACCTGCAGCTCATAGCCCTCGCGCCTTAAATTTTCCAGCAAAATGGCAATATGCAATTCGCCGCGGCCGTAAACATTGTAAAAAGCATTATCGGAAAAATCAATTTTTAAACCGACATTGACTTCCAGTTCTTTTATCAGGCGCTCCTTAATTTGGCGGCTGGTAACAAACTTGCCTTCGCGTCCGGCAAAAGGGGAATCATTAACCAAAAAATTCAGGGAGATAGTCGGCTCATCAATTTTAATGGCCGGTAAGGCGGGCTGGTCGTTTTTTTCGGCGATAGTCTCGCCGATTTCAATATCTGGAATTCCGGCGATCATCACAATATCGCCGGCCTGTGATTCGGCCACCTCTTGTCTGGCTAAACCCTGAAAAGTAAAAAGTTTGGTGATCTTTCCGGCCCTGACAGAACCGTTAATCACGGAAACGGTCTGGCCGTTTTTAACGGTGCCGGAATAAACCCGGCAGATGGCGCACCGGCCTAAAAAATTATCGTAAGCCAGATTAAAGGGCTGGGCGGCAAACGGCTGAATAATCGCTTCCGGGGCAACGAAAGGAACTTTGGCTAAAATCAAATCCAAGAGCGGGATCAAATCCTTGTCTTGATCGGCCAGATTCATTTTGGCCACGCCCATTTTGGCGGCGGCAAAAATAACGGGGAAATTAAGCTGCTGGTCGGTGGCGCCCAAATCCAAAAACAGCTCATAGACCATTTCTTGCACCTCCAGGGGGCGGGCCGCCGGCTTATCAATTTTATTTATCACCACAATGGGGTTCAAACCCAGCTGCAAAGATTTTTTTAAAACAAATTTGGTCTGGGGCATGGGGCCTTCCTGCGCATCCACCAGCAGCAACACGCAGTCAATGGACCTTAAAATGCGTTCCACTTCGGAGCTGAAATCGGCGTGGCCCGGGGTGTCCACAATGTTGATTTTGGTGTTGCGATAAAAGACCGAGGTGTTTTTTGAATAAATGGTAATACCCCGTTCTTTTTCCAAAGTGTTGCTGTCCATGGTAACGGTGCCGTCGGTCATGCCGGTTTGCTTCATTAAAGCGTCGGTCAGGGTGGTTTTGCCATGGTCAACATGGGCAATAATAGCGATATTTCTGATTTCCATATAGACTGATATAAAAAAAAATTACGGATTTCGCAATTCTTTTAAGAAGAATTAAAAAATTATATAGTATTTAATAAAAATTGTCAAGCAAATGGCCTGTAAAAATGGACTGCAGGCGGGCTGGACAGATTAAAATCTATATGCTATACTTTTTCAGTAAATTAAATATTTTGAAAAAATCGTCGATTTTTAAAATTTTATAAGAATTTACACTTTAATTCATAACATATTGAACTGATGAATGGAACGATCAATAAATTGACCGACAAGGGCTTTGGATTCATTTCCGCCGACGGTCAAGAAAAAGGCATTTTCTTCCACAAGAATTCTTTGGTTGATGTGCAGTTTGATGAACTGCATGAAGGTGACGCCGTCACTTTTGAAACCGAAGACTCTCCTAAGGGATTAAACGCCGTCAACGTTAAACGCGCTTAATTAAAGAGCCGTTAAGCAAAAAACGAGGCCTCAAAAACCTCGTTTTTTGTATTGGGGAATTGGGATTTGTTTTTTGGTATTTCCTTGCGAAGCAGGGGTGGGGTCGAAAACCAAATCGTGGCAAACTCAAATTATTCTCTAACCTAAAAGTAAAAACAGCCCTTTTTAGACTGTTCTTACATATGGGGTGGCTACTGGGAATTGAACCTAGATTTTCGGGACCACAACCCGATGCACTAACCATTATGCTATAGCCACCATACTATCAAATTCCAAATTACAAGATACAACCAACAAACAAACTCCAAATCGCAAATCCCAAATTTCAAACTGGTTGTTTCCCCGGCCAGCTCCGTTAGCGGGGCAGGCTTGGAATTTTTCAATCTAGACTGGGAGATGGTGACCCCACGGGGAACCCGCCTTCTCTTCTTGCTTCGCTCGAAGCTACGGCGGGCAGGTCGAACCCCCTTGCGCAATCATGTAAATAACTTATTAAACAATGGTGACCCCACGGGGAATCGAACCCCGATTGCCAGGATGAAAACCTGGCGTCCTAACCATTAGACGATAGGGCCGTTAGGTTACCGGGCGGACAGCTTCCCAATAAAAACTATAGCCCATTTTAACCCAAACCGCTTGAAAAGTCAATCCGGGCGGCGCCATCTGGCGGCCAAGCAAGGTTATCAACAAGATTAGTTGTTAAATCAGGCAAAATTTTGTATAATAACAATACTCTAATAATTTTATACCGGGCGATGATTAAATTATTTGGCAAAAAAATCAAAAAACCAGCAACTACAGGCGGGTCGGAAGACGAGCAATTTTTCTTAAATGACGAGACGCCGGTAAAGAAAGAGGTATCAACTCAAGGGGAGGCGGCCGCCGGCGCCGAATGGTTGGACGAAGACTATGAAGAGGGCCAGCTTTCTGTTGATGTTTTTCAGACCAAGGATGCCATTGTGATTAAATCAACCATTGCCGGGGTTAAGCCGGAAGACATTGATATTTCCATTAATAACGACATGGTCACTATCCGCGGCAAGCGGGAGATTGAGCAGTCGGTGGCCGAAGAGGACTATTTTTATCAGGAATGTTATTGGGGCGGGTTTTCCCGGTCAATTATTCTGCCCACCGAAATTGTACCCGATAAAGTGGAAGCCAGCTTAAAGAACGGAGTTTTGACGGTCACCTTGCCCAAGGCCAAGAAATCAAAATCGGTCTCCGTTAAAGTAAAAGAGCAAATCAATTAGTTGTTAGTTTATGAGCCGAAAAATTTATCAGGGTACGGTGGAGCGGGTGGAGGGGCAGCAGGCAGTAATTAAACTTGATGACGGCAATGAAGTCCTTTGGCCCGTTAAAAATCTGGAAGCGGAGCTAACTACTGGCAGCAAGCTGAACATTACCATCGCCACCGGCGCGGAAGAAACAACAGATAAAGAGGCCATGGCCCGGACTTTGTTAAATGATGTTTTAAATGTTAAAAGCAGTTCAGAGCCCTAATTTTACTCCCAAAACCATGAAGTGGTTACTGGTCTTAGTAACCATTTTTTTGTCTGTGCTGACGGCCGCCGGCATTTTATCTTATATCTATAATAAGATTCACCGGTTTGATTTTTTCCCCGGGGTAACGGTGGCCGGCCGTTCCCTGAAAAACTTAACCATTGCCCAGGCCGCCGCTACCCTGCAGCAGCAGGCCGACGGTTTTGTGCAGCAAGGGCTGATTTATAAATTTCGCGAAGAAGAAATCAAGTTGCCGCTGATTATGCCGGCCGCGGCCGATCCCGATCTGTCGTTTCCGCTGGTTGATTATAAAGTAGCCGAAACGGTCGGCCAGGCATACCGTTTGGGCCGCTCGCCCGATTATCTGCAGAGTTTTTATATTCAGCTGAAAGCGCTGATTTTTGGCATTGATGTCCCCTCGGCCTATAATTTCCGCCAAGACGCTTTTTTAGAAATTTGGCAAAACAGGTTTGCAGGTTACGTTACCCCTAAAGCCGAAGCCAGACCGCAGATTGATGAGAATTTTAATATTACCATTCAACCGGAAAGGACCGGCGCCAATTTTGATTACCCTTATATTCTAAAAGCAACTGCGGGGCAGTTAAATAAAATGACTGCAGCGCCGATTACCATTGAATTGATTGAGGAGCGGCCGCAAGTGAACCAGGCAGACATCGGCCCCAAGCTGATCCAGGAGCTGGCAGATTTGGTGGCAACGTCATCCATCCGCTTGGTTTATCAGGATCAAACATGGCCGGTGGAAAATAAGGTTTTTAAGGACTGGTTGATTTTTAAAAAAAACGGGTTGAGCATTGATTTAGGTTTGGACGCTTCCACCACTGTTGCTTATTTAAAACAAAAAGTGGCGCCGGACATCAACCTGCCCACTTTAGACGCCAAGTTTAATATAGCCGATGGCCGCGTGACCGAGTTTCAAGGCAGTCAGGACGGGCAGGAGCTTAATTTGGAAAAATCTTTGGCCACGATGGAAGATGAGTTGCTGACCAAGCGTTATTGGGAAACGGCCTTGGTGGTTAACAAAACCAAAGCCGCCGTTTCTACCGGCAGCGTCAATGATTTTGGCATTGTTGAAGTTATTGGCACGGGCAGTTCTGATTTTGCCGCCAGTCCAATAAACCGGCGGCACAACATTGATGTGGGCGCCCGGAGCTTAAACGGTTTGTTGATTAAGCCGGGCGAGGAGCTAAGCTTAATTAAAGCTTTGGGCAAAATAGATGCGGCGCATGACTACCGGCCGGAGCTGGTCATTAAGGGCGGCCGGACCATCCCCGAATATGGCGGGGGTTTATGTCAGATCGGCACAACGATGTTCCGCGCCGCTTTAGCCGCGGGATTAAAAGTCACCCAGCGTCGCAATCATTCTTACCGGGTGGTTTATTATGAACCGGCGGGCAAGGATGCCACCATTTACGATCCCTGGCCGGACCTGAAATTCATCAATGATACGAGTCATCATATTTTGGTCCAATCCAGAATTGAAGGCGATGAATTATTCTTTGACTTTTGGGGGACGCGCGACGGCCGGACCATTGAACAAACCGATTCCGTCATTTATAACATTGTCGGCGCCGGTCCCACCCAATATATAGAAACCACCGAACTTAAACCGGGCGAGGAGAAATGCATAGAAAAAGTGGCGCACGCCGGCGCCGATGCCTATTTTGATTACAAGGTTTCTTATCCCAGCGGTGAAATTTACGAGCAAAGATTTTCCAGCCACTATATTCCCTGGCCCAGAAAATGTTTAGTGGGCGCCCAGGCGGTTCCCACGGTTCCCAGTTCCACCCCCGCGGTTGTAGAATAGATCAGTTATCTTTTTATTAGCGACGTAGAGCGAGAGAAGCGAAAAAGATTACTTTTTCGCTTCCGAGCCGAGGAGCTAATATAGGTTAATACCACGTGGCTTGCCACGTAAAATATTCTATTTAGGAATCCCATTACCCTGCGCCTTGGCGCAGGGGCATATATTTTAGCCACGTCGTCGAAACAAAAAAAAGACACTGCCTTGATACTGCGTCCAAGAAAATTATTGCAAGCACGTATCGAGCAAGTCAGTCAAGCTGTCGAGCCAGATAAAAGCGCTAACAATAATCCCCATGCTTGTCGTGGACGCAGAATCATGGCAGCGTCGTCTAAAGAACATAGAACTATAGCATAAGCATAATATTTGTCAAGGCCGCAGCAATGATTATTGCTAATATTAGCTAAAAGACCGTTTGGATTAATTGACAGCTTGAAGTAATTACTTTACACTACCTCTAAATTATTAATTACCAATTAATTATGGGTTTACCATCACAGAAAAGAACAAAGTCATCAAAAAAAAGACGGGCGGCTCATTTTGCCTTAAGGCCGGCTAGTTTAAGCCACTGTCCTAAATGTCAAAAACCGATTATCTCTCACCGGGCCTGCCGCTTTTGCGGCTACTATAAAGGTCAGTCTGTGGTAAAAATAAAAAGCAGTCTGGACAAAAAGAAAGCTAAAAGTAAAAAGTAAAAATCTATGTCTAACAGGCATCTGGCCAGGACCTTGGTGTTACAGAGTCTATTTCAGTGGGATTTTAACCAGCAGTCCGAAAATATCAATGAGATTTTGGCCAACAATAAAAAAGAGTTTGCTCCTGATTTTGACGATCAGAATTTTTCCGGAGACCTGCTGGCTAAAGTCATCGCCAATATCAAAGAGATAGACGACATCATCAAGAAGTACGCGCCGGAGTGGCCGCTGGATCAAATTACTTTAACCGACAGGAATGTTTTGCGGATCGGCATCTTTGAACTTAAAATGGCTCAAGACATCCCGCCCAAGGTGGCCATTAACGAGGCGATTGAATTGGCCAAGACGTTTGGCGGCGAGTCTTCGGGCAAATTTGTTAACGGCGTTCTGGGCAGTGTTTTTAAGGCGATGCAGGAAAAAGGCGAAAAAAACGAATTTGCCGCAGAACCGTCGCGGGAGCATTCGGCCGGCGGCGTGGTTTATAAAAAAGAAGCCGGCGGTCTTAAATTCGTTTTAGTCCTGGATGCTTACGATAAATGGACGTTCCCCAAGGGCCACATTGAAGAAAATGAAGATAAAGAGAAAGCGGCCGAGCGGGAGGTTGGCGAAGAGATTGGCATTAAAAACGTAACAATCAAAGATTATTTGGGCAGCATTGACATTAAGGTTAACGAGCCCTATAAACGTCCGGTTCCCAAGACGGTTTATTATTATTTAATAGAGACCAACGACAGTGAATTAAAAATCACCTCGGAACCGGAAATTAAAGACGCGCGCTGGGTAACAGCCGACGAAGCGCTGACTTTGATCAGTTATGAAAATGCCAAGGAGATATTCCTTAAGGCGCTGGAGAAGTTAAACGCCGGCTAAGCTGAAGGGGCTGGGGGCGGTAATAGAGGGGGCGATTCCATCACTCAAAAATAACCAATCAATTTAAATAATATCAGACTAATCATTAATAACAGTTAGACGTTGGATGTTGGAAGTTGGCGTCAGCTTCTAATCTCAAACTTCTAACTTACTATAAGTAAGATGGAAGACTACAAGGAACTGCAAAAAAAAATTAAGATTAAATTCAAAAAACCGGATTTCCTCAAGACGGCCCTGGTGCATCGTTCGTATTTAAATGAACATAAGAGTTTTCCTTTGGAGCAGAACGAGCGTTTGGAATTTTTAGGCGACGCGGTGCTGGAATTGGTTACCACCCAGTATCTCTATCTGAATTTTCCCAATCCCGAAGGCGAGCTGACAAATTTGCGCGCCGCTTTAGTAAATTCCAAAATGCTGTCGGATATCGCCAAAGAGCTGGGGCTGGGGCCGTTTATTAAAATGAGCAAGGGCGAGAAGCAAGACAGCAATCTTAAGGCCCGCAATTATATTTTAGCCAATGCCCTGGAGGCGGTGATTGGAGCGATTTATTTGGATCAGGGCTACGAGGCGGCGCAAACGTTCATCGGCAAAAACATTTTAACCAAGCTGCCGCATATTTTAGAGAATAATTTATTCCTTGATCCCAAAAGCAAATTTCAGGAAAAGGCCCAGGAGCTTTATAACGCTACGCCTATTTACAAGGTGTTGAGCGAATCCGGCCCGGACCACAAAAAATTCTTCCGCATCGGCGTTTATATCAATTCGGGATTGGTGGCGGAAGGCGAAGGCACCTCTAAGCAGGAAGCGCAGATGGCGGCGGCCAGGAACGCGCTAGAGGTTAAAGGGTGGTAGTTATCTGCCAGTGTGCCGGTAATTTAACATAAGATCATTTTGGTTGTAAGACCGCCTTGGTCTTATTTTTTTACAGAAAGATAACTATTGACATTTTAAGATAGAAAGCTACCATTAAATGACGTTCTTTTCAAAATTGAGAGTGTTAATAAAAGTTTCAGGAAAATGAAGATTTCTCAACAATTCATAAACAAAGGAGATTAAGACGAGAAAAACCAAAGGCGTGGTTGAGTTTATCTGCGTTGGCGGACAAGGAGGCGAAGCCAAGGTTACCGTGCAATTAAGAACCGAGTTCCCTGGTCTTGGCGCAACCATACTTACTACCGAAGGCGTGGCCGCCGCCTGGAGACAGGAGTTTGAGCCGGAACCCATGATCGGACACAAGCTTTTTCTTACCCATACCGTTATTAAGAAATGCGAAGATTACTGGTACAGAACTGGAGAATACAAATTTTCCCATATCCCCAGACCACTGGGGTCAGTCAGCCGTCAAGACCAGAATCCTCCTTGCGAAGCCTATATTTACGAATGGGTTTTTGGTTCCAGCGGCTTTGCTTGGGAATATCCCAGGATGGAAGGCAGTGCGGGCGCTATCATGCTTCATGATTGGAACAACTTTACCACAGTTTTTAATGACATTGGTATAGATGCTGGGTATGATGTTGTTGATGCAGATGGCGGATGTTCGCAAAACATCGTTCATCAGTTTCCCTCTCTTATTGAAGGGACTGATGAAATGTGTTGCCTTTGGAAAAGAATTGACTTTGGCAGGAGTAGCATCAATATTGATTGGGATAAAGTTTCGGAGTTCCTGCACAATAAGAAAAAGCGTTTAATCAACGTGCTCCGAGCCGAGAGATACGAGATGCTTTTACTGGCCGTCAAATATCTTACCGATAGGCAACATATGTCCGGTCCGGAGATTGGCCGGTTGGAAGTGCTGGTGGGTGATTATCGGCGGTCATCTCTTAGTCATTATGCCATGGGCCTTGGGCCCACTCTCAAGAAACCCATTTTCGGTCCAATCACCGAATCTCTGATCTGATTTTGATTTCATCACTTGCGGCGTAAGATCTTATAGGTCTTACGCCATTTTTTTAGCAAGAAGCTGGCGCAATTTTTTCTAATCCCAAGTCAAATTGCGTATTTGACCCTAAATTTAAAAGGCGATATACTATTAAAGATGCAACGGAGAATTAGAGAAAAAAAGACGTGGTTTATTAAGGCCGGCATTGGGCCCTCGCTCGTATTTTCAGTGAATTTAGTCCCCTTGGGGGGCTATTTTTTTTAACATCAATGTTAACCGGTCGTTAATTATTTTTATGCTGGAGCCCTGGAACTTAAAGCAACAAATGCTGGAGGCCATCAAAGCCAAGGGCGGCTTTGTCAACTGCCACGCCCATTTTGACAAGGCCTGTTTTATTACCAAAGACCGTTTGGCGCAATGCACGGTGGATATGGAAAAAAAGTGGCTGATGAGCGATGACCTTAAGCGGCAGTCCACCCAAGAACAGATTGCCTCAAGAATCAGAACCGCGCTTAACGTCCTGATTGATCAAGGTTGCCAGCTGACCGCCACTTTTATTGACGCTTACGAGGCGGTGGGCCATAAAGCCATTGATGCGGCCAATAAAGTCAAAGAGGAATATAAAGACAAAATCAAACTGGTCACCATTACCCAGCCATTGGGCGGTTTGGTCAATAAAGCAGCCAGGAAACTTTATGAAGAAATTACGGCTAAAGCCGATTTAGCCGGGGGACTGCCTTCTAAAGACCGCCCTGCTGATAAAAAGAATTTTGAGATTATGTTTGCCATCGCCAAAAACTTAAATAAAAAATTGCATGTCCACATTGATCAGGAAAACAATCCCAAAGAAAGAGACAGCGCTACTCTGATTAAATACGCCAAGAAGTTTAATTATGGTCATAAAACGGTGGCAATTCACGCCCTGTCGGTTTCAGCGCAGCCAAAAAATTATCGCCAAAAAATTTATCAAGAAATGGCGGCTATTGGTATGAGCGTGGTGGTTTGCCCGGCCGCCGCTTTGTCTATGAAACAGCTGGATCAATACCGGGCACCGGTTCATAATTCCATTGCCAATGTTCCGGAGATGCTGGAGGCGGGCGTTACGGTCGGTTTGGGCGTGGATAATGTTTATGATTTTTACCAGCCCTTGGTGGATGCCGACATGTGGGTGGAACTGCGAATGCTCCAGGAGGCCTGCCGTTTTTATAGTTTTGATCAGCTGGTGGATATTGCCACGGCTAACGGCCGGAAGATTCTTGCCAGCTAATATTGCAGGCCGCCATCAGTCTTATGACTTAATTAATTTTATTTCATATTTATGTCAAAAATTTGGCAATCAAAATCAACCAAACTGCATCCCCTGGTGGAAAGATATACCGTGGGCAACGATTATCAACTAGACCAGCGGCTATTGCCTTTTGACGTGGAGGCCTCGCTGGCCCATGCTAAAGTCATAGCCAAGTTAAAAATAATCAGCTCGGCCGAATTAATAAAATTAACCAAAGGTTTAAACGAGATCTTAAAACTCCACCGGCAGGGTAAATTTGCCATCAGGCTGAAGGACGAAGATTGTCATACGGCGATTGAAAATTACCTGATAAAAAAATTGGGGTCCTTGGGAAAGAAAATCCATACCGGGCGTTCCCGCAACGATCAGGTTTTAGTGGCGACGCGGCTTTACACCAGAAAAAAATTAAAGCAAATAAGTTTTGAACTGGTGAAATTGGAAAAAGTCTTTTTGGCCATGGCTAAAAAATACCAAAGTATTCCGATGCCCGGCTACACTCATACGCGGCGGGCCATGCCTTCCAGCGTCGGCCATTGGGCCGCCGCCTATTTGGAAGAATTAATCGACGATCATAAACTGCTGGTATGCGCCTATGATTTAAATGATCAGAATCCTTTGGGCGCGGCCGCCGGTTTTGGGGTCAATCTTAATTTAGACAGAAAACTGGCCACCAAGCTGCTGGGCTTTAAGCGCACTCAGATAAATTCCCTTTATGCCGTTAATTCCCGAGGTAAAACCGAAAGCTTTATTCTGGCCGTTGGCACCCAGATAATGATGACCTTGGGCCGGCTGGCCAACGAGATGATCTGGTTTACCACGCCGGAGTTTAATTTTTTTCATTTGCCGTGGCAATTCACCACCGGCTCTTCCATCATGCCGCAAAAGCGCAATCCCGATGTTTTTGAAATTTTAAGAAGCAACGTTAATGTGATCGTGGCTCTGCAGACCCAGATCAAAGACATCAGCAAGAATCTGATTTCCGGCTATAATCGCGATACCCAATTGACCAAAGAGCCGTTGATTAAGGGACTGGGTATCACCCGACGCAGTTTGGAAATCGCCGCTTTGATGATGCCAAAAATAAAACCCCGGAAAGAAGTATTAATGAAGTCGTTAACGCCGGAGATGTTTGCCAATAACGAAGCTAATAAACTGGTAAAAAAAGGCATGCCTTTTAGAGACGCCTATCAACAGGTCAAGGAGAATCTGGATAAACTAAAGGTGCCAGACCCGGTTAGAGCCATTAAAGAGTCCAGGTCATTGGGCGGGCCGGGGAATTTAGGGCTAGAGCATTATAATATAGATAAACCATTATAAATTCTAAGCTCCAAATGCTAAATTCTAAACAATATCTAATAACCAAAATACAAATCATCAAAACATTAGAACATTAGGATTTTGATATTGTTTCGGATTTAGAAATTAGGATTTAGAACTTTTGTTACATATGTCCATCAATTTAACCACTACTTTAGCCGGTCTGAAATTAAGTAATCCAACGATCTTGGCTTCGGGCATTTTAGGCGTTTCCCAGGCCAGCTTAAACAAGATGATAGAAAATGGCGCCGGTGCCGTCACGGTAAAGTCCATCAGTCTGGAAGCCAGGAAGGGCCACCAAACGCCAATCATTACCACTTACGAAGAAGGCATGCTTAATGCGGTGGGCTATTCTAATCCCGGCGCCAAAGCCGCGGCCGAGGAATTCTGCCAGCTGGCCCGTCTTAAAGCGCCGGTCATTGCCAGCATTATTGGCCAGTCGCCCGATGATTTTAAAAAGGTTTGGCAGATGCTGGCCGGCTCTGGTTTTGCGGCCATTGAAGTGCCTCTGTCCTGTCCGCATACGCCGGGCTATGGCACCATGGCCGGTCAGCACACGCCGGCGATGTCCGCCAGAATCACCAAAGAGTTAAAACGGGCGTCAAATTTGCCGATTATCATCAAAGTTTCTCCCAATCATCCTAACATGGTGGAGGTGGCGCAAGCGGCGGAAAGCGCCGGTGCGGCGGCCATTTGCGCCGTTAATTCAGCCGGTCCGGGCATGCAAATAGATCTGGAAACGGCCTCGCCGGTTTTGGGTTTTAAAATCGGCGGCGTTACCGGCCCGGCCATCAGACCGATTGCCGTCAGGTGCGTTTACGATTTATATCAGGCAATAAAAATTCCCATTATCGGTACGGGCGGCATTACCACTGGCCATGATGCCATAGAAATGCTCATGGCCGGCGCAACGGCTCTGGGGATAGGCACGGCCGTTTATTATCACGGCCCAACAGTTTTTAAGAAGATTACCGACGAAATGTCAGAGTGGCTGGCCAGCCATGGCTATCAGAGTGTTAAAGAAGTAATCGGTCTAGTCCATCAAAATTGATATGAAATCCGAGGAGCTTAAAATATTGCCAGTAAAGCGGATTGTCGCCCATAATCAGTTTATTAAGACTTTTTATTTTGCCCACCGGCTTAAAGCCAAGCCCGGGCAGTTTGTTTGGTTATGGCTGCCCCAGGTGGCGGAAAAGCCGTTTAGCGTGGGCTGGCAAACGGAAAGCGAATTTGGTTTGACCATCTGCCAGGTAGGCCCGGCAACTCAAAAAATGTTTCAGCTTAAGGTTGGCGATAAAGTGGGCATTAAAGGTCCTTATGGAACTCATTATGATGTAAGGCAGGCGAAAAATATTGCTTTGGTGGGCGGTGGTTATGGCAGCGCCCCGCTGTCGTTTTTGGCGGAAACGGAATTAAACAAAAATCCGTTGCTTAACATAGATTTTATCATCGGCGCGCAGGCAAAAAATTTGATTTTTATCAGACCCCAGGATTTTAATCAAAAAATCATTTATCATTTTACCACCAACGACGGTTCCCAAGGTGAAGCAGGGCTGGCCACCGATGCTTTAGAACGGTTGCTGAAAAAAGGCAACATTAATTATCTGGCCACCTGCGGACCGGAGCTGATGCAGCATAAGGTGGTGGAGCTGGCGGTAAAATATAACGTCAGCTGCCAGATCAGTTTAGAAAGATATATGAAGTGTTCGCACGGCATTTGCGGCCAGTGCGTGGTTGATCCATTGGGCATCAGGATGTGCACAGAAGGCCCGGTGCTGGATAAAGAGCTGGCTTTACAGATATCAGAGTTCGGCCTGTATCATCGCGGGCCGGCCGGGGAGAGGATTGATTTTTAAACATGGGAACACTAGAACACTAGAACACTGGAACATTTGTTAAAGTGTTCCCATGTTCACATAATCACATGCTCACATGATATGCAACACTACAAAAAAGAATTTATAGAATTTTTAGTCAAAAACGAAGCTTTGCAGTTCGGTGATTTTAAGCTGAAAAGCGGTCGGCCGTCGCCTTACTTTATCAATACCGGCGTTTTTGAAACGGGCCAGGCCGTTGGTCAGCTGGGCTATTATTACGCTTCTCTAATCAAAGAGGAATTTGGCGAAAATTTTGACGTGATTTTTGGGCCGGCCTACAAAGGCGTGCCTTTGGCCGTGGCCACCGTTATTTCACTTTTCAATGATTTCAAGCTGTCTAAGTTTTACACCTTTAACCGTAAGGAAGTCAAAGATCACGGCGATCAAAAACTGTTGGTCGGCCATCTGTTAAAAGACGGTGACCGGCTGGTTTTAATTGACGATGTGGTGACCGACGGCGGCACCAAGTTTGAGACCGTTGCCCTGATTAATCAAGTTGCCCGGGTGCATTATCAGGGTCTAGTGGTAGCCGTTAACCGTTTGGAGAAAACGGCATCCGGCGAAGACGCTTTTAAAAACATTGAAGCCAAACTGGGTTTTCCCGTCAAAGCCATTGTTGACATCAAAGAGATTATGGATTATTTGACTGATAAAAAAATAGCCGGCCGGGTATATTTAACCAAAGAAAAAGCAGCAGAAATTAAAAATTATTTACAACAATATGGAATATAAACAACGCGCCAGTTTAACCACCAACCCCACGGCCAGCAAGCTGCTTGAGTTAATGGATCAAAAACAAACCAACTTGGCGGTGGCGGCGGATTTGACCGATTGGAGCGATCTAGTCGGCTTGGTTGAAAAAATCGGTTCAGAAATTTGTCTTCTTAAAACCCATATTGATATCATTACCAATTTACCCGATGATTTTATCAATCAGCTCAATGATCTGAAAAAACAGTTTAACTTCCTAATTTTTGAAGACCGGAAGTTTGCGGACATCGGCAACACCGTCAAACTGCAATACGCCCAAGGCATTTATAAAATCGCGGAGTGGGCCGATCTGGTTAATTGCCACATAGTTTCCGGGCCGGGGATTATTGAGGGGCTGAAAGAAGTCGGACTAAAAAAGGGCCGGGGACTAATACTTCTGGCCGAAATGAGCAGTCAGGGCAATCTGGCTGTTGGCGATTATACTAAACAAGCCATCAAGTGGGCCAAAGAGCATGACGATTTTGTTATCGGTTTTATTGGGATGAAGAAATTAATCGCCGATGATAAATTCATTACTCTAACGCCGGGCGTGCAGGTTTCAGCTGGAACGGACAATTTAAAGCAACAATACAACACGCCGGAAAAAGTAATTAGTGGCGGTTCCGATATCATTATTGTCGGCCGGGGCATTTATGAATCTAACGACCCATTGACAGAGGCAAAAAATTATCGCAACTTAGCTTGGAAAACGTACCAAAATTTACCATAGCAATATTCATTTAGCATTACGATTCCCAAATTATAAACTATTGTAATTTTCAAGATATTATTCAACCGGACAAACTAAACTTAAGGAGGGAGTCATGCCTAAAAACGCCCAAAGCACGAAGTTGCAGAAACTAAGGAGTTTTCCGTGGTCCGTAGGGGTGGCGCAGAGTTTGAGCATTTTCCCGAGCCGCCACCAGGCACCACAGTACGGGCTGCCGATCTAGTAATAGCCAATCAACAACTTGGTAGCCAGCTGGGATCTAAGTATGGTCCTCAAGCAGAAGCTTGGGTGGCGATTTAAGCCAGTCAAACACACTATTTGAAAGACGGTCTAACCATGGCCGTCTTTTTCTTGACACAAAACAAAAAACGATTTATTTTATATGAAACGCACCTAACCTAATTAAGGAGGCTACCATGGCTAATACTAAGAAGCCACTGATCACTTTTATAGTTGAGGCCAAAGAGGGATGTAAAAAAAAGTATCGGCCTCCTCGCAATTTGATCATTAAAGCCGTAAGTAAAGTTATGGCTTACTGCCAGTTGTGGGAGCGCTTTCATAAGCATTACGAAACCGAAATTATTGAAAAGTGGTGGAAGCTGGAAGAGCCATCATCACAATTATAATTTTTTCTCCAAGAAAAGCGGTAGATTGTCCCTAGCCGCTTTTTCCTTTTTCTTAAAAGTGTTATAATATTGACACCAGTATAGTTTGTGGATATTCAGATGACTCATGACTCACTGATGACACTCAAATAGCCGATAAATTATAGAGAACGTTATTTGTGTGCCATCCGTGAGTTATTTGTTACCATGTATTTGTCTAAATTGGAAATTCAGGGTTTTAAGTCCTTTGCCGAAAAGGCCGTTTTGGAATTCAATCACGATTTAACGGCCATTGTCGGGCCCAACGGTTCGGGCAAGTCCAATATAGCCGATGCCGTCAGATGGGTGCTGGGTGAACAAAGCATTAAATTGCTCCGAGGCAAAAAGTCCGAAGACGTAATTTTCGCCGGCAGCGGCAACCGGGTTCGCTTGGGCCTGGCCGAAGTCAGTATATATTTGAATAACGAGGATGGCCAGGCGCCCATTGATTACCGCGAAGTGGTCATAACCCGGCGGCTTTACCGCAATGGCGAAAGCGAATATCTGCTTAATAAAAATAAGGTGCGTTTGACCGACATTCAGCTGTTACTAGCTAAGTCCAACTTTGGCCAGCGCACTTACTCCATCATCGGTCAGGGCATGATAGATTCCATTTTGGTTGCTTCGGCGGTGGAGCGCAAGGAATTTTTTGACGAAGCGACCGGCGTGCGTCAGTATCAGATAAAACGAGAGCAGGCTTTCAGCAAACTGGAGCACAGCCAGCAAAATTTAGCCCAAAGCCAGGGGGTGCTGACGGAGATTGAGCCGCGCCTCCGTTCGCTGGCCAGGCAAGCCAAAAAATTAGAACGCCGGGAAGAATTAGCCAAGGCATTAAACGAGCTGCAGGTGAAATATTACAGCCGGCTGTTTAATGATTTGAACGGTGAGGCCAGCCAGCAGCAGCAGAAAATTGAAAAATTAGCCACGGCCAAAAAAAGAGTGGAAGAAAAAATCCATCAAGCGCAGCAGGAAATTGAACGGTTGCAGTCCCAGGATACCCAGGCCGAGGCCTTTAAAAAACTGCAGGAACAGTATGCCGAACTGACCCATCAGAAAAATAAATTACTTCAGGAACTGGCCTTGGTTAAGGGAAAGATGGATTTGGAGCTGACTAAAATGGGCCAGGCCGATTTAGTTTGGGCTAAGAATAAGGCGGCGGAGATCGCCGGGCAGTTAGCCGTGGCCAGCCGGCAAAAAGCCGAGCAGGAAAAAGTCATCAGTCAAATTATCAGTCAGCTGGAAGACAAAACCCAGCGGCAGCTGGCAATATTAAAAGAGTACCAGGATCTTCAGGCCAAACTGTTGGTCGCCCAGAAAAATTTTACCGGGGGCCAAAATTTTTCTTACGGTAAAATTCAGGCCCATGTAAGCTCACTTTATCAAAAACAGCAGGCATTCTTAGAGGCCCTGGATAAAATTAAAGAGCTGCAGCAGCTGTCAAAGCTCAAAAAACAGGCCGAAGAGGTAGCCAAGGAAATCAATTGGTTGCTGGGCAAGCTGGCCGGCGCCTTAGGCAACGAGTCGGAAGACTTTTTGAAAATTCAAGGATCGCTTAACAGTTTTTTAGTGACCAAGGATTCTTTGGTCAACGAGATTCATGAGCTTAAGGTTGCCCTGGCCATGGCCGAGCAAAAAAAACAGCAGCTAACCGGCGAACAGGAGAAACTCGCCAAAGAAAAAGGCCGGCTGGAGCTGGAGCTGGCCGCGGCCTCCTCCAACGATCAGCAGGTTTTTAATAAACACTTGAGTCAATCGCAGCATGATTTATCTGGCCGCATAGACCGTCTGGATAAAGAGCTGGGCGTTTTACAAACCCAGCTCGCCGGCTTTGCTAAAGATCAGGAGCAAAGCAAAAATCAGCTGTTTATTTGGCAGCGTTCGCTTAGGGACCTGCAGCTTGAGCTTAATGCTATAAGCAATGAGTATAACGAAATCAAGATTGCGCTGGCCAAAATAGAAACCAGAAAAGAGGATTTGGAAAAAGAGCTGGCCGCCGAGATGACCGGTGATTTCCAGCCGCTGGAGCAAATGGCCGCCATCAATTTGGGTGAAGCTTATGCCGAAATTGGCCGCTTAAAAAATCAGCTGGCAATCATTGGCGGCATTGACGAAGAAGTTACCCGCGAGTACACCGAGGTTAAGGAGCGTTACGATTTTTTAAATGAACAAATCACCGATCTGGAAGGCGGAATTATCGCCTGCCAGGACCTGATTGCCGAATTAGACGAAAAAATCAAGATCCAGTTTGAAGATTCTTTTGAACAAATAAATAAGCGGTTCATGCATTATTTTAAAATATTATTCAACGGCGGCAACGCCAAACTGCTGTTACAGAGAAGAGAGATTAACGAAAAAGATCCGGAAGAGTCGGATCCAAATTCCGGCCCTGCCGAAATTGAGAATAATATTTCAGAAAAGCCATCAGCCTGGAAAAAGAAATATGAAGTTGGCATAGAGATTCAGGCCACCCCGCCCGGTAAAAAGCTGAAGTTTTTAAATATGCTGTCGGGCGGCGAAAAAGCCCTGACTTCCATTGCCTTGGTTTCGGCCATTATTGCCAACAACCCTTCGCCTTTTGTTATTTTAGATGAAGTGGATGCCGCTTTGGATGAGGCCAATTCACAGCGTTTTGCCAGAATCGTTGAGGAACTTTCCGATAAAACTCAATTCGTCTGCATCACCCATAATCGGGCGACCATGGAACAGGCCGCCATTCTTTACGGCGTGACCATGGGCAATGACGGCGTTTCTAAACTGCTGTCCATCAATCTGACCGAGGCGGAAAAGGTACCCGCCTGATTTTAAAAGACCATCTTGTAATATTGCCAAATCCTATTTTCCTTGACAAACTGTTTTTTTTTATTATAATAAGCCATAACCGTCACTATTTTAATTAACCGAACATCATCACCATATGTTAACCATCAGATTTTCACGCATTGGCAAAAGAAAGATGCCGTATTATCGTTTGATAATATCGGAAAAACGCAAAGATACCTTTGGTAATTATTTGGAGCTTTTAGGCAACTATAACCCTCGGAGCAAGGAGCTGAACTTGAAGACCGAAAGAATAAAATATTGGGTTTCTAAAGGGGCGCAGTGCTCCAATACCGTCCATAATATGTTGGTCAGAGAAGGCATTATTGAAGAAAAGAAAAGAAAATCGGTCAGAATCAGCCAGAGGAGAAAAGCCAAACTGGCCGGAAAAAAAGATCGGGTTGTGGCCGAGCTAAAACCCGGCGCGGCCGGCAAGGAACCGGCAACCGCAGCGCCGCAGACCGAGGCGCCAAAACCGCAAGAACTCAAGAAAGAAGAGGCGCCGGCAGAAGATAAAGAATAATTGACTTAAGCTGCTTAAGAAATCCGATCTATGTTATGCTGAAGTTATTCAGAGTGATTAAAAAAATATATGTCTTTGGAACATCAAGAACACGGAACAAGGGAAGGGTCAGAGCCTGATTTAGCATCATTGAAAGAAACTGTGCGGAGTGTACGAGAAAGTACCCAATTATTAGTACAGAAGCAGATTAAAGAAAGAGGCCAATGCATTAAAACTGCTGAAGCAAGCGCGTCTTTGCTTTTGCAGGCCAGAAAGTCATTAGCCGAACTGGATTTAATAAACGACAATAGTCCAGAGGTGAATGCGGAAATTGAAAAAGTCACTGCGACTATTAATCAGCTGCAAAATACGCTTGATCGTGCTCTAGAGAAAGTTGAGCAGATAGACAAAATTGAGACAGTTAAAGAAAGAACGGAGACAGGTAAATTGACTCCCGTTGAGCAAGCACTGGATGCTGAATCGGACAGGCGGGAAAATGTCATGAGAAAGGGCATCGTTGCTATAAATGCAAAAAAACAGGAGCATGAAGATATTATTAAGGCAGTGCAAGAGCAGTTCAATGAACTGCAACAGAAGATAGAAAATAGCTTCAACGAAATTCGGCAACAACTCAAAGATCAATCATTTTTAACTGATATCAGGGATAAAAAAGAGGAAATTGTGCGCTCTTTAAAGGGCGGATTGTTTGGCTGGGGTAAAAACCCCGAGCAAGCTGAATTATTAGTTAAGCAATTAATTGCCCAGCGCAGTGATATAATTGATAAGATTCGAGATTATGAGGAGAAGTTATCTAAGTTTAGCAGTTCTCAAGAAAAAGATTCCAGCCCAAGGAGCGGCGAACAAAAGGGTAAAAGTTTGCGGGATATATGGGGACATGATTACCCTGTTTATTCTTCAGTCGCCAACAAGGATAATCCGCTGACTAATCTTGAAACTGAATGGAGTTTACGCGACAAACTTGAAAGCGCATCTACTGAGATTAAAAAAGGTGTCATAGAAAGCCATGACGCCTTACTTAAAGAAATAAAAGATTATTGCGTTGGTTTTGGAAAAGACCAACAAAGAATTTACGCTGAAATATATAATAATATTTTAACCAAGGACGAAGAACTGTCATTTACGGAACAGTTGTATAGTTTGTCTCAAACGAACAAGTTTAACAAAAAGGATTAATAGCGCTTATAAGATGTTAGGGCAGCAAAATTCTTGAGTGCCCTTTCAGATCTGGTATTTTTACAAAACCACTCTTGACAAGATTACTGATTTGCTATATATTACCTCATACAAATATTAGTTCTTTAACAAGCACATCTTAACTTTAACTGTCGTGGTTGAGACGCTTGTTATGGCTAATAATATTAAGCATTAACTGCACAAGCAACATGGCTAAAGAGTTAGATCAAGAGTTTTTAGAATTCGTGGTAAAGACTCTGGTTAGTAACCCAGCAGATGTTCAAATCGAAAGGGTGATTGACCAAATGGGGGTGCTTTTATCCCTCAAGATTAACCCCGATGACATGGGTCAAATAATTGGTCGTCAAGGCCAAACTGCCCGAGCCATCAGAACTTTACTCCGCATTGTCGGGGCCAAGAATAACGCCAGGGTTAACTTAAAAATTATTGAACCGGAAGGTTCGGGGCGACCAGCTGGCAGACAAAGACCAACTCAAGAGGTGGATACCAGCGCAGTTGATGATTTAAAGTTATAAATCACCAAAAATTATAAGCAAAGACTCCGCGCTTACAGCGGAGTTTTTGTATTGTCTAAAAAGGGCTTTTATGGTTAAATGGGATTTAAGAAGGTTTTGCCCTTCATCCGTTGGAACGCGCCACGGCGCGTTCCAACGGAGAGGCAGAGCTTACAACCGATTATTAAATATGAAATTTGATATAATAACCATATTCCCCAAGATTCTTGATTCTTATTTCAATGAATCCATTCTTAAGCGCGCCCAGCAGTCGGCTTTGATTGAAATTAAAACCCATGATATCAGAAAATTTTCTAAGGATAAACATCGTTCGGTGGATGATACGCCTTACGGCGGCGGACCGGGCATGGTGCTGATGGTGGAGCCGATTCATCAATGTCTGCAATCCATTAAAAAAAGAAAAAAATCTAAAGTGATTTTGCTTGATCCGGCGGGCAGGCAGTTTAATCAAAGCCTGGCTCAAAAGTATTCAAAATTTAATCAGCTGATTTTTATTTGCGGCCGCTATGAAGGCGTGGATGCCAGGGTAGATAAGCTGGTTGATGAAAAAGTTTCTCTCGGGCCCTATGTTATTTCCGGCGGTGAGCTGGGCGCGGCAATAATTATTGAATCAGTCGCCCGGCTGATCCCCGGCGTTCTGGGCTCGGCCGATTCTCTGCAGTACGAAACCTTTTCCGGCAAGAAGGCAGATATCATAGAATATCCCCAATACACCCGGCCGGAAAATTTTAAGGGCCAGAAAGTGCCTAAAATATTGCTGTCCGGCAATCATCAGGAGATAGAGAAGTGGCGAAGAAAGCACCAGAAGTAAAAATCAAACAGACTGTGGTATAATATTTTGACCGGCAACCATTTTCTGGTATACCAAAACCCCGTTCGTCAATAGGCAGCGGGATTTATTATATTGCCCGAAATACCTCGCGGCTTGCCGAGTGGGTTGGGTTCATTATTAAGATCAGTCTGATTGGATTATCTTAAGAGTTTTTATTCTTATAATATTGGGAGTTGAAGATTAAAAATAGCATGTTCAGTTCATTGACAATGGCCTTAACTAAAATTTTCTGTTCTTCTTGAAGATGATCCGATGGGATAACACAAAAAACTTTTATATTAAAACTTTCTTGGTTTGATTGCACCACACTGAAGCCGTCCAGACTGCCGTTACTCACTAGGTCTTTGTTGCCAATTTCGTGCTTCAATAACAGAGTGTTGCCTCTGGTTTCGTGGTGTTCGCGAAGCGTTTTAAGGTTGCTAGCATCTATTATTCTAAAAATGAGCCAATCGGCATTAACAATTCCCAGCGTTTTTTGAGCTAAGAAAGTTAAAATATTTTTAAAGTCTTTTTTATTTTCCGGATATTTCTTTTCGGACGAAAAGACCGCTTTGATTTCTTGAATCTGGACATTAATCGCCCCAATATATTTAAAAGCATCTAATAGCCGGTTTTCTACGCCATCTTTATCGGCCTTTAGTAGATCAAGTTCACGTTCCTTTTTATCAATCTCCCTTTTATACAGGCGTACCGTTAAATAACCGGCCATTATCAGAATAATTATTAAAATGCTTTCCGTAAACTCTTCTTCGATGATCAGGTTTCCGTTGATGATTAATGAATGTTTAATCAAATGCGGCGTGTAGATGACGCAAAGAAACAGCAGGGCTAAAATTGTCAGATACGTTATTTCTAATAGTTTAATTTTAGTTTTCATAAATAAATAAGATAAACATCGCCGTCAGTAAAAAAGGGGTCGCCGGCGAAATTTTTTCCCAGCTGGGGACTGACTAGTTGTTGTTTGGTGTAACTAATGATGACACCGGCCTGGCTAAGATCATTAAACAATAGCTCTCGTTCGGCGTCAATATTCGGATCAATCCTATGAATAATCAGCGAGGTTTTTAGGCCTTGGTCTAAACTGGCGCTGCCAAAATAAATTTGCTGTCCATCCTTAGTTCTAAAATTTGTTTTCCAAAACCGGGCGTGATGACGTTGATTGATGTTATTTAATGCGGTGGGTTTTTCTATGCCAAAATTATTAACTTGACCGTTCCAAAACGAAGGCGTCATGGGCGCATTGATATAATCTTGTTTAAGAATGGCTGCTTTGATTAAAATCAGCAGTACTTTTGCATTAATATTCTTTGCCAAATGCCAGCCGGCTTTTTGAAAATCAGATATAATTTGATTGTCGTCTGGGGCGACGATAATGAAATTTAAAGGTTCCTGGGGACTCGCGGTTATTGTTTCTGAATATTTCGGCAAGGAATAATTGCCATTAAATAGATCAAAAGGATTATCGCTGGTTAATTGTTTGGTTGCCCCAGTAATTTCAGTGATGGGCACTGGCTTTGAATTAATTGCCAACATAAAATAGAAAACCAAAACGCCCACCACTATCATGGCGGTAATGATTTTTAAAGCCAGCCGATGTTGCCGTTCAACTAACTTTTCTGGCTTGATTGAGCCTAACCATTCCACTATGCTAATGCCCAGCAGCAGCCATAGCAGCCCCAATAAGTATCCGGCGGCGATATCGCTAAGATAATGCAGGCCTAAGTACAATCGGCTAAAGCCAATCGCCAGAATTACCACCAAGCCCAGGAAACAGATGTTTATTTTAGCTTTCCAGCCTTTAATTTTTTTTACCAGCCAGTAAGTTAAAAAACCGTAAAAAGCCACGGCCACGGTGGCATGGCCACTGGGGAAAGAAAAAGAATCGGTTAAAATCAAGGCAATATCATCTGGCATGGGACGATGGAAAAATATTTTGCCCAGCCAGTCAAAAAGAACGCTGCCAATGACCGTCAGCCATAGCGGAATAAGAAATTTTCTCCTTTTCCAAAGTATTAGCAAAAAAGAAAAAACGGCGGTACCCGCTAAAATAATTTGCCAGTTGCCCAGCCACGTCAGCCAGAAGAAAATTTTTACTAATACCGGATCACGCACAAAATAAAGAAGATTCTCCAGCCGAATATCTATTTGAGTAATCAAGTTGGCAGTAGTCACTCCCCGGATAATGCCCCAAAGCCAAGATAGCGGATAAAGAGAAATTAAGCTTAACAGGGTCAGTGGTAGGCCGGAAAACTTTTGTTTATTAAGTCTGCTAAGTAATAATTTAAAAAGCCACGGATGGTTAGCCATTAGCTTTTGCAATTCTTGATTGGCAGATAATGCCTGTTTTATTGAATTGAAAATTGATTTCATCAAAGCTGCAGTTTGTTTCCCCTTGCTAACAATTATTTTTTTTAAATAATAAGTTATGATTAAAAATATTAAAAACGATAGTAACACCAAGCTTAAACGCGGCGACCAAATAGTAGTTATTTGCCAAGCGTGACCAAAAAAGTATCCCAAACAAAGAAAAGTGACGGCCCAGGCGAAGCTGCTGAGAATGTTCCAAAAAAAGAACCGGCCCAAACTCATTTTTAACATTCCAGCCACAAAAGGTATGATCGGTCTCAGGGGGCCGATAAATCGGCCGAAAAAAATGCTTTTCCGTCCATGAGCCAAAAAGAAGCGTTCCCCTTTAGCCAAGTAGTTTGATTTTAATACGCCAATTTTTTCATTAATTGGTCTAAAACCTTTCTTGCCTAAATAGAAACTAATGCCGTCACCCAGAATGCCGCCCAGCGTCGTGAACAAAACTAAATAGTAGATATTAAAAAGACCTTTTGATGACAAAAACCCTAAGAAGATAAAAATAATAGTGCCGGGGATGAGCAGCCCAAAAAAGGCCAACGATTCCAGCAGCGCTAGTAACAAGATTATAAAATAACCAAGAAAATGTAGCTGTTCAACTGTGTTTGTTAAAAGGTTTAAGTTCATAACCCGTTAGATATTCTTTTATCATAGAACTTTTTCAGAGAAATAACAATCAGGTTGTTGGCGCAATCAGACTTCCCTTTTTATTCAAAATAATATAAGATAAAATAAATACTATGCAAAAAGAATCTTTAACCATAACTCAGCATATTTGGCAACAGCAACATAACTTTCCCCAAAGCCGCGGTGCGTTTTCGGAACTGCTTTATGAAATCGCTTTGGTGGGTAAAATTATGTCGCGGGAAGTCAACAAAGCGGGCATTGCCGAAGCTTACGGCTTAATGGGCGATGTCAATATTCAGGGAGAAGAAGTGCAAAAGCTGGATGTGTTTGCTCAAAATACTTTTGTCAACATTCTAGGCCATTGCGGGCATTTATGCGCCATGGCTTCGGAAGAAGAAGAGGGTATTGTTGAGCTTTCTAAAGAAAAAGAATGCGGCCAATACGTTATGCTTTTCGATCCTTTAGACGGTTCTTCTAATATTGACGCGAATGTCAGCGTCGGTAGTATTTTTTCTATCTATAAAAGAATTTCTATAAAAGGTCCTGGAACAACGGAAGATTTGATGCAGCCGGGAATAAAGCAGGTGGCGGCCGGTTATGTTATTTACGGTTCCAGCACCATGTTTGTCTATACCACTGGCCACGGCGTCAACGGTTTTACCTTAGATCCTTCTTTGGGCGAGTTTTTACTGACCCATCCGAATATCAAATTGCCGGATAAAGTAAAGAATTTCAGCATCAACGAGCGGGATTATTACAGCTGGCCGGCCGGCGTCAAACAATATATTGATGATATAAAAAAGGCAGGCAAAGTTTCCGGCCGCTACATCGGTTCGTTGGTGGCCGATATCCATCGTAATTTATTGTACGGCGGCATTTTTATCTACCCGGCTACGGTTAAAAGCCCGCAAGGCAAGCTCCGGCTGTTATACGAGGCCAATCCCATGGCAATGATTATGGAGCAGGCCGGCGGTCAAGCCAGCGCTGGCCAGGGCCGCATCTTAGAAATTGAACCGACCGAGCTCCATCAGCGGACGCCTTTGTACATTGGCAATAAGCAAGAGGTGGAGAAGATTGAGAATCTTCTGGCATCAGCAACAAAGTTCTAATCACCTTTATTTTAATAAAATTTTATGAAGACAAAAAAATTAGCTGCCGGAGACGTTATGATTCCAGCGGACGTGCCTAAAGTCAGGCGTCGGGAGTACGCAAAAAATTATTTGGTGCTGACAAAAAATACCGGCCGGATGATGCTGTTTGCCGGCGATCAAAAGATTGAGCATTTGAATGACGATTTTTATGACGGCGGCAAAGAGATCAGCTTGGAGGATGCCAATCCCGAGCACTTATTTAAGATCGCAGTCGCGTCGCCCATCAGCTGTTTGGCCGTTCAAGCCGGTTTGGCCACCCGCTTTGGCCCGGACTATTCTGCTGTGCCTCTGCTTATTAAAATCAACTCCAAATCCCATTTGGTAAAAACTGAACAAAGCGATCCTGCCAGTAAAGCGATGATGACCGTTGAGCAGATATTAAATTTGAAAAATAATGGATTAAATATTCTGGCCGTTGGCTATACCGTTTATTTAGGCAGCCAGTTTGAAAGCGAAATGCTGGCCGAGGCTAGTTTGGTGGTTAATCAGGCGCACCGACACGGCTTGCTGACAGTCCTCTGGATTTACCCCAGGGGCCGGGCCGTTAAAGATGAAAAAGATCCGCATTTAATCGCCGGCGCCACTGGCGTGGCCTGCGCTTTGGGTTCGGATTTTGTCAAAGTGAACTATCCCAAAAAAGAAGGTGAAAAATCAGAAGAGATTTTCAAAGAAGCGGTGCTGGCGGCCGGCCGCACCGGCGTTATTTGCGCCGGCGGCAGTTCCACCGACCCGAATGAATTTTTAGACCGGTTAAGCAGACAAATCAAAATTTCCGGGGCCATTGGCAATGCCACTGGCCGGAACATCCATCAGAAGCCCTTTAAGCAAGCGATTAATTTTTGTAAAGCCATCGCCGCCATTACTTTTGCCGATGCTGATGTCGCGACGGCCTATAATATATATCAGGGCAAGGAGGATTTTAAGATTTAAAAAAGTATCTTAATTCTGTAAGTAAAGCCCCATCTATTAGTAAGACGGGGCTTTTTGATCCTCCTTCGCTAAAACTACGGAGAATGAACTCCTTTTTATCGCTGACGTGACACCTCGTCAGCTTGGCCTACTCCGCCGAAGTGGCTACGAAGGCTGGACTGCGAGGTAGTTCATTACTGAATGTATATTTGTGTCAGGGCGGCTAACTCTGGCTTCCTAGCTTGGCCAATAATGGCATTGATTTGGAACTTAAATGGAATATCGCCGGTCTGTAAGCCAAGCGTCCATTCAGGTTGGTGGCGGTGCATAGTTTGGTGGACGCGGCCGAGTAGCTTAATGTGGCGCTGGCCGTAACTTGCCGAAAGATACCATCCCCAATCATTTAAATCAGTTCGTCCCATAACGGACGTATCTACTCCCAGGTTGGGTCGCGGCGTTAGTGTCAGCCGGGCAAAACCAATGTTTCTATTATTTGTCGGTTGTTGACCGGTCTGGCCGGCTATTGCTAATTGAACCAGCGGCGAGAAATCATATGAAAGGTAAGCTGCTATGTCCTTAGCCGTGTTGTTATCGGCGATGTTGCGGCCGGTGCCGTTGATGACGCAAGCGAAATAACAGAACTTAGTGGACTTACCGAATGCGGCTATACCGATATCATCACCGTTGGCCACGTAATGCTGGTAAAGCGAATAATAAATAAGGGTCTTGATTTCCGGTTCTGGTTCTACGTATTTAATGGGGTTAGAAAGCTGTCCCAGTAATATGGTCAGCATCGGCCTTAAAGAGTAGCTAAGGTACACTTTCAGCAGCGGATTGCCCGGTGTCGGGCGCAGTTCTAAATGGAACGACAACTGTTTCTTTGATTGGCATTGTCCATCTATTGTGAGTTTGGCGAATGGCATATCAAAACTCTGTTGAATGCTGCTCATCATGATTTGAAAATAACCAGAACCGCCCACCCGCCATTCTTTATTAGTTTGGGCCATGGTACTGTCTTGACCAGGCGCGGTCTGATAATAAGATATTATGGTCAGGAATGCCAGCAGTAGTTTTCTTGTCATTTTTCCTCCTATAGTTAGTTTTTTTGGTGCAGCAGAGCATCTTAGCGCAGTTTGATTAAAGTGTCAAGTTTTTCGACACTTATTCAAAATGGTTGATAGGCGATGTATAAAGGTGGTAAAATGTATTAATATGAGGGGAAAGATAATTATAACTATTTTAAAGCAATTCGGTTTTACCAGATTACAGGCAGTTTTATTTTATGCTGGTTACAAAATTGGACCGGCGGTGATGGCTAAACTGGCGCGGGCGGCAAAAATACCTCGCAGTTCCGCCTATTATGTAATGGACGAGCTGTTACGTCGCCGATTTTTTGCCACCAAAAAAATGGGTGGACGGATTTATTATTTAGCTGCTTCCAATCACCAATTAATTAATATGGTCAGGCAGCGTGAACAGCTGGTAAAGAAGTTGATACAACACCTTACGGAAGATACTTAGTTTAAAAGAACAAAGTGTTACCATTACTGTTAGCTGTACATATAATTGACAAAATATCCTTCAATGGTAGACTGTGTTAATATTAACATATAGTACATTAATAATTTAATTAATTGTTGAGAAAGAAACATTAGCTATAGGAGTTTACAAGGATGAAAAGTAGATACCCGATTTGGAAAAAAGCCAAGTTTCTCTGCCGTCAAATTGTTCCCGGAAATTCCAGGTACGGTCAAATTTTTTTTACTAAGCTCTGCGACCGGGTGTGTGATTATTGCCGAGTCGCCAATAGAGAAACGCGAGACATCAGTCTCAAACAGTGGAAACGAATAGCAGACACATTGCGTAATTGGGGCGTATTCTATACCTCAATCACCGGCGGTGAAGCAACCATTAGGAAAGATTTGGAGGAATTCATTTCCTACCTCAGCCGTCTCTCTATCTTCACAAGCTTGAACAGCAATGGCGACCTGCTCATCCCTGAGCGAATCGACAGTCTGGCGAAAGCAGGACTTTGTTCTCTAGTTATCTCTCTGGACTCGCTTAAGACAACGGAAGGGACTAAGAGCGATCCGGGTAAAGTGTTTGAACTATTGGCTTACGCCAAAACCAAAGGCATCATCCCCAATGTTAAGGCCGTGATCAATCCACATGACTCGGAAACAACTGGGGCCTTAGCTAAGGAAACTGTAAAACGAGAATTTTTTTTCAGTTTCGAAATGTTACAAGCAGTCGGTGGATTATTTTCCCGGCCGTCAAGACACACTCGGGTTATTAGTGGGATGGCGCAGAACCAGTCAGGTATTTGGCTACCGGCTGAACTATTCCAGGAAGCAACGGGGATTAGTTGGACCTGGAAATGTAATCCTGACCGTGATAATTGGATAACGGTCAATAATGACGGAACCTTAATGGTCTGTCAGGAATGGGGCTCAGATATACCAATTCTAAGTATTGAGAGATTGGATAATCCCCACTGGAGAGGCTATAAAAAAGACGTGGTTGAACGGTGTCCTGGCTGTTTCTATGGATGCTATTACGAAAAGGAGCTGCTTTCTGAACACCCTCTCAGGATTATAAGGGAGGAATTACTGACATTTATTAACGCTTGGCGCATGCTTCATTAGCGCCACTGCCATCAGGAGACGAATTTCTGATGGCTTTTTATTAATTAATCTAAAACATAACCAACACCAAAATACGTGACTTGCTAAGTTAAAGCAGCGACGTATTAGCAACGACAGAGAGGATTCTCAAGCGAAACGGATGCTAGTTTTACCGACGTTCCGCCTTCAATGTCGCCAGCGCCGTCATTAAGGAAGAAAGAAAGCTAAGACTGAATATGTAAACTAAAATGTGTTTGAAATAGAAATTTCTGGGCTATTAGTTCTTCGTGCGGCTCATTTTGCGCAATACTTGACAACTTTCCATAAATTGTATAATATATCCCCAGGTTCCTCACAATCGCGCTTGAGCGCGGCATAATGCAGATTTAACTATTAATTTGCAAAGAATTCTCTAAAAATTCCTTTCATAATAAGCGTCCCGCTTAATTTTGAATCTAAAGGGGCGAAAGAGAAACAGACAGAGGTTTTTGACCGGCTAAAGGTTTTCAGACATCGTCACTTAGATAATCTGAAAACAAACAGAGGTTGAAACCCGCTGTTTTTTTCTTCTGTAAAATCTAGAAGAAAAGAATTGACATCGAGTGAAGCAAACTTCTCTTGATGAACTGAACATTGACAGCTGAAAAAGTAATAGGATTCCTATTAAATTCCAAAGGTGACATTCTTTATGGTTAGTCACCTTCTTTTCCGAACTCTTGGAAAAGAAAATTACCATATCAGGTAAAAATCAACCATATCATATTTGAGAGTTTGATCCTGGCTCAGGATGAACGCTGGCGGCGTGTCTAAGGCATGCAAGTCATAGGGTGAAGTGAGCGCAAGCTCTGCTTTATCCTGGCAGACGGGTGAGTAACACGTTGGTAACCTACCTTTAACACGGGCACAACCCCGCGAAAGCGGGGATAATTCCCGATGGTCATGGGGGGTCATAAGACATTCCTATGTAAAGCTATCTCTGTAAAAAGAGATGTGCGGTTAAAGAGGGGCCTACGCTACATCAGCTAGTTGGTAGGGTAATGGCCTACCAAGGCAATGACGTATAGCGGGTGTGAGAGCATGACCCGCCTCACTGGGACTGAAATACTGCCCAGACTCCTACGGGAGGCTGCAGTCAAGAATATTCCGCAATGGCCGAAAGGCTGACGGAGCGACGCCGCGTGGAGGATGAAGCCCTTCGGGGTGTAAACTTCTTTTCTCTGGGACGAATTCGTGACGGTACCAGAGGAATAAGCCACTGCTAACCTCGTGCCAGCAGCAGCGGTAATACGAGGGTGGCGAGCGTTATCCGGATTTATTGGGTGTAAAGCGTCCCCAGGCGGCTTAATAAGTTTTTAGTTAAATCTTCGGGCCTAACCCGAAGCCTGCTAAAAAAACTGTTTGGCTAGAGACCGGGAGAGGCCAGTAGAATAGCCGGTGTAGTAGTTAAATGCGTTAATATCGGCTAGAATACCTAAAGCGAAGGCAGCTGGCTAGAACGGTTCTGACGCTCATAGGACGAAAGCGTGGGTAGCGAATGGGATTAGATACCCCAGTAGTCCACGCTGTAAACGATGGGTACTGAGCATTGGAAGTATCGACCCTTCCAGTGTTGTTTACTTAAGCTAACGCCTTAAGTACCCCACCTGGGGAGTACGGCCGCAAGGCTAAAACTCAAAGGAATTGACGGGAGTCCGCACAAGCGGTGGAGCATGTGGTTTAATTCGACGATAAGCGTGGAACCTTACCAGGGTTTGACATCCCAAGAATCCCGGCGAAAGTCGGGAGTGCCGCAAGGAATTTGGAGACAGGTGCTGCATGGTTGTCGTCAGCTCGTGTCGTGAGATGTCGGGTTAAGTCCTTTAACGAGCGCAACCCCTACTTTGTGTTAAATTGTTCACAAAGAACTGCCTCGGTTAACGAGGAGGAAGGCGGGGATGACGTCAAATCAGCATGGCTCTTACATCCTGGGCTACACACGTGCTACAATGGCGAGTACAAAGGGTTTGCAAAACCGTAAGGCGAAGCTAATCCCATCAAAACTCGTCTCAGTTCGGATTGAGGTCTGCAACTCGACCTCATGAAGCTGGAATCGCTAGTAACCGTGAATCAGCCACGTCACGGTGAATACGTTCTCGGACTTTGTACACACCGCCCGTCACGTCAAGAGAGTCGGTAGTACCCAAAGGTCCCGCATTGCGGGAACAAAGGTAAGACCGATGATAGGGACGAAGTCGTAACAAGGCATCCGTAGCGGAAGCTGTGGATGGATCACCTCCTTTCTAGGGAGATAGTCTCGCCAAGTCTAACTCGTCTGACGAGTTCTAACTTGGCCACTAGGTCGACCTCATAACTTATGAGGCAATGGTGAATCCTATTACTTTTTAGTTGTCAATTTAAAATATTAGATTGGGTGGCTGGGGCCTTTAAAACCCTAGCCATTTTTGATATAATGGATTTTGTATTTTTCAATGGGCGATTAGATTAGATGGTGATCCGGCCTACGCTTCGCTACGGCTGACAAAAATCGCTTATTTTAAGGGCATGTAGCTCAGTTGGTTAGAGCGCGTCACTGATAATGACGAGGTCCCTGGTTCAACTCCAGGCATGCCCACCAAAACTGAAGATTTGATACCATTCAATTAGACCCTCTCTTTAGTGCCGACAATTACGCCGAGTTAGCTCAGTGGTAGAGCGAAGGACTGAAAATCCTTGCGTCCCCAGTTCAATTCTGGGACTCGGCACCAAAGAGAGGTTCGAACCCCGCAACCACCCCTTTCGCTCCGCTCAAGATCGGGTGCGGGGCAGGCTGAAAATCCTACACTTTGGAATTCAGAAATAAGACCGCGCATTGCGCGGTTTTTAAAATTACATCAAAATAAGATTAATGATGATTGACTTTTTATGACAGTTGATATAAGTTTGGATAATAAATTTGCACTATCACAAAATTCGGAGGAAACATGCCTTGGCAGGTCAGTCTAATTATAATTGCCTGTATATTATATACAGTGGCAGTTTGGTGGGAGAGAATAAGAGGCGGGTTACAGAAAAAGATAGTTATAGCTTTTGCCGCCGCCTTTACTTGCGACTTAATCGCTACTACGGCGATGCGGATTTTATCTCGGTCTGGTAAAGCCAATCTGGACTTTCATGCCCTAACCGGCTACACCGCTTTGGCGATAATGTTTGTCCATTTCATTTTCGCGGTTATTGCCATATGGCGTTCAGGAGGATGGGCAATGCGCTTTCACAGAACTTCAGTTTATGCCTGGCTTTTTTGGTTGCTGCCCTTTTTTACCGGAGCTTTTTTAAAACATCGTTGATTCTCCCAGAGCAGTTAAGACCGTGTATTCAGCGCGGTCTTTATCTTATTATTTTATTCGCCTTCGTTAGCCGAATTGGCGGACCTTAGCTGATGAACTATTGCTGTTTTGTTTTACCTTAAGTCATTTACCTAAGGCGGGAGTAGAGTTCATTTTTTTCAAAGAATCAGCTATAATTATAATTAATTGATATCATGTCTTTTGAATTTTTCATCGTAGTCGTAGGCTTAGTCCTCTTTGAGGTTATTTCCAGTTTAGACAACGCCGTCATTAACGCTGATGTGCTAAGAACCATGTCGGCCCGGGCGCGGCGCTGGTTTTTATTATGGGGCATTCTAATCGCTGTCTTTTTGGTACGAGGCTTGCTGCCGACTGTGATTGTTTGGCTAACCAGCCCGTCTTTGGGATTTTTTGGCGCTTTTGCCGCTTCTTTCAGTTCCGACCAGCACATTTTGGAAGTGGTAGAAAAAGCCAAGCCAATTTTGCTGATTGGCGGCGGCATTTATTTAGTATTATTATTTCTTCATTGGCTTTTTGAAGAAAAAAAAGATTATGCTTTTTTTGTGGAGCATTTCATTCATAAACAAGCCGTTTGGTTTTATACTTTCGCCTCTTTGATTTTAGTCGGCATTGCTTGGCTGGCAATCCAAAAGCCCCTGCTAATCTTCTCGGCTTTAGTTGGCTCAACGGCATTTTTTTTGACTTCAGGTTTCAAAAAGAGCGCCGAGGAGCAAGAAAAAAAATTTCTTACCAACAGTACCGCTACCGATGTCAGCAAACTGCTGTATTTGGAAGTTTTAGATGCCACCTTTTCCATTGATGGCGTTATTGGCGCGTTTGCCTTTACAATTTCCGTGCCTTTAATTCTCATCGGCAATGGCATTGGCGCCTGGGTGGTCAGGTATATTACCATTAAAGGCGTGGATACGGTGAAGAAATTTAAATATCTTAAAAACGGCGCGATGTATTCGGTGGGGGTGCTGGGCGTGGTAATGATTTTGGAAAGCCTTGGCCGGGAAGTGGCCTTTTGGGTGGCGCCATTCAATACCGTGATAATTGTCGGAACATTTTTTTATTTATCCTGGCGGGCGCTTAGAAAAGACAATATTGCTTTATAAGATCAGTCTACCCCGCACCACTTATTTTTCTATAGCAACATTTCTAGAATTTTTTTAACGCATTAACGCCAGGCTTTGTTTATTAGCGACGTAGAGCGAGAGAAGCGAAAAAGTAATCTTTTTCGCTTCCGAGCCGAGGAGCTAATATAGGTTAATACCACGTGGCTTGCCACATAAAATATTCTATTTAGGAATCCCATTACCCTGCGCCTTGGCGCAGGGGCGTATATTATATTTTGAATCCGAAAGTGGTGCGGTAAACTTGATTTATTATTAAAGAAATGGTATCGTTAGGTACGATTTCTTTTTTTTCGGGGCGTAGCGCAGTTGGCTAGCGCGTCTGGTTTGGGACCAGAAGGTCGGAGGTTCAAATCCTCTCGCCCCGACCAATTCAGACATTTTGAAAATTCATAGGTGTTTTGTTGCTCGCTCGCCCCGCCGGAGTTTATCCCGCACGGCGATGCGGGAGCGGGTCTCGCTTCGCAAAAAGCCCTGTATTTCGGAATTAAATCAAAGGGTCGAACAAATTCAAATTCAGTTTTTCGGGAAAGCAAACGGCGGTTCGTTCCAATTTTTTCCGTCAATGATTTTATTTCGTAAAAATCATTGGACAAAGCAAGTTTTTCGGCGTGGTGAGCGGTTTTTATCCATTCCCGCAAAGGTTCAATCCAATTGTTTCCCTTTCGCCCAGAATCAGACTTTCTTTTATTGAGGTCTGTTTTTGTTTTGATAAGTTCGTCTTTTTTCACAAGGTAGGTTTCTTTTTCAATCAAGCCGTCCAAAAAAGCATTGACCAGCTTATCAAGTTTCGTTTCCGTCTCTTTTATCTTTTCGTCAAGATTTTGGGCGAAAGATTGCGCCGACTGGGCGTTGTCTTTTTCCCAAACATCAACTTGAGCTTTCATCTTTTCCGCCCAGTCGTCGGAAAGTGCGACATTTTGAAGCCGTGATTTTAATT
>Ga0210057_1001156_pt1 | contig 40799 bp, 35 predicted proteins | sample CryGeyCG2114_010_2_FD_183968 | JGI IMG/M metagenome (GOLD analysis project Ga0210057, IMG submission 183968) | Groundwater microbial communities from aquifer - Crystal Geyser CG10_big_fil_rev_8/21/14_0.10 (SPAdes) (version 2) | ecosystem: Environmental > Aquatic > Deep subsurface > Groundwater ... | reverse complement strand
ATTTTTTGCATTGCTATAAGACAAATCTCTATAAATTTTTCGAGAGAAAGACCGATATCTTCGCATTTTTTAATAATTTCTCGGTTGGCGCCCCGAGCGAATGATTTTTCTTTAAATCTATTTAGAACATTCTGAGCGGTAAGATAAGATATTTTTTTCTCTGGCAATACTAATGTTGCCGCAACAATTAAACCGGTCAAAGGGTCTACCGAAAATAAAGCTTTTGCCATCTTGGTTGTGGGCTGAATATTATGAGCCTCATTATGGGTTTTTACTGCTTCTACAATATCATTATTCAGGCCAAGATTTTTTAATGCTTCTGCTCCTCTTAACGAGTGTTCTTTTGGACTATTTTTAGTTTCTTCGTAATCGATGTCGTGCAGAAGTCCGGATAGCCTCCATTTTTCTTTGTCCTCTTTAAAATATTCAGCTAAAGATTCCATACAGGCTTCGACCGCCAAAGAATGTTTTAAAAGATTTTGATTGTTGATTTTCTCTTGAATGATTTCTAGAGCCTCTTCTCGGGTCATAAATATTATTTAAGAAATTTTAAAAACCAGTTTAGCGTATCTTTTACTAACCTTTTTTGGATATAATAATCTTCAAATTTATGATCCGCCCCGGGGTAAATTTTTAATTGAATATTTCGATGTTCTCTGGCTAACTTTTTGGAAAACTTTAGAGGAACGGTTTCGTCTTTTTGACCATGAATTAGCAAAATCGGAACTGAAATTTGAGAGAGAACTGAAGAATAGTCTTTTTTCTCGTTTTCTCTAAGATAACTTATACCAATTTTATTTTCTTTTCTTATAATATAACCTCGCTTTTTCCATATCCTTAAGTCTTTTTTTGTATACCAGACAGGAAAAAGTTTCCGTTGGTTTAATGCTGGATTCCAGAAAACTGCGGTTTTAGCTGGAAATTTCGTCTTTGTTATAAGAAGAGTGGCGATGATCACTCCAAAACTTGACCCCAAAAACGCTATTTTGTTTTTATTAATATTTTCTTGTCTTAAAACCCATTTCATCACCGATTCCAAATCAAAAACACATCTTTTAACAGTAACTCCCTCAAGGTCCCCTTCTGAATCTCCACATCCTTCAAAATCAAATCGAAAACAGGCTATCTTCTTACTCTCTAAATCCCTTGCCAATCTTACGTATTTCCCGCCACTACCTGTCTTAATGCCAGCAAACCCATGACAGATTACAATCAGCGGCCATTTCTTTCTCCCCCTAGGCAGATGTAAAATCCCTACTAACTGTTTTCCTCTTTTGTTTTTTAAAATAATCGGTTTTTCCATCTATATGTTTTGATGAAAATATCCAAATATTTTTCGGAGGTCTTTATCTCTTATAATGATTTTAGCTATATCTTCGACTTCCTCCTCTTTGGCATCAAAGGCAATAAAAACTCCTGCTTCCTTTACCATTGGTAATTCAGTGATAGCATCTCCAATTAATATGACATTTTCTTTCTCTATTCCGTATTCTCGCTTTTTTTCTTTTAGGATATCGACTTTAATATATCGATCAATTTTTCTTTCAATCCTGCCAGTGGCTATTCCTTTTTTAAATTCTAGTTTAGTACCCTCTGAAAAGTCTAATGGTATAATCTCAGTTAAAGCATCCATAACAAATTGAGGATCACTACTTATAGCTCCGACTACAAAATCTCTCCTTTTCAATTCATCTATAGTTTCTCTCGTTCCTTTCCTTAAATTTTCGGTGCAATACTTTAAAGCCATCTCTTTTAATTTCCTTTTAGAAAAACCTCTATATAATTCAGCCAGCTTTTCTAATCCCCAGGGACCAGTTAACTTTCTTTTTTGATATTCCTTTTCTACTTTGAGAGCTTCTTCCTCTTTCCCTAAAGAGGCCAAAATATCTTTAAATGCTCCCATTTTACTCTCAAGGAGTACGCCAAAAACTATCAATTTTTTCATATTTTATATATTTAATAGAAAATTTAAGCTTTTTAAATTTTGTCTGTTGCTTTAATTTTATGCACCAGACTGGATTTGAACCCTGCACCAAATCGATAAATAAGTGTCTCCAGAAGGATTCGAACCTTCATCCCAACCTCCGGAGGGTTATGCTTTATCCATTAAGCTATGGAGACATATTTTGGTGCAGGGTGAACCAGTAATCTCCGGCTCCGGAGGCCGACGTTCTATCCATTGAACTACGGGCGCATCTAATTATATTTTTTTTGCTCTTAAAAAGATATTAAAATTCTGTTCATTCCTTTGAAGATATTTTACTTTAATATCGCCAAAATATGCTTTTCTTGCTGCTTTCTCCAATTCTTTTTTTCTAAAACAGTGATAGTACCGCTCTGTCCCTTGGAAAGGAACGAAAATATCGCCATAATCAACTCGAGTCAAACCTAAAAATTTAAGCAATGTCCATTTTAAAATTAGAGGCAAGTACTTTACTTGCCAGAGGTTCCAAACTGTTAAAAATAATTCACCCTTTGGCTTTAAAACTCTTCTAATTTCTTTTAAAAATAATACTCTCTGTTTGTCGGAAGGGATGTGATGCAAGACAGCAATAGAAAAAACTTTATCAAAAAAATTGTCTTCAAAGGGTAAATGGAGAGCATTTACCACTAAAAAAACCGGTGGCACTCCTCCTTCTTTTAATTCTTTAGAGGCCAGATATTTTTTGCGAGCAATTTCTATTAGTCTCTCTGCAAAGTCAACTCCAAAATATTCTATTTCTTTACCTTTAAAAAGTTTATACAGTCTTCCACTCCCACATCCTACATCTAAAATCTTTTCTTCCGGCTGAACAAAATCTTTAAAAAACCAAATCTCTGGCCAAGTTTCCTCTCTGGTGCTTGAAAAAGTCTTAGCGACCTGGTTATAATCTTTCTGAGTCTTTTTTAAAAGATAATCAGCAAAATTAGGATTCATATTTTAGCAAACAAAAACTTATTTTTAATTATTTTTAAATATGAAAATCGTTCTGGAAACGATTATCGAGCGGTGTCTGAAAGAGAAAGTAAAAGCTGAGAAAGAACTCTCGGCTATTAAACGCTGGGCGTCTAAAAAATTTAAAATTTCTCCTCCTGCTAATATTGAGTTAATTAAAGTTTATCATAAATTACTTAAAAAAGGGAGAGCTCAGAATGACAAAAATTTCGAAAGATTATTGAGAAAAAGAAAGGTAAGGTCTCTTTCCGGGGTGGCGGTAGTTTCTGTTCTAACAAAACCTTATCCTTGTCCAGGTAAGTGTATTTATTGTCCAGAAGAAAAAGGAATTCCAAAAAGTTATCTCTCTGGCGAACCGGCTGTCGAAAGAGCAAAAAAACTTAATTTTGATCCCTATTCTCAAGTGAAAAAGCGAATTGATAGTCTTAGAGAGCAAGGTCATCCTACTGATAAAATTGAACTTCGAATAATCGGTGGGAGTTTTTCAGTTTATCCAGATGATTATAAAACTTGGTTTCTGAAAAATTGTTTTGCGGCTGCTAATGAAAAATTAAAGAAAAAAATTAGTTCTTTAAAGGAAGAACAAAAAATAAATGAAAAAGTAAAACATCGAATAGTAGGAGTTAGTATTGAAACAAGGCCTGATTTAATTAATAAAAAAGAAATTAAGACCTTAAGAGAACTTGGGGTAACTATGGTAGAGCTGGGGGTCCAGACTGTATTTGATAAAATTTTAGAAAAATGTCAAAGAAACCATGGAACTCAAGAAACAGCGCAGGCAACCAAGCTTTTAAAGGATGCGGGCTTTAAAGTAATGTATCAAATGATGCTAAGCTTACCAGGGTCTACTCCAAAAAAAGACTCGGAAGCTTTTAGGATAATTTTTCAAAATCAAGAATTCAAGCCCGATTGGCTCAAAATTTATCCTTGTTTGGTCTGCAAAGGAACGAGACTCTATCAATTATGGGAAGAGGGAGCATATCATCCTTACTCTAACGATACTTTAATTAATCTTTTAATCAATATAAAAATAAATTTGCCTTTTTGGGTAAGGGTGGCGAGGATATTTCGGGATATCCCCGCTCAGAAGATTGAGGCTGGCTCAAAAATCTCTAATTTGAGAGAAGTAATTTTGGAAGAAATGAAAAAAAGAAATAAAAGATGTTATTGTATCCGGTGTCGGGAAGTAAAAGAAAATTATGACCCGAAAGAAAAAATTTATTTTTTCCGAGAAGATTATAATGCTTCAGATGGCAAAGAAATATTTTTGAGTTTTGAGAATAAAAATAGAACCAAACTTTTTTCCTTTTTGCGCTTACGGATTCCCTCCTACACCCTGCGGCTTCGGCCTTCGCCGACCGTAGTCGGCTTCGGCCGACGAAGGTCGGAGGGTAAGCCCTCTCAAAAATATTTTTTACCAGTTTTAAAAAATTCGGCGATAATCCGGGAAATTCACACTTATGGCGAGCTTGTCCCCATTGCCAAAAAAGAAGTAGCCCCTCAACACCAAGGACTAGGAAAAAAATTAGTAAAAGAGGCAGAAAAAATAACCAAAAAAGAATTTGGTTTAACAAAAATTGCTGTTATCTCTGGGATAGGGGCAAGAGATTATTGGAGAAAGTTAGATTATAAGTTAAAAGAAACCTATATGCTAAAGCAACTGACAACTGAAAACTAACAACTAAAAACTAAAAACTAAAAACGTTGTTAGTTGTCTGTTTTTTCTATTTTATTTTCTCTTTTAATTCTTTTAAAATTTCCGCTGCTAAATCTTTCCCTCCCAAACCAAAGGCAAGACCTACTGCCAAGGTTATTATTCCTACCATTCCGTAAACCATTGCCTCGATAATTTCGGAAGCCACTCCCAATTGAAGCAAAATCGCCAAGATAGCAAATGTCCATATTCCTCCCCGAATTGCCGCTCCTAAAAGCTTCGAATAACTAATTCTAGCTTTCTGGGCAGAGACAAGAACTATTCGATAAGAAAAATCAGTCAAGAATACCGCTACAATAAAAATCAAAGCAGCAATAATGATATTGGGAACGTAATCTAAGACTTTACTCAAGAATTCCGTAAATCCTGCCAGTCCTAATACTTCGGAAGCAACCATCAAAAAGATAATCACAAAAATCCATTTAACAATCCAACCTAAAAACTTAGAAACATTAAGCTCGATATCCGCCTTAGCTAAAGCTTCTTCCCATCCCATCCGCTTTAAAGCCTGATTTATTTTAATTTTATCCAAAAGTGCTGCTACCAGTCGTCCTATTCCCACCGAGACTAACCATCCTACAAGAACAATCAAAAGAGAAAGTAGAACTCTAAAGAGCGGACCGAATTGTTCTACATTCTGTAAAAGATTGCTAATTTCCGGAGTCATAAATTTATTTTTCTTTTAGAATTATAAGACCTTTTTAAAAAATGCTAACGAAAATAATAATCTCTCAATTATTGAGTGGACCCGAGCGGAGTCGAACCGCTGACCTCCGCAGTGCAAATGCGGCATTCTACCAGCTGAACTACGGGCCCTTTAAAATTTAGGCGGGTGAACAAAACCGGCGCTCTCTCTAACTGCCTGCCCCGTAGTCAAATATAATCTATTTATACTATGGGGAGCTATCGGCCCTAAAAATTTATTTTACTAATAAACTCAATCTACTGAAATCGAGATTTTGAAGAGACTATTGATTTCTCTCTGCCGATTCTTTCATCTTTCCTATCACTCCCTTTTTGGCGTCTTGAACATCCTCTAATTTATCTAATGCATCTTTTTTCTTTCTCTGAAGATCCTGTTCTTCTCTAATTATTTCTGTTAGTTGCTTTTCTAACGTATCTTCCTCCCTTGTTAGCCTTTCTAACTCTTGTGGATTTTCCATAATCTAAATTTGTTTTACTAATTTTTTTCGACCTTATTTATTATAAATCAATACAAATAAAATTGAAAGTTAGGAAATTTTATGTTGGTTCTATAAAAAATGCTCATTATTTGCTTTATAATTTACCAGTTTTAAGATATTTTTCAATCTTTTTGGCAATTCTTCTTCGCCCCTCCCAATCGCCGTAGAGGCCATTTTTGGGAATTAATTCTTTAATTGTTTTTTGAATATTTTTATCTATTTTGCCAGTCTGAGAAAAACTCTCGGGTTTTATTTTCAGGGACGGCTGGACGACTTTACCTGTCCGCCGACTTGTCCACCGGAGCTTGGATCTTTCGCGAAGGTGGAAGTTTTCTTGTCCTTTGAAACTTTAGTGAAAGAGGAAACGAAGGTGGAAAACCTTAGGTTGGGTGGAGATTTACGAGGAGCCTAAGGTTGTGTTGGGAGAATAAAGAAATTGTTGCAAATTGCTTGAGCCGCTGAAATTTATTGTTTTTGGATTTTATTAAAACAATCTTCTTTTTTATGAACTACATTTTCAACTTCATCTTTTATCTCTTTAATCTCGTCACAGGCTTCTTTCGCTTTAGTATTGTCAATACCAGCAAATGTTTCTGCGACAAGTTCAAAACAGCTATCTTTCTTGGGAACATTTTCCATCTCACTACATAAACTTATCATTTTATCAAAGTCCGAAATTGAAGGATTACTACTTGCTATATCCAGCATAGCATAGAAATTGCAAATATTTTTCCCGTAAATCAAATTACATCTAGTGGTTTTATCTAAAGAAAACCAGATGCCAATCAATACAATTATAACAAAAAATAAAATGAGGACTATCTTTGATATTTTTTTCATAATATTATTTGTTGATTTCTATTATATCATAACCAAAAGCCCGAGAAAAACTCTCGGGCTAATTTGCTCCTTAGTTCAAAGCTTATTATAATCTTGGAGAATTGGGAATATATGACGATAATGAAAGAGAAACTGAATTTTTTCCAAAAAACAAAAGAGCTTCTAAAAAGGCTCTTTTGTTAATTAATTTAGAAATCTTCTTTTAAAAAATCTTTATTGGTCAAAACTCCCGCGAGAACTAGAGAATTTTCTAAAAGGTCCTTTTTGGTCTAGCTTCGTTCACTATAATATTTCTTCCGTCTAACTCTTTCCCGTTAAACATTTCTATCGCTTTTTTGGCTTCTTCTTCTGAAGACATCTCTACAAAACCAAATCCTTTTGATTTACCAGAAAATTTATCCATGATGACAGATGCAGAGCTTACTGTTCCGGCCTGGGAAAATAACTCTTTAAGGACACTCTCAGTCGTCTCATAAGAAAGACCTCCTACATAAAGCTTTTTTTCCATATTTTTGTTAAAACTTATTTTATTTAACGACCTGCTCCTAACTTTCTTACTACTAAAAATCTTAATGTAAGATTTAGAGAGCACGATATTCCTTTTTTTGTTCCATTTAAAGAAACACTTGGTTAATTAATTTATATTTTTTCTTTCTTCTGATGTTAAAGAAATAAGCCACAAAATAAATGGCCTCCGAAGTTTATCTACAGGCCAGTTATTTTCTTTAAAAAGTGACGCCCTTTCTATTCTAAAACGAGAAAGTAAAGATATTGTAGCTTGTAGATTGAGGGGAGATAATCTATTATGTTCCAATAAAAATTGTTGTTTTTTGGTCATTTTTAAATTAAAAGCATCTTAATCGCGGGAGTTGCAAATAGTATTATTTGGTAGCTTCTCTAAGGGCAACAAATATAACTAATTGTAACCCGAAACTCTCAACTCTCACTTTTATAATACACTTATTATTTTGAAAAATCAAGTTATCTACCAAAAAACCGCCTTCTTGGCGATTTTCATTTGCGGGCTGTGCCCGCCGAAGCTTTAGCGAAGGCGGGGACGACCGGACGCACTTAGAACCTTAGATTGGGTGGAAAGTTATAAGGAGCCTGAGGTCGTGCTGGGAAACATAAAGGAATTGTTACGGGTTATATGAGGTTTATCTAAGAAACGATTTCCCAAAATTTTTTTCTGTCAAGAAACAGAAGAGGCGTAATAAACAAGGGTGATAAAATCATAGTTATGAATGGTATTATGCTGAATTCGTAAATTTCCATTGTAATTCTCCCTCCAGCTATCATTGAGATTACCACCGGTATGGTAGCAATTACTAAAAGCATGCCTGTGATAACTGTGCTCGTCCACCAAGCCCATCTTTTTCCTCTTAAAAGAAAGAATCCGCAAATAAAATATAAAGAGCCAAAAATAAATAACATAATTCCCACAAAAAATATTGCCATAAAATCGCCACCCCCTCCACTAAACACCCCCATCAATCCCCACGTTCCTTCTATTGCTCCAATTATTATCAATAACCAAGCTACAATTTTTGTTTTTATTGGAATTGATATCTGTTTTCTTTCTTCTTCCATATTCTCTTATTATACCACAACTAAAAGCCCGAGGAAAACTCTCGGGCTAAATTTTCGGGGACTACCGAACGATTTTAGAACTTTGAATTGGGTGGAGAGTTATGAGGAGCCTGAAATTGCGCTGGGAAAAGTGAAGGAATTGTTGCAAATTACGTGAGATTTATTTCATTACTCACAAGTATAGTAATTAGCTGAGCAAGTAGGGTTATCGGTATACTCTTTCGCAACCAAATTACTATCTGTGCAATACCAAGTACCAGTATTCATCAAAACTTCAGCACAGTATTCTCTGCCATCGGGACTTATGTTCATGGCGAAATTAGTTCCTCCTATTTTTGGAATACACTCTATCAATTCTGAAGCCTCTGGATCTGTTGTTAAGTTAAGGTAAGAATCCTTTATTTCATAATATATAACTGCTTCGGTTCTTAGTTGATTCATTCGCGATGTAATCGCCGCATGCTCTGAACTAATAACTTTACACTTTTGAGGTATAAAGAAATAAACAACAGAGGCGATTGCTAAACAGAACACTAGACCTCCTACTACGACTTCAGCCCGTGAAAAGGGCTTACCTTCTTTAGCTATTTCTAAGAAATCTTCGCGGTCAATAAGAAGAACGATAATCGGAACAGAAAATAAAAAAGCAGCAAATGAGAAACTGCCCATATCGGAACGAAAAATGGGATAAACAATAAGTATAGAAAGGATGCTACCAATTATACCCCACCTCCAAGCTATTTTTCTTTTTTTAAAAAGAGATGTACCGCTTCCCAAACATATTATTCCTGTAATAAATGAAAGGAGTATATGAAGGTTCTCATCAGTCCCGCGAGCTCCGGGACCGAACGAAAAAGCCATCAGAATAAAAATCACGAAAAAAAGTCCGCTCACTATTAACCACAAAGCGATAATTTTTGTTCCTACTGGAAGTGCTTGTCGTCTCCTTTCTTTTTCCATATTCCCTATTATACCAAACAAAGAGCCCGAGAAAAACTCTCGGGCTAATTTATTTGCAGATCAGCTCTTAAAATCAATCCTTGAAATGTCTCTTCAGAAAAGCTCTTCCAGAACCACTTTTTAGATATTTCTCAAAATTATAAGCAGAATATTTATCCTGAAAAGCAATATAAACAATAATTTTTACTGGTAGTCTATTTTTAGTAGCTGACACTTGTTCTTGATTATGCCTTTTTATTCTGTCTTTTAGATCGCTTGTACATCCTACATAAAATGTCTTATTACGACACTCAAGGATATAAACATAATACATAAAGAGTAGTGAATCTCGCCTTCGCGAGCCAAGCGGGTTTTACCCGCCGTAGCTCGCTTCGGCGAGCGAAGGCGGGGACGACCGGATTTGAACCGGCGATCTTCTCCGTGACAGGGAGATGTGTTAAACCGCTACACCACGTCCCCACAAGTTAGTATTTAGTAATTAGTATGTAATATTTAGGAATTAGTTTAGTTGTTTCCTAATTACTAATAACTAAGAGCTATTTACTAAAAATTGCTTTGCAATTTTTATGGCGGCAGTCGGACTCGAACCGATAACCCCGCATCAGAGCAAAGCTCGATACGGGATAAACCTCTTGCTTACTTGCCCCGCACCAGTTTGTAGCGGTGGAGGGATTCGAACCCACGACACATGGCTTATGATGCCACTGCTCTACCACTGAGCTACACCGCCATTTCGCTCCGCTCAATGCAAGCTAAGTAGTTTACCCTGAGCGAGCGGAGCGAGTCGAAGGGTCGCGGGGCTAGGATTTGCACCTAGGTCTTGGGCTTATGGGACCCACGAGATACTACTTCTCCACCCCGCTATGAATTATTCTCTCTAGTGAAGACCTTTTCTTAAAGGATTTTAATCTTTGCTCTTCTTTATACGATTCTTTGCGCGTTGAAAATTCTCTTTGATATACTAATTTCCATGGTCCTCTACTCTTAGTTGATCTGTTTAAACCGCGATTATGCTCCGCCATTCTTTTTTCAAGGTTCTTTGTCTGTCCTATATAATAACTATTGTCTTGAACGCTCTGAATAATATAAACAGTATACATTAGTAATTTTAACTAACGAGATATCCCGATGCAGAAGCATCGAGGATCCACGAAAAATCTATCCCGACTCTGACCTTAATAAGAAGTCCCAGAAGTCGTGGATGATTTTTCGGGACTACTTCTCCACTCCGCTGTATTAAGCTTTTTTTTAATCTTTTAGATTAGTTTTTAAGAGACAACTTACTCTATCAAAAATAAGAAAAAAAATCAAATTTTATTCGTGAAAATTAGCGATAAAATTCGAGAATTAGAGATATTCAAAATATTTTAAGAATTCTTCAAACGCCTTTATTACTTCTGCGGCTTTGTCCCTGGAAATTCTATAATCGGGTGCGGAAATAATATTTTCATAAATTTCAGCAGAGGAGGAAAGACTTTCGAGGTTTGGTATCTGGGCCTTGGTTGCAAACTCAAGTTTCTCTTTAATATTTTTACCCTTATATCCCATCTTAAAAAGAACATCCTCAACAATTTTCTCTCCTTCTATAATAGCTAACTTCCAGTCTGCTTCTTTTTTGGATGATAGCTTCTTTTTTATTTTGTTCCATGTCTCTTGAGCTTTTTTCTGAAATGGCACGGGTGCTCCTCGGACAAAATCCTGACTATCCCAAATTAGATACCAGTATAACCACTTACTTTTAGTAAAAACCCAAATTAGTGTTAAAAGAAAAATAACAATAGCTAAAAGACAGGCTGGTTTTAAAATAGCAACAACATTCTGCCAGGTTTGAGAGAGGAAAAAAAGATAAATATCTTCTATAGACATATTACAAAATTAAAATTTTTCAAAAATTTCTCCTGCTTTTAAAATCGTTGGTTCCTGAAATGGCTTGCCGATAAGTTGGGCACCAACAGGAAGATTATTAACTTTGCCACAGGGCAAAGAAATTGCCGGCAATCCTGCCAGGCTTGCTCCTACTGTAAAAATATCAGCCAAATACATCTTTATTGGGTCGTCCATCTTTTCTCCTAGCTTGAAAGCTACAGTTGGTGAAACAGGTGTTAAAATTAAATCAACTTTTGAAAATGCTTGGTCAAAATCTTCCTTTATTAATCTCCTTACCTTTTGAGCCCTTAGGTAATATTCGTCGTAATAGCCAACTGACAAGGCAAAACTTCCCAGGACTATTCTTCTTCTTATTTCTTTGCCAAAATATTTCCCTCTAATTTCTGAATAAAAGTCGAATAAATTTTGGACTTTTGCTTCTGATATCAAAGATTCTTTTAACCCGTATCTTATTCCGTCATAACGAGCGAGATTCGTCGATGCTTCGGAAGCCATAATCACTGAATAGGTAGGAAGAGCATATTCTGTATGAGGAAGGGAAATATTTAGAGTTTTTATTCCTAATTTTTGAAATTTTTCAATAACCTTTTCAACTCTTTTCCTCACGCCCTCTTCTATGCCCTCGATAAAATATTCCTTGGGAATACCAATCTTTAAATGCTGAATGTTGGATGTTGGATGTTTGAGGTTGGATTCGACTGAGGTCGAATCAAGAGGGTCTCTTCCTCTTATTATATCAAAAATTATTTTTATATCTTCGATATTATTGGTAATCGGTCCAATCTGGTCTAAAGAAGATGCCATAGCCACCAAACCATAGCGAGAAACTACGCCGTAGGTAGGTTTTAATCCTACTACTCCACAAAAAGCCGCTGGTTGGCGGATCGAGCCACCGGTATCAGAACCTAAAGCGAACTGACAAAAATCTGAAGCTACCGCCGCCGCCGAGCCTCCGGAAGAGCCACCGGGAACCCGATTAAAATCGTGGGGATTGCGGGTAATAGCGAAGGCAGAATTTTCTGTAGAGGAACCCATGGCAAACTCATCCAGATTAGTCTTCCCTAATATGATTGCCCCTGCCTCTTTAAGCCTTTTTATCACTGTAGCATCATAAGGAGAAATATAGTCCTGAAGAATTTTTGAGCCGGCTGTACACTTTACATCCTCAACCAAGATATTGTCTTTTATGGCACAGGGAATACCGCAAAGTAAAGAGATTTTATCTTTAGAGGTATTTAGTACTTTTGAAGAGGGTGCCTTGAATTCTCTATCAATCTTTGCTTGAGTTTTTTGGGCTTGCTTTATCGCTAATTCTGGAACAAGAGTTAAAAAAGAGTGAATTTTCTTATCTTCTCTTTCTATTTTTTTAAGACAGGTTTTTACTATTTCAAGCACCGAGATTTCTTTCCTGATAAGTTTTTGATGGAGTTCTTTTATTGTCATAAAACCTTCCTAGTCCTGTTAGCTATAATTTCATTTGTAAACCCCGTCAGAAAGGATTTATATCCCGTCCTTTCTAAGAACAAGGGGACGTGGAGATTTTTCTCATTCTCCACTCAAAAAGGGAGCTTTCTAACGGGGTAAAGAACGGAAATAACTTTAGAAGACCTGCTTGACTTTAATGGATCGCTCTTTGGTTTTTGGAGCTAACTCTATTAATTTTTTGGATTGTAAGGAGGTATTTTTTTCTTGAAAAATTTCATCTTCCCTCAATATATTTTTAAGTTCTATTGGATAAGTCATCGGCTTCACATTTTTCACCTCTAGCTCTTTTAATTTTTTGACAAAATTTAAAATCGACGAGAACTCTTTCTCCAGTTCTTTTTTCTCTTTGCCTTTTACCTTAAGCCTGGATAACTTCAGGATGTGATCTATTTTCATAATTCTTTACCCCCGCACCAAAAATTTGGTGTTGGAGGTTTAGAGTTTTTCACTGGAAGTTAATAAATTTACTTTGGTGGTTCTAACTCTTCTGTAGAGATAAGAACTTCTCTTAACTTAGGTAAATTCTCAAGAACAATACCACATCCTCTCACTACTGCTGTCATAGGGTCTTCGGGAGTTTTTACCGAAATCCTAGTTTCTTTTTGGATAAGTTCATCTAATTTTCGCAAGAGGCTTCCTCCTCCCACAAGATATATTCCTCTTTTCATAACATCAGCTAAAAGTTCTGGCGGGGTATCTTCTACGGCATTTTTGATTTCACTTACAATAGCCCGAATGGAGTTTTTCATCGCCTCCCTTACATCTTCGTCAGTTACCATAATCTCCTTGGGGAGACCAGTAATAATATCTCTTCCTCTCATTGGATATTGAAGTTCTTCTCTAAGGGGCATTGCCGAACCAATTTTAATTTTAATTTCCTCAGCCGTTCTTTCTCCCAGGACCAATTTAAATTCTTCTTCGGCATAGCGAACGATGTCCTGGTTTAATCTTTCACCGGCGATTCGAATAGATCTTGAGTTAACTATTCCTCCCAAGGAAATCACCGCTACTTCAGTAGTGCCACCTCCAATATCCACAATCATATTTCCACCGGCCTCTTGGATTGGGAGGCGAATGCCAATGGCTGCTGCCAGAGGTTCTTCAATTAAGTAAGCTTCGCCTGCTCCGGCATTGCGGGCAGCATCCTCTACTGCTTTTTTTTCTACCTCTGTCACTCCGCAAGGGACTCCCACTACCAGGCGTGGTTGAGGCCAGGGAAAAAATCTTTTTCCGAAAGCCTTGTCAATAAAATAACGGATCATCTGTTCAGTAATCTCAAAATCAGAAATAACTCCGGCAACTAAAGGCCTTATTGCTACAATATGGGCAGGGGTTTTCCCTACCATCTTTCGTGCTTCTTCTCCAATGGCTAAAATTTGGCCGGTTTTTTTATTGACTGCGACAACTGAAGGTTCGTGAATAATAATGCCTCTCCCTTTAACATAAACGAGGGTATTCACTGTGCCAAGGTCGACTCCCATGTCTCGTGACCAAATCATAAATTTAGTTAATTATTTAACTAAAAAATTAATAATTTTTTTAATTTTTACCAACTTTCCTTCCTTTTCTTTTCTCTCTTTAATCTCAGTGGATTCTTTACTCAGAGTTTTTTCTGAAATGACAACTCTTATAGGAATTCCGATAAGGTCAGCATCGGCAAATTTTTCTCCTGGAGTTCTATTTTTTCTATCATCGTAGAGTACATTAATTTTCGATTTTTGTAAAGTATGGTATACAAAATCAGAGGTTTTCTCAATCTCTTTTTGAATTGCATTATTTTTCGAGGGAATGGGAATTAAGTGAACTAAAAAAGGAGCAATTTCTTTGGGCCAAACAATTCCTCTTTCGTCATGATTTATCTCTACCGAAGCGGCCATTAAGCGAGGTAATCCGATTCCAAAACAACCCATTTTGACATAACTTTTTTGACCATCCTTTGCTGAAAATTTAAGATTAAAAGACTTTGAATACTTGTCGCTCAAATAAAAGACGTGACCAACCTCAATGGCGTTTTTTCTCTCCATCCTCCCCTTACATTTTTGACAGTTTTTAATATTGCCTATCTTCTCCATATTTGCCCCAAATCCACATTTTTTGCAAATTAAGATTCTATCTTCTCCCGATGGGCTTTCTACCATAAATTCGTGGGAGAGAGTCCCGCCTATTGTCCCTGAAGAAGCTTCAACCAAAAAAGGAGAAAGACCGCATCGTCTAAAGATTTTGAAATAACTATTTTTAACTTTTTCGTAAAACAAAATTGCCTCTTTTTCTGTTTGGTGAAGACTATAAAGGTCTTTCATCAAAAATTCGCGTTGGCGCAGGAGCCCACCAGTTGCCCTCATCTCGTTTCGAAATTTGGTCTGAACTTGAAAGACGGCCTTGGGTAAATCACGAAAGGAATAAATTCTCTTTTGGGCAATTTGGGTGATAACTTCTTCGTGGGTAGGAGCCAAAGCAAAATCCTTTTGGTGACGATCCTTTAACTTAAACAGGGGTGGATCCATTTTCTTCCAACGAGTAGTTTTTGCCCAAAGTTCTTTTGGTTGTAAAGCAGGCAAAAATAACTCCTGAGCTCCAAGATTTATCATCTCTTCGCGAATAATCTTTTCAATATTTTTTAGGACCAAAAAGCCAAGGGGTAAAAAACTATAAATACCTGCTGCTAACTCTTCAATAAAATCCCCTCTTATTAAAAGTTGGTGAGAGGCAATCTCTATTTTACTTTTTATCGCTTTTTTAGTGCTAAGAAGAAGTTGAGATTGTTTCATAAAATAAAAGAGGAGATTTTATTATTATATCCTGCTTTTCCTCCTAATGTCAAAACCCGCTTTGAGCGGGTTTTTGTCGTTAAAGTAAGGATAAATTAGGTTGTCCAATTATTAATCAAGATATTGAGATTTATTTTTGAGCTCTGATTCTTCTTTCGCCACCAACAATCGAGTTTTCACAGCTACATCAGGATTAACAGAAATGCTTTGAATTCCAGCTTTTACCAAAAACCTTGTAATCTCCGGAAAAGTAGAGGGAGCATCACCACAAATTCCAGAATACTTCCCTTTTTCTCTACAGGCCTCAATCGCTTCTTTAAGTAATTTTTTGACTGCCTCATTTCTCTCATCACCAATTTTAGCTAAAATAGCGCTATCTCTATCAATTCCTAAGGTAAGTTGGGTTAAGTCGTTAGACCCAATTGACATCCCGTCAAAAATCTTTAAAAATTCCTTCGCCAAAATAACATTGGAGGGGATTTCACACATCACAATAACTTTAAAGCCGTTTTGTCCTCTTCTTAAGCCGGCATTTTTCATTAGCTCCAATACTTTTTTACCTTCTTCCACTGTTCGACAGAATGGGACTTCACCAACGATATTTTTGAGCCCGTATTCTTCTCTTGATTTTTTAAGAGCTTGGCATTCAAGCAAAAAAGCTTCTTTAAAATCTTTGGAATAGTATCTTGAAGCTCCTCGCCAACCAATCATTGGGTTGGATTCTTTTGGTTCGAAAAATTTTCCTCCTACCAAGTTTGCGTATTCATTTGTTTTAAAGTCGGAAAATCTAACAATCACCTCTTTAGGGTAAAAAGCGGTGGCAATTCTTCCTATCCCTTGAGCTAATTTCTCAATAAAAAAATCTTTTTTGTCTTTATAGCCAGCGGTAATTCTTTCAATTTGGGTTTTGATCTTTTTGGGAAGTTTTTCAAAATGAATCAGAGCTAAAGGATGAATTTTAATCTCTGAAGCAAAGATGAACTCCTCCCTGGCTAATCCTATTCCATCATTAGGTAAAAAAGAGGATCTAAAAGCAATGTCAGGAGATCCAATATTTAAAGAGATTTCAGTCCTCGTTTTGGGAAGTTCCTCAAATTTATGTTCTTTTTTCTCAAAAGGAATTTTCCCTTTATAGATAAAGCCCTTCTCGCCCTTGGAACAATCAATAGTGATATCTTTACGCTGAGGAATTATCGCCGTACCACTTTTAGTACCGACAATACAAGGTATTCCCAACTCGCGAGAGACAATGGCGGCATGGCAGACTCTTGAACCCTCGTCAGTAATGATTCCTGAAGCAATTTTCATAATCGGTTCCCAATCGGGATCAGTCATTTTAGTGACAAGTATTTCCCCCTTTTTAAATTTTTTAATTCCTCTTACATCTCTAATAATATTAGATTCCCCTTGGCCAATTTTTTCGCCAATAGAAATACCGGTGATAAGAATCTTTCCTTCTTTTTGAAGGGTATATTCAGTAAAACTTCTCTTTTCTCTGGAGCTATGAACGGTCTCTGGCCGAGCCTGAACAAAAAATAATCTTTGAGATTTTCCGTCTTTTGCCCATTCGATATCCATTGGCTGCCACTTTCCGGCTCTCCTGGAATAGTAGTTCTCTACCTTTATTGCCCAGAGAGATAGTTTTAATATCTCCTCGTCAGAAAGAATAAAACTTGTCTTCTCTTTTTGTGAGGTTTTTATTATCTTAGTAGGATTTGCCTTCTCTCTTGTCGATATCATCTTCAGTTCCTTTGACCCTAAAACCTTTTTAATAATGGCCGGATAACTTTTCAGGAGCATTCTTTTGGAAACTAAAAAATCGTCGGGTATCACTTTCCCTTTTACTATCATTTCACCCAATCCCCAACAACCGTTAATTAAAACTACATCAGGGAAACCACTTTCTGTATCTAAGGTAAATATTACGCCAGCTGACGCTAAATCAGACCGAACCATTTTTTGGACTCCTACCGATAAGGCAATTTTTGTATGATCAAATCCTTTTTCTTCTCGATAAGAAACTACTCGAGCACCAAACAAAGAGGCGAAACATTTTTTGATTGCTAAGATTAATTCTTTTTCTCCTCTGATATTAAGAAAACTTTCATGCATTCCAGCAAAAGAAGCGGTGGGAAGATCTTCGGCCGTGGCACTAGACCTTACTGCTACATCCGTAGTTTTTTCTTTGTATTCCTCACTTAACTTACGATAGAATTTCAAAGTCTTTTCGTGTAGGTCCTTGGGCAGGTTCGCCTTTAATATTAAATTTTGAATTTCTTTTGATTTTTGGTTAAGGTCTCTTAAATTTTTAATATTTATCTTGGAAATAATTTTTCGAATCTTGTCCTTGATACCTGCCCTTTGGAGAAAATCAAAATAGGATTCGGAAGTAAGGGCAAAACCATTGGGAACAGCCACCCCATCTTTTTTGAGTTCTCGTATCATCTCTCCTAAAGAGGCATTTTTCCCCCCAACCTTAGGAACGTCATCTAAACTAATATCTTCAAACCAAAGAATAGGTTTCATAAGATTAAATATTAATTTTATTTATTTTTCTCTTTTTTTTCTGATTTTTTCTCTGCTGGCTTGGTTTCAGCTTTTTTTTCAGCTTTTTTTTCAGGTTGTTTCTCGGCTTTTCTCTCTTCTTTCTTTTTCTTAATTTTAATTTTCCTTTTAGGACCCTGTAAAATCCTTTCTTTAACAAGGATATTATAGACGGTATCGGAGGGCTTGGCTCCTTGCGATAGCCAGTGCCGAATTCTTGGAGATTTTAAATGATATTCTTTTTGAAGAGGATTTAAAAACCCCAGCGATTCAATGTATTTCCCTTTAATTGGCGCTGTCTTCTCAGTTAAAACTATTCTAAAAAGGGGTTGATTTTTTCTGCCTATGCGCTGTAAACGGATAACTAACATAAGTTTAAAACTATTTTAAATTTTAGTTATTAAAAAATAATATTTGTTGGCTATTTATAATTTCGTATTAGAATTTAAGGCCTGGAGAGCTTTCCTGGCTGCTGCCTCTTCTGCTTCTTGTTTTGAGAAACCTTGCCCTTGGGCCATTATCGTTTTATTTAAATACAATCCTACTAAAAATCTCTTGGCATGGTCTGGTCCCCATTCTTTTAAAACCTCATAACGGGGGGTAACTCGGAATCTCTCCTGGCTTATTTCTTGAAATTGGGTTTTTGAGTCTTTAATAATTTCCTTTTTAAGAATATCCGGTAAAGCCGAAAGAATATTCTTTCTAACAAATCTGCTTGCTTCAGTTAGTCCTTTGTCAAGATAAATTGCTCCAATGATTGCCTCGAGTGCATTTGCCAAAAGAACTGTTCTCGCTCTCCCCGTATCTTTTGCCTCTCCCTTGGAAAGAAACAAGTAATCTTCTATTTTTAATTTTTTGGCAATTTCGCCCAATGTTTCAGAATTCACCAAAGCAGCACGAAGATTTGTCATCTCTCCTTCTGGTCTTTGAAATTCTTTGTATAAATATTCACTCACCAAAAGTTCCAAGACGCTATCTCCTAAAAACTCCAATCTTTCGTTATGCTTTAGAGAACATTCGGGGTGCTCGTTTAGATAAGATCGGTGAATAAGGGCTTCCTGAAATAAATTCTGATTTTTAAAAGAAACTTCCAAAATATTCTCTAATCCCTTCGGGTCTTTCCCTGAAAAATTCTTATCAGAAAAATTATGTTTATTTTTCATAATTTTCGAATCACTTGTCATCTTTAGTTTTTGCTTTATCTTTGTTCTCACTTTCTTTTATTATATTAAATACTGTCCCGAGTACTCCATTAACAAATTTTCTCGATGTCTCGCCACTGAAATTTTTTGCTAACTCCACTGCTTCATTAATTGCTACTTTCGGGGGCACTTCTTCCTTGTCGGCATAAAGTAATTCGTAAACACCAATCCTTAGAATGTTTCTATCAATAATGTTAATTTGCTGAAGAGAGAATTTTGGAGCAGATTTTTCTATAATCGTATCAATATTTTTCAAGTTTTTAATAACGCCTGAAACTATCTTCTTGGAAAAATCTGTATCTTCCATGCCTGGTCCGAATTCTCTAATATTTCTCTCGACAACTTCTCCTAATTCTTTTTCCGACAAATTTCTAAAATCTCTTTCGTATAAAGACTGCATTGCGATAGAGCGCGAAAGGTGACGATAAGCCATATAATTTTGTCTGAAAAATCACACTCACTTTTATCCATAAAAGTGAGTGGCTCTTCCCAGACCTACTTTCTCCAAAATTGGCCTTGTGACTTTAGAGATCTTAAAATCACAATTTTATGGTTTTTTTGAAAGTTCTTCCATCGTTAATGGTTTTTCTTTTTTAGCTCCTTTTTCTTTCTCTGCCTTGGCGATTTCTTTTTCTTTTTGCTTTCTTTCTTTTTTCTCAAGCTTGGCTAAAACATCGATAATTTCTCTGCCCTGATAATATCCGCAATTTTGGCACATATGATGAGGCAAAATAGGATTTTTACATTTTGGACAAATCGAAAAGATTTGGCGTTTTAATTCAAAACGTTGCCTTCTTTTATTTCTCCTTGATTTAGTATGACGTTGCTTAGGAGCAGTCATAGGTGTTCAGTAAATATAAATCTTATCAGAAAAATATTGAAAATACAAATTCTAAATCATTGTTTGATATTTTTCTGAGATTTTACATTATTTTCTAACTGGGCGAAAACTTTTTCTATGAATTTTACAAGGGCCGTATTTCTTTAAAATTCTAAAATGGAAATTTGTTCCATAACCCTTGTGTTTTGAGAATTTATATTCAGGATACTTTTTATCTTCTTTTTTCATTAATCTATCTCGAGTGACTTTTGCTAAGATAGAAGCGCAGGCGCAAGATAAGACTTTTGCGTCCGCTTTTTTTATTGGTTTTTGGGGAATATTTGAATTTATTCCCGCCTTCGCTAAAGCTTCGGCGGGCAAGGTAAAATTTCCATCTAAAATAAGGAATCCAATTTTTCTCCTTGCCTTTTTTTCTAAATTTCTTGTTGCCCTTGTCATCGCTAATTTCGTAGCTTCCAAAATATTGATTTTATCAATAATTCTTTCTGATGTCCTACCTATCCCCCACTCTATATTCACACTTCCGGTTAGAAGTCGATAAAGTTTCTCTCGTTTTTGAGGAGAGAGTTGCTTTGAATCTTTTATTTCCTTTAAAAAAGAGCCAGCAGATTTAATCTTAAATTTCGGGTTTTTCTTTAATAAAACAGCGGCGGCTACCACCGGTCCAGCTAATGCTCCTCGACCTGCTTCATCTATTCCGGCGATTATTTTGTATCCTTTTTTTTGAAGTTTTTGTTCTTCCCGAAAACTTGGAAACATAAAAAAGAATTTATTTAAAATTAAATTATAAATCAAAGAGAAAATCAAGAGCTCAAGATTTTTTTAGAATTAATGAGGGTTAAGGTCAGATAAGAGTAAATATTGACAAAAGTGAAGAAATTTAGGATAATTTTAAGAGTAGATTAACGTTTGGGAGGTGAAAAATTGGAAAGGGAAATTACCGGAAAAATGCCGACTATGAAAGACGAGGACTTACTAAGGATTATCCGTAGAGGTGGCAAGTTAGGACTAGAGGCATCTAAAGAGTTTCTCAAGCGCCTTACCAAAAAAACCTTTAGCCCGGAGCAAGAGAGAACTTATCTCCTAGAAATTCTGGAAAGTCTAAAACCTTCCTGGCCCAAAGATGAAAAAGAAGTGTCAGAACTAAAAAACCAAGTAGCCGACATCATAATAGAGAAAGGACTTTTGACCGAACGGGCCTTAATTATTATTCTTAGAGAGATAGATTCTCAATCAAAGCTAACCAAAGCTGTCAGGAGATATCATTCTCAGGCAAAAGCTATTCCCAACTATGTCCTTTTGGACATTGTCCGGAAGGTTAATTCGGAGAAACAATGGGCGGCCGAAACAGTCCTATCTCAGAACCCTACTACTGACGACCTTCTTGTTCTTGAAGAAGAACTGGAAGGACTGCTCCAAAGAGAGGTTTTTGAGAAACATCGCAAAAAGGGCATTAGCATCGAAGATGGCGAATATATAATAGAAATGATACCACCGTTAGCTGAAGTTGCCTGGCAAGAAATCTATCCAAAAATAGCGAGGGGAAAACCGCAAAGCCAAGCAGAACATTATTACGAATTCTCGAAATACACTGATTCCCCAGAAGTGAAAAGAGATATCAGTAATAAAATGTGGATTATCAGGGAAGACCTTACGAGGGAGCAATTGAACCACCTAGAGCAAAATGCGGGCCTGGTCACAATAGAAGACCCAGAAAAAGTGCGGAATTGGATAAATCAACACTTTTTGCGCTCGCCAATAAGTTTCGACGAGGCATTAGAAGTCAAAGAGAGAACTAAATCAAATATAATCAGGAAGGAAGCAATCAAAGAAGCAATCAAAAAGGGTAAGAAAGAAATCCGAAAGATAGAAAGAGAACTCAAAAAAGAAGAGAAGCAAGAGAGGTATTGGCCAGGACCTACTTGGAAGAAAAACCGGCTGGAATTTCTTAGAAATAAGGTGCTAGAGCTGGAAAGGGAACTTGAGAATCTTGAGAGAGAAAAAGAAATTGAAGAGTCTGCGCTAAAAGGAGGTGACAATATGGAAGTGTCTACTCTCGTCCAAACCTAAGTGCTGGGATTCGTGATATCCCAGCTCTTTTTAATTTTTAACTCTTGTAAAAAGAAGAGTAGAATATTATTATATTAAACAAGAGCTTATTTTTTTAAAAAAATTTATTTTATGTCAGGATTTGCCCATCTTCACGTCCACTCGCAGTACTCTCTCTTGGATGGTCTTCCCAAAATTGACGAGCTTTTAAAACGAGCAAAAGAGTTGGGAATGGATTCAGTTGCCCTCACTGACCACGGAGCTTTATACGGAGCAATTGAATTTTACCAAAAAGCGAAAAACCTTGGGATTAAACCAATTATCGGAGAGGAGGTTTATCTAGCCTATGAAAAAATGGAGCAGCGTCGCCCGAATATTGATGGTAAGAGATATCACTTGGTGCTCCTCGCTCGAAATTTTGAAGGTTATCAAAATTTAGTAAAGCTTACCACAAAAGCTTGGCTCGAGGGTTTTTATTATAAGCCCCGCATTGACGAAGGACTCTTGAAAAAATACTCAAATGGTCTTATTGGTCTTTCTGCCTGTCTTCAAGGAAAAATTCCCAAGTTAATTTTGGCAGGGAAAATTGATGAAGCAGAAAAGTTAGCTCAAAAATATAGAGAAATCTTTGGCAGAGACAATTTTTATCTTGAAATTCAACCCCATCCTCATATTCCAGAACAGAAGAAAGTTAATAGAGCCCTAATTTCCATTTCTAAAAAAAATGAAATACCTCTTGTAGCTACAAATGATGTCCATTATCTGAAAACTAAAGATGCTGAAGCTCAAGATATTTTGATGTTAATTAACACCAGTGCCGATCCAAACGATCCCGAACGATTAACGATGAAAATGGATGATTTTTCTTTCCATTCTCAAGAAGAAATGGAAAGATTTTTCAAAGACGTGCCCGAAGCAATAGAAAACACGCAAAAAATAGTTAATAAAATATCTTTCGAGTTTGAACTGGGGAAAGTAAAACTTCCCCGTGTTGAAGTACCCAACGGTAAAATACCCGATGAGTATCTAGAAGAACTTTGCCAAAGCGGACTTCAGGAACGTTTTCAAAATATAACTCCAGAGATTAGAAGGAAACTTGAGTACGAACTCTCGGTAATTAAACAAACTGGCTTTGCTTCTTATTTTTTGATAGTTCAAGATTTTGTTAATTGGGCAAAAAAGAACAAAATTGTGGTGGGCCCTGGTAGGGGTAGTGTAGCTGGTTCTTTAGTTTCTTATCTTTTAAATATTACGGATGTAGATCCCTTAAAATATAATCTCCTTTTTGAGCGCTTTTTAAATCCCGAGAGAATTGCTGGACTTCCAGATATTGACCTTGATTTTGCCGATACTCGAAGGGATGAAGTCATTAATTATGTATCAGAAAAATACGGAAAAGAGAAAGTAGCGCGGCTTATTACTTTTGGAACAATGGCAGCCAGACAAGTAGTAAGAGATGTTGGAAGAGCGCTGGGATACCAGTACAGTTATTGTGACAGAATCGCTAAAATGATCCCTCTCTTTTCAACTCTGGACGACACTCTTTTAAAAGTTAGGGAATTTCGTCAGGCCTACGAAAGCGAACCAAAAGCAAGAAAGATGATTGAGATTGGAAAAAAACTTGAAGGAGTTGCTCGCCATGCCTCAACTCATGCCTGCGGCGTTGTCATCTCCCCCACTCCCTTAGCAGAGCTTATTCCTCTTCAACATGCCTCCCAAGATGACCGAACTATTATTACCCAGTATGAAATGCACTCTATCGAAAACTTGGGATTATTGAAAATGGACTTTTTGGGACTTCGTAACTTAACCATTATTGAAGATGCTTTAAGGCTAATTAAAAAACTCCGCAATATCGAGATTGATGTTTCCAGGCTTACCTTAGACGATAAAGAAACTTACAAACTCTTACAAAGAGCCAACACAACAGGAGTTTTTCAATTAGAATCTGAGGGAATGAAGCGATATTTGAAAGAATTAAGACCGACAAAATTTGAGGATATTGTAGCAATGATTGCTTTATTCCGACCCGGTCCTATGGAACTTATCCCTGAATATATTCAAAGAAAACACAAAAGAAAGAAAATAGAATACCTCCATCCAAAACTAAAACCTATTTTAAAAGATACCTATGGTGTGATGATTTACCAAGAACAATTAATGAAGGTTGCACAAGAATTAGCCGGTTTTTCTCTGGGCGAGGCAGATATTTTAAGGAAGGCTGTCGGTAAAAAAATTAGACATTTGCTCTTGGAACAGAAAGAAAAGTTCATAAAAGGTATGATGAAAAACAAAATAGGGACGGAAACCGCCGAAAAAATCTGGAATTGGATTTTACCATTTGCTGGGTATGGTTTTAATAAAAGCCATAGTGTTTCTTATGCCATGATTGCTTATCAAACGGCCTACCTTAAAGCTCACTTTCCAATTGAATTTATGGCAGTTTTAATGAATAGCGAACAAAAAAATATCGATAGATTAAAAATCCTGCTTGAGGAGGCCAAAACAATGGGAATCAAGGTTCTACCACCCGATATTAATGAGAGTATCTCCAAATTTACTATTATTGATAACCATACTATTCGTTTTGGTTTAACTGCTATAAAGAACGTTGGACACAATATTGTTGAGAAAATTGTTGAGGAGAGAAAAAATAGAGGAAAGTTTTTATCGGTTGAAGATTTTATTGAAAGGATACCAAGTGAAGTCTTAAATAAAAAATCCATTGAAAGTTTAATAAAAGCCGGGGCTCTTGACAGGCTTGGAGAGAGAGGGAAGCTTCTTTTTAACCTTGAGAAAATTCTTGAGTTTGCAAGAGAATCCCAAAGGAAAAAAATAAATGGTGACGCTTCTCTTTTTTCATTTTATAATAACTCCCTACCAAAAGAGAATAAAAGAGTGGTCATGACTGGCTTGACTTTAAAAGATAGCCCTTATTCTTTAACCGAAGAAGAGAAAATTATTTGGGAAAAAGAGCTTTTGGGCGTCTTTGTCTCTGCCCATCCTTTAGAAAATTTCAAAGAGAAAACTAAAAACCTTTTTTCAATAGCAGATCTTTCTTCTGATTCAATTTCTAATCAGGTCAGAATCGCTGGAATTATTTCGGGAATTCAAAAAACTGTAACTCGTCAAGGTCAAACTATGCTCTTTTTGTCTGTCGAGGACTTAAGCGGGAAGATTGAAGTTCTAGTTTTCCCAGATATGTTAGAAAAAAAATCTCTTTTGTTCCGGGAGAATAAAATTCTGAAAATTGAAGGAAGAGTCTCTGAAAGAGACGGAGAATTAAAAATTATTTGCGAAGAGGCAGAAGAAATTAAATAAGCTGCAAATCATAAATCCAGTTACGAATCTACAAATTTGTATATTTGTATAAAAACTCGCCCGCCTGCCATTCGCCCAAGGCGAAGTTGATGGCGGGTAGGTAATTCGTAGTAATCTATGAAAATTGAAACTATCCGTCATTCGCTTTCCCATGTTCTGGCTTATGCCGTTCAGAAGTTATATCCTGGGGTAAAATTTGGCATCGGACCAGCAATTGAAAACGGATTTTATTACGATTTTGAATTTATAGAAGCGGACCAACGCGGATTGAAACGCGGAATAACGCGAATAGCTCCTGAAGATTTGCCAAAAATTGAAGAGAAAATGAGAGAAATTATAAAAAAGAATTTAGAATTTAGAAAGAAAAATTTAGGGATAAAAGAAACAGAAGAACTGTTTAGAAATCAACCTTATAAATTAGAGTTAATAAAAGAATTGGAAAAATCGGGTGAAAAAGAAGTTTCAACTTATCAGGTTGGACAATTTTTAGACCTTTGTAAGGGTCCTCATGTTAAATCAACCCTTCAATTTCATTCAGGGCAAGCAAAAGAAATAATAGACTCTTTTAAATTGACAAAGATTGCTGGTGCCTATTGGCGGGGAAATGAAAAAAATCCCATGCTTACTCGAATTTATGGGGTGGCTTTCAAAACAAAAGAAGAATTAAAAGATTATTTAAGAAAAGAGGAGGAGGCGGAGAAGAGAGACCATCGAATTTTAGGCCAAAAATTAGAGTTGTTTTCTTTTGATGAGGAAGTTGGGACTGGCCTTCCCTTATGGCATCCAAAGGGAGCAATTTTAAGAAAAATTATCGAAGATTATTTATACAAAGAATTAATTTTACAAGGATATCAATGGATAGTCAGCCCCCATATTGGAAAATTGGATCTTTGGAAAACTTCTGGCCACTGGGATTTATACAGAGAAAACATGTATTCCCCGATTAAAATTGATGAGGAGGAATATATGTTAAAACCAATGAATTGCCCTTTCCATGTCAAGATTTATAATTCCAAAATTCGCTCTTATAAAGAATTACCATTATATTTTGCCGAATTGGGGACAGTCTATCGCTATGAAAAATCTGGTGTTTTACATGGCTTAGTCAGGGTTCGGGGCTTTACCCAGGATGATGCTCATATTTTTTGTACCCCTGATCAAATATCTCAAGAATTAATCAAGCTTCTTAAGGCTGGTTTTAAAATTATTAAAACTTTTGGGTTCAAAGATTTTGACATTTATCTTTCGACCCGGCCAGAAAAATATGCTGGAACTGAAAAAGACTGGCAAAAAGCAGAAAATTCTTTAAAATACGTTGTCAAAAAACTGAAATTAAAATATCAAATTGACCCGGGGGGAGGAGTTTTTTACGGCCCAAAAATTGATATCAAAATAAAGGATTCCTTAGGTCGTCCCTGGCAATGTACAACGATTCAGGTTGATTTCAATTTGCCAGAAAGATTTAATATGAATTATATCGATAAAAAAGGAAGAAAGCACCGGCCAATAATGATTCACAGGGCCCTTTTGGGTTCAATAGAAAGATTTATCGGAGTTTTACTCGAGCACTATGGTGGGGCTCTTCCTTTGTGGTTATCCCCAGTCCAAATCTGGATAATACCGGTTGGATCCCGGCATCAAAAATATGCCAAAGAAGTCGGAAGTAAGATGTTAGATGCTGGATGTAGAATAGAAGTTAAAGATGAGAATGAAACTGTTTCTAAAAAAATTTGGGGTGGCGAGCTCCAAAAAATTCCTTATCTTTTGGTTGTCGGAGATAAAGAGTTAAAGGATAAAAGTGTTCGGGTAAGAGAAAGAGGGAAAGGAGATTTAGGAGCGGTAAAATTGAATAAGTTTTTGGAGAAAATTATAAAACTAAGAGACGGGAAAGGATTTTGAAAAAGTTGTAAAAATTTTCTATAAACAGAAAAGGCTGGGACATATAAGAGATAAAAAAATATGGACACCTATCCCAGCCAACAATGTGAATGAATGTATATTAATGTACCGGATAACTTCTACACGGAGGTGCTTTACTCTAAGCTTCTAAAAATTTTTCTCCTTTCTCTCTTTCGTTTATTCTCTCTTCAGATCTCTACCCTATCACTCCTTTGTTCTTCCAGTGAACATAGCTGCCTCTGAAAGTCTACTTTCTTTTTTGAGTTGCTCTCTAAGGCATGGCGCAAGCCGTGGAGCGAATGTTTTGCACATGTCACAATTCTGGGTGAGTCTGCTGCAGAATGCTGGATTTATCGGATAGGGCGAGCCTTTCCATTTTTCCAGTATGAAGTCTTTCAAGCCCATTGTTTCACCTCCTCCAAAAGTTGTGCCAAAATTATATCAGATATATTTAAATTTGTCAATATTAATATTTTAGTATACTATAAAATTAAACTGTGTGAAAAAGTACTTCATCATCACCTACGGTTGTCAAATGAATAAAAGTGACTCGGAACGGATTGCTACTTTCCTTGAAAGGATTAATTTAAAGCCCACAAAAAAAATGAGCGAGGCTAATTTAATATTGGTAAATATGTGCTCCGTCCGGCAGTCGGCCGTTGATAGAGTCCATGGCCTTGCACCTAAATTAAAAAAACTAAAAACTAAAGACTCTAAGCTAAAAACTGTCTTGACTGGCTGTGTCCTCAAAAAAGATAGAGGAAAATTGGCCAAAGAATTTGATTCGGTTTTAGATATTAAAGATTTATCCAGGTGGCCAAAGTTGTTTAGGACGATGAGGGCAAGACAAAAAACAAAAAAGTACTTTGAAATTCCCCCAAAATATCAAACCAGATTTTCCGCCTTTGTGCCTATTATGACCGGTTGTAATAATTTTTGCACTTATTGTGTTGTTCCTTATACAAGAGGGAGAGAAGTATCCAGACCTGCAAGAGAAATAATTCAGGAAATGAAAAATTTAATAAGAAAAGATTATAAAGAAATCTGGCTATTAGGACAGAATGTTAATAGCTATAAAGATAGGAAAATAAATTTCCCAAAACTCTTAAAAATGATAAATGATATAAAGGGTAATTTTTGGATTAGATTTACCTCTCCTCATCCTAAAGATTTTTCTGATGAGTTAATCAGGGTAATGGCAAAGTGTCAAAAAGTGACTCCTTATTTAAATTTACCGGCTCAGTCAGGAGATGATGAAATTTTAAAGAAAATGAACAGGCCCTATACAATCAAACATTATCAAAATTTAATCAAAAAAATCAGAACTGCTTTTAGAAAATACAGAAAGGGGTTGGAAAAAGATATATCAATTTCAACCGATATTATTGTCGGTTTCCCGGGAGAAACAAAAAAACAATTTGAAAGCACAGTAAAGCTTCTTAAAAAAATCAAATATGATATGGCTTATATTGCTAAATATTCTCCGCGGACTGACACTGCTGCAGCAAAACTAAAAGATGACGTTTCTCCGCAAGAAAAAGAAGGAAGATATAAGATTTTAACTGAAATTTTAAAAGAAACCGCTTTGGAAAATAATAAAAAATATCTCAAAAAAGAAGCCGCGGTATTAATAGATACCTTTAAAAATAATTTTTATTTTGGGAAAACAAGAAGCTACAAAACAGTAAAAATTTCAATGCTAAATAGTAAACGCCAAATACTGAATACTAGTTTAACTGGTCAATTTATAAAGATAAAAATCATCGCTATTTCTTCTTGGGGGTTGAAGGGAGAGTTTGTAAAATAATATTTTTAAATCTTGACAAATATTTAATAATGATTTATTTTTTGTTAATCAATATTGTCTGTACTAGGAGAGAAATCACAAAAATCAAAAACTTTACCGGAACCTCTACTTATCACTCAATAAAATAACTCCTGTCTTTAGCTCTTTGACCAAAATCTCAGACTGGAACTAATCCAGCTTTATTTTTTTACTTTAATTTAATATCGCTAATTCCATCGATATATCGCCCTTAACAGGTTAGAATATAAAAGCAATGAGAAATAAAAAATTACCAAAATTAATTGTTATCTTAGGACCGACGGCTTCGGGCAAGACGGATTTAACCATTAAACTGGCTCGAAAATTCCATGGGGAGATTATTTCAGCTGATTCTCGACAAGTTTATAAAGGAATGGATATTGGTACTGCTAAAGCAGTATTCACGAAACCACACAAAAAAGAACACAAAACTACACCAAAAATAATTCAAGGAATTCCTCATTATTTAATTGATGTTGTTAGACCTAATCAGGAGTTTAATGTGGCGATTTACAAAAAAGAGGCAATTAAGGCTATTAAAGATATCCAAAAGCGAGAGGAAGTGCCTTTTCTGGTCGGGGGAACCGGTCTTTATATTCGGGCTGTCGTCGATAATATTAAGTTCCCAAAAGTTCCTCAAAGTAAAAAATTGAGGGTTAGATTAGAGAAAAAAACCACTTCGGAATTATTCAAAATTTATCGAAAATTAGATCCCGCGGGAGCCAAAATTATTGACAAAGAAAATAAAAGAAGATTAATTCGCGCAATTGAGGTTTGCAAATCAACAAAAAAGTCATTCTGGCAACAAAGGTCCAGGGGGAAACCTCTTTTTGAAGTATTAGAGATAGGAATAAGATTGTCAAAAGAAAAGTTAAAAAAAAGAGTTGAGAAAAGGGTAGAAAAAATGTTTGAGCTCGGTCTTGAAAAAGAAGTAAAAAAAATAGTTAAAAAATATGGCTGGGATATTCCCCCACTCCAAACAATCGGCTACCAAGAATGGTTCTCCTTCGCTTCCGCCTCCGCTAAAGCTTCGGCCTTCGGCTTGACGGAGTCGGCCTCCGGCCAGACGAAGTCGGCGGACAAAAAAGCTACGGAGGATAAAAAAGATTATATTTTTTCTCTTGCACAAAGAGAAAAGAATGAAATAAAAACAAAAATAATCCTTCACACAATTCAATTTGCCAAACGCCAAATGACCTGGTTTAAAAAAGATAAGAGAATACAATGGATTAGGACCCAAGACGAAGCGGAAAGGTTGATAAAAGACTTCATTAAAAGATAAGAAAAATTTCCTTCCTAAAAACCTGAAACCCCACACCAAAAATTTGGTGGTGGGGGTAAAGCTATTTCCCCCTCTTAAAAGAGGGGTTTTCAAATTGAAAAATCTTTAAAAATAAAGTAAAATAAAAGTTTGTCTAACAGTTTAAGGAGTTATCCTCAATATGGAAAAGTCATTTATAAAAATAAGACGTGCCAGGGTTCACAATTTAAAGAATATCAGTCTTGATATACCCTGGAATAACTTCATAGTAATAACTGGGGTTTCTGGCTCAGGAAAATCCTCTTTAGCCTTAGACACTCTCTATGCCGAAGGACAACGAAGATATGTTGAGAGCTTGTCTGCTTACGCACGCCAATTTCTGGGAGTAATGGAAAAACCCGATGCTGATAAAATTGAAGGTATCTCCCCTGCTATTGCTATTGACCAGAAAGGTATTTCAAAAAATCCTCGCTCGACCGTTGGAACAATTACAGAAATTTATGATTATTTGCGACTTTTATTTTCCAGAATCGGTGTTCCCTATTGTCCAAAGTGCGGCAGAAAAATCCAGCGTCAAACTATCGACCAAATAGTTGACCAAGTATTAAAACTCCAGGGAGAAGTTGTAATTTTAGGACCGGCTATTCGTCAAAAAAAGGGAGAACATAAAGGAGTTATCGAAGAAATTGATAGAATGGGATTTTTAAATTTAAGAATCGACGGCCGCTATTATCCTATTGAGGAGGCCAAGGAGTTAATGTTGGACAAAAAGAAAAAACATTCAATCGAAGTAGTTGTAGATAGACTAAGAATCTTAAAATTAGAAGCACCACGCTACCAAAAAAGCCAGAGAGAACAAAGGGCAAGATTATCTGACTCAGTAGAAACAGCCTTAAAAATTGGAAAAGGAATAGTAATAGTAAGCCCAAAATCAGATATAAAGACTCAAGTGACTCGAGATATTATCTTTAGTGAAAGATTCTCCTGTCCTCAATGCGGAATCTCGCTTCCTGAAATCGAACCCCGGCTCTTTTCTTTTAATTCTCCTTTTGGAGCTTGCCCTTTTTGTTCTGGTCTTGGCGAAAAATTAGAAGTAGATCCCGAACTGGTTATTCCTAATAAAAATCTCTCCTTGGCCGAAGGGGCAATTTTGTCTTGGGCAAGGGCTTCCCACAAAGTGGGAAGACAGAGTTATTTCTGGTGGAAACTCCAAACCCTTTCTTCCGATTATAATTTTTCTTTAGATATACCTTTTAAACAACTCTCAAAAGAGATTCAACATACAATTTTACATGGAAATGGAGTATTTGAGGGCGTTATCCCTTTCCTGGAAAGAAAATGGCGAGAGTCAGAAAGCGATGCCACAAGAGAGGAAATTGAACAATATACGAGAATAAAAATTTGTCCAGTTTGTAAGGGTAGACGGTTAAAATCAGAAGTCTTATCAATAAAAATTTTAGGTAAGTCAATCGATGATATAGTGAAAATGAATATTATCCAAGCTAAAGATTTTTTTGGAAATTTAAAAAAATCGAAATTAAAAGAACCTCAAAAAGAAATTGGCTTGCCTATTATCAAAGAAATTATCAATCGCCTTCAATTTCTAATCGATGTTGGACTTGACTATTTAACCTTAGAAAGAAAAGGAGGGACATTAGCGAGAGGAGAAGCCCAACGAATTCGTTTGGCTACCCAAATTGGTTCAAAGTTGGTTGGGGTAACATATATTTTAGATGAACCTTCTATTGGACTTCATCCTCGAGACCAAGGAAGATTAATTGGAAGTTTAAAAAAGCTTAAGAATTTGGGAACTACCGTAATTGTAGTAGAACACGATGCCCAAACAATATTGGCTGCTGATTGGGTTATTGATATTGGACCAGGAGCAGGAGAAGAAGGCGGAAAGGTAACATTTGAAGGCTCTCCAAAAAAACTTTTAAAAAGCAAAACTTTAACAGGCCTCTATCTCTCTGGGAAAAAGAAGGTAGAAATTGAAAAAGAAACAAAAATAAAAGAAGGAAAACAAAAATATCTGATTCTAAAAGGAGCCAGACAATATAATTTAAAGAACCTTAATGTTAAATTTCCTTTGGCTAAATTCATTTGCGTTACTGGAGTTTCTGGTTCAGGAAAGTCAACTTTATTAAATGAAACTTTGGCCAGGGCGTTGATGCGAGACTTTTATAACTCGAGAGAAGAACCAGGAAAATTTACCAAGATTGAGGGCAAAGAGAATTTAAAAAGAGTGGCGATAGTGGACCAATCTCCCATTGGTAGAACTCCTCGTTCTAATCCAGCCACCTATATTGGTGCTTTTACCTATATTCGTCAACTTTTCTCCCAAATAGAAGAAGCAAAAATTAGAGGTTACAAGCCCGGCCGTTTTAGTTTTAATGTGAAAGGGGGAAGATGTGAGGCTTGTCAGGGGCAAGGGTTAAAAAAAGTAGAAATGTACTTTTTACCTGATATCTATGTAGAGTGTGAAGAATGTAAAAGTAAAAGATACAACAAAGAGACTTTAGAGATAAAATATAAAGATAAAAATATTGCTGAAGTTCTTGAAATGACAGTAGATGAGGCTTTAAACTTTTTTCGAAAAATTCCTGGCCTGGAAAGAAAACTTAAAACTTTAAAAGATGTTGGTCTTGGTTATATTCAACTTGGCCAATCGGCTCCCAATCTATCTGGTGGCGAAGCTCAAAGAGTAAAATTGGCCAATGAACTTTCCAAGGCAGAGAGTGGTGACGTCCTTTACATTTTAGATGAACCAACAGTAGGACTCCATCCTGATGATATTAAAAAATTACTTTTGGTAATTACTCGTCTCCGCGATAGAGGAAATACCATAATTGTGATAGAACATAATCTTGATGTTATAAAAAATGCGGATTGGATAATTGATCTTGGACCAGAAGGAGGTGATAAAGGCGGCTATATTATTGCCGAAGGACCACCTGAGAAAATAGCAAAAGAAAAAGAAAGTCATACCGGTCAATATTTAAAGAAGGTTATAAACTGATAATGAAATTAAGATTTTAAATATGAAAAAGGCGGCTTTCATAAGCCGCCGGGATGCAATTACTCTTTACTAGCGATATCTTCAATTGTTTTTGCTAAAACTTCTGCCAAGGAAAGAACTTTTAACGGCAAGGTTTTGGGGACTTTTGCTGAGATAGGAACGGTATCAGTGACTACAATTTCCTTTAATATCGGGAGCTTTCGAAGATCCTCAACTGCTCTTCTGACAAATAATCCATGGGTTAGGGCAATAGTTAAACCTCGAACCTTCATGCTTTCGAGCTTTCCTCCTAGAATTTTGAGGGTGGCTCCAGTTGAAATTTCGTCGTCAATCACAATCACATCTTTGTCAAAAACTTCACCACTTATCTTCTTTATTTTAACTTTTGTATCATTGATTCTTTCTTTTTCTACCCTACCCAGCGGAACATTCAAATGTTTTGCCAAATAAAATGCGCTGTCTGTCGCTCCCTGGTCAGCCGGCAACAAAATAGTATTTTCTAAATCTCTTTTTTTAAGGTATCTAGCAATCAGAGGCAAGGCCGAAAGATGATAGAGTTTGGTCTTCTTTGAGAAGAATTGCTCAATCTCTCTTGAGTGAAAGTCGACTCCAATAAATCCTGTCATTCCGCTTGCTTCAAGGAGTTTTATCAATAATTCGGCGCTTAGGGCCATACCAGGGGTATGGATTTTATCGGAGCGAGCATAGGAAACATAGGGCATCACCACAATTATCTTGCTGGCACCGGATTTTGAAGCAGCGTCTATCATTTGGCAAAGTTCCCACAAGTGTCGATGCAATTGGCAGGTATCAGGTAGGGACGTCTGAATTAAAAACACCGATTGTCTACAAACACTGTCTTTCAAGATTATTTCAAAACAGCCATTAGCATGCTCTTGGATTTCTAAAGGACTAAGCGGGACTTTAAGTTTCTGGCAGATTTTTTCAGCTAACGTTGGATGAGAGCTTCCGGTAAAGATTTTTATTCTACTCACCTTTTTATCCCCTCCTTTCATATTTTCTTTTTTAGAAACTATAGAATTTTATCATTAATTTAAAGAGAGGGCAAACAAAAAATTTCTAAAATAGAAAGGAGGCACTTTTGATGCCTCACAAAAAAATTAGGAAGAGAGAATTACTGAATCAATGAATCCCCTGATTTTTTCTGCTGATGATGGATTTTTCTTGGTTATTAATGCCCTTCTTGCCGCTTTCAGAAGAAGCATTTCTTCTCCCTTGCCTGCCAAGATATCTTCGTCTTTTCCTAAAAACACCCTGTATATCTCAATCACTGGCCTGTAAAATTCTTCGTTATCGATTACCGGACGTCTTAGTTCTGCTTGAGGAAAAACAGCTTTCCATGTTTGCTCCAAAACTCCTTCAGGGTCGGAGCAATTTCCTGCCTTGCAGATAATGAGAACTCGCGCAAATTCTTTGTCTTCTATAGCTATCCCGCCACCGGCCTTCATTGTTTCTAATCTCAAGAGGCATTCTTTTTCTTTTTCCATCATTCTTTCCACCTCCTTTTTCAATGTTTTTCGAAATAATCTGAGGGTAGGCTTTTGAGCCATTTACCGAAAGCAATGAATTCTTTCTGCAAAGTCTCTAGGTCTAAGGTAATATTTTCTGGTTCCAGACGTAGCTCTTTGCTCGGAGACAAAACGAGTTCTGTTTTTTTGTCGTGGTTGCCAGTCAAAGGAGACATAATCCAGGCCTGAACTATTGTTGCCACTTTACTTATCTCACTAGGACGCAGGACTATAAAGGGAAATGGTTCTTTTGAGTTGGCTTTCACTGGCAAGACTCCGAATCTAATAAGGCCGACCATGGCAGGTTTCATTATCTTATCGACAGATTTTATCTCCCTATACTTTATTCTCTCTTCCAGCTCTTTTTCTGCTGCTTTTACACTTCTTCCTTCCATTTTTTTATTAAACCTCCTTTTTGCGCTGCTTTTACTATAATAATTTTTTGCTCATTTGTCAATTATCTAATTTTTGCTGGGTTATGGTAGAATATTTATTACTATGAGATTAAAAAAGCTTAAGCCTTCTCAGCTGAATTCTCTGCCCGTCACCGCCGGCGTCTATATTTTTTTTAATGCTAAAAAATCCCCTCTTTATATAGGAAAAGCAGTTAATTTAAGAGAACGGGTAAAAACCCACTTTTTCCAACCCAACTATAAAGACAATCTTTTTATTAAGGAGATAAGGAAAATTGGATATATTCCATTGAAGTCTGATATTGAGGCCCTGATTTTAGAAAGCCGAATGATTAAGAAATTTCAGCCAAGATTTAATCTTCTCTTTCGCGATGATAAAAAATATTTTTATGTGGGTATAACAAAAGAAGAGTGGCCTATGGTATTTATTACCCATCAGCCAACTAACAACAGACAACTAACAACTAACAAGGAAGGACAGTTGACAGTTGAAAGTCGTAAGTTGAAAGTTGATTATATCGGTCCTTTTACTGATGGAGGAGCCTTAAAAGAAGCTTTAAAAACTATCAGAAAAATTTTCCCTTATAGAACTTGTGAAGTCTTACCCAAAAGACCTTGCCTTTGGTATCAGCTCGATCGCTGTCCATCTCCCTGTTTAATAAAAAGGGAGGCAAAAATCAGAAAGATTTTTAAAAAAGAAACTAATTTAAGAAAAAAAGATTATAAGAATGATATTAAAAAAATAAAATTAATTTTAACAGGAGAAAGAAAAAGACTTACTTCAAATTTAACAAGCAAGATGAGGAAAATGGCTCAATCTGAAGAATTCGAGAAGGCAGCTAAAATTAGAGACCGGATAGAAAGTCTTAAAAAAATCTTTTCTCACAGAGAAATCCTAGTTGAAATTCCCCAAAAAGAGAAAGAAAATGTTGGACTCCTATTAAAAGAAATTCTTCATCTATCTCAAATTCCAAAAAGGATTGAGGGTTATGATATCTCTAATATTAAAAATTTAGGGATGGTGGGTTCAATGGTCGTATTTAAATTGTCGCGATTCTGCCAAGAGAAAGAGAGAAAATATTGTGAATATAAATATGTGCCTGAGAAAAGCCAATATCGAAAATTTAAGATAAAGCAAGTTTTGAAACAAAATGATATCGCTTGTCTAAAAGAAGTTTTAAGGAGAAGGTTGTCTCATCAGGAATGGGGGTTACCGGACCTCATTTATGTTGATGGTGGAAAATCTCAATTGAACGCCGTGAAAAAAATAATAACGAAATTTCAGAGGGCGAAGTTTGTAAAGCCGATTCCTATTATCTCCCTTGCAAAAAAGAGAAATTTGCTGTATAATATTTCTCTTAAAAATCCTCTCTCTCTTGACAAACTTCCAAGAGAAGTTAAAATGACTATTCTTCATTTAAAAGACGAATCTCATAGGTTTTCTATTTCTTATCATAAAACATTGAGAGCGAAGCTCTTTTTCCTCTCAGCAAAAAAGAAATCGAAAGTTTCTAACTTATAATAGTTATGAAGGTTCTGACTATATCCCAAGCCGTTGTCTCTATTTTGTTAATTATCTCTATACTTTTGCAACAAAGGGGTGGCGGGCTTTCTTCTATTTTTGGCGGAGAAGGAGGATATTATTTTAAAAAAAGAGGTACGGAAAAAATTATTTTTTGGGGCACAGTGACACTGTCTTTAATGTTTTTTGGATTAGCTTTCTTAAACTTTCTATTCTAAAAATCTATTAGTATTTTTCTCCAAAATCTAAAAAGTTTTTTGATAAGACTTTTCAATATTGATAAGTGGAAAGAGAATAAAAACAAATGGCCTAAAAAGGGACAGTGGTTAGCTTTTTTAATCGCTATTTCCAGGACCGAAAGAATTATACTTTTTTTCCTCTTAATTCTCGGTTTGGGCGCCGGAGTTTCCTGGTGGAGGATTTCTTACTTAGAAAATACTAAAGTCGTCCCCACCAAGGGAGGAATTTTGAGAGAAGTAATGGTAGGCCAACCTCAATCATTAAACCCACTCTTTGCTCTCTTAAACGATGCTGACAGAGATATTTCAGAGTTAATTTTCGCAGGACTTTTAAAATATGACCAAGAAGGAAGTTTAATCAAGGACTTGGCTAAAGATTATAAAATAAGTAAAGATGGTAAGATATATGAATTTACTTTAGAAGATAATCTTTTTTGGTCTGACGGAGAGGAAATTACTACTCAAGATATTGTCTTCACTATAGAATCAGTTCGAAATCCCGAGGTCCAAAGCCCCCTAAGACTCATCTGGCAAGAGGTTAAGGTAGAGAAAACTGATAATAAAACCATCAAATTTATCTTGCCAAATCCCTATCCTCCTTTCCTTGAGAATTTTACCTTTAAAATCTTGCCTTATCATATTTTTAACAAAGTTTCCCCACAAGCATTTATTCTTGAGCCGCCTCAGAACCTTACTTCATCAGGGCAATTTGAAATCAAGGTTATTGAAAAAGATTCAGAAAATAAAATCAGAAAAATTATCCTGGAGAGAAATCCTAATTTCCATGGTAAGGCCTCATTTTTAGAAAAAATTGAAATAACTTTTATACCCACTACTGGAGATTTTCCAACTTGGAAAAATAAGGCACTAAGTTTTGCTGGCATCTCTTCTGAACAGAAATCAATATTCAAAGAAAATTTTAATATTTATAAACTATCGGTCCCTCGGTATTTTGCTCTATTCTTAAATCAGAACAAGAGTATTTTATCCCAAAAAGAGGTCCGAGAAGCATTAGCTTTTGCCACGCCGAAGAATGAAATTATAGAAAAAATATTATTAGGGGAAGCTAGGATAATAGATAGTCCTTTTCTGCCAGAAAATAGAATTGAGGGAGATTTCAAACAATATAAATTTAATCTAAAAAAAGCACAAGAAATATTAGAAAAAGCTGGTTGGCAGGATAAAGATAAAGACGGAATAAGGGAAAAAATTTTAAAGGAGGGTGAGAAAGCGACTCCTTTGAAATTAATTTTATTTACAGTGGAACAAGAGGAACTTAAAAAAGCGGCGGAAATTATTCAAGCCAGGTGGAAAGAAATCGGAGTAAAACTAGTGATTCGGACCCTTGAGCCGACAAAGCTTCTTCAAGAGAACATTAAAGAAAGAAAATACGATATCCTTCTTTTTGGCCAGGGATTATCAATTATTCCCGACCCTTATCCCTTTTGGTCTTCTTTTCAAAAAGAGTATCCAGGACTCAATCTTTCTCTTTACCAGAATAAAGATATTGACGAACTCCTTAAAAATTCGAGAGAAGAATTAAATTCTAAAAAGAGAAGGGGGTTACTTCAAAAAGCCCAGCAAAAAATTACCGACGACATTCCAGCGATTTTTCTTTACAGCCCTTATTATCTTTACGCTGTTCGAGATGAGGTGAAAGGAATTGATGGAAAATATATAGTCGATCCCTCAAAAAGATTTATAAATATAGAAAATTGGTATATCTACGAGAAAAGAGTGGCAAGGTAAGAGAAGCGGTGTTCTTCAAAAATCTTAATCTTTTTTCCTTTTAGGAAGAAAGCATAAGAAACCTTTGGTGTCTTTGCAACGGGAATGGGTCTGTCACCCTTTATAGAAAATTGGTATATCTACGAGAAAAGAGTGGCAAGTTTAAAAAACAACTCTTTAAGGACTACTGACTCATTACCCTGGCGGAATATTTTGCCAAGGTGGTGAAATTGGGAAACACACTAGTTTCAGGAGCTAGCGGCAGAAATGCCTTGTGGGTTCAAATCCCACCCTTGGCACAAAAAACTATTAAACTCAAAATACAAAACTACGACTTCAAGCGAATTAGTCTCAATCTATATTTTGAGTTGTAAAACGTGAATTTAAAATTATTTAATAAACACATGAAAAAACATCTTTTAAGAATAATTCCTTTGGGAGGGTTAGAAGAAGTTGGGAAAAATATGATAGTCCTTGAATACCAAGGGAAGATTTTAATTATTGATATGGGGATTCAATTTCCTAACGCTGATATGTTGGGAGTAGATTATATTATTCCTAATATTTCTTATCTTAAAGGAAGAGAAAAAAATATCTTGGGAGTGGTTTTTACTCACGGTCATTATGACCATATAGGAGCGATTCCTTACCTTATTAATCAGTTAGGAAATCCACCCCTATTTGCTACCCCACTTACAAAAGGGATAATCTTAAAACGTCAGGAAGACTTTTCTCGTCTTTCGCCTTTAAATATAAAAGAGATTAAAAGAGAGGATAAAATCAGTCTTCCGCCTTTTTCGATAAAAACATTTCCTCAAAATCATAATATTCCTGACGGAGTTGGTCTTTTAATTGAAACACCAGCCGGAAAAATCTTGCATACAGGCGATTTTAAATTCGATTACACTCCTATTGCCAATGGTCCTACTGACATTTCAAAAATTGCTAATCTTGCCTCAAAAGGGATTTTACTTTTAATGTCTGACTCTACTAATGCCGAAGTGCCGGGACACAGCTTATCTGAAAAAGTTATCCAAGAAAACCTTGAAAAAATTTTTGAAAAAAGCGAAGGTAGAATAATTGCTGCTACCTTTGCCTCACTTTTATCTCGGATTCAAGAGTTAATAAATCTAGCAGAAAAATTTAAAAGAAAAGTAATCATTGATGGATATTCAATGAAAGCCAACGTAGAAATTGCCATTTCTCTCTCTTACCTAAAAATAAAAAAAGATACCTTAATTTCTCCAAGGGAACTCCGTCATTTTCCTGATAAGCGAATCTTAATTATCTGTACAGGCTCACAAGGAGAAGGAGATGCTTCGCTGATGCGTCTTGCTCACAAAGACCATCAATTTTTATCTGTTAAAAAAGGAGATACCGTTATCTTCTCTTCTTCTACTGTCCCGGGAAACGAAAGATCCGTCCAAGAATTAAAAGACCTTTTATCGTGGCAGGGAGCAAAAATTTTCCACTCACAGATAATGGATATTCATGCTTCTGGCCATGCCCAACAAGAAGAACTAAAGACAATGATTAATGTTGTTAAACCAAAATTCTTTATGCCAATTCATGGAAGCCATTATATGCTTGAAGTTCATAAAGACCTTGCTCTTTCTTTGGGAATCCCTCAAAAAAATATTATAATTGGAGAAAATGGTAATATAATTGAGATGACGGAGGGAAAAATAAAAGTGCGAAAAGAGAAAGTCGCAGCAAGTTATGTAATGGTAGATGGCCTAGGAATTGGGGATGTGGGCGAAGTAGTCTTGCGAGACAGACAAGCGATGGCTAAAGATGGCATGTTTGTTCTCGTGGTGGTAGTAGACTCTACTACTGGAAAGGTTCGACAGAGTCCTGATATTATTTCTCGAGGGTTTGTCTATCTTCGAGAATCAAAAGACCTTTTGCGACAAGTAAGGAAAAAAGTAATAAGATTAGTCGAAGAAATTACCTTGTCAAAGCACACCGTTAATTGGGCTTTTGTAAAAAACAAAATTAAAGAGGAGCTTGGAAAATTTTTATTTAAAAAAACCAAAAGAAGACC
>Ga0210057_1001154_pt1 | contig 40861 bp, 36 predicted proteins | sample CryGeyCG2114_010_2_FD_183968 | JGI IMG/M metagenome (GOLD analysis project Ga0210057, IMG submission 183968) | Groundwater microbial communities from aquifer - Crystal Geyser CG10_big_fil_rev_8/21/14_0.10 (SPAdes) (version 2) | ecosystem: Environmental > Aquatic > Deep subsurface > Groundwater ... | reverse complement strand
CCCCAGAAGTCATAGAACCGCCGCCAGAGCCGCCGCTGATAATTACCGATAGACCGCTTGAATTTCCAAGGATTTTATTGAAGGATAGTTCTGACATTGATGTAGATTCTTTAACAGATATGGAAGAAGAATTATTCAACACTGATAGTGGTGTTTGGGATTCAGATAGTGATGGATATTACGATGGACAGGAAATAACTAATTTATATAACCCAACCGGGTTTGCGCCAGTAAAACTGATAGATTCCGGCTTGGTTAGAGAATATGTAAATCCTAAATGGCAGTACAGGGTGTATTATCCAATTTCTTGGGAAGCAGCGAATGTTGATCCGCAAAGTGATCATGTTATATTTAGTTCTATAACCGCAGATTTTATTGAAATTAGAGCCATTGAGCATGATAGTTCGGAGACTTTTGAAAGTTGGTTTGCAAAAAATATCACCGGACAGAGTTTTACAGATCTTTCAGAATTTAACAATCGGTTCGATGTGAATGGTCTGAGAAGGAAGGACAGTTTGGTTGCTTATTTTTTTGGTAGTAATGTCGTGTATGTGATAGTGTATCAGCCCGCGGGAAATGCAAGTGATATACCGTTTAGACACGTGATGCAAGTTATGTATCAAAGTATAAGACCAAGTGAAGTTTTTGTGGATATTCCAGAGCAAGATGTTTTGCCGGGTTTGCCGGATGACTCTTTTGATATAGGGGGTATAGAGAATTAATAAAGTATGAATTGTAATATTTATCAAAAAATTAAGCACATTGGATTATCTAAAAAAGATATCCAAGATATTTTTTTTTATACCCTTAAATTATTGAAAGTAAAAAAAGGAGAGGCTAGTATACATCTGATTGGCGATCTTCAGATGAGGAATGTAAATAAAAAATATTGTAATACAAATAAAACTACGGATGTTTTGGCGTTTGCAATTCAGGAGGGTAAAAAAATGGATGATATTGATTTGGGTGATATATTTGTTTCTATCCCCCAGGTAAGGCGTCAGGCAAAGGAAAATTCAATACAATACAAAGGGGAACTAGTAAGAGTAATTGCCCATGGCGTACTCCATCTCAATGGTTATGATCATGTAACAAAAAAAGAAGAGAAAGAAATGTTTTCTATCCAAGAAAGAGTAGTAAAGAAATTCATATTATGAGCATTAGACGATTTAAAAAAAGTGTTTTGGATGCGTGGCATGGCGTAGTATATGTTTATAGACATGAACAGAATTTTAGGATTCAAATTGTTTTGGCAATATTTATTGTAATCTTGATGTTGGTGTTGAGATTGCGAAAGAGTGAAATGGTTGTCATATTATTGCTGGTATTTTTAGTATTTATACTTGAATTATTAAATAGCGCGTTAGAGAAGCTTTTGGATATCTTAAAGCCAAGGTTGCAATTGCAGGTTGCTTTGGTAAAGGATATAATGGCGGCTATGGTATTGATAGCGTCTATTGGCGCTTTGATAATTGGCAGTTTAATTTTTTTACCGTATATTTTTAATTAGAATCTGGAATATAGAATCTAGAATATAGATAGTTTGGAAGTTTAGATTTCAAATTCAATATTCTAAATTCCATATTCTAAATTCCATATTCCAATTTATGAAAAAGAAAAAGAGTGAACTGATTACAGGAATTGACATTGGGTCGACCGCTATTAGGGTTGCGGTGGGGCAGTATGTGACGGACGGAAAAGGCGAAGGCGAATTGCGAATAATTGGTGCAGTAGAGGTTGCCTCTACGGGCGTTAGCAAGGGTGTCATTAATAGTATTGAAGAGGCAATATCCTCTGTATCGCATAGTTTGGAACAGATTGAAAGACTGATTGGTTCTCCAATTGAACATACATGGGTGGGTATTACAGGGTCCCATGTAATTTCTCAAGAAAGTAAGGGTGTTATTTCGGTGGCAAAAACTGACGGCGAGATATCCGGTGAAGATATGGAAAGAGCTATTGAGGCTGCCAGAATGATTGTTACACCTTTAAATTATGAAATAATGCATGTAATTCCTCGCAGTTTTATTGTGGATGGGCAAACAGGTATTAAGGATCCGGTCGGTATGACAGGCATGCGTTTGGAGGTGAACACACAAATTATTCATGGACTTAGCTCTCATCTAAAAAATGTTCATAAGACTATTTATAGAACCGGGATTGGAATTGATGATGTAGTGTTGTCAATAGTCGCTACCGGAGATGTTGTTTCTACAGCAAAACAAAAAGAATTGGGGGTTGCTGTCGTAAACATTGGCGGTTCAATTACGAGTATGGTGGTTTATGAGGGTGGGGATATAATCCATTCAGCCGTGTTGCCGGTTGGTTCAGAGCATATAACAAATGATTTGGCTCTTGGTTTGCGTACATCCATTAATGTGGCCGAGAGAGTAAAAATTCAGTACGGAAGTTGTAATCCAAAAACTGTAGACAAAAAAAATAAAATAGTAATAAATGGGAGCGATGATACAGAAGAGCTGGTTACTTTGCGGTACATATCGGAGATAGTCGATGCCAGGGTAAGCGAAATATTGGAAATGATAGACAAAGAGTTGGATTCAATAGGCAGGAGTGGTTTACTTCCGGCTGGAGCTATATTTACAGGCGGTGGGTCAAAAATAACCGGCCTTACAGAGTTGGCAAAAAATATTTTACGTCTGCCTGTAATACTGGGTTATCCAATTGATATTCAAAGTATTTCCCCCAAATCAAATGATTTGTCGTTTGTAAGTGCTATTGGGCTTGTTAAGTGGGGAACTAATATTTACCATGGCGGGAAACACGATAATCCTGTTTTGGCGAATACTGTAAACAAAGTCTGGAAAAATTTTAGAAAGATTTGGAAGTGGCTGATGCCTTAATCATTAAAGCATAAAAACACCAAAACATTAAAACATTTTTTATTGGCCAATGTGTTGGCCAATATTTTTTATGTTTAGGTGTTTATGTGTTTTAGGTGTTTGTGTGTATTTGGGTATGTTTGTGCCTGATAAATTGTTGCGGGGGTTGACAGAAGAGAGAGTAAATTATAATATATATGTATAAAAGATTTTTTGTAATTAATCGAACACAAAATTTGTTCAATCACTTATCGTTGTCACAAATTGTTATGTGATACATGTTATGTGATATATAATCACAAAGGTATGCCACAAGTAAAACCAGCAATTGAAACGTTTGCAAAAATTAAAGTAGTTGGGGTTGGCGGATCCGGAGGGGCAGCGGTTGATAGAATGGTGCGATCAAATATCAGAGGAGTAGACTTTATTGCAATGAATACAGATGTGCAGGCGCTTCATCATAATGGTGCCGGGCAAAAGTTACATATAGGAAAGACAATTACTCGCGGTCTTGGCGCCGGCATGGATCCAGAAATGGGCAAGAGAAGCGCTGAGGAGGCACAAAATGAAATCAGAGAGGCACTAAAAGGCACTGATATGGTTTTTATTACCTGTGGTTTGGGTGGTGGTACCGGTTCGGGCGCTTCACCGGTTATTGCAGAAATTGCCAAAGAAGTTGGCGCGCTTACGGTTGCCGTTGTTACAAAACCTTTTTCATTTGAGGGCCCACAAAGACAATTAATATCTGACCAAGCGTACAATGAGCTTGCTCGCAAAGTTGATACTATTATTACTATTCCAAATGATAGGGTGTTGCAAATTATTGATAAAAAAACTTCTTTATTGGAAGCATTTAAAATTGTCGATGATGTGCTAAGGCAAGGCGTGCAGGGAATATCTGAATTGATAACAGTGCCGGGTCTAATTAATGTGGATTTTGCCGATGTAAAGACTATAATGAGCAATACAGGATCTGCTTTGATGGGTATTGGGCTTGGTAGTGGTGAAAATAGGGCGGTGGAGGCTGCAAAGGCCGCGATTTCCAGCCCATTGTTAGAACTCTCAATTGAGGGAGCAAGAGGAATATTGTTCACAATTACCGGGGGGTCAAATTTGGGGATGCAAGAGGTTGCCGATGCCGCTGAGGTTATTACAGCTTCGACAGATAATAATGTAAAAGTTATTTTTGGTTCTGTGATTGATGAAAGTTTGGGAGACGATGTGCGAATTACAGTTATTGCGACCGGATTTGATGATGGTGAGAGAAAAGTGCAGATGCCGGAAAATATTGAGTCTGGTGTCGGTATGAACAGTAAAAAAACTTTTTATTCGGCCAGTATTTTTACTAAAAATAAATTTAATAAAAAAAAGGTTCCGGAAAATTTTGAATTGGCAGATAATGATGATGAGGAAGATAAGAGACTAACTGGCTTTGATAAAAAAACAATTGAAACTTTTGCGGATGATTTGTCAACAGATTCTGTTGTGCCACTAGAAGACAGTGTGGTGGATGATGTAGAGGATTTGGAAATCCCGGCATTTATTAGGAAGAAAATGGGAATGTAATAAATGTAGAATTAAGAATTTAGAATGTAGAATTAAACATCGGCACAGCCGATGTTTTTAATTGACGTATGAGCATTATCATCATATACTATACTAACATTGAACTTATATTAAGTTAGCTTTTATCAAAAATTAATATTAACTTAATATCAGTTTATTAATTAATTTTAATAATTCTGAATTATATATTCTGGATTCTGCATTCAAAATATGAATTGTCCTACATGCAGTTCAAAACATACAAAAGTAGTGGACTCACGCCTTGCCCAAGATGGAATGGCTATAAGGAGAAGGCGGGAGTGTGATAAGTGTTCTTATCGGTTTTCGACTATAGAGGAAATGGAACTTTTGGATATAGTGGTTGTAAAAAGAGATGGTGGCAGAGAGTCCTATTCTAGGGATAAACTAAAAAGCGGGATATTGGAGTCTTTGACGAAACGGCCATATACTCAGGAAAAATTTGATAGATTAATACATAGTGTTGAACGTGATATTCAAAAAAAGAAAAAACGTGAAATAACAAGCGAAGACATTGGCGAGATTGTTATGAAGCATTTGAGTAAATTTGATAAAATTGCATATATCAGATTTGCCTCAATATATCGCGCCTTTGAGGATGTAGACAAGTTTCAAAGTGAAATTTTATCTTTGGAAAAAAAGAAAAGTAGAAAAAAATAATTATTTAATTGTAGAATTATATGGCAGACAAAAAAGATTTGGAAATAAAGCCAGGAGACTCCGGTTTGCCCGAGCCGATTGATTTGAAGACTGGCTCTGGCAAGCCTAAAGAGAAAAAGAAATTAAGTTTAAAACTATCAAAAAATAAAACCTTCAAAAATGAATCTGGGGTTGAATCTGTTAATGGCAAAGAGAGTTTGGAGGAGTTGGTTATAAAAAGCATTAAATGGTCGGAGGCTATTTATAAGCAAAACAAAAAGATAAAACGCCATCTTAATTTAATGACAGTGGCTAATTATTTGAAATTAATAATAATATTGGCTCCTATAATTTTCGCTGTGTTTTATTTACCGTCATTGTTGAAACAGCTTATGGCACAATATGGCAGTCTGCTAGGCGGGGCGGGTTTTGCAAATATAGGAGACATATTTGCAAATGGGTCGGAGTTGGATATAGCCGATATCCTATCCGGTCTTTCGTCACAATAAATTAAATAGTGCCCAAGACACTCTTGATTTTTTATTCAATTTAAACTTGTTAAGCTTGAATTTTATGTATAAACGCACAAAGATAGTTTGCACGCTTGGACCATCCTCAGAATCTCTTGAAAATATAAAAAAAATGGTTGAGGCAGGTATGAACGTTGCAAGATTGAATTTTTCTCACGGGACTCACGAGAACCACAAAATACTCATTGATAATATAAGAGAAGTAGAAAGACAAACCGGAGAGCCGGTTGCAATTATACAAGATTTGCGCGGTCCTAGAATCCGGGTGGGGTTGTTGCCGGAAAAAGGAATTACACTAGAGGCAGGCAAGACAATTGCATTTGATACGGCTGTCAAAAAATATAGCAATGGAGTAATCCCGCTAGATTATGATTTGCATAAATATGTTAAAAAAGGGGAAAGAATCCTCTTGGATGATGGATTAATTGAGGTGAGTGTCTCTAATGTAGAAAATACTCGCATTGAGATTGATGTTGTAATAGGGGGCTTGTTGACATCGCACAAAGGCGTCAATGCGCCAGATTCAGATTTGAAACTAAGCGCTCTGGTTGAAAAGGACAAAGAGGACGTACGTTTTGGGGTTGAGCAAGAAGTTGATTTTATTGCGCTTTCTTTTGTAAGCAATGCCAAAGATATATTGGATTTGCGTTATCTAATAAAAGAATACGAAAAAGAAATCGATTTAAAAAGAGGGCACCCTATTAAGATAATCGCCAAAATTGAACGCAGAGAAGCGGTTAAAAATATTGAGGAGATTTTAGAAGTGGTTGACGGCATTATGGTTGCTCGCGGGGACTTGGGCATAGAGATACCTGCCCAGGAAGTTCCGCTTACTCAGAAAAAACTTATAAATATGGCTATGGATAAGGAAAAGCCGGTAATTGTGGCTACTCAAATGCTTGAATCAATGAGAGTCAATCCGCGTCCAACACGAGCAGAGGTGTCCGATATTGCCAATGCTGTGATTGACCACACAGATGCTGTTATGCTTTCAGGTGAAACGGCTACCGGTAAATATCCGATTGAGAGCGTACAGATAATGTCGGATATAATCAAAGAGACAGAGGAGTCTGTATATGATAACTTGCCCATGAAGGAACCAGCCGAAAATAAACACAAGGTGGATGATATTATAGGTGAACTTTCACGGTTGTTGGCTGAGCGTGTGGAAGCAAAAATAATTTTGGCCGCTTCAATTTCTGGTGATACTGGGCGCTTGCTTAGTCGTTATAGACCGGAATTGCCAATAATGATTGGTACACCCGCAAAAAGAGTCTTGCGCCAATTGAATTTGTCGTGGGGAGTGGGATCTTTTCTCTTGGAACCTTGCAATTCAATTGAGGAGTTAATTGAGAGGTCGTTTGTTTTTTTGAAGAAAAAAGAAATAATCACAGAGGGCGACAAAGTTATTGTTGTGGCAGGGGAGCCAATTGGAGCTGCCGGACATATAAATTTGTTGGAAGTGAGAGATGTTTGAGTTTTTTGGGTATAATTCTTGTTTATGGTATAATGTTTTGAAACCAGATCTTTGTTATGGTGAAAGAAAAAAAAACAATTAAAAAAACGGAAAAGAATATTCTTTGGTTTAATGAGATATCTATAACAGATGTGCCTCTTGTTGGTGGTAAGAATGCCTCTCTTGGAGAGATGTATTCTAAACTTACCTCAAAGGGCGTTAGTGTCCCAAATGGATTTGCTTTAACAAGCGCAGCTTATTGGAAGTTTTTGAAAAGTGCCGGATTGGATAAGAAAATAAAAAAAGAAATTAAGAATTTGGATGTTATGGACATTCGGGCCTTGGCAAGAGTTGGTGAAAAGGTCAGAGGGCTTATTACAAAAGCAAAAATACCAGTAGAGATAGAGAGAGAAATTATAAAATTTTATAAAGTACTTTCTGGCGGGGGGAATAAGTATATTTCAGTTGCGGTTCGCTCTAGCGCGACAGCCGAAGATTTGCCGGAAGCCAGTTTTGCCGGACAGCAAGAAACTTATTTAAATATAGTGGGAGAAAAGGCTATATTAAAGGCAGTAAAAGATTGTATCGCATCATTGTTTACAGATAGGGCTATATCTTATCGCGAAAGCCATGGGTATGATCATCTAAACGTTGCTTTGTCTGTCGCTGTCCAAGAAATGGTTCGTTCAGACATAGGGACAAGCGGAGTAATGTTTTCTTTGGATACAGAATCCGGCTTTGATGGAGTTGTGCTTGTTACGGCGTCATATGGTTTAGGAGAGTATGTGGTAAAAGGTAGGATAATTCCGGATCAGTTTTATGTATTTAAAGAGGGAATTAAAAAAGGCAAAAATTCTATAATCAGCCGCACTATTGGGACAAAAGAAGTAAAACTTGTATATAAAAAAGGCGGTGGAACTGTACAGAAAGCCGTGGACAAGGCTTCCCGTAATAAACTATGTGTGAGCGAAAAAGAAATAGTACAGTTGGCAAAGTGGGCTGTACAAATTGCGGAGTATTACAATAAGCCACAGGATATTGAGTGGGCAAAAGATGGTAAGACCGGAAAATTATATATTGTTCAGGCTCGTCCGGAAACTGTAAAGGCCAGATCAAATCATTCTGTAATTGAGGAATATAAATTAAAAAAGAAAAGTAAATTATTGGCTGTTGGAATTGGTATTGGTCAAAAAATAGGAACCGGAAAAATTAGAAAAATTGATGACCCCAAAGACATGAAAAAGTTTAAGAAGGGTGAAATTTTGGTTACCCGTATTACAGATCCGGATTGGGAGCCAATTATGCGCATAGCCGGTGCGATTATTACGGAACAAGGTGGAAAAACAAGTCACGCGGCCATAGTTTCGCGTGAATTAGGTGTTCCGGCCATAGTCGGTGCCGAAGGTGTAAGAAAGCTTTTACACAATGGACAAGAAGTTACAGTCAGCTGTTCAGAAGGAGCTGAGGGGCACATATATAAGGGAATTTTGCCATTTGAAGTGAGGAAGACTGAAATAGAAAATGTTAAAAAAACTAAAACAAAAGTAATGATGAATGTAGGTGATCCAGACAATGCTTTTGCTATGTCATTTTTACCAAACGATGGTGTGGGATTGGCGCGTGAGGAATTTATTTTTACAAATTTTATTCGTATTCACCCTTTGGCTTTGGTGCACTTTAATAAGTTAAAAGATAAGCAAGCAAAGAAGAAAATAAAAAAAATGACCAGAGGGTACAAAGATAAGACTGGTTATTGTGTGGACAGGCTGGCGGAAGGGATTGGGAAAATTGCCGCTTCAGTTTATCCAAAGGACGTTATCATCAGATTTAGTGATTTTAAGACAAATGAATATGCAACTTTGTTGGGTGGAAAAGAGTTTGAGCCGGAGGAATCCAACCCAATGATTGGCTGGCGCGGGGCAAGTCGTTATTATTCCAAACAGTACAAAGAGGCATTCAAATTAGAGTGCCAGGCAATTAAAAAAGTTCGAGATGACTGGGGATTGGATAATGTAATTACAATGGTTCCGTTTTGCCGCACCCCAGAAGAAGGTAAAAAGGTCTTGGATACAATGGCAGAGTTTGGTTTGAAACAAGGTGAGAATGGGCTCCAGGTGTATGTAATGTGTGAGATTCCATCAAATGTTATTTTGGCGGAAGAATTTGTCAAGATTTTTGATGGTTTTAGTATTGGGTCCAATGACTTAACACAATTGACTCTTGGTGTTGATCGTGATTCTGCATTAGTTAGTCACATATATAATGAAAAAGATGATGCAGTTAAAACTTTGATTAGAAATGTAATCAAAATTGCGCACAAACACAAGAAAAAAATTGGAATTTGCGGACAAGCGCCGAGTGATTATCCGGAATTTGCAGATTTTTTGGTGCGCGAGGGTATAGACAGCATTTCTCTTAATCCCGATACGGTTGTATCGGCACGCCAGAGGATTGCATATACAGAAAAAACATTAGGGAGAGTTGGTGGTAAAAAAACCAGTAAAAAATATCTTGGAGCGGTTGCCTTGCTTGGAATAATGTCTGCCGGTTTGATAAGCTTGGGCGCGGGTTGTTTGGATATAACCGGATATAATGCTACACTTAAGAGTACTGTTGATCAAATAGCGCCGGCGCAGTTGCGGGAAAGAATTTTAGAAGATTTTCAAAAAGAAAAGAAGGCGGAATTGGAACAAGTGAAAAAAGAGGCAAAAGAAAAATTGACTACATTGGACGAGAGTGGTTTTGCTAATTTTAGTTTACAATATCCAAACTCATGGCAGGCAAAACATTGGCGCAATGGTTTGTCTGCTAAGGATGATGAGACAGGCGAGTATATTAGTGTATTTTTACAACTGGTTGATCACCCTGTTTTGGAGAGGGATAAGGCAATAATTACAGTTGGTGGTAAAAAGGCACTGCGTTACCAAAGCGAGTTGGGAGAAGATAAAAAACCGGTATATGTTGTAGAGATTAAACTGGATAATGAAATTTTGGAGATAAATAGTAATTCTGAAAAGTTTGAGAGTCTTTTGGAAGGGTTTAGTTTTGATGGCGGGCTAAATCTGCCGGAGAGAGAGTTAAATCATTGGGATGTGCGTGATAAAAAAGTTTGTATTGAGATGGTTGCTTATGCGCGTAAAAATGATTCATCTGAGTGTGAGGTTTTTTCTACACCGTGTGATGTTCCTCAATACTGGGAAGTTTGTGATCAAGGTGATATAAAATAGTTTTTAATTTTTAATTTTAATTTATATGAGAAAAAAAGCGGTCATAATAGCGACAATAATATTGTCTCTTGGAATAGTGGGTTTTGTTTGGGCAGCCCCAGGTGATTCTTGGGAAATAAATCTTAGTGGGAATTTGACTCCAACCTCAAGCATTGATGTTGTCCCATTTAATAATAATACGGATAATTTAGGGGTGTTTGGCAGCGCTTGGAATAATTTATTTGTTTCGTCAACTGCGTTTTTGAATGATGTACAAGTCGGTGGCGGTTCCGGCGATGCAATTTTAAGTGTTTATGAAGCACCGCTAAACACCGATCGGATGTTTCATTTTGGTCCTGATGATTCGGAATTTAGCGCTGATGTTAAGTCAAATTATTTGGATATAACAAATAGTGTAATTGGTTATTATAATAATCTGGAAGCTGGGGCAGGAGTGTATAATGGACTTTCTGTTGTGGCTGAAAATGATAGGGCTGGTGATATATATGGATTTCAAGCGTTTTCAGCCGAGGCTATTTCATCGCAGGCTTCGGGGAACAAAGGTCTTGTTCAGGCTGGTTTTTTTCAGCCAGCTCACCATGGCGCAGGGACAGTGGGGGCACTTACAGCCTTGTCTCTTTATCCACTCTCGCTTAGTGGAAGTGGGTTAGTGACCGATGTTTATGGTTTACAAGTTTCTCCGGCTATTTCAGGTTCTGCGACTAATGTGTATCGCGTCAAAATAGAAGAAGGAGATAGTGCCGGAACTATTGATAATAGTTATGGTTTATATATTGACGAGTTATCCGGTAATGGAGATGTTTTAAATTATTCAATTTATGTGGATGGACCAAAGGATGAGAACTTTCCGTTTGTTGTAGAGGCGAATGGAAATGTGGGTATAGGCACGGATTTTCCGTCATCTGCATTACAGATTTTGGAAGGTGATTTTGAAGTGGGCTCAGGCTTGGTTACCACAACTTTATATCAAGATGGCAGTGCTAGTTTTGGGGGTGATGTACTTGCAAATAGCAACAGCGCACTTAATTTGGGTGCTTATAAAAATGCTTGGAAAGACGTGTTTGTTTCGGGCACGGCTTATGTGAGCTCAATTAGTGGAGAAAATGGAAATGTTGGTATTGGCACATCTAATCCACAACGCCCATTACATGTTAGTGGTGGAAGTGATGCTTATTCAGATGTCATATTTAATAATTCGTGGGTTGGAGAAACGGCTACGGATGGTTTACAGGTTGGATTTCTTGCCGGTGATGCATATATATGGAATTATGAGGCAAGCAAGATTATTATTGCTACTAATGATAATGTTCGGGGAAATATTATGTCTGACGGTTTATGGATTATCGGTAATGGTACCCTTGATGGCACATTGGCAACCGCTACAGGTGATTTACTTGTTTCTAGCAACCTTGAGGTTGATTCTACCGCTCTTTTGCAAGGTCTTGTTTACGTATGTGATGGCGCATGTGGTGCCAGTACCTATGCAACACTTCCGGGAGAAATATACGTTGAGGGTGATTTGGAGGCGGGTGGTATTTTGGCAGTGGGAAATAATTTATATGTTGGCAGAGATAGTTCTGCCGATGATGATTACGTATTTTTTGATGCCAATACCGAGAATATTTGGTGGGACGAGAGTGAGAATAGATTTAAAATTAGTGATGCGCTTATACCTTCTGGTGGACATAAGGTAGCTGGTTACGATCTTGGTAAATCAACAACAAACGCTTGGGACAACTTATATTATGATGATGCTTTCAATCAGGGCGCGCCTGATTGGTCACAAGCTAATGTGCTTGATAAAATCAGAGCATTCAAGCCTAGGCCTAAGGCTCCGGGCACATTTGACGCTGTAAAAGAAGAAGCCGGAATGTCTGAGCTTGATCCTGGATCTTTGCCTATTGAACTTACAGGCTATCACCAGCAAAAGGCTGAATATGAGAATTGGACACCTTTTAGACAAGACGAAGAAGGAAATATCTTAAAAGATGAACAGGGAAATAATATTAGCAATGGCGATAGACCAAACAATCCTGACACAAGACCTGTCGAAGAATATGGCATTTGGACAAACGGCATGGTGAGCTTTAATTATCAGGCGATTGGGGAGATTTTGGACAAGGTTGAAAAATTAGAATTAGAAAATCAAAAGTTGGTAGAAAGGATAGAAGATTTAGAAAATAGGTAGGTGGATTGCTTGGGTGTACAAATAAAAATAAAGAGCGGATATATTATCCGCTCTTTTTTATTTTTACTAACTAACCAAGTTGGTACCAAACAGTTTGAAAATTAGGGTTTACCTCCTCCATTTTGAAAGATCTACACCGATATCGCCATATCTGAGAGGTTCGGGCGCCGGATTGTCTGTTGTTGTTACTTGAACATTATCATCTTGGGAATGCATGCTTATAACTTTGATCGGGTGGCCCAATACCTCTGCCCAATTGCAAATAAATTGCCAGCAGTGCAGGCATGGTCAGAGATATAAATTTGGTTGATCGGGAATATCTCCACACACAACTATCGTTATTACATCTCCATCTCCATGAGCATTAGCCCCGGAAATAGCGGATGGTTCCGCATGTATACATCCATTGAAGGCCGCTTCTTCAATGTTGGCGCCAGGATAGGCCATTCCGTTTTTGGTCAGAGCCGCCGCGCCAACTTTGAAATTACTAATCGGCGCTACCGCTCTTGGGCGTGCCAATTTTGCACATAAAGTGGCTACTTTTTCATCGTCAGTAAGAGTTTGGATTGTTTGTTTGGTTATTTTCATAGTTTTCTCCTTTGTCTTGGTTGAATCCTTTAACGGGATTTATTCTATGAGAACTCTAATATATTACAATATACAATCAAAAAGTCAACGTTTATTATATCGTTGACAATTGTGCATTTTGATGGTATGTTTGATATGGTTTTCTGCGAAAAGGAGATACAAGATGAAAGAACGCTCATTTAAAACTGCTTGTGGAAATAAGATTCAGGTTACGGATCGTAGTGTGAAATATATGCAAAATTATATCAAAACCCTTGTTTTGCTTGAGGAGGCGGTTGATAAGATTACTCTTCCTTCTAATGAAGATGAATTGTGTACAACAATTGATTTTGGCAGAGAAATTGGAAAAACCGATTGTCTCAGAGTTCCTCGCAATACGAGACTCAATTTTGCGGTGAGAAGTAATAAGGAGCTGTGCCAGACACCTCTGCGAGTTGTGATGGGCGCTGAAAGACAAAGTACGTCAAAATTTACTGTTATTGCCTCAAATAAAAATGGTGTATGGGTGTTGAGGATTGCCTATATTGGGCCTTTGGCTCCACGTATGCCTAATGATCCTTATTTTAGGGATAAGCGTGATACGCCTGAGTTTAAGGAGGCCTTTAATTTTTGGAAAGAGCACGCGTTGCTCTGGGATTATGAAACCATGGGGATTCCTTATCAAAGTACTTGGAACGAGGTACTGCGTAAGTAGGAATTTATCCCCGACCATATTGTATGTATACGAAATGGTCGGGGGCAATCAAAAAAACACCAATATTGGTGTTTTTTTGATTGAACTAAGTTTGTATATGTAATTTATCCGTTAAGTGTTTTATTTATTCCAAATATGTTTTACCAGCTTCCAGCCGTATTTTGCCGCTAACACTAATAGCAGTAGATAAATAGCATATTGAGCAGTTAGTATTATAAGCGCGACTAAGCCAACGCTTACATTTTGCAAGGTTTTGTTTACATCTCGTACAAATTCTTTTATGGCCAGTTTCCAAGAATCTTTTAGGTCATCGTAGTCTGCGAATTTGTTTTCAAATATATTTATATAAAAATAAGTGTACTCAAGCCTATCGAGCTGTTGATCCTTGGCTCTCTGCAGTCTTTCAAGCTGAGCAGAAGTATATATTTTTTGTTGAGTTAATCTTTCTATAATGCCAATTTTACTGTCAATTATTTTGGCTAATGCGTCTGCGTTTTGAGTCTTAGTGGCAAGGGCGGTGATATCGTCGTAAGCGGAAATAGCGTCTTTGAGGGTTTTGTCAATTGAGTCTAGTTGTTTTTCCAGTATTTCAGTCTCACTGGTAAAATCCTCAATGCGTTTTTTGATGGTATAGGTATTTTCAGACAATTCTTTTGGATCAAGGGATTTAATTAGATTTAAAATTTCTTCAACATTTGCGCGGCGTACTTTGAAAGTATAATTACAGCCTTTGTCATATTCATTGGCGTTCTCAAAGATTACATAATCCTTTGTTTTCAAATTAGAGACACTGGCGCAGGTATTGGTTAGGTTTCTAGTTTCAATTGTTCCGTTATATTGGGTCACCTCAAAGTCTTCGGCATTGTCTCCGGTTACAATATCGTTTATTGGTTCCGGCGGCATAGAAGGGCTCGCATTTCTCACTGACAAGCCAACCATGCCATCATTATAACTTAGAGAACTTTCAGCATAGGCTTGGTCCATGGCAACTCCACCATAACCAGGAGCGCCTTGCATGGTGAGCGCTGATTTGTTTGTATTGAGTATTGATCTAAACGATGAGCCGGTTAGGCGAAAAGCAAGGGATAGCAAAATTATAGTTATAAGCGCTAGTCCGGCGAGCTTTAGGATTTGGGTTTTGTTTTGGTTTATTTTTGATATAAGGTCCATATAATTTTAATTATTTAATATATTTAGTATACCATAGAATGTGGAAGTTGTTAAAAAATTAAAACGCCCTATACAAGGGGCATTTTAATTTAGCTGGTTAGCCTCGGGCTGGAACTACTCAGAATATTTTAATAATTAAAAAACTTCTTATTATAGAAGTTTTAATTAAAGCGCAGGGCGGACCGGACGAGACTCGAACTCGCAACTTCCGCCGTGACAGGGCGGTGCTCTAACCAGTTGAACTACCGGTCCACCCTGCGCTTTATATTATTTTGGTGCTTTAGTTTTAGCCTCAGCTTTTTTAGATTTTTTTAAACGTTGAGCACTGATTTTTTTGATCTGTACTTTTCGTTCAGCCTTCCACTTTGTTCTATTTTTTTTTCTAGTTCCCATATAGTTTTGATTATTTTAGTACGAGAATATAATACACGATTTACGCTATATTGTCAACCCTGGGCTATAACTCTAGCCACCCTAACTTTATTTTTAGATCTTTGAGTCGTTTGTAGAAACCGGCGGTATGTATGGAATTTAGGCCTAATTTGCAAAAATCATAGTGGTGGACCCACTCATGCAATAAGGTGTCTAGGAAGGTTTTGGGAGCCAAAATATTTCCTCTTACGGCTGTCCTGTTGTGTACATAGATATATTTGGTTCTCGGTTTATAATAACCATATTGTTTATAAGCGACTCGTCCGTTTCTTTTTTTGTGGTATTGATTTTTGCTTGAAATTTTGAGTTTTACAATATCAATTTTGGCTAGGTCGGCTAGCTCATCCAAAAGTTGATCCCCAAAAAACTGCCGCATTTCTTCGGATTTGTTTTCAAACAGTTTTTTGATCAAAATCTTCGCTTGGGGGGATGGTCTAAATTTTACCTTTTCTTGTTTGTTACTGCGAAGGTAGTTCAATTTTTTTGAAAGTTGTCTAAACATACCTCGTAGTAGAAATTTAATTTGTTAGTTAGTTATTAATATTATTCAATATAAATAATGTTTATTTGTTCTTTGAAATATTATACCATATATAATAAAAAAGGATGCTGATTGTTTTCCAGCACCCTTTAAACTCCTTATTCTTTTGTCCATCGATCCTTTTTTCTTCTGGCCTTATCGGCTTTTTCTATTGCTTTTGTTAATTCATTGTCTTCTTTTTCTTGCATATCTATGCTTGTTTTTTCAACAAGTAATAATTCTTTGTTTATTTCTATTTTTTTTCGATCGGCTTTGTGTGTTAGTTTTTGAAATAGCGAATATCCGCCTAGAGAGGAAGATAAAATTATCAGAAGTAGAGATAAGATCATGGGCAGTCCCATATACCATAGAAGTAGGAGGACTAAGTCTATAGCAAAAAACAAATGTGTGTTGCTTGCCTCTTTTTCAATAGTCCAGTCCAATAGCTTTATTTCAGCGTCTATTTCTTCCATTTTTTCTTCTATAATAGTTTTGTCCAGCTTAATGAGGTCTTTACTCATTTTCATCTCCGATTTTTGTTTCTAGGTGTCTGTACTCATTTTCTTCTATGCCGGAAGAAATCATTAAATATTCATCAGTCTCTAGTTCACTTCTTCTTTTGTCTAGTTCTTTGTCTCCCAAATAGGCTCCTCCGGACAGACCTGAAAGGGAGATTCCCATAGCCATCATAGACAGTCCAACAAATATTTCTGAAAAAAGAATAATAACCCCGGAGGAAAAGAAAAAAAATCCTAAGCTTAAAAGTGAAAGAATAGTAAAAGAGCCATTCATTTTTTGATTAATCTGTATAAGCTCTTCGTTTGTTCTTTCTATTCTATTTTTAACTAAAGATTCGGTCTCGTTTTTTGTTGGGACGACTGTTTCGTCTGCTTCTTTCATCTTTATTCCTTTTGTAAAGGGCTGTTTGTTTTTGGCTATACTAGCACCAATTATAGCGAGTGTCAATAAATTCAGCACTACTTTTTTAGAAAAAAGTAGTGCTGAATAAAAAAAGACCCTCACAATGTTCGGCGTTAGCAGTAGGAGCGAAGGAGGGGACGCTCCCGCTTCCGCCAAACATTCTAAGGGTCTTGATTGCTTCATTTTCAAAACCTTAACACAAATAACTACTTTTGTCAAGGGTTTGTTTATCGCTTGTCTTTTATTTTACCAATTCGACGATTTTTTTGAAGATTTTTGGTTGTTGAATAGCAATTTCTGATAATACTTTTCTGTCCAATTCAATTTTATTTTTCTTTAAGCCGCCTATAAATTTGCTATAGTTTGTGTCTAATGCGCGTACGGCAGCATTGATCCTCACTTGCCATAGGCGTCTGAATTCACGCTTTTTTCTGCGTCTGTCGCGAAAAGCATGGGCGCCAGCTTTTGTGTCGGCGGTTTTTGCAAGTTTCAATAAGTTTTTTCTGCCAGCTTCAAAACCCTTCACTCTTTTCATGAGTTTGCGTCTCTTTTTTAGATGTCCTACTCCTCGTTTTACTCTAGGCATATTAAAATTAGTATTAAGTATCAGGTATTAAGTATAAAGTATTTTGAATAAAGAATTATTAATTAGCAAGTAGCTTAGTTTGCTATATAGTTTACCCGGCGTAGCTTTAGTGAAGACGGGCCTATTCTGCTTTAACTGTGTGGCATTGATCTGATAATAGTCTTTTGAAGTGTCTTTGACATTGTGTTGTCTGAGCGTTTGTTTCTTTTTGTTTTGCCGCTTTCTCTGGAATTAAAATGATCCTGCCCATCAGTGCGCTTTATTACTCTAACTCCTTTTTTCTTTCCTTTTTTTATTTTGAATCTTTTGGCCGTTGCTTTGTGTGTTTTTACTTTCATAATAATATATCTATTAGGTGGCAATATTCTATACCATTTTGTCTAAATTGTCAAGTTTTGTTGGCGGGTATAATTTGTCCCTTATATTAAAGGGCAAAAGAGGGCTATTTTTTTGTTATAATTGATGTGACTTTTCTGCCTTGTTTGGTAGGGGCTTGTTCGTACTTGATTTCCATGGATTCTGCTAATTTTTTGTAGAATTTTTCGAGAACATCAAACGCTATAGCGGGGTGGATGTTTTCCCTGCCTTTTAGTATAATTTCCGGTTTTATTTTATCGCCTCTGTCGAGGAATTTTATAGATTGGGCAAGTTTGATATCCATATCGTGATCTCCAATTCTAATAGATAGGCGGATTCCTTTCAAATCACTAACATGGGTTTTTGTTTTTTGTTTTCTAGCTTGCTTTTCTTTTTGGTATTTGAAATGTGTAAAATCAATAATTTGTACTATCGGTGGCTGGGCTTTTGGGTTTATTTCTACCAAATCTAATTCCAGCTCAGTTGCTTTTTTTAGCGCTTCTTTGGTTGGCATTACGCCAATATTGCCTCCCTCGGCGTCAAGAACGCGTACTTCGGGTACGCGAATACGCTCATTTATATTAAAATGAGGTATTAAAGATTTTTCCGGTCTTTTTTTTCTCGAAATGCGCATGGGAATAAATTAAAGATTTTTATCAATGTAGTGTTTAAGTTGTTTTTGTAAATATTTCCAACCAGAGCCACTTTTTAGAAATTTTTCTCTACCTATGGCATCTTGTTTATCAAGATAAAGCTCAGCATAAATTAATTTCCAAGGTTTAAATTTTTTTGTTGAATATACTTGACCTATGTTATGTTCTTTGATTCTTTTTTTGATATTATTGGCCATCCCAATATAATGTCTGTTTGGATATTTTATGTATTCAAGAAAGTAAACTATATAATACATATTTTCTGTGGCCTGCCACGAGGGCGCGTTATTAATTAACGTACCTTGCCCCGTAAAGGCACTAACGTGCCAACGTGGCACTCAAAATGGCTTGCGCCATTTTCTGTGGCCTGCCGCGAGATGGCGTCGTTGGGTTATCACTGTACCTTGCCACGTAAAATAGCCTTCGGCTATCACGTGGCACTCAAAATAGCTTGCGCCATTTTTCGTGGAGATGCCGAGAATTGAACTCGGGTCTAGAACGGGTTAGCTAAATGTTCTACATGCATATCCATTTTTAGTAATTTGTGAATTAAAAATGGAAAAATGATATCACAAATTTGTTTGCTTGAACTTCAAAGAATGTCAGCAGACATTACACTCTTCTACTCTCGAAAAGTTTACACCGCGGTGTCCTTATCGAGTATCAGGGGCGCGATGGTTATCGAATTTAAGCGACAACGGTAGCCAATGTTGGGACAGCAAATGCGCGAGCAAGTGCAGTTTTAGCACGGCTTAATACGTTTGCACGTAAGGTTTGTCCCATGATTAACGAGGTGGAACCACCTCGACACGCCCACTTAGATAACGACTCCGTCTATCGAAGCCTGTCATCCCCTAAATTTTAAATAACATATTACTAGCTACTCTTTCATTTTCCTTGCTAGCTCGCGTTTTATGTCTCTCTTCTTGGTAGCCTCTCTTTTGTCATATTTCTTCTTTCCTTTGCATACGGCTATCTCAACTTTGATATGACGCCCCTTAGTATATACTGAAATAGGCACTATTGTCAAGCCCTTTTCCTCTGATTTCCCTCGTAAATAGTCAATTTCTCGCTTTTTTAGGAGTAATTTTATACTCTTTTCCGGTTCATAGTCTAATACTTTCCCGGAGTATTTATATTTTGGAATATGAAAATTGGTAAGAAATGCGTCATTTTTGTGAAAAGTCACAAATGAGCTCTTTAGACTGATGGTGCCTGTTCGTATAGATTTTACCTCCATACCGGACAAAACTAAGCCAGCCTCAATTTTTTCGAGGATTTCGTAGTCAAACCTTGCTTTTTTATTTGTTGCATAAACCGGCATAGAGAGATGTATTATAGCATTATTTTAATTTTTTGCTAATTTTGATCAAATAGTGTATTATATCTTTGTAATAAAGATGTTTTTTACCATTTTTTTGTGTATTTTGCAAATAAAAAAAGTAAGCTTTTTATATTAGGTATTTTTGTTGTTATTGCAGCGGCTGGAGTATTGTTGTATCTTTTATTTAATAATAAAAAAGGAGAAGATTTTAGCAAAAAATCGACGCCTAAAGAGCAGGTTATAAATGGTTCCACGGTTAAAACCAAGGTTTTGAAGAGTCAGGAAGAAATATGGCCGGAGTATAAAGAGAATATTGGAAAACTTTTGGAGACAATAGAAGTTATGGAAGGGGATAGTGAGGCAATTTTGCAGAAAACAGAGGCAGGATTTTTGAATATTTTTGTTCCAAATGATTTGCGTGAAATGCATATAAACACTCTTTTAGAAATACAAACAATAGATCAATTTGAATATTTCAAAGATCCAGAAGCTCTTCGTTCAAAGATAATTCCGTTATTAAGTAAATTGTTGGAACAAGAAAAAAACAGTAATTAAAATATGCCCAGTAATACAACTTCCAGCGTGTTCTTCTATATCTATGTTTTAGAAAGCATGAAAGATTATAAAAGATATGTAGGTTATTCTAATAACTTAAAAAGAAGAGTAGAAGAACACAAAAAGGGGTTGAATTTTTCCTTTTAAAAAACTACTCAAGGAAAAGGTTTCTGGGTTTAAGATTAATAGAGCACAAACGTCAAGCGGCGTTTATCTCTGGAAGTTGATATACGGGGTATGCTAAAGACTTTTCAAAATATTGTTTCGGGTTTAATGGGTGTAATAAGCAGCATGTCATTATTGCTGATTGTGAGGATTCCGGGCAGGACTGTTTTTTTTATTGTGGTCCTGGTTTGGTTTGCGTTGTTGGTATTTGGAGAGGGGCAGTTGAGAAGATTAAAAAGATCCAAACAGACTATATTGCCGATTTTATTGGCAACGGTTTTATCATATACGAGTTTGATTAGTATTGTTGAGTGGAAGTTTTTGAATTGGCCGTTTATATTATTACTGGGAATTTCGGTTTTCTTGTTGTTTCAATCAATCGTTACATCAGAAAAAGGATTATTTACTATAGAGCAAAAGCCATATAGAAGGATAATGGTCTTGATTTGGACTTTGAATGGTTACGCAATGATTACAACCGTATTTGCTTTAGGATTATTTTTTCCAGGCATACCTTTTTGGATACTGGCGGTTGTCGGAGGCATCTTGCTTGGGTTGATATCGTTTATGGTTTGGAAAATGTATTCTAAGCTGGATTTTCGCAAAGGTTTGGTGTGGATATTCTTAATGTCATTTTTAATTATTGAGCTTGTTTGGGTGATGCATCTTTTGCCTTTTGGATATTTGGTATCTGGTTTTTTGGTTGCATGGCTTTGGTATATTTTACAATTGTTTATGCGATTTCATTTTGGACCAAAAGGTGTTATTTGGAAAAGGCAGATTTGGTTTATCGTTAGTAATGCGGTTTTATATTCGTTTTTAATGATTTTTTTTGTACGTTGGGTCTAAATCATCCAAACATATAAGCACACAAACACATAAACAAATATTGTGAGTTTATTTCAAGAATGTTTGAAATAATAAAATGTTTAAGTGTTTATTTGTTTGGGTGTTTAAGTGATTTAGGTTTACAAATGGCTAATTTAAGAGTATTATAACATATAAGTATGCAAATGATTTTATGAATACTCCTCCACATTTACCGGCAAAATCGTGTAGTGTAAAAGCCCATGAAACTAGGCAATTTTTAAGGGAGTTGTTGTTTTTGGTTTTTATAGCATCTTTAACAAGCATTGCCTTAACATTGGCAACTTTAGCTTGGGTTGCGCCGACTTCTATACCAGACCAGTTGGTGACAACGATGCAAAAAGGAGGGCAACAACAAGTAAAAGATTTAGATTTAAATGTATTAAATAAAACAAAACAAAGATTGTGGTACATTTATGACAAACGAAACAAAATTGATAATAATTTTTATTCAAACTCGACAGATAGACTGCAAGCAGTAATGTTTAGCTCAGATGGCTGGGCAGTAACGTACGCGCCAAAATATAGCAAGGGAACTGAGAAATATTGGGAAGGAATTGATTATCAGGGGACATCTTATTCGGTAGAGAAAGTTTTTGTGGACCATTTAAGTAAATTTACCTATGTGAAATTTGCAGGCGATGGCTTCCCGTTTATATCTTTTGAAAATTGGAATAATTTGACTGAAGGAAGTTTGGTGTGGGAATTATCTTATGATAGGAACGTACAACATGTCTTAAAGAATCCATTGAATTTGGGTAATGAGAAAAAATATTCAATATGGAAATCTCAGTTTTTTTATAATTTGGCGGATGCCAAAGTGGGCGATCTTATTATAAACGAAAATGGCGCTATGGTTGGTTTGATTGATAAAAATGGCAGCATAATTTATGGGTGGATGATAGACAGCCAATACGCATCAATTTTGCAAAGCGGTTCGCCTAATTATATGGGAGTAGATTGGTCCGGGTATATGGTGCATGGGTTTACAAAGAATGTGGATTTTACAAAACGCTTGTCCGGATTTTATGTGGAAAGTTCGCCAACCAGCGCAACTTCGAGTACTGTGGGCGTGGGGGACTTGGTAGTGCGTATTGAAAATAAAACGCTAGAAGAACAAGATGTTTCAAGACAGATATTATCTGCGCCGGAACAATTTTTAGCGACAGTATTTCGTGATAATAGGGAGGTGGAGATATTAGTGGATAAAACCAAAGTGCAGTAGATTCAAAAAAATTAAAACTAAAAACTAAAATCTATAATCTTTAATTTAAAATCTAGTATGTTAAATAAGGAGCAGTTGGAGGAAAATATAATTTCCTTGCTTGGTGTGGGAACTTTGCCCGATGATAAGAAATTGGCATTGTTAAAAAAAATGACGGACTTAATTCAAAAACGCGCATCTGTTCGCATTTTTGAACAATTGAATGATGAGGATAAACAATCATTTATTGACGTTACTGATAAAAACGATGAAGTAGAAATAAAGAAATTTTTAGATAGTAAAAATATTGATGTTTTGCAGTATGCCAAAGAGGAGACCTTAAAACTAAAGGAGGAGTTAAAGGACGTAGTGGGTGGTTTAAAAGTTTAAACTTAAATATGTCAAAGGAGAATAAAAAAACAGATTTTTCATTAAAAGAATTAAAAGAGAAAATTGATGAGTTTTTTGGTAATTTGAATAAGGTGTTGGATGAGGGTGAAAAATTGAAAGAAGATACTCGTGAACTTGTCGAAAAAATAAAGACCAAAAAAACTTTAGAAAAAATTATTAATCAACCAGAATAATTATGTCCAAGCAAAAAAGGCGTAAGGGAAAAGGAGGCAAAGAGGACGCCAGACTAGAGGAAATCAAAAGTCAAATGCCGGATAAATTGGATATTCTTCTTGAAGAAAAAGAAGAGGCTTATCTTGATATTGGGGAGATTTTGGAAGATATAGAAAAAAGAGGTTTTGCGGGAAAACTGGGTAAGTTGGAAGATGAGATAGAAGAAAAAAGACAGGAATTATTAAAATTAACTGAGGATATTGAGGTTGCAGAGGGTAGTGAATTGGATGAAATACAACTTAGATTGAACAAATTTAGGGAAAAACTTCAGAGTGTTAAGCTTAAATATGATGAGCTGGTAAAAACAGTTAAGTATAAAGATGCAAGTCCGGATGAAATAGTGCGGGTTTTAACAGAGGCAATGGGTTTAGAAAAGCAAGTTGAAACTGGGACTGTGGATGTTTTGAGCAATGCCAGCGATGAACATAATCCTCTCTTTGATGAAGCAAGGAAAACAATATTAGAAACGGGGAATTTAAGCGCTTCAGAACCCCATGATGTTTCTGTGAAAAAAGAAGATATCAGTGTGGAAAAAGTTAAAGAATCTAAAGAAAAAAAAGGAAAAGATCTTAGAGAATATATAAAAGGCTTAATTGAAGGATCTAAATCCATCTTTGATGTGCGTAACAAAATTATCGAGGATATGAATAATGACAAGGATTTAAGGAAATTAATGGGTGATTTAGTGGTGGATGAGGTAATACAAAAAATGAAAAAAATAATTTACGAGGGTAAAGATGACAAAGAAAGAAAAGATAGTTTTTTAAAAAAGTCAGTTGATATTTTGGGGCCAATGGATAATGATTATTATAGTAGAAGAGAAGAAATAATGGATTGGTTTGATGGTGCGTCTGATATTTCAACTGTATCCCCAAGAGACAAGGTAATTGAAAAAGTTAAAGATTTAAAAAACAGAGGGATAATTAAAGAGGCGGTTGCGAATTCTACAATCCAAAGTTTGTCCGATAGAGATTATAAATTAGGCTGCAAGGATGATGATAAAGAGGGGGGAGAAACAGGCAGGCAAAAATTTGTTCACGAGGTCGCAAATATAATGGATAAAATGTTTTTAGAAAACGAAGCTACCGGGGCCGAGGTCGGGGTTGGAGAGGTAAAAGAAGAGGCCAAAACAGAGGTAGCAAAATCTGAAGAGGCCGCAGAAGAAAAAGTTGAGGTAGTAAAAGAAGAAACTCTAACAGAGCCGGTATTATTTACAGACGACGACATGGACAAGATTTTGGATTTGATGGAAGCTGAGTCAGACAATCTTAAGACGGAGTTAGAAGAAAAAAGAAAAAAATTCGTAAAAGCGAAAAAAGATTTTGATAATAGGGATAAACTTAAGACTAAAATTGGAAGATTTTTTTCTAAGAAGAGTTCCGAAGATTTGGGGATAGATTTGGCTTTGGCGAGAGATGAATATGAAAAAACAAGGGCAGAATATATTGGTTCAGAAATTGCAAAAGCATTGGAAGAGAGAATGACTTTGGTAGAACAACAGCTTCAGGAAAAAATCAAATCGGTTGGTAAATTAGAACAAGCTTGGTCAAAGATAAGGGGATTTTATAAAAAATTAGGAGATTTGAACTCAGAATTATTGATGAAAAATAAGCCAAAGAGTTGGTATGGGAAGATGGGGGCAAGGATGCTGTCTGTGCGTACTGCAATTAGCAGTGCATTGCTTGGCGTAGGTATTTTGACCGGTGGCGCAGCCAGGATTGCAGCAGAAATCCCAAGGGCAGGTATGCGTTTTATTGGTATGAGTGGCTTGACTTTTGATTTGTTGCAAATAAAATCAATCGCAAAAGAAGAAACGACGGGTTTATTAGAGGACTTGGACGAGTCAGCGATTGGGGAGCTAACAAGAGAAGAAATAATAAAAAGATTGCAAATGATTGAAGCCAGGTCTGTTATGGATGGTGTACAATTATCAGAGAGCAAATATAAGGATTTATATAATAAGTTACAAAGAAATTTAGAAAATAGGTTTGGCGAAGAAGAGGGTTTTGATTATGATTTAAAAGATGAAAAAGAGAAAATAAACTTAATAAATAATTATTTAAATAATTCAAGTGATGAACTCGAGGATTTGATAAAGAAATTGGAAGGAGAAAAAAGACGACATAAGAAAATAGCCGCTTCAGCCGGCATGGTGGCCGCGGCTGGCTGGGCAGGAAAAGTAATCGGAGATTTAATTAAATATGTTGAGTCCACAAGTACAGCGGGAGCAGTTAAAGGGTGGTTTGGTATTCCAGATAGTAGTGCTACGCATGAAGTTTCAACTGAGGTGCCTTTACAGAAACCAACTGGCGAGCCAACTTTTGCCGAACCAAGTATTAAGCCGACTGTTGAGCCAACCCCGGAGCCGGTTGTAGAAAAATTAACCCCAAAGGAATTCAAAGTTAAGTTTGCTGATTCTATAGTTCACGACAAAGGCGGAGTAACTGCGGTTTTGGAAAAGGATTTGCGCGCGCATCCGGAACATTTGGAAAGTTTTAGACATATAAAAAGCATTGATAAAATTCTTGATAAATATGGCGAGAGTTATGACAAAATACCAAAAAGTGATTTGGATAGAGCCGCTTGGCTTATAGAATTGGACAAAGAAAAAGGTTTTGGCGGAGAGGTTTTGACAAAGGGGCCGGATGGCAATATCGCTGTTATTTTTGATGAGTCCGCGGGCAGGTATAAAATTGGAACATTGGACGGAAGTAAAATTGAAAATAGCCTGTATGAAAAATTAGATATAAAAGTTGGGAAAATACCAACGGTTATAGAACAGCCGGCTGATGAGTTGATAAATCCTTATCCGGAATCGGATGATTTGTCAACAGGCAAAGAGATTTCGGTTGATGGCGAGGATGTTTATGAAACAAAAAAAATAAATGTTCCGGTTACTAGGGAACTTCCCTCCGGTTCTACATTTTCTGGTTTTGATGAGATATCTTATGTTGCCAGTCATACAGATAAGGCGGCGCAAGATACTGTTAGCCAAACAACACAGGCAGTAGATACTATGAAATCGTCGCTTGGGTCAACTTCCAAAGTTGATGCTGTGTCAGGGGCAGATCATAGATTTGATAAAAGTTCACCACAAACAACGGAGCCGGTTGTTGAATCAAATAAGGATGTGGCCAAGGAGGCCGTTGAAAAAACAAACGTAGATATTGCCACAGCAGAAAAAGTGTATCGAGAGGCTTGGAAAGAGGTTACAAAGGAAATGAATAATTTATTGAAATTAGACAATACTGTTCCATCTGCAATATTTGGCGGATCAGACGAGAGTAAAGAGTTTATAATAAATGTATCAAACAAACTCAAACAAACTTTTAATTTTGATGCTAGCCGTCCTCATTTGGAATCAGCTTTGTCGCCCGACGCCTCCAAGACGTTAGAACAGGCAGTTATTGAGAGTGAGATACTTGATAATCTTCCACCGGAAGCTGATATATTGCTTGCGGAAGTTCAGCCGGGAGATGTTGTGATTATTTCAGAGGAAGGAAGTCATGCTATTAAGTTTGTTGATCCGGGTACTGGAAAGAGCTTTTTTGTGTATAATAGCGATTATACTTTTTTAAAGAATGAGAACGGAGAGGTAATAGCTAGAAAAGGCGGAATTGATACTGTTTTAGAACCAAAGTTTGTTAACGGAAAATTAGACATAGACATGAATAATAAATAGTAAATAATAGGCAATTTAATCTAACTCTTCTTGTTAATACAGAAGAGTTATTTTATTTGGCTAATCTAAGCTTTTTTTGTATGCCTGGGTATGCTATTGACAAAATCATCAAAATGTGCTATATTTATATGTCCTTTAAAAATGTCCCATAGTAGGGGAATCTTGCACATACATAAGAGTTTTTAGTAACTTTTGTGCTTGTGTAGGATTCAATTGAATTGATTCCCATGTTGGGGGTCATTCTCGGCATTTTGCCGGGGTCATCCCTACATGAGGTAACAATTTCAGGGAGAAAAGAAGAGATGAGTAAAGAAAGAGAAGAAGAGGTTGTGGAGTTTGATCCAGCAACGGCGCCGTCCAACAACGAGGCCGACATAGAGACGGCCGTGATCAAGAATCCGCTGTTGGCGGATGATTCGCCGCCAAAGAACTCCGGTTCCCGTGGGGCAGTGAAATGGGTGATGGTGTTCGCACTATTGCTCACCATCATTGCCATTCAACTGTGGTCGGCGCGTCAAAGCGCCAACAACCATGTTGTCGACAAGATCGACAACGTGGGTAATAAGGTCAACAGCCTTATTACCAGAGAAGAGGCAAAGATCCAGCTCACCAAGCGCTTGGTCACCGAGTTCAGCAAGATGGGCAAGACCATGGAGGGTGTGTCCAAAAACTTTGGCAAGTTGCCAGCCGCTATGGACAAGGTTAACAAAGGCCTTGTCATTGTGTCAAAGACTATGTCCAAACAAACGGACACAATGGAGGAGTTAAAGACTTCCACCGCGAATGGCATCAAAGATGTCCGCCAAGACCTGTGGGGAACTAGGAAGTTGGTTAGAGCCAATTTGGCTGAGACGCGGAGAGCTTCAAAGGCCAACGCAAAGGCCATCGAGGACATGAGCGCAGACTTGGATAGGACCATCGCCAAGTTGGAGAAGACCAAGACTACCAGGGTCAACGTCAGGGTAATCAGGCGGAGGTCCAGGCCGGTGAAGGTCATGGCCTTTGGAAAAAGGAGATGAAGGTGAGAAAGAAAGCAATTGCTGTGGTAGTAATTGTCATGGCTTTGGTGTTATTTGGTTCTGTCGCTTTGGCGCAGACCAAGAACAGCGCGACGGTCATGGCCAAATCCAAAAACGGAACTCTTCTAAACAAAGATGTTCTGTGTCTGGCAGGAAAGGTTTGCAATATTAACCTTTTTCTCCAGGAGGAGCCGATTAAGCTGGTGCTTCATGCTCCAGTCAAGAAGGTCAAGCGTACGGAACGAGTGCATGCACTCGTAAAGTACGTCATCCTCCCCGGAGGCATGGCAGCAGCCGGCGCGGCGCTTTTTAGCGCTAAGTGGCCAACCCGTTTTGATGGTATCAACAATACCATCGACTATGGGAGCGCCTGGAAGGGCGGTCTCATTGGAGCCGGTGTAGGGCTCGTGGTTGGTCTGATTGTAGATCTTTTGGACAACTAGTCCAACAGGTCTCATACTACACAGAGCGTCGTTTCCCTAAAGAAACGACGCTCAAATCTTAAGTAAATAAATTATTGTTTATTTAAGATTATTCACAAGGACATGGTGTTTTTGTGGGTAAGCATTGTTAACAACTGGGCATAGAATTCTTCTGTGTCTGGTAAAAATCGGTCATAAAAATGACCAAATGGAGGAGAAGATGAGGATGATGAGGAGTGTATTGTTTTTTGCCATGGTAGTCATGGTAACCGGTTGTGTCTCACCGCTGGATCATGCTGTCTTTGACGATGGCAACACGTTCAACTTCAACAAGTTGGACAGTGATCGCGACGGCTACATCACCGGGACCTTCGTCGACGCCTGCAAGCAGCAGTTGCGGGATCAGTCTCGCATCGATGACTGTTTGGACCAGCTCGACGAGAACGGCAACCCCGGCGTCGGAACCATTTCGCAAGGCCTTCAGGCCAACGACTGCGATGACAACGATGGCACCGTCTATCCCGGCGCGCCAGAGTTGTGCGACGGAAAGGACAACAACTGCAATGGCGAAGTGGACGAGGGCATTGTCTGCGGCTGCCTCGACGATGGCGGTTGCAATGACGGTGTCTTCTGCAATGGTGCAGAAACTTGCTCTGACACTAACGAGTGTCAAGCAGGAACTCCGCCTTGTGGAGATCTGGCCTGCGACGAAGAAAACGACGTTTGCGTCCAGTGTCTCGTCGACGATGATTGTGCTGGCACAGAAACTTGCACAGACAGCTTTGTCTGCGAGCCGGTGGTGTGCGCAGACGATGGCGACGAGTGTACGCAGGAAGTGGTCGTTGATCACGCCTGTGTGAACCAGCCTATCGTTGGCTGTTGTCACTCGGGTCCTGGCGGTGACGCGGAATGCGCGTCGTCCACTCCGGCAGATTTGCCGAGCAACCATATCTGGGGTTGTAGTACGGACGTCGTTAGTCCCGACAACGTGCACATGTGCACGAGTTGTCTGGACCAAGACGGCGATGGTTACTGCGGGATGGACGAAATCTGTGGCAATGGATTCGACGATGACGGCGATGGTGTCGTCGACGAGGCAGAGTGTGTCAGTAATCTGTGCGACCTCTATGGCGCATGGATCAAGAACAAAACCGCCTCGTCGCTGGATGTGGTGTACCACACCTACACCTTCAACTGGGAACTGGTACCGCCAACAACGCCGGAAGCACCGCCGTACCAGAACTTCATGGCGTTTACCATGGACCCGGGGGTTCCTCTCGGAGGAGACTGCCTACTGGGGGTTGACGTTGTTCCGAGTTGTCTGTATGATCGAGCCACTTGGCTGGGCATGACCAATGCCCAACAGCAGGCAGTCTGCGAGGAAAACTTTGTCTGCAAAAACGCAGACGGGTTGGATGCCCTTCCGGTCATCAACCCCGCAGACCCGGAGCATTCGTGCTTCTGCCACTACAGCGCAACTCCGATTCTGTTGTTGCCGTAAACCTCCCTTCTTCCCTGCCCTCAAACTGTGTTTGAGGGCAGGGAACCTACCTACCAGGGCTTCCCACTTTTATAGCAGGAAGCCCTCTCTAACTATTTTACGTATCTGTGGATAAGTAGAATTGAAGAGTCTAAAATAAATGCAGAATGTTGAATGAAGAATGTAGAATGAGTTGAAAAATATAATAAAAATTAAATTTAAATTCATTCATCATTTATAATTCTGAATTCATAATTAAAAGTATGTCAATAAATTTCTTAGAACACACAAAGTCATATACAGAAAAAGAACACGTCCTTGAACACAAAGGAGATTTTTTGTTTATTAGTGAAAAAATGAGTGCTAAAAAAACATTTCATAAAGAAAATGTACGTGCTGTCATTGTTATTTTTTCTTTTTTTCTTACTCTTTCAGCCATAGTTTTGCTTGTTTGGGGGTCGCTGAGCTTGTGGATAATGTTTTTTTCAATAATTTTATTTTTATATTTCTCTTCCCTTATTTTTAAAGCTTTTTTGGTAATAGTGTCTTTTGCCAAAACTATTCCGGAGCCAACTCTAAAAGAAATACAAGATATAGCGGACGTTGATCTTCCCCCATATACAGTGTTAGTTCCAATGTACAAAGAAAATCAGCTACTTATTAGTTTTGTTAAATATTTTAAAAATATTGATTATCCAAAAGACAAATTGGATGTGCGTATATTGTTGGAAGAAGATGACAAGGAAACAATAAATGTGGCTAATAATATGAATTTGGAAGCGCCTTTTTCTGTGGTAGTTATTCCAAATGTTGGGCCTCGTACAAAACCAAAGGCATTAAATGTTGGGTTTATAGATGATAAAAGCGAGATACTTACTATCTATGATGCAGAGGATAGGCCGGAATTAGATCAATTAAAAAAAGTTGCATGGTCTTTTAATAATTTATCCGATAAAGTTGTGTGTGTTCAGGCAAAGTTGACTTTTTATAATCCAAATGAGAACTTGCTCAGCAAATGGTTTTCGGCTGAGTATAATTCATGGTTCAATCATTTCTTGCCTGCTTTGTTTTCTTTATCTTTGCCAATACCTTTGGGTGGAACTTCAAACCATTTTAAAACTTCTATTCTAAAAGAAATCGGCGGTTGGGACCCATATAATGTTACAGAAGATGCGGATTTAGGAATAAGAATTTCTCGTCATGGTTACAAGATATCTATGATAGATTCAACCAGTGTTCGCCGCACAACAGGAGATTCGGGATTAAATCAACCAATAGCTGTGATAGAGTCATCTACTTATGAAGAAGCAAATACCAAGCTTGGTAATTGGATGTATCAAAGAATAAGGTGGATGAAAGGATACTTGCAAACAGCCATAGTTAATCTTAGGCACCCGGTCAAGGCTGCAATGGATCTCTCTTGGAGAGGATTTTTCTCTTTCTTTTTCTTCTTAATCGGAACTCCTATCACACATTTACTAAATCTTTTTGCCTGGACAGTAACCATATTGTGGCTTATGGATTATGCTGTCATGCCCATTGGTATACCGGATTTCCTATTATTGGGTGGTTGGATTAGTTTTGTTGGGGGAAATACATTTTTTATATTACTTCACTTTATTCCGGCTATGGTTGCGAGAAAGTGGAAGATAGCGCTTGCCTCGTTGCTAATTCCCTTATACTGGTTTTTGATGTCTATTGCTACAGTAGTTGCTGTATATGAATTATTTAAAAGACCGCATCATTGGAACAAGACAGAACATGGTATTTCCAAAGTATTCTTCTAAAACAAAAAACCCCGACTTAGTCGGGGTTTTAGTTTTCCTCTTTTTCTCCACTTTTCTTTTTTGTAGGTTTTTTTAGGCTCTTTGCGCTAGGGGAGTATAGGGTATTTTTTATCTTCCACTTATCCACATATTGTCCAATACCGAACTTTTCTGCCTTATGCTTTACAGTAGTCTTTTGCTGGGACCATTTAATTAGGCTTTCGAAGTTTATTTTATATCTTCCAGCAACAACCACGTAAGTGATCTCCTGCGCTCTTATTGCTCTACGGATTGTTTGGGCATTTACCCCAAACAACCTAGCTGCCTCAGATATTGATACTCTAATTATCTCTTTTTGGTCTAATTCGTTAACAGGGTCTGTCATACAAAGTAATATATACTTAAAATTGCTTGTTTGTATATGTTTGTGTATACAAATATTAACATATTATGGGTATCTTGTCAAATATAGCATTTAAAGGTATCTAAACATTTTTTATTTTTATGTATAAAAGTATACAATAGTCTATACAAAAAAGAAGCTTTTATATTCAAAACCATATAAAAATCCTAAAAAAGTAGTATTTGTATACAATAATCTATACAAATTAACTCAAATATAAAAACATTAAAACACTAGAGCACCAAAAAGTTTGTTTTTTATAAATTTGTTTTAATGTTTTAATGCTCTAGTGCTTTAACGCTTGGTATGATTTGAACACTTTTACCCTTGATTTGCTCATATATATGTGTTATACTTTTTTCTATGCATCTCTTGGTAGATGCGCTTGTAAACACCTAAACACCTAAACACATAAACAAATTAAAATATCTTGTTTTGTTTGAACTATCCAACAACAACCATTTATGTTTATGTGCTTGAGTGTTCAAGTGTTTGAGTGTTTAGGTGCTTAGGTGTTTATATGTTTAAATGCTTAGATGTTTGTATGATCAAGACTGTAACATTTTTGAGGTTTCTGCGTCTATATATATGAAGACACTAGTAACAGAGAAAATATTAGTATACAAAGTAAGGACAAAGAGGGATCCGGATGCATTTTCAAAATTGTATGATTTTTATATTGAACCGATTTATCGCTTTGTCTACTTTAAGCTTTCAAACAAAGAAGATTCCGAAGATATAACCAGTGAAGTGTTTTTGAAGGCGTGGAACTATTTGATCTCAGAAGAAAAAGAAGTCAATAATTTTAGACAATTAATATACAGAATTGCGCGCAACAGGGTGATAGATGTTTATAGAGAAAGAGCAAAGAAATCAGAATGTTCTATTGAAACAATAGAAATAGCCGCGACAGATAATATAATTCACTCAATAGAGTTGGCAGAAGAGAAAGTTGAGTTGATAAATACAATAAAAAAATTAAAACATGAGTATCAAGAAGTTATTCATTTAAGATATGTGGAAGGCCTATCAGTTAGAGACATTGCAGTTATTCTGGATAAGAAATATGCAAATGTGCGGGTAATATTGCACCGAGCAATAAAAAAATTAAAAGAGTTAAGTGTCCGGACACCTAATTAATAATCCTAAACTTTGTGAGCAGAAAGTTCATAAAAAAATTAAAGAGCATCAAAACGCAAGACGGTCTGTTAAATCCAGACCGAGCTTGGGTTGCGCGCAATCGTGAACGGTTGATTTCAGATATCCGCCAATCATCTTCGAGCAATAATCTCCATGCAAATAACAAATTCACACAGCAGTTCTCAAAAGGATTGCATATTTTTGTTTCAAACAGAGTATTATCATTTGCGCGTACCGGTATGACAATGGTGTTGGTTGGGGCAATAGCCATTAGCGGATGGATAGTGAGTGTTAGTGCGTCGTCTAGCAGCTTGCCTGGTGAAGTTTTATATAATGTCAAAATGGCTAAGGAAACGGCCGAATTAATTGTGGCTAGTGTTATTGGTTCTGAGGAAGATGAGGTAACAACAATGTTAAAACATGCCTCTACCAGAGTTGATGAGTATCAAAATTCCAAATCTTCGGAGCAAGCAACACAAGCCATAAAATCTTTGAAGAAAAAAATTGAATCAACCGGTGATAGTTTGGCCAAAGCGGAAAAGAAATCTTCGGAAAAGGCGGTTGCGGTTGCCAAGGTGATTGAAGAAAAAACAGATGAGATATTGATATCATTGTCAGAAGAGGAGAGTGTGGTTGGATATATTAATTTAGATAATACAGAAGAGGAAAATCTCGACTTAGAAAAAGAACTATCAGAAAAAATTGGAGAAGCGGAAGGTTTAATTGAAGAGACGGGTATAAAAGCAGTGGAGGTGTTGATTGAAAAATTTGAAAAACAAGAGGTTGGCGAGGGTCTCATAAGCAAGGAAGAGGTAAAAGAGAGTATTGCGAAAAAATTAAATAAGTTAGTGGCTGACGTGTCAAAGATTCAGGAAACCAATAATGTTTCCAGTACTACTATAAATATAGTGAAGCTTAAAACAGTATCTAGTACAGAGGGGATTGTACTTGACAAGATAGATTCATCGGAGCAGAAAACAACAGAAAATATTGTGACAGGGACATCGGAACAAAGACTTGAAGAGGCTAGTAATAAGGTTAGCAGCGCCAGTCAAAAGGTGGAAGAAACTAATCAAAAAGTGGAGGTAGGAAAATTAGAAGTAGGGGATTTGATAGAACAGAATAATTTGAGCGCGGCAATGGACAAAATAAAAGAATTGGGCGAGGTAAAAAATGAAACAAAAGTAGTGGTAACAGAAGCGTCAAATGCGGTAATCAATGTCTTGAAAGAAGGGGAAGCGCAAATTGTAACGGTAAGCACAGAAGAGCTCAGTGACAAGACAGCATCCTCAACCTTGAATAGCGTTATTGTCAAAGAATTGGTTGAGGCTGGAACTACAACGACATTAAGTAATTAATTAACTAATTAAATAATAAAAAAGATTTGTACCTATACTGTGTGGCTTGGCTCGTTCAAAAATTTGTACGAGCTTGTGCCATACAGTATGTAGCCTTTGGTGCATACTAAGGGCGGGCAAATAGTATAAATCGCGTATAACAAAGGTCGAGGTCCATACGGGTCGTTATAGGCTCTGTATAATATGTCTTATCTGGAGACCACTTATCACATTTAAGATAAGTCGGCGCTCTGGGATAAGACGGATAAATTAATTTATGACGAATGCAATAAGACTGGGAAAGAAAACATTCACATGGTCAGTTGTTGTCATGACAATCCTTTGGAGCATGGGCGTTGCCGCTCTTGTGCCAGTGGTTGCCAATGCAGCCGAGTGTCCTACACTAGAAGCTGGCGACCTTTTTAAGGTGCCAAACAATAGTGCGGTATATCTATTGAATGCTGACATGAATCGTTTGTATTTTCCACACTCATCTGTATACCAAACATGGTATTCAGATTTTTCCGGGGTTGTAGAAATCCCAAGTACATGTGTTGACGCCTACCCTGCGCCTTCAAGCGCTCCGTTTGGCGTTAATTACAGACCGGGTTCAAAATTGGTGAAAGTACAAATCTCACCTAGCGTTTACGTAGTTGAACCGGGAAACAAAAAATCAAAATTAGGCAGTGAAGCAGTAGCTAAAGCATTATACGGCGACAACTGGGCTTCTAAAGTCATGGATGTGGCTGATGTGTTTTGGCCAAACTATGCTGCCACAGGTACTGAACTTACAGAAGCTGTGCCTCACAATGGTATGCTTGTAAAAGTTGCCGGCGGAAGTGTTTACGAAGTAAAAGATGGCATGCGCTATCTAGTAGACGGTTCTGTTCGCAATGCAGCTGATGTACAAACTGTATCTCAAGCTGTACTTGATTCAGTTTCAGAAGGCGATGGTAGCGTAACAGCTGCTAGCCTTTATGCTGACCCTACAGAGGGAGCAGGCGGAGTTGGAACAGGTACTGGTACAGGTACAGGAACAGGAACAGGAACAGGAACTGCTGGTACTTTGACAGTATCTCTTGCGTCTGACACTTCATCAGGGCTTTATGTCTATGGTGGACAATCTCGCGCTATGTTTACCAAGGTTAACTTCACAGCCTCAGGCGGTGATGTTGTAATTAAGACCTTAAAGATAAAACGTGGTGGAGTAGCTGTTGATGCAGATTTTTCTACAATTAACGTTGTTAAACCGGACGGAAATTTATTGAATGAAGCCGGTAAAACACTTAATTCTGATCATATAGTATCTTTTTCTGAAGATATTACTGTTAAATCAGGTACAACCGCTAGCTATTGGTTAGTGGGTGATATGGCTGCTGTAGCAACTATCAATGGTGGAGACGTGCCAACTTTGGGAGTATATGAAATTGAGACAGACTCAACAGTGGTTGGTTCACTTCCATTATACGGAAACCCTGTAAGCACCAACAATAGTATTACTCTTGGAACTGCCACTGTAACAGAAGGCGCATCAGTTGGAACTGTAACCAAGAGAGTGGGCGAAACAGGAGTAAATCTTGCTAACCTACAAATCTCTACTAATGCTCAAGATGGCCGAGTTGAGAGAATTACTCTTTACAACTCTGGTACAGCTTCTTCAGCTGACTTTGCTAATATTCACATTACATACAACAACAACAAACTTGCTGATGGTGTATGGGATGGAAAATATGTAAGCTTTGATCTAACAGCTTGTGGAGATGATTGTAAAATTACAAAAGGCAACAACAAAAACTATGCTGTTTATGGCGATGTGCTTAACGGTACAACTCGCAACATGAACTTAGATGTAAAAAGAGCATCACATGTTCTTGTCAAAGAATTAAACACAAATGTTTACGTATTGCCTACAAACAGCGCTAGCGCAATGACAAACACTGTTCAAGTTGGCGCCGGAACAATCAACATTACAAAGGTAAACAATGTTCCTGCAGGCAATGTGCCTGAGGCAGCCAATGGTGTTGAGCTTGGTTCATGGAATTTCAAAGTTACCGGTGAAACGGTTGATATCTCAACCATGGTATTTAAAGTTGCGGTAACTGGTGATGTGGTTCCAACCGGTTTTGATGCTTTGACATTGTATGATGCAGATGGCAAGACATTGATTAGTGGAGTAGACGCAACTGGCGCTACAGCCACCGGATTTGCCACATCAACTGACACTGTTAGTCTTCCGGTAGGAGACAATATCCTTACTTTGAAAGGTAATATTGACTCAACACCATCCAATAATGACACAGTAACAATATCGATTGAACAAAATGCTTCAAACTTTGTTGCCAAAGGTGTTGACAGTGGAGATGACTATGACTTGGGAACAAGTGGTTCTGATTCAACCCAGGAAGTATTCCCAGGTTCAGCTCCTGTAGCTGCTAATACAAGAACAATTACTACAGCTGCTCTACGCGTAACTACTCTATCTTCACCTCCGGCGCAAACATTTGCTCCTGGAACAAGCGGAGTAACCTTTGCTAAAGTTCAGTTTGATGCTTCCGGTTCTTCAGAAGACTTGAAGGTCACACAATTTATTGTAAAAGACGTTACAATAAGCGCAAAGACTATTGATGTTCAGAATATTAAGTTGTGGGTAGACAAAGACGGTGATTCCTACGATGGCAGCGGTTCACTTGAGGCGCTATCTGTAGTAAAGGCCGGTTCTGACACAACTGCTGGCAACAACGAGACTTTCACCTTCAATCTTTCCAGCGCTGATCAATTTACGGTCAAAAAAGGAAAGTCATTGATTATAGAAGTTCGCGGTGATATTGCTGGCGGCGCTACAGTCGGTTCACATAACTTTGGTGTAAGCACATCAGATTATGTTACAGCTATTGGTGTTGACACAAACAACACAGTAACTGAAATAATTGACACTGCGTCAGGTAATTTGATGACAGTGGGTACAGCCGGTGGTGTGGTTCAAGCTTCTCTTGACAACTCAAATCCATCAGCAAAATTATTTGCTGCCGCCACTCAAGGCGCTACACTTGCAGTATTTAACTTCTTGGCCACAACTACAGAAGATGTAGAAATGGAAAGAATTAAATTCACTCAAGTAGTAACAGCTACAGCTTCTTCATCATACTTAGATTACGATCTATTGTATCTTGAAAACGAAGCTGGTGTGACTGTTGGTTCAGTAGTCCCTACTTCAACTACTCCGGTAATTGAATTTGGTGACAAGGCTTTTGTATTGGACAAAGATGATTCAGATGGATCTAAGATGTACTTGAAAGCCAACCTAAGCGCTATCGGTTCATCTGAGAATGTGAGTGTTGGCGGACATCGCCTTGGTTATCAGATAGCTGCTGGTACTGATATGACAGCCAAAGGTGCTCAAACCGGTACAGGATCAGTTGAATACTTAGGTACAACAGCTCCAACCGGCAAGACACACGTAATGTACAAAGCTCTTCCAACTGTAACTAAACTTACAGTCGGCGGAACATTGACAAATGGTACAAATGACTTGTACAAATTCAAAGTAACTGCTAATACAGCCGACATTGACTTGTACAAATTTTCATTTGATGTCACAACGACAACTGCTAATGTAACAAATGTAGAATTGTTTGATATTACAGAAGATGCAGAAGTGTCATTGTACAGTGCTACTCCGGGCGCTTCGCCTTCAGGAGTTACCGACTTCCAAGCAGTGTTGTTTGATACTGATTCAAGCGGTGTAGCACAAGGCGGTGAAGCCAGAACAGTTGCTGTGGGTACTCCAAGAACTTTTGTTCTTCGTGGTACTGTAACAGCAGCAGCTGCCGGCGCGTCAGTTTCAACTCGATTGGGTGGAGACGCTGCCGCAACCGTTGGTGGTACTCCGGCTAGATTGATGGACACTGCGGTTAATACTGATAGTGATGTCAGCAACCACGATGACTTTATCTGGTCAGACAGAAGTGCTAGCGCTCATGCTACCACTACAGTTGATTGGACAAACGGTTATCTAGTATCCGGTTTGAACTCAGCTTCAAGCACACCTACTGTAGTTGCTCTCTAATATATTTAGATAGTACCTATTTGGTGGTCCTAAGTTAGGACAAAAAAACAATCCCCGTCGCTCGCGAGCGACGGGGTTGTTTTTTTCTGCTGTTATGTTAAAATATTTATAATTATAGCGATTAGAATATTTAGTAAATTATTAAGTCTACTACCTAAATAATCTAAATATTCTATTGCCTAAATAATCTAAATATTCTATATAATTTATGAAAAATAAAAAAATCTTAATTTATTTTGTCGCTGTTGTTTCGATTGTTGCTGTTGGTTACTTTATTTATGACAAAGAAATAAAAATCAAAGGAGATAATACAAATATTGGTGTAACTACAAATCCGTTTGCTAATATCACTATCCCGGAAGACGTGGATGAGGCAACCAGGGCTGTAATGCAAATAAAAATTGACAAAACCATGGAAATGTATGAGGAGAAACCGGAGGCATGGGAAACATGGGCTTCAATCGGAAATTTAAAAGTGCTTTTGGGAGATTATGATGGCGCGATTGTTTCTTATAGAGAATCAATATCATTGCAGAGCAATAATATTTTGGGCTATAGAAATATTGCCGAGGTTTATAAAAACAATTTAAAGGATTATGAAAAAGCCAAAGAATACTATAGTTTGGCAATAGAAGTTAACCCCGGAGATGCTGAATTGTTTGTAGCCAAAGCATTGGTTGAGGAATTTCAACTTAAAGATATTGAGTCGGCAGAAAAGACATATCTGGAAGGGTTGTCAAAAACCAATAATAATTTTGAAATATTAAATAGAGCATTGACTTTTTATCAGAGGAATAATAATCCAGAGAAAGAAAAATTAATGCAAGAGAAAATAAATGAGTTATACCCTGGTTCAGCCGCAGCCATTAAATAGCAGCTTAAGCAGAGTAGGCCCGTCTTCGCTAAAGCTACGCCGGGTAAACTCCATAAGCAGAATAAGCTGTAAGTAATCTTAAGTTTTAAAAAATGTTTATATGTTTATATGTTTTAATGTTTAAATATTTTGTATGCAAAAAAGAATTGAATTTTTATTTAAAATAGTTGTTGGGCTTACTTTTTTTGTTCCCCTTGCTTTTTTTCCATCCAAATTTATCTTTCCTTTTATTGTTGCCAAGGTTTTTATATTTAGATCTCTAACCCTTATACTTTTGGCGCTGTACTTTATTCTTTTGGCAAGTAATTGGAAAAAATATATTATACGCAATTCTCCATTAACTATTACAATTTTATTGTTTACTCTTAGTTTTGCCATTTCAACTTTTTTGGGTCTGGATTGGTATAGAAGTTTTTGGGATAACCACGAGCGGATGCTTGGTTTTTTTACAGTAGCTCATTATGTATTGTACTATTTGATTGTTACATCTGTAGTACGCAGTTGGGATGATTGGAAGTGGCTGCTTAGAACTTTTTTGTTAGCCGGCGGCATTGTAATGGGGATTGCGCTTATCCAACAATTCAATAATAGTTTTTTGTTGAATACAAGCGGAGGAAGATCTGCCTCTACGCTTGGAAATCCGATTTATGTTGGCGGTTATGGATTATTTCTTGCAAGCATCGGCTGGTTTATGTTGATAAAGGAGAGAATACTGGCTTGGAAATTGTTTGTAGGTGTTGCCGGTATTTTGGGATTTTTGGGCGTGTTTTTTAGTGGTTCACGCGGGGCATTGCTTGGGCTTGTTGTGGGTATTGGTGTTTTGATTATGTCTTATATCATTACCTTAAGAGAACATAAAAAAATCAGATCTTTTTTAATTTATCTTGTTGTATTTGTAGTGGCAACGGTTGCCATTTTGTATTCCTTTAGACAAACACAATTTGTAAGCAATATTCCGGCCGTTGGCCGTCTTTTGAATTCTACTATCGGTACTGTCGGCACTCGTATTATGGCTTGGGAGATAGCGGTTGAGGGTTGGAAAGACTATCCTGTATTTGGCTGGGGTCCGGGGAATTATTATTTTGCTTTTAATAAGTATTATAAAGCGGAATTTTTGGAACATGGATACATGGAAACTTGGTTTGACAATGCTCACAATATTGTTCTCAATACTTTGACTGAACGAGGGGTGTTTGGTGTGACAATTTATCTGGGAATATTTTTTATCTCCATTTTTTATATGTGGAGATTATACAGAAAAAATCCCAATAAATCCGATGTTCATCTTTTGGCGATTGTTTCTGCTTTTCTGATGGCGCATTTGGCTCAGACTATATCGGTATTTGACAATCCCACTTCTTATTTGTATTTCTTTTTCTTTTTGGCTATGGTAAATAGTCAAATGCTGCGGTTAAAAAATACCCAAGAAGCGGAGTATCAGGAAAGTAAAGCTGTTTCTATGCCTCTAGTGGCGGTATCATTTTTAGCTATATTTTTATTAATTTATACTACAAATATTAATCCGGCTCGGGCTAATATGGCGACTTT
>Ga0210057_1001152_pt1 | contig 40887 bp, 38 predicted proteins | sample CryGeyCG2114_010_2_FD_183968 | JGI IMG/M metagenome (GOLD analysis project Ga0210057, IMG submission 183968) | Groundwater microbial communities from aquifer - Crystal Geyser CG10_big_fil_rev_8/21/14_0.10 (SPAdes) (version 2) | ecosystem: Environmental > Aquatic > Deep subsurface > Groundwater ... | reverse complement strand
GGTGTGAACGTTTCATCCATTGCACTATTGCTGCTTGTGAATACCCTAAATGACGAGCCACTTCACGAGTGGATTTACCTTGGCGGACAAGACGAACTGCTTCCATTCGTACCCGAGGAAGCGCGGGGTTAGTTGTATATGACATATGCCTCATATTGTAGCAAAGTGATTACAAGGTATTGAACCATTACATTAGCTTGACATTTTATAGAAAACCAAGTATACTACTATCTTATCTTAAATTTCGGCGTTGAAAGATAGGTATTTTATTAAAAAACGCCCATAATCATTCAATAATCATTCACTATCAACTTTATGAGTTATATTACCGATAAGTTTGTTTTTTCTCCTTTAGTTATTGCTATTTTTCTTGCCACAGTTATTGCCGGTGCAGTAGTTAGTGCCAATAACGATATTTTAATTGGCGCAAAAGTATGGAAAACTGGCATGGCTGATTGGGCAAATACAGTATCTGTTACCCCAGGTGAACAGTTTAAAATCTCTCTTTATCGTGGAAACGTGGGAGTTGTGGGTGTAAATGCTGTTCGATTAGTAGACAACCTTCCGCAGAATACTTCGTACGTGTCAGGAAGCACCTATGTGCTTGCTGCAGATGGAGTTACTTGGAATGCGCTTTCTGATGATGGCACTTCGCTCTTTGATGGTGCTGGTTTAAATATCGGAACATTAGCGCCATTTGACTTTAAAAATTATAAATATACCGTTGTGGTCAATAATTTTGTTCCACATAACGCTACCAATCTCTCATGGAGCGGACCAACACTCTTTTTTACAGATAGTTCTGGTTCAACCAGTAAAAATAATACAGAGACCAATACAGTTTCGCTTACCAATGTACCCGCAATTTCATCTTTCGCGCTTAATGCAGGTGTCTACGGGCTTGGTGATACTATCACGGTAACGGCAGTAGGTGCTGCTGGAAAGCTGGCACGCGTTGAAATCGGACCGATTTCATTTGCGCTCAGCGGTTCTGGATCTAACTATACGGGAACATACACTATTAAGGCAGGGGATAATGTTGGAACAACTCCTCGAATATATTTTGACAATGGCAATGGAACAGGTTCATACCGAGATGCCGCAACTTCAGTAATTATTGGCGACGGCGCTCCTGTTGTCCTGACTCCACCAACTAGTGGCGGTGGCGGCCCTGGCCCGGTTCCTGGAATCGTTTCTGCAAAAATTATTTCTTCAAACGGAGGATCCATTTCTTCTATTTTAGGGAATGATTTTGATGTTACTATAACTGTCCAAAAAGAAACATTCGAAGATGGGACTATTGTTGCAGTTTCCAAGGCTAGCGATTCGCAGATTACAAGCGCTCCATTGGCTACCTCGCTCGGGACAATTATCAAAGAGAGTATGGTGAGTATTGTGGTAAATAGATTTGGAGTTCCACTATATAATTTTGCTAAGCCAGTTAGTATACGCTTCACCTATAATCCATCAGAGCTTGGTGGAATAGATCCATCAACAGTATATGTTGCGTATTATGAAGTTGGCCTTGCTAAATGGACTGCCTTAGATTCAGTCGTTGATACAAGCGCACACACGGTGACTGCAAAAATTGAGCATCCTGGTTTGTATGGTTTGATTAGTTATCTGCGTTCTCCATTTCTATTACCTACCAGCGGTCCAGTGAATACGGGGAATACTGGAGGACAAGTGCTTGGAAATACCGTTGGCATATACCCAAATGGGACACTCTTAAAAACAGAGTATTCGCCTGAGGTATGGTATATTGCAGAAGATCAAAAACACCTCATCCACTCTGCAGAAATTTTTGAATCACGGTTTAACTGGAAGGATATTGTCACATTGCCTTCAAGAGACCAGATTGATCGATACACGCAAGGAGCTGGCGTTACGTTTGCGCCAGGAACCCTTGTAAAAGAGGCAGGTAGCCCTGCAGTATATCGGGTTTCTGAAAATGGCGATATTGCGCGTATTGTTTCCGAGAAAGTTTTCTATGGTAGGGGCTATTCCTTTGGTAATGTGGTTGAAGTTTCAAGAGGATTCTTATCCAGCTACACACACATTGCGCCTATTGATTCTGTATATACCTTCTATACTGGAGACCTTGTAAAGCTTTCTTATAGCCCGGCTGTCTATTATATTGAAAATGGTACCCGCCGGATCTTTACCTCTTCTTCTGTGTTTTATGAGAATGCGTTTAAATTCAAAAATGTTCGGACTATTACGCGATCGCAATTTGATGGATTGTATACTGGTTCTGCCATGACCTATCCAGATGGATCATTGGTAAAAGGCGACTCAACTTCAGTGTATGCTATCAGCGATCAAAAGAAGCGTCCTATTATTTCGGGAGCTGATTTTGAAGCCTTGCGGTATACGTGGGCGAATGTTATTCGTATTCCAGAATCTATGCTTGTTGCTATTTCACAAGCATCTGGACTTCGATTGATTATTGCTTCACATTAAATACATAGCACATTACTCCAATACTAAAAATATAATAAAGACTAGCTTGTATAAGCTAGTCTTTATTACATAGGTTAAAAAATAAAAAATCTTATTGACGAAGATACTGATTGTAACTATATGCGGTTCCAAGATTATCTACGGCGGCGCTCTGCAACTATTTTAATCGTTATATTTTTGGCTAGTACCGTGTTTTTTGTAATTCGAGAAATAAGTATTACTCGAGACAAGCTTCCATTAGAAATTTCTCAAAAAGTACGCAATCTTTCTACAAAAAAATTTGAGTGGGAAGTTGCAGTTTCCGCAGACCCAGGAGACACGCTTGAGCATTTTACACTTGTTCGTCTTTCTTCGGATTATCCTAACGCAGTTCGCAGTATTCGTATTACGGCTGACAAAAACGCACAAGAAGCGTACCGCGAAGGAACTCTTGCTAGTAAGACGCTTGGAATTAATACAGAGAATGCGCAAACCCAAAGCCGTGAACTATTTGAAAAAGAGGGCATATTTATTTCTGAGCTTGCACCCGGAGAATTTATTGATCTCTCTTGGCAAACGCAGGTTGCAGACAATGCAACATTCGAACAAAAAGAGGTGCTACTCCTTCAGCATACTATTACTGTTTCGGCACGTCATTTTTCTAGTAAAATTGTCCGCTCTATAGCAAGCTTGTTTTCTTCTGTTGAGCGCACAAACACACCATCTTCCATAGAGCCATTTTATCAGCCAAAAGCATACAGCATGGCGCCTCGTCGATTTTTTGATACTGTAGGAGCTGGCGTGCTTATTGTGGGAGAGGATTTTTCTGGCCTTTCAAAATTAGCCATTAAAGAAACCGGTACTGCGTTAGTCTGGCGGCTTGTTTCTAATGAGCTTATAGAGGCGGGTATTCCCGCGGGGCTTGCTCCTGGTGTGTATACGATTGAGCTTTCTGACGCCAAAGGCAAACATAGCCAAGATTTATTATTTTTTGAGGTGCGTCCTTCTCGTGGGCGGGCTGTTGTAGTTGCCACAACGCCAAGCGTGGTGCGTTCGGGTAAAACGCGGATTATTATGCTTCAGGGTATACGCTTAAATGAAAATTTTCAGTTTACTTTGGGCCAAGATGATTCAAAGCAAATAGTTGCACTGTCTCATACTGCCCAAATAAATGAGCGCATTTTAACCGCTGAAATTTCAAGGGCTCGTACTTCTGAAAATTACACTATTTTAGTACATACAAACGAGCAGGAGGCAACTATAATTGTTAACTAATGTGATGAGTTATTTTTCAATAAGAAAGATGTTGATTTTTAGGTAGTTACCTGCTATAATGCGTTTGACATGAATGTACTAGAAGTAAACAATTTACAGAAAACATACAATATATTTGAAGCCCTCAAGGGCATTTCTTTTGTTATTGGGAAAGGCGAGATACTTGGATTTTTGGGGCCGAACGGCGCAGGAAAGACAACTACCATCCAGATTCTTTTGCAAATTATTACTCCCGATGGCGGTGATGTACATATTTTTGGCCTGGACGCGTTCAAAAATAGAGAAGATGTTTTACAGCGAATGAACTTTACATCCGCATATGTGCATTTGTTTGGTTCGCTTACCGTATGGGAGAACCTTAAAGTGTTTGCCATGCTCTATGGCGTACAAGGCACTAAGCGTATTACTAAGCTGCTCAAAGAGTTTGAGGCAGAGGATTTAAAAGACAAAAAAGCAGTTACTCTCTCATCCGGGCAATTGACCCGCGTGATGGTGATTAAGGCACTGCTCAATGAACCCGAGTTGTTACTTTTGGACGAGCCGACTTCAAGCTTAGATCCGGATATTGCGGAAAAAATGCGCGAAATTCTGAAAGAAATCCACCGCACGCGCAATATTTCCATGCTTTATACTTCTCATAATATGGCAGAAATTGAGGAGATGTGCAGCCGTGTTATTTTTCTTTCGCATGGGGAAATCGTTGCAAATGACACACCCAAAAAACTGACTCGACTTATTCCAAACCACAAACTGCGGGTACTGTTTGATGATGATCCAAAAGAATTGCCTGCTTTTTTAAAAAAGCACAGTATCAAAGGAAAAATATCAGATCGCACCTTGCATGTTACTGCAGAAAATGAAGAAATTCCGAATATTCTTGGCGCGCTGTTTAAAGCTGGTTATAAGATTCATGATATTACTATCGAAGAGCCAGATTTAGAAGATGTATTTTTAAAGATTGCTCGAGAAGGATCTACAGAAAAATAATATGAAACTCCACCGCATAAACGCAATTATTCTCCACCATATTTATTTTTGGAAGAAATCAGTTCCGCGCTGGCTTGATATTTTATATTGGCCGGTTGTTACTCTCGCGGTGTGGGGATTTATCACCACGTACTTGCAGGGAGGTGATTTTCAAGGCAAGGGGAGTGTCACTATTGTAGGTATGTTTCTCGGGGGCATTACTTTGTGGATGTTATTTCAGCGCGCCCAGCAGGATATCGCCATTTCATACTTACAAGATATTTGGAGCCGTTCAATCGTAAATTTATATGTATCGCCGCTCACGAACGCGGAATTTATTATTGCTTCTATTCTTGTGGGCATCATAAAAGTTGTTATTACTCTTGTGGTTATGGCATTAATGAGCTGGTTTCTGTATGCCTTTAATATTTTTACGCTTGGGTTTTCTTTAGTTCCTTTTATTGCATTGCTTTTGGTTTTTGCATGGGCCTTGGGGCTTTTTATTACGGGCGTGGTGTTTCGTTTCGGAACAGATGCGCAGGTGCTCGCGTTCGGAGCAAGTTTTGTGCTCCAACCTATTGTGGCAGTTTTTTATCCGCTTTCAATTCTTCCTTCGTGGATCCATCCTATTGCGCTTGCGTTTCCGTTGACACATATTTTTGAAGGTATGCGTGCGGTGCTTGCAACCGGCCAAATTCCCGTAGATGCTTTGTGGTGGGCGGCAGGGCTTGATGTGGTGTATTTGTTGTTCGGCGCTTGGTTTTTTGGAAAAATGTTTAGTAACGTAAAAACAAAAGGCTTACTCGCTAAATTAGAGTAATATGCCACGCTTGTCTTCTAAGCCTTTATATCGGTTCCTCGAAGTCATACCAGCAACGCTGGTATGGGGAACTATTATTGGTTCAATTACACTTTCCTATTACGCGCCGATTATTGCTATTTATATTATCATTTTGTTTGATTTGTATTGGCTGATTAAGGCTGTGTATTGGCTTGTGTACTTATTTAATTCCTATCGTCACTACCGAGAGGACATAAGCATAGATTGGTTTGCAAAGCTTACCAAAGAAGATCCAATTGGACAGGATCACGCAAAGTCGCACTGGACTGATTTGTACCATTTAATTTTTTTACCTACATTTAAAGAATCTTTTGAAGTTATTGATACTACATTCAAAGGTTTGTCCGAGAGCAATTATCCTTTGGATAGGTTTATTATTGCACTTGGCATCGAAGAGAGAGACAGGGAAAACGGACTCAAGATCGCCGAGCACATTAAAGAAAAATACGGGGACAAGTTTTTTAAATTTTGGGTGACTGTGCATCCCTCAAATATCCAAGGAGAGCAGCCCGGCAAGGGTTCTAATAACGTATGGGCGGCCAAGAACGCACAAATAGAAATTGACAAGCTCAACATTCCGTACGAACGTATTATTGTTTCTAGTTTTGATATTGACACTATTGTTCATCGAGAATTTTTTGCGCATCTATCATATAAATTTTTAACGCATCCGTTGCCACACAACACAAGCTATCAGCCGGTTGCCCTGTTTAATAATAATATTTGGCAGTCCAATCCGATTACACGAACTATTTCAAACGGCACCACATTCTGGCTTTTAACGGATTTGTCTCGACCAGATCGTTTGTTTACTTTTTCTTCACATAGCATGAGCTGGAAAACCTTGGTTGCGGTAGGGTTTTGGGAGCCGGATTTAGTAACCGAAGATTCTAGGATTTTTTTGCAGTGCTTTTTGCACTATAACGGCGAGTACACAGTAACTCCTCTCTATGTTCCGGTTTCTATGGATACAGTAGAAACAGGAACATTTTGGGGAAGCTTAGTTGCGGTATATAAGCAACAGCGCAGGTGGGCATGGGGGATAGAGCATTTTCCGTATATGGTGTGGCACTTCTGGGGGAATAAAAAAATTTCTTTTCTAAAAAAGTTTAAGTATTTTTTTAATATTACCGAAGGCATGTACTCTTGGGCGACTGCGCCGCTTTTGATTATCATCCTCGGACGGCTACCACTGTATTTTGCGGATCGATCTACTGAACAAACAGTCATAGCTCAAAACGCTCCGTTTGTTCTCGATTGGCTTTTAACCACAGCGCTTGTTGGTTTGTTCGCGACTGCGATCCTTTCGGTGCTCCTTTTGCCGCCTGCGCCAAAAGGAGAAAAGTACCGCTACGTTTATATGCTTTTACAGTGGGCGCTGTTTCCGATAAATATGATTGTGTTTGGATCACTTCCCGCAATTGATGCGCAAACCCGACTTGCCACAGGCAAGTACCTTGGATTTAATGTCACGAAAAAAAATCGGTAATCTTAAAACCCGGATGCCCTTTTAGGAATTCCTCATAAGGCATTCTTTTTTTACCTTCAAGCTGGATTTCCAGCGGAGTGCCATCTTTGCGCATCGACCAGATGATGAGTTTTTTACCCTGCCACTTGGTCCACGCGCCTGGCCAGGGATTCATGGCGCGAATCAATGGCTCAACCGGCTGAGCCATTGGATTGTCGCTGATATGTCCGTCTTCTTTTGATAGTTTTTTTGTATACGAAGCTTTTGAATCGTCTTGGGGCGTGAGCTTAATACGGCCTGCACTATAATCAGGTAAAGTTTTAATAAGTAGCTCGGCGCCTTTCTGCGCCAGTACGTCGTGCAGTGTTCCGGCGGTCTCGGTCATATCGAGCGTTACTCGTTCCTGCGCCACAATGGGGCCGTGATCCATCTTATCATCCAGCTTCATGAGTGTGACTCCTGTTTCCTTGTCTTGATTCAAAATAGCTGCCTGAATAGGGGATGAGCCGCGGTATGTAGGTAGTAGGGATGGGTGGATGTTGATAATGCCGAGCGGAAATGAATCAATCAATGCTTGGGGGATAATGTTTCCATACGCGACAAGTACGCCAAGTTGGAGATTGGTTGTTGGAAATTGGTTGTTGGTTGTGATGGAAATACCTGCTTCTTGTGCAAGGTGTTTTATGGGCGAGGGAACGAGCGTAGAGTGATGCCGTCCAACCGGCTTATCTGGCTGGGTCACCACAAGTTTTACATCACAAAAATCAGACGCTATAAGCGCTTCTAATGTTGGAACCGCAAAATCAGGCGTGCCAAAAAAAACAATTTTCGTTTTCATACGCTACAGCAGCTCCTCGTGGGCGAGCATTTTTTCGCCTTTTGTAATCTTGGTTGCACGCTCAATAAACAACATACCATCCAGGTGATCTATTTCATGTTGAAGCACGCGGCTGAATAATCCAGTAGCTTTTATTTTTTGCTCCATGCCTTCTGGATCCGTAAACCGAACTTTAATTTTTTTGTTGCGCAACACTTGCCCGAACACGCCGGGAATGGAAAGGCATCCTTCTTCACCGTCTTCGGTTTCTTTTGATGCGGAAAATATTTTTGGATTAATTACTACCAGATGATCCTTGAGTTCTTTATCTGCGTCTTTATGAATAATAGCTACGCGAAGCAATTCTCCAACTTGTACCGCGGAGATGCCGATGCCGTTTTCTGCTTCCATGGTTTTAATCATTTCTGAACACAATTTTTGTACACGTATAACATCACTCACTTTTTTTGAGAGTTGGTTCAATAGCGGGTCTGGGTAATATACAAGAGGCAGTGTCATAATCGTTTATAGTACATTTTCTGGATCTCGGTCCACAATCCAATCAGTGCCGAGCTTTGAAATTTCTGGAAGATTGATAGTATTGAATACTTTTAGAAGCAAGGAAGCATTTCCATTTGAATCGGTAAACGGCCCGCTTATAGTAACGCGCGGCGCTAATTCTTTTTTTAAGTTCTCTGCCGTTGATGCTATTTTTCCTCGGTAGGAAAGTTTAATAAGTTTTGAAAACGGCGGGTATCCAAGTTCTTTTCTGTTTGCAAGTTCTTGGTTGTTAAATAGTTCAAACTCTCCATAGGCAAACGCTCGCATAGCCAAAGACTCTGGAGAATAGGACTGCAAAATAATACGCAGAAAACCAAGTTCTTGCGCTAACATCTGCCAATGCTTAAGCCTATAATAGGATCGTTCCGCAGATCGGTAATCTGGAATAGCGAGCATGGGCTCAATAGACGCAAATATAAGCAATCCAAGGTTTTGTCTTTCGGAGCTCAATTTTAAGCCTTCTAGGGCACGCGGCGTTGTAACAAGAACATCAAAATTCTCTGTAGATGCACTAACGTTACAATTTTTAAGCTTTGGCGTCAAGATTTCTAACAGGCTCTTTACCGAGACGCCTTTTTCGGATTCTTCGCGAAGCGCAATAATCACCGATTTCTTTTTTTTCTCACCTGCTTGATTGATAGCAGCAAGTGTTCGCTCTGCAATAATGGAAAAATCTTTTTGATTCATTTCGTTTTGCATATCAACCAAAGAGATAGTTAGGCTTCTGTTCCGTGCCGCAGGTATGCTCAGTGAGTCGTGTTTTTTTGCCTCAAGAATGTGTGATGATGAGATAAAAATAAGTTTTGATTTAGTAGCATGTGCGAGCCATACCCCAACGATTCGGGCGTCGTATCTTGGGTGTTGCTCATACTGCTTAAAGTCGTCGCTTGTAGAGTCAAAAAAAATTATTTGGCTATTTCTTTGAATGGGCAAAAATACGCCTTGCCGCGTTGAAAGAATCACCCGTGCTGATCCGGAAATTATTTTTTGGTACTCATGCCAGTACGCACTTTTGCCTAATCCGCTATGTATAATGGCGAGTTTGTCTGAACACATTTTGTGTACACTTCCTGCAATTGCGGAAATCATTTCAATAGTGGGAAAAAGCACCAAGAGCTGTGATTGTTTGGAATGTTTTATGAGGTACAGAAGCGTCCACACAAACGAAGAAACATCTTGAGTTTCCGCAAATCGCACACTTGGAATTTTTTCTGCGGTAGATTTGAGCAGGGGAATTTTTTCCGAAGACACTGCAAACCTAGTATCCGCGAACTGCGTGGGTTTGGCGCGCACCGTTCGCTCTGGCCGCTCTGGCGCCATCAATCGAGCAACACTTCCAGGCGTTACAAAATAGTACGTGCTAAATACTTTTGTTAGCGCTAGTTGATCTGGCGTTAGTATTGGATTGGTTTCAAGCACTGAATCAATTGGGCGCGCTCGAAATTTTGTTGATGCTTGGGTTGCAGCCAAACTCAAAACAACCCCAGGAACTTTATCGGTTCGAAAGGGGATTTGAACGAGCTGCCCGGGTTTGATGTGATCTGTAAGCTCTTCGGGAATAAAATAATCAAACACGTCAGTGGAGGCGGGCAAACGAATCAATGGAGTTATGTTCGCAATCATACAAATCGAGCCGCAAGCATCCCAACCCCATACTTTTGCTCGTAGTTTAATACTTCAGATTGATAGGATTGGCCTTCAAGCACGCCAAGGAGTACCGCCAAAGGCCGCACGCATGCAAGCGCAAATTTGTTTATTTCATTAGGACGCCTTCCTAGCAGGTGCTGTGTATCTTGTTCGGTAAGATTTTTAAGTATGTCTTGGTCGAGCTGCCTACCTTCTTCGCGATTGCGTTTTGAGGTGCGCGCCATGTCTCCAAGCGAGATAAGCGCGATTTTTGAAGTTGCCTGTTCTAGAACATCACGCATTTTTTTCCCAAATTCAAATAAGTATTGAGTTGGGCCTTCCGCATGGTATACCGGAAGCATTCTGTAGTGCGGTTGCAGTACCCCAAGCTGGAGCATTGCTGCTCCCGATGCTCCGTCTAAATGCTCTCGAGTAATTGCGGCAATGTGGTATTCTGTTCCAAGGTCATGGCAAATGCGATAGGCTAACTCAAAATCTCCGCGAAATTTTCCTTGCGTTAAAAATTCACCGTATTGTCCAAAAGAGGCTGTAAACTCGGGAGATATATTAAACAAGTGAGCGCTATTTCCACTTGCGTACGGCGAGAGGAGAATAATAGTTTCACATCCGCGAGCGTAAATGTCATGCGCAATATCGGTAACCGCCTGGTTCATTTTTTTGAACTGCCTAAATTTATTCCGACTGATTTGCGGGAGTAGGAGTGGGGAATGGGGGATGTGCGCGATGTATGATATCATATTATTCGTTATCTCCTAGTACTTCTTCTTGGCCGAATGCAATAATCAGGTCCAATGGGTCGCCCAGCGGATGCAGGTCAACTACTTTTTTAGGAACTTCAATAATGTCGTTCCAATGATACCCGAGTTTTTCAAAAGCTTCTCCCGAAATAACAGGCCGCCGTTTGCCATCTGCGATTACATACACTGCTGCTGATTCCGGAGAGGTGATAATAGTTCCATCGGAAAGCGCGACGCGCCCGGTATTTGGGTATGTAGCAAGCTCATCAGGATGCACTGGCGCAGGCTTTTGGCCTTTAAAGTTATTAGCAAGAATTGCACGGTCAATAATGCCTTTTTTCTTTCCATCCTGCGCAAAAAATACCGCTCCTGTGGTTTTATCCTGAAGTAGGGCTCCGGTTGGGTATGCCGAAGCAATGGTAATGTTTGGTCCGGTTTTATAGAGTTTAATGTCCTCTTCACTCACCAAAGAAACTTCTTCGGGGTTAAATCCGATAGTTCGGAATACTTCCTTGCTTTCGATGCCCCGCAGGGTATCATCAACCAGTAAATAAACAGTGCCCCAAGGCGCGCGCAACAAGGAGTAGTTTGCAAATTTTATAGGTGTGCCAATTTCGTATTTTTCCAATTCGTTTTTGGAAACATGGATGATGCGGTCCGGATTATAGCGCGAATACAGAGCGGTGCGTGTTAAAAAGGGCCTTCGCACGCCATTCTGCAGAAGCCAGACACCAGCTTCGCCTTGTTCCTGCAAAAGTGTGCCATCTGGATAGTCGCGCGTAAAGTACCGCTGCCAAATCCGCCAAAAATTAAAATTCGCTCCAATGCGGTCTCCGCCGCGGTACGGATTGTAGGTGTACAAAATCGCGGTTGCATTATTTGCTGGAGTAACTTCAAAACCATCTAACGTAGTTTTGGTCTGGCCCGGGCCCCAGCCCGTTAGGGTTCTGCCTAAGGATTTTAAATCCCGAAGATAGTTCACGCGCACTTTTTCCGCGAAATCAGAAACTTGATTATAAAACCCTTTAAGCGAGGCAAGCGATGGGTCATTCTTGGAGCAGGAGTCACATACTCCAAAACCAGTTGCCCAGTCCAGCTGGTTTTGGGAAGGGGAGGGGTCGGTAATCAGGCTTTGTTCTTTTTGCAGCATGGCAAGGATAACTTTGGGATTGACTTGGTACTGTTGAGCTTCTTCAAAAATTATTTGGCTGGCAGGCTTGGGTATGCCGTTAACAATTTGCGTAAATCTTGCCAAGTAACTTCCTTTTTGTTCCAGAAACCTTTGGATAGCATCCTGCGAGAGTGAAGAGAAATCCTCAAGTTCAGCGTCTGAAATAATATAATTAGCATTAAAGGACGCGGCACGTACTGCATTAAATGGGGCAAGAATTAAGGAGGCGAGTATGAGGCTTGAAAGTATTTGTTTCATATATTAATTGTACCATATTTTTTTACGGATAAAAAAAGTGGCCCCTCCAGATGTTCCTGGTGGGGCATGCCGATAGTATTGGCAGGTGTCTGCCTCAATCAGCCTTTGGGTAGCACTGACCTAAATAATACCTTTTGGTCAACTAGTCTCTCTTGTGGAAAAATGATACACTGATTTCATGAAATCAGTGTATATACTCGGAATTGAAGTGTCAGATATAAGCCGAGGGCAGGCCCTTGGGCAGGTAAAAATTTTTTTGGAAAGCAAGAATCAGCATTTTATTGTAACTCCAAATCCGGAAATCGTGCTTACTGCGGGAACAGATGGGAGCCTTCGCCGCATTTTAAATCATGCTGACATTGCGTTGCCAGATGGCATTGGTTTAAAAATAGCAGCCCGCATTCTTGGGCAAAAACTCCATCACCGTGTTACGGGCGCAGATTTTATGCAATCAATTCTTGAACTCAGCGAAGCTGAACAGTGGCCCGTGTTTTTACTCGGGGGATTAAATGAAAAAGTTTCTGAGCAGGCTGCGTGGCGCCTTCGGTATCAGTACAAAAAACTAAAAATCGTTGGTCATGCCTCGGGTGGTGTGGTAGAATTTAGGCACGGACGGTGGCAAACTTCAGACGCAAAGCTTCTTGACAACATTAAGCAATCCCACGCAAAAATTATTTTTGTTGGGTTTGGGTGTCCAAAGCAAGAAAAATGGATTTACCAGAATCTTGATAAGCTTCCTACTGTCAAGCTTGCCATGACTGTAGGCGGAACACTGGATTTTTTCGCAGGCGAACGCAAGCGCGCAGTATACCTACTGCGTACGCTTGGTCTTGAATGGTTATGGCGGCTCATCATAGAGCCTTCACGGTTTAAAAGAATATGGAATGCTACGGCAGTATTTATGTGGAGAGTGATACAATGGAGAGTGCGCATATTTTTTGTATACCGAAAAAACGTGGCAGCTGCAATCACAAACGAGAAAGGCGATTTTTTGCTTATCAAGCGGGCTGATACCCATGAAGAACATTGGCAATTTCCACAAGGCGGGGTGAATCACGGAGAGACAGAGGAACAAGCTGTATTGCGCGAAGTGCGAGAAGAAACTGGTATTACCAATAACATACGGATTATCGGCAAGCATCCAGACAAACACACCTACGATTTTCCCACCGCTTGGCACCAAAAACTTAATGGCTTTAAAGGGCAAACACAAAATATTTTTTATCTTTTATACACGGGGGATGACAGCCATATTGTGCTCGATGAGCATGAAGCTGAATCCTACGAATGGGTCTCGTTAGTCAATGTAATACCCAAGACGCATAGCCGTAGAAAACGCATGGCTCACATGGTAGTTGATGGGTATCAAAAATATGCCAACAGAACACAAACAAAACAAGCCAGTTAGAACTCGTTTTGCGCCTTCGCCAACAGGGGCGCCACACGTGGGTAATATCCGCACGGCATTGTTTGCCTGGCTTTTTAGTCGCCACAACAAAGGCACGTTTATCCTTCGCATCGAAGATACAGATCAAGCGCGCGAACAAGAGGGGAGTGTTGATGCGATTTTGGATGCGCTTGCTTGGCTTGGGATAGACATTGATGAAGGACTCGTATCACACGACAAAGAAAAAGGAGATAACGGGCCATACACTCAATCAAAGCGGCTAAAAATCTATAATAATCATGCAAAACAGCTAGTTGATCTCGGCAAAGCTTTTTACTGCTTTTGTTCTAGTGAGCGGCTCACGGTGCTACGGGAACTCCAGCAGTCGCGCAAAGAACCGCCGCGCTACGATGGGCGCTGTTTGCGGCTTGATCCAGAGGAAGTTGAAAAACAGCTAGCAGCAAATGTTCCGCATGTCATTCGTATGAAAGTTCCTCAAACCGGAGAGACAAGTTTTAATGACGCGGTAAAAGGAATTATTACTATTCCTAATCAATCAATTGATTACCAGGTTCTTTTAAAATCTGACGGATTTCCAACCTATCATCTTGCTTCTGTAGTAGATGATCACTTAATGGAAATTACACACATAATCCGAGCAGATGAGTGGCTTCCGTCAACTCCGAAGCATGTTCTTTTGTACCACTATTTTGGCTGGGAATTACCGGTATTTGCACATTTGCCTATTATTCTCGGGACAGACAAATCAAAACTTTCTAAACGCCATGGCGCTGTTTCGGTTGCTGAATATAAAAAAGATTATTTGCCCGATGCCCTTGCAAATTATTTAGCGTTCTTAGGGTGGAACCCAAAAACAGAACAAGAAATTTTTTCGCGCGACGAACTGATCCAGCAATTTGGACTTGAAAAGATCAATAAAAATAATCCAATTTTTGATGTTAAAAAACTTAATTGGCTCAATAGCCAGTATATTCAAGCGCTTGCTCCAGAAGTACTTGCACAAAAACTCAGCAACGACCTCAAAGATGTTGATTCGGTAAAAGCAGGTAAAATAGTCTCTTTGGTGCAGGATCGGCTAGAAAAACTTTCTGACTTTAAAGCTATGATTGATTTTTTAGGAGAACCTACGCACACGTACGATGCAACAATGCTAGTCCCTAAAAAATTGGACAGGCCACAAACCGCACACATGCTTGAAATCTCGTCAAAAATTACAGAAGGCATTAACGAAGAACACTGGGAAGAGGAAACATTGCGTCAAACCTTTTTTGCGTATTGCGAACAGAATGATATTGGAAAAGGGGATTTGCTTTGGCCATTGCGCGTTGCAGTTACTGGCCTCAAAAACTCACCAGATGTATTTGGGGTAATGGATATTTTGGGCAAGAAAAAAACAATTGAGCATATTGCGCACGCAGACAAACTCCTTTCGTAACCTTTAATTGAAGTTTTTGATTGTTTTTTATTGCTTGAATTTTAGTTTTATGATATAATACAGTCCTGTATGTCTATATCAAAAAATAAAAACATTTTACTTGGCCTCTGCTTAGCAGGAGCTTTTTTATTGCAGCCTACTGCATCAAATGCTCAAGATGCCACCACTGGAAAAAACCCGGAAATTCAGGATTTAGCCCAACAGCTTAAAGCGCAGCGCGATACAATTTCTGAATTGCAGAAAAAAGTAGATGCATACGACAAACAAATACGGGCAAAACGTAATGAAGCGCTCAATATTCGAAATCAACTGGATTCTTTGAGTGATGAAATTGATCAAACAAAACTCAGATTTGAGCTTAAGCGCCAACAAATGGCAGAGGTGAATTTGCGTATTGCAGAGACAGAAGAGCGTATTAAGGCAAAAGATGCAGAAATAGGAAATCAAAAAGAAAGAATATCGGCATTTATTCGTCTGTTGCACCAACGCGGAGAGAAATCAAGCGTTGAAATTCTTCTTGCGAATAATGCGTTTTCAGAATTTTTTGATCAAGCCCAGTATATGGAAACCGTGGAAGGGGATTTATCTGTCATACTGCAAAAACTTAAGGCAGTCTATGAAAAACTTCAAAGCGAAAAAAAGAGCCTTGCAGACGAACGAGAAGAACTCCAGGCGCTTCAGAAGCAGTTAGAAAGCACTCAAATATCGCTTGAAGAGAAAGTAACTGCGAAAAACGTTATTCTTGAGGCTACACAAGCAGATGAGGGGAAGTTCCAAGCGCTTCTTGCGCAAGTACGCACCGAGCAAGCCCAGATCAACAATGACATTATGAGTTTAGAGCGCGAATTGCGCGCCAAACTTGCAGCGTCAGGAGATAAGACACTTTCTGAACTTTCTGGGCAGGGTTTTGTATGGCCTGTGCCGAGCCGCACAGTTACTGCGTATTTTCATGACCCAGACTATCCATTTCGAAGATACTTTGAGCACCCGGCCATTGATATACGATCTGCACAAGGCACACCAATACGTGCAGTAGCTTCTGGCTATGTTTCGCGCACACACGACGGGGGACTTAAGTATAGTTATATATCCATTATCCATGCAGATGGTTTATCTAGCGTGTATGGACATGTAAGTTGCATTACCGTTGGTGAAGACGAATACGTGGTGCAAGGACAAGTAATTGGATGTTCTGGCGCAACTCCGGGAACTCCGGGAGCGGGGAACTTAACCACAGGACCACATTTGCACCTGGAAATTCGACTCAATGGCATTCCAGTCAATGCATTAAACTATCTACCGTAAAGTGAGTTTTTGATTGATTTCAATTTATTAATCTAATCCGATCTCTCTCTAAAAAATTCAAAAATTCTTTAAGCTCTTTGCCGGCGGAAAAACAAAAACCCTGCATATACACATCTTCACGCTCTGGATAGGGAATTTGAATACATTTTTTAATATTGCCTTGCTGGAAATAGGTTAGCATCTTTTCTGGATTTTGTGTGTGTCCGCACTCTATTATTACTGACGTATTTTTAGTCATCACATCTGGATAATATCCGCAGAAAGGATGTTCGTATAACACAGAATCGAAGCCCTGTTTTTTTAGGTATTCTCCTGATAATAGTTTGAGTGCAATATGATTTTTTCCGCCGCCCGCCGCTAAGTTATAGGCATGTTCTTGAGCTATGACGTTGTCTAGTAGCTTGCGGTATGCTTGTTTTGTGCCTATAGACAAGGCAGCGAGCGTCAGGTACCCGTTATCCAACAAAAAAGCTATATCATTTATGGGTTCCGCGTTTCCCCGAAACGCATGTCCGCCGGAGTAGAAAATTGTTTGTACTCGCGTAAATGTGCTCATGTCAGTGCGCTAGATGGTAGGCTACCTCCATTATGAAATTTTTCATGGACGTCTTTAAGTCGCTTATTAGTAACGTGTGTGTACACCTGTGTGGTGGACACGTTTTTATGTCCTAAAAATTCCTGTACACTCCGCAAATCAGCGCCAGCCGCGAGCAAGTCAGTCGCATAGGTATGGCGCAGCGTATGTGGAGTGACTTTTTTTGCGATGCCTGCCCGCTTAGCGCACATTGATATCATTGTTTGGATTGCGCGGGGCGAAAGGCGCCGCTCTTCGGGGTTTTTTGAATGCAGGTTCGCAAAAAGCGGTTCACTAAAATCCTCTTTGCGTGCATGCAGATATTTTTTGATCCATTGGGCCGCACGTGCGGAGATATATACGGTGCGCACGCGCTTACCTTTGCCAATAATAGACAATTCAATAGTCCGTTCTGCTGACCCAGCAACAAGAAAAGAAAGATGATCGCGATCGAGCGCGGTAAGTTCCGAAATACGCATGCCAGTTGAAAAAAATAATTCTAAAATCGCACGATCACGGATGCCCCCCAAGGTGTCCACATCCGGAATAGCAAGCATTTTCTGCATGTCTGGCAATTCCAAAAAAGAAACCTGCTGTCCCGCATGATCTTTAGCAAGTTTTATCTTAGAAGAGGGGAGGGAAAAAATATCGCGATCCGAAAAAAAATCCAACAGTGCACGCAGCGCTATCAAATAATAATTTTGTGATTTTTTTGAAAGCGCGCTTCCGCGCGGAGTTTTATACGTCCGTGCAAGGTATAGCCGGTACTCCCAAACGCCTTTTTGCGTTAACTGATGGGGGAGTAATGCGCTTTGGTTTGTCGCATCTAGCCAACGGACAAACAAACGCAAGTACTGGCTATAGTTCTTCTGTGTATTATCAGACAAACCTTTTTCAACCTCGCAATAATCTAGAAAAGGGATGATGCATTGTTTGATGGGTTTTTGTTTTTTTATGGTTTCCATATGTCGATCCACGTTAGGATGTATAAAGCGGGTGCTGTTAGTATAGCATATATATGTCATTCGCACAATATATGTAAAACGAATGAACGCATGGCGTATGTACCTCAAATATTAATAAACAATACCTACTATTTAAAGTATACCCGGTCTTTAACACGAAGATCTATATACTGCAGGTTGCTTCGACCATCCTTTATCTTTTCTTGTAGTGCCAGCTCAAGCTTTTGTATTTGCGTTTCTAAGGGTATCTGAGTGCTTAAAAACGTCTGCCAGCCCTCTGTGGTCATAAATAGAAGCTCCTGCGGGATGCCTGGATCATACGAAACGTATGTAATCACAATTGATTTATTTGAGACAAGTAATCTCTCGTATAACGAAAAAATCAATTCTACAATTTCTCTGCTTAAAATTATATCACCTGGATTGACGTCGGATTGATTTGCGCGGATAATTTCTATAACGGGCAAATTTTCAACATCTGTTGCAGGGGGCAGTTGTGACACAACAATGCCATTAACGTCTAAATAATACAAAGATTCGGTGTACTCCACTACTCTCTCTTGTTGTTCCTCCTTTTCGGTAACATTATTGTGCGACACTTCCGCTAAGGTAGTGGATGCGACAGTTTTTTCTTGGTCCCCTATTGCCTCTTCAGTTTGGATAATTTGTATTGGGGTTTTAATGCGTAATACCACGCGTGACAATTTTTCAGTAAGCTCAATTGAAAGCCCAAATGGCGGCTTTTTGCGCACCGTAATATTGTCTATAATATACTGCTTGCGTATCTGCTCTGCTATGTCGTCAACAGGAACAAACAAGCTATTTTTATTGGGAATTATGGCCCATTGTTTTTTGGCAAGCTCAGCATCCACAATAGCGCGCAACTCGTTTCCCGGTATATTTTTATTACCAGTAATGTGGATATTTTTAATTTGAAAATTTTTCGAAAATAGAAAAAAATATATAAACCAAATAAAAACTGACATAAAAAAAATCCACCCCACAATGGTACGGACCATACCTCCCGTGATCTCTCTTTTTTGCGCAGTTATATATCTGTCTGTTCTGTCGGTGCTTCTTGTGTGCCGTATTCTTGGTTTTGGTTTGTAAAATTTATGTCTCCTAAGCATGATTATTCAGTGTACCATTCTTGTTTTGGCTGATAGGAAACCTTTAGATTTTTTTTCTCTTTGGATCGTTCCAAGGCAAACACAATAAGTTCATCTAAAAGATCCTTGTATCCTAGGCCAGATGCTTCCCATAGTTTTGGGTACATGCTAATAGAAGTAAAACCTGGAATAGTATTTACTTCGTTTAAGTACATATTCATGTTGCTATCTAACAAAAAATCTACGCGCGCCATTCCCTCGCAATTAAGAGCTTTGTACGTGGCAATTGCTATGTTTTTTATCTCATCGGCTTCTTCGGTAGAAAGTTTACAGGGAATAATAGCTTTTGATTTTCCATCCACGTACTTTGCGTCGTAATCGTAAAATTCATTTGATGAAATTATTTCTCCGGCAACAGATGCGCGAGGTTCTTGATTTCCGAGTACTGCAACTTCGATTTCGCGAACGTTTGGAACGCCTTGCTCAATAAGAACTTTGCGATCGTATTGTAAGGCTTCTTCTACTGCTTGCACCAATTCCTCGGAATTTTTAACTTTGCTTATGCCAACGCTTGAACCCATGTTTGCAGGCTTAACAAATACCGGATATGCAAGGCTGAACTCTTGCAGAATATCCTTTTTTTTCTTCAACCATTCACTTGCCCAAAACCATACATACAGAACCTGCTTGATATGTTCTGCTTCTAAAACTTTTTTTTGAACTACTTTGTCCATGCATATGCTCGATCCCAGCACGCCACAACCTACATAAGGCATACCCGTTAACTCCAAAAATCCCTGAATGGTCCCGTCTTCTCCGTATGGTCCATGTAAAACTGGAAACACAACATCAATCTTGCCAAGCCTTAACATGTCATTATGTGAAGCTTGGTTTGTGTCTGCAGGCTCTGGGCGGATAAACGCATTACTTGTATTTGGCGCTTTGCCGGATTTTAGAAGCGCTAAAGAATCTGGGCCCGCAATCCACCTACCTTCTTTGGTGATGCCAATAGGAACAACTTCATACTTCTCTGGATCTAAGTTTTTTATAACCGAACTTGCCGAAATAAGCGAAACTTCGTGTTCGCCGCTTCTGCCTCCAAACAACACTGCCACTCTTAATTTTTGCGGCGTACTAGTCATACTATTAAGCAACTACGACTCTTGGTATTAATGGATTGATGCGAGTAACTACTTCGTAATGCACGGTTCCAAGTATTTCAGCAATATCGTGGGCTGTTATTTCTTCGTGTTTTTGGGCACCAATCAAAACTGCTTCGTCTGCTCGCTGAACTCCAGAAACTGCTGTGACATCAACCATAGCCATGTTCATGCATATATTTCCGAGAACCTTGCATCGCTTGCCGCGTATGAGCATTTCACCTTTATTAGATAATCCCCTACTATATCCTTCGTAATATCCTACAGGGATAATTGCAATTCGGGTTTTACGCTTAGTTTGATGCGTGCATCCATACCCAATAAAGGATCCCTCTGGATAGTCTTTCACTTGCAACACGCGCGCTTTCCAGCTTAATACTGGTTTAAGGCTAAATTCTGGGTGTACCAGTGCTACACGGTCAATAAGCTTTGTATCTGGCCATAATCCATACAACCCGATTCCAAGGCGCACTGCATCGAGGTGGGATTCAAAAAAATTCAATATAGCTTCGGTTTTTGCTATATGAAACAAAGGGGGTTCGATTTTTTCGCGGTACAACTGATACTTTATATCAAGAAATATCGCTAATTGCTTTTTTGTATACTCCGGATGATTAGTAACATCTGCAAAATGGCTTTCTACGCCTTTTAAATACAGGTGGGGTAGTTCATTAATTTGCTTAATATATCCTACTGCGTGTTCTGGCATGATTCCCATTCGTCCCATGCCTGTATCAACTTTTGCGTGCACGCGCAATTCAGACGCTTCTCCTGACTCAAAGAGAAGTTTTGAAAGGCGTTGGGCATGAGTTAAACTGTTTACCACCAATTCTACTCGTTCTCGAATGAGCCATTGTAATTCCTCTTTATTTTCTTCGACATATCCCAAAATAAGAACAGGAACACGCACTCCCGCGGCTCGAATACGCTTTGCTTCATTGAGGTTAATCACCGCAAGATAATCAACGGTATCAGCGATTGCATCAGCTACCTGCTCTAATCCATGCCCATAGGCATTTGCTTTGATTACGCCAATAAGTTTGGCGTCTTTGCTGATAAATTTAAACTGTCGCAGGTTGTGCGCGAGCGCCCCTTTTGAAATTTCAACCCATGTATGCATATGCTATCAATTTTTTTTGTTTGGACGAAGGGTTGGAAATAAAATAACTTCTTTGATATTGGAGGCGCCTGTTAACAGCATCACCATCCGATCAACCCCAATACCAAATCCGCACGCCGGAGGCATGCCATGTTCAATTGCTTCTACATAATCCATGTCAGTTTGATGCGCCTCCTCAAAACCAGCATCAGATTTTTTCTTTTCAGCCACAAAACGTTGTGCCAAATCAATAGGGTCGTTCAGTTCTGAATAATTATTGCCGATTTCGCTTCCCAATGCAAATCCTTCAAATCGCTCCGTAAATCTTGGGTCCTTGCATTTTTTAGCAAGCGGAGAAACCTCAACTGGATAATCATAAATAATAGTCGGCTGTATGAGTTTTTCTTCCACAAGCTCTTCAAAAACAAAAGCCATTACTTCGCCTACGGTTCCAAACACAGTAAGCTCTGATTCATGCGGATGCCCTTTCATGGCTCGTGCTGCTTCTTTTTTTGCGCTGCTAAGAGTTTTCCATCCCGAAACATCTACCGTGGCCACTGTTTTGAGGGCTTCTGTCATTGTCATTCTTTTCCATGGCCGTTTTGTTTCAATTGTTATTTCACCATGTTTGATTTTGGTTGTGCCCAAAACACTGCGACTTGCTGATTCAAAAATTTCTTCAAACACATCCATGCCCCAATTATAATCCTGATATGCAGCCTGAGCCTCAAACATGGTAAATTCAGGATTGTGATCACGGTCAATGCCTTCGTTGCGGAATACTTTGGTAATTTCGTACACGCGTTCAATGCCCCCTATCAAAAGACGCTTAAGATACATTTCATCAGAAATTCTTAAATAAAAATCAGCATCAAGAGTGTTGTGCCGCGTTTTAAAAGGTCGAGCAAATCCGCCACCATATACTGGCTGCAGTGTTGGAGTTTCAACTTCCAAAAAATCGTATTTTTTCATGGTGGCGCGAATGCTCTCAATAATTTCGGAACGCTGGAGCATTCTGGAACGCACGTCTTCGTTCACAATTAAATCTAGATAACGTTTGCGAAAGCGAGCTTCAATATCTTGTAAGCCATGCCATTTTTCGGGCAACGGGCGCAGTGCTTTTGAAAGCATTTCCCAGGCACTCACAAGCACTGTGTTCTCCCCGCGCTTAGTCTTAAAAATTGTTCCAGTTGCTTCGATAAAATCAGCAACATCAACAGTCTCGGTAAATAATTCGTATACACCTTTTTTAAGCTTGTCTTGTTTTAAATAAACCTGAAATTGGCCCGTACCATCTTCCAAGTGAGCAAATGTTGACCCGCCATGGCCGCGGATAGAGCGTATGCGGCCAGCAATAGTAATCTTTTTTTTGCTGCTTTCTTTGATTTTTCCTAATTCTCCAATAAGAAAATTACGCGAACTTTTTGAAGGATACGGATTAATGCCCTTTTTTTGAAGCACTGCTAAGCGCTCTAGTCGAATTTTTGTCTCATCCTGATGTTGTAGTGTTGTGCCCATAGAATAGGTACATTATACGCTATATAAAGCATGTATGCAACAAAAAACACCCGCGAAGATCCGCGGGTGTAAACAGACAAAGTGATTTTTTATATCTTAATTTCTAGAATTTTCCACCGAGAAACTCCGCGAGGGGTTTTAACCTCTACTTCGTCACCTATTTTTTTATTTAAGAATGCTTGGCCAATAGGAGATTCATTGGAAATTTTACCAGAAGATGGATCAGCTTCTTTTGAACCCACTAGCATATACGTAAGCTTAGATCCATCTCTTTCAACAATTATGGTATCTCCAATGTTAACGATATTTGGATCAGAATTTCTATGAGAAACTACTGTTGAGTTTTTGACTGCGTTTTCTAGTTCTAAGATTCGGCCCTCCACAAAAGACTGCTCTTCACGCGCATCTGCGTATTCAGCATTTTCAGAGAGGTCGCCGTAATCCTTAGCCTGTTTAATGCGTTCAGATATTTCAGGTCGGCGTACTTTTTTGAGGTGCTCAAGTTCCTCTTTTAATTTTTTATGACCTTGGTCGGTCAAAAATGTTTTGTTGTCAGACATACTAATTACACATACTACAGGGAACCTCAAAAATTGTCAAACATTCATTTGTCGCGGAAATACCATTCGAATATTTTTTTTGCAACCGGAGTCCCCGCAATATCCCCTCCCTTCCCTTCTTCTACTAATACTGTCACCACAATTTCAGGATTATCGTATGGCCCGTATCCAGTAAACCAAGCATGCGGATTTTTATCTTGCCCAAACTGCGCGGTGCCAGTTTTCCCTGCGACGCTAACCGGTAGCGTCAAAAGTGAACGAGCTGTGCCATAGGTAACTGCGGCACGCAAGCCTTCCTGAATAATTTTAATATTTTCCGGACTTGCTACGCGATTTTCTAAAATAACAGGAGTAAATGGAAGAGCTGACTGATAATTTCTTCCTATGCGATCCACGATACGAGGAGCATAGAGCGTGCCACCATTTGCGATTACCGCTGTAAAATTTGCAACCTGCAGTGGTGTTACTAAAAGATCACCTTGTCCAATAGCTAAATGGTAGGTATCTCCTAAGTACCAGCGCTCTCCTTTTGCCTCTTCTTTCCATTCTTTGCTAGGCAAAAATCCAGACTGCTCCGAAGGAAGATCGATAGTAGAAATAGAATTTAATCCAAACCGTTTTGCGTATGCAACAATCCGATCTACGCCCAAACCTTCGATGCTTTGGTGTCCGCCTCCAATGGCGTAAAAATAGGTATTTACTGATTCTGCCAATGCGCGCACTATATCGGTAGTTCCATGTCCACCATATTTCCAATCAGGATACCAATATTCATTAATCCGCACACCGCCTGTGGACTGCACAGTAGTATGGCGATTTACAGTGCCCTCTTCAAGTCCAGCAGCTCCAATAACTAATTTTATAGTAGATCCTGAAGGGTATTCTCCTGAAATAGTGCGATTGAACAAAGGCTGGCGTGGGTCAGTAAGTAAATTTTGATATGCATCGTTTCCAATGCCGCGGCTAAATTCCTCGCTCGAAAAAGAAGGATACGAAACAAGCGCCCGCACAGCGCCATTCCGCGGATCAACAACAATTACACTGCCTCCAGGGGACTCTTGTTTCTCTATACTTTCTTTAAGCGCGTCATAGGCAACCTGCTGGAGCGCTGCATCAATATGTAAATACACGCTTTCTCCTGGAATTGCTGGTTTTGTAGAAAGTTCTCGTGTATGCTTTCCACGTGAGTCAACCTCTACTAACTCAACTCCAGGAATTCCGCGCAACTTTGATTGGTAGGTTTTTTCAATTCCTGTTTTACCTATTCGTTCAACAAGCGTATAACCCTCTTTTGCAACGTATGCATCATAATCATTTTGAGAAATTTTCCCCGTATATCCTAACACGTGAGAAAAAGGAAAATCAAAGGTATATGCCCGTTGTTGCGTAGGGACAAGAGAAACTCCACTCCAATTTCCGCTTTCTTTGGAAAGCACAATAGCAGCCTGTGAAGGAATGCCACGGATAATTTCTACTGGCACGTAGCTATTTCGTGGAATGTCTGAAAAACTTTCCACAATATCAAAAGCATTTATTCCAATAATTTCTTCGATCGATTTAAATATGGCATCTTCTTCTTCTTGTGTACTTGGTAAATCTGCAGGCGTTACTACAAGCGAAAAATCAGGCACATTATATGCTAAACGGCGGAACTGGTTATCAAAAATTACTCCGCGAGGAGGAGTGATCGCAATACTGCGAATACGGTTTCCCTCTGCTGTTCCATAGTACTCTGCTCCGCGAACCATTTGTAGGTAGTAAAGCTTTCCAAAAAGCACTACAAAAAATGTGCTCACCACAAAAACAAGTAACATGCTTGATTTTCTTGCAAATTTTTTTGAAAAAGGCCGTTTTTGGTATAAATCCTCAGCCATGATATCTCCATTGACTTCGTATGCAAAAACATCTACATGGTTATCACGTATGTCGCTTCCCCCTTGGTTTGTTGCAAAAGGATCTCGTGACATAGGTTAGGTAACAAAAAACCATTTTCGAATGTATACTCTTGTGGCGCGTACTATAAAAATAAATGCGCTAGTAATAATCATAGTAATTACAGAAGCTTGCACTACTGGCATAAGTATATCAATAAAAGAGCTGTTTTGAATGCCAGTAAACAAAGACGCTGAAAGGCGCGCGACAGAGAATAAAGCAAAACCATACACCACAAGCATTCCACAGAGCGTCAAAAATGTTCTTTTTCTGTCCATGTGCATGATATTTCTTTTCCCCACAAAAAGTAGCAGCCAAAAAACTGCATGCGAAAGAATAAAGGTTCCAAACGGAAGCACAAAATTAAACAAATCAAAAAATAAACCATAGAGCAAAAAAGACACACCTGCGGCTTGAGTACGATTTTTGCGCATCAAAAAAAATACAAAAACAAATCCAAAATATGTTTGGCCTCCCTGTAAAAAAGCGCCTCCAGCAAAAAAATCAATCAGAAATGCGGTGATTGTTGTAAGTAGCACAAACATACTATTCTCCTTTTGGAATATATATTCGTATATCAGAAATCTCGGTGAGCGAAATAAAAGGCGCTAACGTTGCTTCCTTAAAAAGCTCTCCCTCACTATAAGAAACAGAAGTTACCGTTCCAATTAAAAGCCCTACCGGCGTATTATCTTCTAAGAGTGAGGTCACAATTATATCAGCTTCTTGTACTGCGGCATCTTGAGAAATAAGCTGCATAGTAAGCCCCATTCCTCGCTCTCCACGCACTACAGCCTGTATTCTTGGATCTCGTCCAACTTGTGCTGCAGTAGCGCTTGTTTGCGCTGTTGCGGGCAGAAGTAACGAAAAACGATCAAATACCTGAACAACTTTTCCCACAAAAACACCGTGCGGTGTTGCAGCAGATGATCCTTTTGTCACACCTGTATTACTGCCTCTATTTATCAAAAGCATGCGTGTGCCGCCAATTGAATTTATGGCAATTACTTTCGCACCAATAGTTATTCTCTCAAGCTCCTCTATTGATTCAGTTGGAAAAATTCTAGCGCTCTCAAGCGCGTACGTAAGCTCAGCAATTTTTTGTTCTTTTTTTATACTATCTTGCAAAAGTCCGTAGCTATGCAATAGACTACTCGCCCATTGCGTTGCCTTACCACTGCCTTGAAATAGCGGAGCGCCAACAGTAGCAAGCGGCCTCCGTACACTATTTAAAGCCTGCGAGAGCGGCGTAACTCTATACAAAACAATCAACGCAAAAAGCGCGCCAACAATAATAAGATTTCTCTTTCTCGACATATGCATGGGTATATGTGTTTTTGTAAATTTTAAGAAAAAACGTCAAAAAATCAGTTAAACACGTTAAGAAAAAGAAGGGCTGGCAGATTCCACTTCATTAAGCAGCGCTTCATCATCAAGAAGAATTCCGGTTCCACGGACAACTGCGGTTAATGGATCATCTACTACACGCACAGGCATAGAAAGCTCTTTGGCAATTAATGTATCAAAACCCTTTAGCAATGCTCCGCCACCCGAAAGAAGAATGCCACTTTCAAACAAGTCACCAATGAGCTCTGATGGCGCGTTTTCCACCGTTGTTCGAATAGCATCAACAATAATACGCACAGGGCGCTTAATAGCCTCTCGTACTTGCGCATCTGAAATAGAGAATTCTTTCGGCAACCCAGTAAGCATGTTTCGCCCCTTTACTTGCATCTCTACTGGTTCTTCTGGAGGGATCACTGAACCAATCTTAATTTTAATTTCTTCAGCTGCTTTTCTGCCAATATTGACATTAAAATTTTCTCTGATGAAAGTTTGGATAGCAATATCAAATGTGTTGCCTGCAGTTTTAAGAGTATTTGAACTTACAATGCCAGAAAGCGAGATAACTCCAATTGAGGTGGTGCCTCCTCCAATTTCTACAACCATTCTGCCATATGATTCCTGAACGGAAAGCCTGGCGCCTATTGCTGCGGCAATAGGCTCATCAATAAGCCTGACTTCTCGAGCGCCTGCTGATGTAATAGCATCGTGTACAGCTTTGCGCTCCACTTCTGTAATATTGAGAGGCACACTAACTATGATGCGCGGACGCGGAGCAAATGCAAAGCTGCCGCGATGAATTTTTTCGATGCAATGCTTAATGAATTTTTCGCTTACTTCAAAATCCGAAATAACTCCCGCGACAACAGGCTCAACAACAACAATATGGGATGGTGTTTTTCCCATCATTTTTTTAGCATCAAGACCAACCGCAACTAATGCATCAGTGCGCGTATTGATGGCTACAACCGTTGGTTCGTTAATTACTATCCCACGGTCTTTGACATAAAAAATGGAGTTGGAGGTCCCTAAATCTATGCCAATATCTTTTGAAAGCCCTCCAAAAAGGCGCTTCAACATAGTGTCGCTAGCCTATCACGGCTTTCCAAATTCGTCCACCAAATCGCGCTAAATCTCGATAGGTAATAACCAAAGCAAGTAGCATTAAAAGCCCGAATCCAATCCTATGGAACCACGCTTCTAATTCTTGCTTAGAAGGTTTTCTGCGGATTGCTTCTACGGCTAGAAAAATCAATCGCCCTCCATCCAGCGCCGGAAAGGGAAGAATATTAATAATAGCAAGATTAAAAGAAAGAATAGCTGTAAAAATAACTAAATGAGAAAAACCAAGATCAAGGGCATCCCCTGTTGCAATTGCAATAGCTACTGGGCCACCCAAGCTATCCCCTGCGCCCTTACCGTGCCACAGGCTGCTTGCAATAGAAGAAAAGGCACGTGCGATACGTTCAAGGTATGATGCAGCTGCGGCAGTTCCTGCTGCAATTGCTTTATGAGGAGGAAAACGAACAATTCCTACCTCTATAAGCGCAACGCCAATAATTGCGTGCTCAACATCTGCTTCATCTAATAACTGAGGGATTAATTCAACTACCTGTTCATTATTGGATCGTTCATACTGTACAGCAATGCTTTGACCATTTTTTGTGGCAACATATTCTTGAAATTCCGAAATATTTGTAAATAACTCGGCATCAGCACCAAGTAAGGTGTCTCCCGCAGTAAGGCCAGCTTGCTCTGCCGGAGAACCAGCAAGCACCTCGGTTATTGAAAGGCTTGGGTTATGGATATACTTTGGGTTAATATCATCAGTACGCTCTATTGGTGCGCCAACCATAAATAGAATTGAAAGCAGTAACCAACCAGCAATAATATTCATGCTGACTCCTGCTATAATCACCAGCGCGCGCTTTAATGCTGACTTGCTTCCAAAACTATCTTCATCGTCTTTACCTTCTCCGTCCTCGCCCTTAATTTTTACATACCCACCCAAAGGAATAGCATTGATTGAATAAACAGTTTTTCCTACTTTTTTACTAAAAATTTTAGGCGGAAATCCAAGTCCAAATTCCTCCACACCAATACCAAATGCACGCGCCACTAAAAAATGCCCAAGTTCGTGCACGAGAACCAAAAATCCCAAAACAAGAATAAAACCAAGTATAGTAACTAGCATAATTAAATTTTCATAATTTCATTTTCTTTCTTTTTTGTCTCTGTTTCAAGCTGTACAATAGCTTCTTTAGTTTTTTCATCAAGCGCTTTAATACCGTCTCTGCGATCATCTTCGGTGAGATCCCCTGCTTTGGTTTTTACCTCAATCTGTTTTTTTTCTTCTTCGCGGGCCATGCGAACCGCAACGCGAACACGCTCAAGTTCTTCGTTCAGTGATTTTACAACTCGCAACCTACTCTCCTCGGTCATAGTAGGAATAGTAATACGAACAACATCACTAGAAACAGCGCAGGAAAGATTACGATCCGCAGTAACAATTGCTTTTTCGATTGCTTTTAAAATCTGCTTATCCCATGGCTCAATAGCAATAGACCTCGCATCGGTAACTGAAATGCTCGCAAGTCCGGAAATTGGAGTCTGCACACCATATGCCTCTACCATGATGTCTGCAACCATTTCTGGGTGCGCACGGCCAGTACGGATTTTTTTTAACATTTCTACGAAATGGGTATGGTTGTTTTTAATTTGTTCAGAAAATGAATGTGGCATAGTAATAATTAATTACGCGATAAGCTTACTCCCATAAATAACAACTTTTGGTCCTCGGGGTAAAACACGAGCGCAGATGCGCGGCGCGTAGAGGGAAGCGGCCGCGGAATCCAGTTAAATCCTCCATCTAAAGAATGGTACAGCGTGGACGTGGTGCCATAAAAAATCTCAAGCGGATTTTGAGGGTTTACGGCAAGCGCGTATATATTAGCGTCCCGTGGACCTGAAATCAATGGAAGGCTGGTCCAATCCTTTCCTTGATTTAAACTCCGCAAAAGTCCATACTTTGAAGCATACACAATACCAGAGGGAATAAGGGCGAAATCGCGCGGATCATTCGTGCCAGAGAATGAACTAAAAGAATCTGCAAAAAATTCCCAATTTTCCCCAGCATCTTCAGAACGCATGAGCCCTTTTCCTTGTGCAATTGCATACAGAGTGCTCGGGCGCGAAGGATGGAATTGCATTTTTTCTAAAATAGTTCCAGAACCAAGTGCAGTATGCACACGCCAAGAAACACCGCTATCCTCCGAAATTAAAATATCTCCATTGCTGGTTGCTGCGTATACGGTATTTGGAGTATTTGGATTTATAGCCAGGGTCGTAATAAGCGTACTAGTAGAATCACTCGTATAGGTTGAGCGCCAATGAACACCTTCATCTGTTGAAACTGCAACTGAGCTTCCTACTGCCGCGTACAGCAGTTTTGGGTTGTTTGGATGAATAGCAAGATCAGAAACTCCATTATTCGGAAGAATTAAATCCCACAAATATCCTTGATTCCAACTAAACCAAAGTCCCGATTTACTGCTTATCAAAAATATTTTTCGTGGATCTGCCGGAGAAAAAATGAATTTCTTAACATTGAGATCGCCGATTGTTTTTTTTGAAATTTTATCCTCGTAGATTATTGCCTGTTGAGCCCACTCTTCGCCACTGGTGGATGTTACCCAGACTCCACCGTCTGCTTCGCCGGTTACATTTCCTGGCCTGCATGCAGCCCCCAAAAGCACTGCTCCAAAAAGGCACGCTACTAATTTAGTATAGTTCATAATTTGATATTGTTTTTATAGTGAAATAATAAGGCGCTCGCTCACCAGTGGCCAATTTTGGCCCAACGGGTGCGCTAATGACTGAATAAGATTTCTCACAGCTTCTGCTAATGCTGATTTTTTTTGAACAGCAAGTTCTTCGCGTAATTTTGGCAAAGCTTCAAAAAGCCATGTGCGCATTTCTTCTTTTGGTATTGAAGCAGAAAGCCATAGGCGCATGCGTTCAGATGCTGAATCAGCAGAAAGGAGAGAATGGATTAAATGGCTTGCATCTGTTTTCTGCCTTCCTGTTTGCACACTAGCGCAATACAATGGAACACTTCGAGAGTATACTGTTGGAAGCAGCTGTTTACGGTGACTTGCAAGTAAAAAAAGATAGGTATTTTTTGCCGGCTCTTCTAAAATTTTTAAAAGCGCGTTTTGAGACTCTGTATTCATATTACTTGCCCGATTTATAATGAGGACTTTTTTGTCCGCAGCAATAGGAGTCATACAAAGCCATGATCTTGCTTTTCGAACCGCATCAATGCTAATTACATCACCCTCTGGTGTTAGCGTGTTGATATCTGGGTGATGTAAGGATTGCGAAGGCATAAAAGTAGACAAAAAATCCTCTAACAAGTTAATTTGCCTTGAATTTTGAGGTCCAATTAAAATATGGGCATGCGCCAGCACGCTATTTTGCGCTGCATTGCGTAAATAAGAAAGAGCTTCTTGATTTGCTATTGATTCACTTACTGATTCCATATATGTAGTATACAAATATTTTTATACTTTGGTCAATACAAAAAAACTCTGTTGAAAACCTAATTTGACAATTTATATAAACGCGCTACGATTTACATAGTATGCATAAGCTTTTTCAGAATTCATTCTCTTTCTCCTTTTATTCATTTAACTGACATGGAAGATCAGTAGCTTTGCAATACCATACATAAAAAAGCTGATCTTCCACGAAGGGTCAGTTTTTTGATACCATTCCATTGTTCTTCACAATTCATGTATTTCTAAGGAGGTCCAAATGCACGATCGAGCACTGGAACACAATGCGCACACATACGGCGAAGCTGGAGGATGTGGAATCGCAGGTGGAATTGAGTATGTTTCTCGAAGTCTTCCGGATTTTTCCAAAGAGCGCGTGACTGTTTTTCTCACTGCGCTTGCACGCGCGCATAGTGACAACAACAGTCCAAACGGAAGAGAGATTAGGGGATTTATTGAACTCACGCCTTTGCACTATGGAGCTACCCGAAAGGCTGGCTGGCTCAAGATACTCCGCAGACATACTTCAGATAGCCGCAAACGTATTGATCTCTATCTTGCAGGATTTCCAAATTGCATTACATTTCGCCAGCGCCGGGCAATAATGACATTTATGGTGCAGAGCATGGCTGATGAGCTTGCGTCGCTCACAAAAGCAGAAACAACTCCAACGCCTCAAGTGCTTGCGACAGATATACTTATTGAGCGGTTTGGAATCGGAAATCGACTCAATACGCCGCGTCCTAGATACTGCAAAGAATCAATCGAGTTCACCAGATTTGCGTAAATAAAATTTACCAAGAAAGGTGCGTTATGGCCGCAACAATTGCAGTTGAACAAGAAACAGAGACCGCATACAAGCAGCGGCTCTTGGGGATTGGACTACAGCTTCTGGGAAAACGTATGTGCTGGTCAGGCAGAAATGAAAACGGACTTGGCCTGCAGCGCGATTGGGAAGGCACATTCGAAAGGCTTGATCTTTTAAGCGGAATTGGCTGCCGCTGGGTGGTACGGGATGTCACGGAATATCGCGGCACTACGCCCGTGGCAACCCATTCCGAATACACGCGCATGTGCTTGGCTCGGATTGATCTGCCTCTGCACTTGGACGCAATCCACCTACTTCTGATTCCAGAGATCAACGCGAAAATTATCCTCCAAGAAGCAGAAGCCGCCTAATGCGGCGAGCTCAAAACAAAGAGCCCGATACCCACCACGCGGTACCGGGCTCTGATTTTTTAAAACAGGTCCTGAAATAAATTCATGATGACGGAATTTACTAGCTTGTTGCCAAAATAGAACGTTTATAGGATTCAAGATTTTCCAAAGCAACACCAGTGCCTTTTGCAACGCACAAAAGCGATTCATCTGCAGTGTACGCGGGAACCCCGGTTGCCTGCGCGATGAGGCGGTCCATATTCCGCAAAAGCGCCCCACCACCAGAAAGCACAATTCCTTTATCAATAACATCCGCAGAAAGCTCTGGGGGCGTACTTTGCAAAACCAATTTAACAGAAGAAATAATGCCTTCTAATTCAGCTTGAATTGCTTCAGTTATGTCATCTGAGCTTACGGTGACTGTGCGAGGAAGGCCAGACACCATATCCCGCCCACGCACTTCCGCGGACATTTTCTTTTGAAGATACAGGGCCGAACCGATCCCAATTTTGATTTCTTCAGCGCTTCTTTCGCCAATAGCTAAGCCATACTTTCTTCGGATGTGTTCCATGATTGCTGCGTCAAACTTATTACCGCCAATACGCACGGAATTATTTGCAACAATTCCACCCAACGAGATAACCGCCATTTCGCTGGTGCCACCACCCATATCAATAATCATATGCCCACTTGCTGAACCAATGGGAATATTCGCGCCAATTGCCGCTGCAATTGGTTCTTTGATGATATAGGCGGCCTTTGCCCCGCCCGCAATAGTTGCGTCGATCACTGCACGTCGTTCGGTGGAAGTAATGCCAGCCGGGACCGCAACCATGACTTCCGGCCGGAACAGACGAAATCCTCCAACTGCCTTATTAATAAAATACTTGAGCATTGCCTCGGTGGTTTTGTAATCCGCAATAACTCCTTCGCGCAAAGGGCGGGAGGCAACTATTGTATCTGGAGTGCGCCCAAGCATTTCCTTTGCCTCGTCCCCTACCGCAAGCACGCTTTTATCATGCAAAGACACCGCCACAACAGACGGTTCGTTTAAAACAATGCCTTTTCCAGGCACATACACCAGCGTATTTGCGGTGCCCAGATCAATGCCGATTTTTGATACAAATAGGCTCATAGAAATCGCTTAAGCGTCAATTCATCTTATGCGAAACCACGTTTTTAGTCAACAAAAAAAGACAAGGCGCGAAAAGCTTTGTCTTTCCTGCGGAGCTACGCTTTTTCGTTTACAATTTTTTGATGTTCTTCCTCTGTAATGAGTTTGTGCTTCTTAAGAAACGAGAACATGGGCTTACTGCAACGCATACACAGTTCGTGGCTCGTCCACATTCCTCCATAACCTATAGTCAGCTTGTCATGTTTGATTTGTTTTTTGCAGATGTCGCACTTGTGTATCATCATATGGTTTTTTGTTAATGACAAGCCAATACATTCTAGCACCGCCTTAACACACAAGCAAGTAGCTTGTAATAAGCATATCGTGTACTATGTAAATGTGTTAAGCACATCGTTCCCTCTCCCTTTGGGAGAGGGCTAGGGTGAGGGGTTAGACATATGCGGATAAACAAAGTACACACCTACAAACGCAGGGCGTTACGAAAAAATTCCACTAAATCAGAAAGCCTATTATGGAAAATCGTGCGAAGTGGCAAGCTGGGTTACAAGTTTCGGCGGCAATATAGCATTGGAGCGTATATTGTTGATTTTTATTGCCACGAATTGAGACTAGTCGTTGAGTTGGATGGATACACCCACAATGACACCGCTATTATAAAACAGGACAATGAGCGCCAGAAACGCCTTGAGAAACTGGGTTACACCGTCAAGAGATACACAGATGAACAAGTTCTGGGGAGTGCGGAGGCTATATATGCTGACTTGAAACGCATATGCGGAGAACTCGAACCTGCGTCCCCTCACCCCAACCCTCTCCCAAAGGGAGAGGGAGAATAAAAAAGATAGACCCCGGGTCTTGAGACTCGGGGTCTTGTTTCTTGTATGGCGGCACCTATCTATCGTGCGTCTGCTAGACGAACTAAGTGTTCTGCATCTTGTAAACGCAATGCGTGAGCACCTCCGCCGCAATCAGGAGCAATATACCGATCAAGACACTGCCTTTGATGATTACGTAGTATAGCCCGAGTAGCCCTAGAGCTAGGCCCGGAATGGCCAGCAAGACAAGGCCAAGCAATATCCTGGCTTTTAGCCAGAATATTGACCTTGTCAACTTCTCCAGATCCATGTCCTCAGGTATGGAACCACCCGACAGCACATCCGATAAGGTCTGCATTTCATCTTCTCTCTGGTGTAATGGTGAGCGGCGTGCAGCAAGAGCTCAAGAATGCCCCGCGCCAGGCCACAGGCATACCTTCCTGCCAGTGCCGGAGTATGTCATGATAGGCCTCTTGTGATTCTTTGGATGGTTGTTCGAAGATGCGCTTCAACATCGCGCTTCGTTCTTGGATTTCCTGCTTGGACAGTGGCATCAGAGCCTCCTATTTTGTGAGTGTAATAATGCGGTCTTCTGCCAAACTCCACGCACCTTGCGCGCGGTTTGCGGATTCTTTTCGCAGAACACTGTTCGGCGTTATGCCGTTAATCTTGAAAGGAACAGTAATATCAAACATTAAATCATGCGGTACGGTTCCTCCTTGCTTTTGAATATATAATGAATAGTGTCCGCCTGCAATGCGGCTTGCAAGATCTTTAGGCAAGGCATAGGTAAATGTCAAAGTTTCGGTTGTCCCTGGTTCAATGGAAATAAATGTTCCAAACACCGTCTTATTGTGCTCGTCGGTGATAGCCACCGGCTCCTCGTTTCCTTTTGCCGTAATTAAAGATGAACCTCGCGGTACATACACGCGAGTATAGGTACGGTAGCGCGTGGTTTTCCAGTCAAAGCCCCCTATGTGTTTATAGGTTATTGCAACTGTAGCGTTCATTTTCCCGTCAGACGACGGCGTAAGTGAATAGCTGATGCTGCGATGTATTGCGGGATCAGATTTTAAACTTCCCAGGTTTGAATCAACTACATAAAAATAATCTTCGCTCGTTGAGATGATACGGTTTGCCCAATGTGATTGTTCGGCCAACGCTTGAGCAGCTGGATCCGCAAAGTAGACCATAAGCTGCTTTTGAGAAAATGCGCCAAAGGCAATTGGCGCCAAATTTTGCATTTGAGCAACAGAGAGGTTAAACAGTTTTTCTTTGAGTTGTTGCGCCACATCATCAATAATCTGCTTGCGGTTATAGATGGTAATCCCCTCCTCTTTGAACCCAAGCTCAACATGGTACGCAAGCGTCTCAATCAAATTATCAGTAGTAAATTCCTTGCCATCAACAGTAACCGGCCCAAGTACAGCCATTAAATTCTGTACAAAAGTTGGGGTGAGCGCAATCACCCCGTCAAAATTCTGCACAGGCCCGCGTTCGTCTTTATAAAACTGGATTGCCTGCTGCGCGCTGGTTGAAAAATCCGGATCCCAATTTGAATCCCTAAAAAACCATTGCGATTGCTTAATATACCGCTGCAGTGGAGCGGGCGGAACTTTTTGGTTGTATGCTTTTGCAGGCTCATCTAAATTATACACATTATCCGTCATAAATGAGGTGACAGATGCATTGCGCACTTTTAGAATTCCGTAGGTACCGATAAATCCTCCTGTTGGGCGCAATTCTGTATTATTTTGTAAAAGCAACAAATATGTTTTTTCACCTGGGTAGCCAACAATCCTCGGCGCAACGCCGATCCATGGAGCAAGTTCACTGAATATAGTTTGCCCCGCTACAAGTTTTTTCGTTACACTATTTATTTGAAAGTTAATAAATCCAAACCGAGTAGCAGATCGCGCGTCTTCTAAAAATTTTAAAGAGAGCGACATTTGGCTCGCAACCGTGCCCCACAATCCTGCAGAGTCCGCGAGAGATTCTAAAAATTCGGATTTGTCTTTTTCTGAAAGCTCGCTAAAAGAGTTAAAATCTGTTTTAGAAAGCAATGGTACATCTTGAAGCCATAGAACCACAGATTCTGCAGATGAAACCGAAACCTTAGCGGCAGCAATTAACGATCTGGCCGCATACACTTCGCGCGAAATAATAGGAAGCTCGGTAAATGGGTACAAGTGATCAATAGCACTTTCCAGTTCGCTTGTATTTGCATTTATGCTGCTCAAAATCTCACGCACTGAATCCCAATCACGGTTTGATGCGGATTGTTTAAGCGGCTCAACCAAGGAAGCAATCTGCCGCGCATTTCGGTATGCATCAATCGCATAATAGCCATAGAAGGTGGCGAAAAAAAGAAGCACGAGCCCCACTGCCCACGCGAGTTGGTTTCTTTTTGGAGCCAAGGCACTAATGCTCTGTTTGTTAAAATATTGTTTGATGTTAAAAAATTTAAGCATGTTGGTCATTGTATCTTTTAATTTTTTATAGGCAGGCTCAATCCCCATTTTTTAAAATACTTAATCGCGCTTGCCAAATGTATCCAAGACATTTTGTTAAATAAAGAAAGATAAAAATGGCTTGCAACCGAAGCTCGGCCATGATAGTGAATAATTTCTATATCTGACAAATAGCGAACTTCCCAATTTTTCTTCCAAAATCTTCGGCACCAATCCGTGTCTTCTAAAAACAAAAAATATTGTTCATCCATCAGCCCCACTTCTTTAATGGCAGTGCGGCGCGCAATCATGCACGAACCTTGCACCCAATCAACAGGGCGGTTATCCGTATGATCCCAATCCATCATTAAGTATTTTTGAATCGCCTTTTGCGCGAAGCCAAAGCGAGCAAGCGGAGTTCGGCGATAGAACAGCACGTGGGGCGTAGGAAATTCGTATACAAAATACTGGAGACTTCCGTCCGGAGAAAGCAGCCGAGGACCCGCAATACCCACTTTGGGATGGTTGTCCATATACGCAACCATAGCTTTTAGTGAATTATCCAAAATCACGATGTCTGAATTCATTACCAGTACATACTTTCCGCTTGATCGGGTAATACCCAGATTGTTGCCCGCTGAAAATCCTTTGTTTTTCTGAGACTCCAAAAGCTTTACTTGCGGAAACCGTGGTAAAAGATACTCCTTAACATACGCAGCAGACCCGTCTGTGGACGCATTGTCCACGATGATGATTTCGTAATCCAAATCAGAGGTATACTGAACCATGCCCTTAATGCACGGCAATAGAAAATCCTTGGTATTGTAGTTAAGTATGATGACTGATAGGTCCATAAATAAATGTCATTGCGAGGAGCGCAAGCGACGAAGCAATCTTATCGTCGCAGCAGCGGCACATATATAAATTTAAGTAGTTCGTACACTAGGATGAACGGCAAACGCCACCAATCAGCCCATGAGAGATTTTTCTTAAGCATCAGCAGATGGTTTTTATAGCTCTCTTTTCTGACCCAATCCGGCCGTGTTGACCTATCTCCTTTTTGTACACTACGCTGATGCAAAGCAATAGCTTTTGATGCTAAGGCAGATTGGAAGCCTGCGCGATTTAAGCGCCAGCTAAGGTCCGCATCCTCTTTATACATCCAGAATCGTTCATCAAACATTCCGTGTTCATCTTTGCTTTTTTCCAGTGCTGAAAGCCGGTATAAGGCACATGCTCCAGACACGCCCCAGACGCTCTCTGTGGGCTCAAATTTTGCGTTTTCAGAGCGGTTTTCACCGATATTGGCCACCTGTCCCCAAGGAAGGATTTTGATGCCTAATGAGTCAATTATGCCAGATTTTTCGCCAAAAGGCAATGTTCTATAGAGTTTAGGGCATACTGCCGCAATTCTCTCATTCTGTTCAATTGTACGCACCATTTCAGCAAGGCAACCATCCTCTAATTCTACATCCGGATTAAGTACCAAAACATACGGAGCCTGAGCTTCCGCAAAGCCTTGGTTGTGCGCCATGGCAAATCCCCTATTGTCTTTATTCGAAATAATTCTAACTTCAGAATGATGCTCGCGAACCCATCCAAGCGCACCATCTGTTGATGCGTTATCAATCACCAGCACATCAAAATCAACACCTTCTTGCCTCATAATTCCCTCAAACAAAGGCTCAAGATATTGCTTTGAATTATATATGACTATTTGAATTTGGACTTTTGCCATAATCTACCAATACTGTCACGAGCATCACAATACCAATCCCCAAGGGATGATTCAGGTATGGGCTTACGCCGTGCGTTAAAGCAACCGCGGCGAGCCCCGCAAGTGCGCCTAGAATCAAATATCGACTAGATCCCTCCACTCGCGAGTACGCTCGGTCGGGATGACAGGTTATTTGGCGCAAGCCTAGTTTAAAAATCCTCCAAAACAGATAGAGATACGCCCCAACACCAAGCAAGCCAATCTTGAGCCACATCTCAAGCCAGCCCAACTCAAACGCGGTGGTGGTGTATTGCCCGTCCGGATTATTTTTTAGCACACGCGGATCCTGCGACTCATAGGTGACGCTGGTACCGAACCCGGAGCCCAGCACTGGATGTATTTTGATTGATTCAAGTAATGGCTTGATCTGCGCGTAGCGGGATGATACTGCCGCCTCGCCGGTAAACTTTCCTGCGCGGTTTTTAATTACGTCCGCATCCGCATTGCCTGCTGGAATAGGAAATTGCATAGCAACAAGAACAAGTCCCACGGCTAATACTCCCGTACCCGCAGTAAGGGCAATGAATCGGCCAACTGTTTTAAGGCGTTCGCGCATGACTGCAAACAGTACGATGACCAAAACAACGAACGTAATTACCATTGCTAGCCAAAAACTGCGGGAGAAACTCGCGATGATAGCGGTGAGAGACAAAATTAGCAACCCAATGGTCATTGCGAGGAGTGAGTGGTAACCCATGAACGACGTGGCAATCTTATCAACCTGTTTAGGCAGGCCTTTAGAATGATTGTCCTCATTGCGATGATAAGATTGCTTCGCTTCACGAGTACGCTCAACTCGCAATGACATATAGAGAACACCCAACAGCACAAAAAATCCAAACACCAGCCAAATCTGGGACTGCATAAACACGCGAGAAAGAATTGCAGCTGGATCTACGTTGGTGATTTCCGCAAGATGGCTGGCTCGTGACCAGGTGTATAGGCTGTCCTGCAAACGGAACAGTTCATGCGAAAAAATATAAAATAGGATAATGCTCTTGGTCGCGAGATATCCCGTGGCAAGAGCAATGACTATACCCAAACGACGCAACGCATCCTGCGAACGTAAGACATCATACACTGGAAATATCAAGGCAAAGTACAAGTAGTTGTTAGTATCGGAAAATACAGCTCCTAACCCATTGCCGCGAATCATCCCCCACACAATCCCCCATCCTAATACAAGAACAAGAACGAGATAGGGCTTAAACAGTTTCGATTGAAAAAAGGTGTCAGGAATCTTTTTGAACTCAAAAAGATTCCTGACACCTTTTTTCTGAATGGCCCACACCAAAAGCACAACCAGCCATAGCACCATACGGATTGATATATCAAATCCTCCGATTGAAAGCTCCAGCTCCCTGCCAAACGACCCTATCACTAATTCACCAAACAAAAGCATCACTCCATATTCAAGCTTACGAACTGTTAAAACAATAGCGCAGATTGCAACAACGCCAAACGCCCACACACTTGCTTGTGGAGACAAAAATGAAATAAATGATGCAGCTTCTAGAGCAACAATTAGCACAAGTACTCGGTGGTATAACTTCATAAAACTATCATAGCAATTCAGCATAAAAAAAACAGGGGGAGCTCTCAACTTTGAGAGTCCCCCTTAGTACAACGACACAGAGTTATGTACCCCGGCGTTTTGACTTCTTCCCTCCTTTTGTCGCGATCAGTCCTGCAATCCCAAGCGGATTTGGTTCCGGACGTGGTTCATTGTCTTCTTTAGGTGTATCGTGTCTTGGCTTCCTAGGCGGCGGCGGACGCGTATCTCGAGTAGACACACCCCCGACAATTTGATGGCCGTCCTCTGTGGTTCTGGCAACCTGGCGAGAAAGAACACCGTTCTCGTCCAAAGAAATCCTACGAGGTTTGAGCAGCCAGCCTGTTCCCATGCATTTTTTGCATTGTCCCGGAGACCGACCAAACGCTTTTCCGTACTTCTCCATCCAGGATCTGCATTTATCAGACTTGCAGCAACCACCTGCACAAGTCTTACACTGGCATTTCTGCTCGGTGCGAGCGAAGAAACGCTCTACCATGGTCAGCGGTTTATCCACCTTTGACATCATAACTGCCTCCGCCTTGCAATTTTTATTAAACAGGCTCACTTCGGCCTGTGTTTCCGTGATTAGTCACGGCACTATGCCTTATTTGAGACAATAGTCTATACTACCACTTTTGGTTGAATGCGTCAAGGGTATGTAATGGTTCAATACCTTGTAATCACTTTGCTACAATATGAGGCATATGTCATATACAACTAATCCCGCGCTTCCTCGGGTACGAATGGAAGCAGTTCGTCTTGTCCGCCAAGGTAAATCCACTCGTGAAGTGGCTCGTCATTTAGGGTATTCACAAGCAGCAATAGTGCAATGGATGAAACGTTCACACC
>Ga0210057_1001151_pt1 | contig 40888 bp, 35 predicted proteins | sample CryGeyCG2114_010_2_FD_183968 | JGI IMG/M metagenome (GOLD analysis project Ga0210057, IMG submission 183968) | Groundwater microbial communities from aquifer - Crystal Geyser CG10_big_fil_rev_8/21/14_0.10 (SPAdes) (version 2) | ecosystem: Environmental > Aquatic > Deep subsurface > Groundwater ... | reverse complement strand
GCCCCCACGAGGATTTGAACCCCGGACGATTCCTTATTGCATTAAACCGCAAGGAATTATTATATCCAGCTTAACTATGGGGGCATAAGAAGAATCAAGAATTAAACGTATATAAATTACCTTGAAAATTCCCCTATTGAATTTTCAATGGCTATCAAAATTTATCAATTTTGAAGTTTCCAGACAGTGCGTTCAATTGAGGTTTTTTCAGTTGTTATAGGATAGATAAGTTCTGCAAGCTGGTCTGGTGTGAACCAGAGTTTGATTTCTTTTTCTGCGTTTTCTTCACTATCTGAGGCGTGAATAACATTTTCAAAAACATTTGTCTTGCTGTTTATTCTCCCATATTTTCCCCTTATTGAAATTGGGCTTGCATCTTCAGGGTTTGTTGAGCCTACAATTTCTCTTACTTTTTTAATAGCATCTTCTCCATGATACACCATTACAAAAACTCGGTCTGTGTGGAATTTTCCAGTTATATAATTAAGAGTGTTTTCAAAAACATCCGGTTTTTTTGTTTTTAGCTCTGCATAGTGCTTTTCGGCAAGCTCTCTTGAAACTTTTAAAACTCTTGCTCCAACTATTTTAAGCTTTGTTTCTGATAATGCAGTTATTATATTCCCTGTAAGGCTTTTTATCAAGCCATCGGGCTTGATTATTACAAGACATTGTTGCAATGCCATAATTAATTTGATTTTGGTTTGTTTTTAAATCTTTGGTTTTGATTTTTATTTTTGAGATGCTTTTTTAGGAAAGTATAAATACAGCTTTCCTGATATTTTGATGATGGACAAAGAAATAAAAGAAAGGACTTTTGCAGACTTACATATACACTCCAAGTATTCAAGAGCGTGCAGCAAGAATATTAGTTTGGAGAGTTTGGAAAAATATGCAAGAATTAAGGGTTTGAATTTGCTTGGAACTGGGGATTTTCAGCATGCTTTATGGAGAAATGGGCTTGATGTTCTTGAAGAAAGGGATGGATTGCTTTATAGCAAGACGGGATTTCCGTTTGTGTGGCAGACTGAGATAAGCCTGATGTATACTAAAGATGGGAAGGGAAGGAGAATTCATTATGTTATTCTTGCACCTGGAAAAGAGGTTGCAGACTTAATAACTAAGTTTCTTGCAAGCAAGGGAAGGCTTGATTATGACGGAAGACCTATATTTGGATTTAGTTCAATTGAATTAGTTGATGAGATGCTTAAAATTGACAAAGGTATAGAGATTATACCTGCACATTGCATGACTCCATGGTTTGGAATTTTTGGCAGCAAGACTGGCTTTAATTCACTGAAAGAGTGTTTTGGTGAGAGAGAAAAAGAAATTCATGCTGTTGAGTCTGGAATGAGTGCTGATCCAGATATGTTAAGAAAGTTTTCTTTTTTAAATAACAAGGCTGTAGTGAGTTTTTCTGATAGTCATTCATTTTGGCCGTTTAGAATTGGCAGGGAAGCTACAATTTTTAGCAAGATTGAAAGTTATAGAGATTTAATAAGGCAGATTCGTGGAAATGAAATTATTGGAACAGTTGAGACAGATCCTGCTTATGGAAAGTATCATTTTGACGGGCACAGGTTATGTAATTTTTCGTGTTCTCCTGAGGAAACTAGAAATCTAAATGGGATTTGTCCTAAATGTGGAAAGGAATTGGTGATTGGAGTAGAGAATAGGGTTGAAGAGCTTGCTGACCAGGAAACAAGAAGGACAAAACCTTATTATAAAATACTTCCGCTTCATGAAGTTATTGCATTGGCAAAGGATTCTACACTTGTTTCTAAGAAAACATGGCAAGTTTATAATAATTTGATTGAGAAATTTGGAAACGAATTTAAAATTCTGTTTGATGTTTCTGAAAATGAGCTGGCATCTGTTTTGAGAGAAGAAGAAAAACTTTTTGAATTGATTTTAGAAAATAGGAAAGGAAAATTAAGAGTTAAACCTGGCTATGATGGAGAATACGGCTTGCCTATGTTTGGAGAGGAGCAGAAGACTTTGTTTTGATGAATTTATAACCTGCATTTGTAGCCGGTAAATTGCATTTATCACATTTTTCTTTTAGAGTGTATGTTTGACATTTATCACATTTTTTAAGTTTAGATTTCATATTGCTACTTTAACGAGAATTCGCAACATTCTTTTTTTGCATTTGATTCTATTTCATTGATTATTCTGTCTGCTTCGTGATTAGCTTTTTTGAAATCTTTAGCCTTTACCACCATACTGTATTTTGAAGCTGCAAGGTATTTGATATTGGGGTAATTAAGGATTTTTTTTATTATAATTAGCCCGTTTGGTTTTAAGCATACGAGTTTGAATTCTTTTTTTACTTCTTTTTCTTTTTCTTTTTTTTCGCTTAAAATTTTCTTAAGTTTTTCAGCATCTTCTTTTTGGAGTATTTTCAGGACTGATTCATCTTCTCTTGCCAGAGTGATAAATCCATATGCCCCCCGTTTTTTTATTTCATTTATTATTTCTTCATCTTTAACTGCTACTTTTAAAATTGCAATTGAGTTTTTTTCAAGCTGTTGTTTTTCTAAGAATTCTGATTTTTCCTTGCTTGTAACTCTTCTTAATGATAAGTCTAGGTGGTTTGATGAAATTCTAAGAACCTTGCATACGAGTTTTTTATTTGGAACAACATAGTCTCTAAGGTTTCTTATTCTTCCTGGAGCTACTTCGCTTGTTATGATTGTGCCTTCACCGTTGTTTTCTATGTCTACGAATACGGTGGTTCCAACTATATTTTTTACTGTGCATGATACTAACTGTCCTTCTTCCAGTACTCCAACCATTTTTAACTTAAGATTTCTAACACTTTTGCTTTAATTTTTGCTTTTCCACCTGTAGGTTCTGTCAGCACGGTCTCACATTTGTGACATTTTACCGGGGTTGTTGCTTTGCCAAATACAATTTGCTCGTTCTTGCAGTTTGCATTAGAACATCTTATTTTTATAAATTTACTTTCCATAAAGATTTAGAGGATTGGGGGTTTTTAAAGCTTAACAACTTCTATTTCAAGCTCTTTTTTCAGTTTTTCTATAAAGTCATATTCTTGGTTTTTTGATATGAGGCATCCTGCTGCATTGGGGTGCCCCCCGCATTCTCCCCCAAGTTCAGCAATTACCCTGCTTAGAATTTCAGCTATGTTTCTCCCATACTTTATTCTTCCTGAAACTTTGACTTTGTCTTCTGAATATGCCATTGTGATTATTATTGTTTCTGGGGTGTATTTTGGGGAATTTGAGAGCATTGAGGCTACTGTTCCGATTATTGTGTCTTTTATTTCATCTCTTGCATTGATTATTACATAGTTTTTGCCCTCTATTTTGTCTATGTTTTCTATTGTGTTAAGAGCATGGACAAGATTCTGCTTGTATTCTGCATATATTGTTTCTGCTTTCTCTTTTGCTCTTTTAGTTTCTAAACAAAGAGCAAGTGCAACTTCTGAATGGCCTAGTCTGCTGCATGCATTTATCAAAGTGCTTAGTTCTCTTGCATCTTCCATTTTATTCAGGAATTTTATCAAGTAGAGGTTGCTGATTAGCCTTTCATTGTCTCCATTGTCATTTGAAACCCTTAGTAATAATGATGTTATGAGTTTGGAGTTTTCATCCTCATCTAAATCTAATGGGGTTCGATATGAGCCATTTGTTTTCCATTCTATTCCAATCTCATTAAGGAATTTTATTGCTCCATTTTCTTTTCCAGTTACTCCATTGATGTATATGTTTGAGAATTCAAGCGCTTTGTGAAGTGGTCTGGTTGCAGAGAAAAAAGAAAGACCTTTTTTTACAATTACTTCTTTTGCATCTTTTATTATTTGGTTTGTGAAGTGGTTGATGTTTTTTTCTAACATGTCTCCAATCATTCCTATAATTGCCAGTTTTGCAAGATTTGTGTTTTCTTTGTTTATTTCTTTTGCAAATAGATAGGTCAGACTTGAACCGCTTATGTCCGGGTCTCCAGTTAACATTGGGTTTATAATATTAGTATTCCCAACTTTTTCTTTATCTATTTGGTGATGATCTATTATGAAAACTTCTCCCTTTACTTTTTCTAATTCTTCTATATTTGAAGAACCTAGATCTAAGAAGATGTTTACTTCATCTTCTTTTATTAGTTCATCAATCATTTCTTTTTCCAGTTGTTTGATTATTCTTATTGAAAATTTTCGGTCCAACTTTTGCAGGGTTTTTATTAAAATTGCAGCTGAAGAAATACCGTCTGTGTCATGGTGGGTGATTACATTTACTTTTTTATTTTCTGTTGATTTTAGAAATCTTTCAGATAGTAATTTTAATTGCGATATCAATTTCTCCTCTTTTGAAAATCAATTATTATTTCAGCCTTGCAGAATAGTTCTTAATCTTTCTTTTTCTTGCTTCCACTATTTGAAGAGCTCTTTTTGCTTTTTTATCCTGGCGGTTTTTATCAAAGTGATTCTTAAGGTTTTCAGATTTTGCTTCTATGTTTTTTAAATCTGGGAAAGTGTAAAGCCCCTTTTCTTTTAATACATGGCTGATTTTTTTGCTTATTGGGGTTTTTGGTATTCCGTGCTGGTCTCTTAGCATCAGCCCAATTTGTGCAGGCTGCATTCCCTGCCTTGCTAGGCCTATTATTATTTTTTCTACTTCTTCTTGGCTGATTTTAGCCCATGTTGCTTTCTGCATTTTAATGTGTTGAATTTCTGGTTTTTAAATGTTTGTAACTACTAATCTTTGTCTTTCTCTTGTCTCAGAAACTTTTGTTTCTGATGACTGCGAAGCTCCTTGTGTTAGAAATTTACATAGCTTCAAATTTCTGAACACCTCGAAAATTCCTCTGGAATTTTCTCAGCTGTGGAAAGCAAAAATAGCCCCGCCCGGATTCGAACCGGGGTCACAGGCTTTCTTTTGAAGCTTCTTTCGAAGCACGAACCAAAGGCCCGTATCCTGGACCGCTAGACTACGGGGCTATCAAGAAAACTAAACTTGGAGTGTTTTTAAGGGTTTTGATTAGTGTTTATATCTCCCTCTTGACTCCACTATTTTAAGCTGACTTATAACAGCTTTGCTGTTTTTTGATTTTTTATAACCTTGCAAGACTGAATTGAAAAGCTTTTCCCAGTTTTGAAAATGTTTTGCTTCTAACGCCTGTTTGAGGAGATGCAGGTCAACTGCTTTGTCTTCTTTTCTTTGGCTGTGAAATCCAAGCCCGAAATCGATAAAAACTATTTTACAGTCTTCATTGCTTTCTTCTGAGCCATCTGCTAAAATCATATTGCTTGTTGTTAAATCTCCATGAATAATGTCTAAGTCATGGAATTTTCCAGTTTCTTCTCCAATTGTTCTGCATATTTCTTCTTGTTGTTTTAAGCTAAAACTATCAAGATGCTCTGATAGTTTTTTGCCTTTGATAAATTCCATTATAACCTCATTGTTTTTATCATTTATCTCTATAATTTTTGGGACATTTATCCTGCCTTTTAGTTTTTCAAGAAGTTTAGCTTCGCTTTTGGTTCTTAGTTTTCTTAGTTTTTCATCTATCTCTGAAATTCTATAAGGTTTTTTTAGCCTGTGTTTTTTTACTATATTGTTGTCTAATGAAATTATAGCTTCTGCTCCTTGATAAAGAATTTTTTTAGAGGACATATATACTAAAGAATAATTTTGTTTATAAATGTTGATTGTTATGGGCTTTTATGGAGAGGTTAGAACTAATCTTTTTAGGAAAAGGTACATCTAGTAAACAAATCTATATTGGTTTTTTTGACACTAGGATTAATGGAGGATGCGTTGTTTTAGACAGCAGGATTGAAAAGTTTATTACTTCCAGAGATGAGAGAGTTTTAAGTATTGGGAAAGTTGATGGACTAGCAGTTTCGTTGAAAGTAGGAGATTTTAGGAGTAATTTGCATAAATATCGGCATTTTTATTGTGATTATGAAGAATATTCAAGATATTGCAGAAGAAAGAAACTGGTGCCTTTGATGGAGTTATAGCCTTTTCCTGCCACCAAATTTTTTTGCAAGTTTCATCATTTGTTTTTGTGAAAGCTGGCCGCTTTCAACATCAAGTTTTTCACCTGTTTTCATAAATTCTGTTAAAAGTTTATATTGTTTTATCAAAGCTCTGATGTCTGAGGTGTTTGTTCCAGAGCCTTTTGCAATTCTTCCTAGTCTTGATGTTTCTTTTTCCATTATTTCCGGGTTTTCAATTTCTTCAGGGGTCATGGAGTTTATTGCATGCTTCCATTTTTTTAACTTGTCTTCCTGGCTTGATAACAGATTCTCTGGAATTTTTGCCTTGCTGAATCCTGGAATCAGTTCTGCTATTTTGTTCAGAGGTCCAAGGTTCTGCATTGCTCCCAGCTGTTCCTGTAAATCTTTCAGAGTAAATTTGCCTTCTTCTAATCTTTCTTTTAGTCTTTTGCTTTGTTTTTCGTCTATTGCAGAGTTTACCTTATCAAGAAGTGTTTTTAAGTCTCCCATGCCTAAAAGCCGCGAGATGAATGCTTCAGGGTCAAATGTTTCTATGTCCTGCGCTCTTTCTCCTGTGCCTAAGAAGAAGACTGGTGTTTTTGTTTCACTGCATGCAGACAGTGCCCCTCCTGCTTTTGCAGTAGAGTCCATTCTTGTTATTATAACCCCTGAAATTTTGCATGCTTTCTGAAATTCAGATGCCTGCTTTTTTGCTGCCTGGCCGATATCTGCCTGCATTATAAGAATTAGATAGCCGGGTTTTATTTTAGAGTTCAGTTCTTTTATTTCATCTATTAGTTCTTTGTCTAAACTGTGCCTTCCGGCTGTGTCAATCAAAACTAGGTCATAGTCTCTGAGTTCTTCTTCAAATTTTTCCCAGATTTTTAAAGCTGACTTTTCTTTTTTATCTATGAAAACCGGAATATTTATCTGTTTTCCCAACTGTTCCAGCTGCTCTGGAGCAGCCGGTCTGTGAACGTCTAAGCCAACCATGCAGGTTTTATGGCCCCTTTTTGCATAATAATTTGCGAGCTTAGAGAGTGTTGTTGTATTATGCACGACAATTCCATTTGCAATAAAACTATGATTATCTTCTATTGTTAGGTCATATACATAATCTTCATCATTTTCAATCTTTTTTATTTCCCTTACCGGAAGCCAGCAAACATCCGAATCCGAGAGACTTTTTAATGGGATTAAAATGTTTTCTATATTTGCTAGACTTATTGACTGAAGGCAATTTTGTCCTCTTTCTGTTAGGGAGATTTTATTGCTTCTATGATTTATTATTCCTGTTTCTTTTAAGAATGGCATTAATCCATTTAGTACCGCATTTGAATATTTTTTGTTTAGCTCTTCATTATTGTTGATGCTTTCCATTATTTGAAGAAATCTCCCATATCTTTTATTCTTGTAGTATTCTATCAATTTTTTTAGATGGTCTCTTGATATCATTCCCATTTCTTCATACCTTCCATAACTAAAAACTGCATTGGTCTGTATTTCTCCAATTGAGAATCCAAGCTGTGAACGAACTTCTTTTAGGACTTTTCCAAGAGGAATCATGTCTTGGTTTCCAGCTCCTTGAATTGTGCCAAATTTATAGTATTCTTCTACTATTTTTTTCTTGTATCCTACTAAATATCCTATTTTGTCTGCATATTTTTCAGCATATCTTGCTTTGATCGACATTCTCCAATATGGAATTTCGTTTATATTTTTTTTAGAAATTATGGACAATATCCCAAATCTCCTTAAAATCATGCTCATTTGTTGTATGAGAATTTGACTTTCAGAAGTTAGCTCAATATATCTTTTGCCTTTTGAAGCAGAGGAGTCACAGTCAAAATAAGCCCCTATGAATTTCCTTATAACTTCATTAGAAGATAATAAAATCTGTTTTGGTATTTTTAGTTCTTTCCCCTTTTTCCCTGAATCAAGGTCGAATATTTTCAGTATTTTTACAAGTGAATTTGAAGCCAGACATATTCTATGCAGGTTTTCAGTTCTTACATCTTTGTTAACTGTTGCGTTTATATTAAAAAGTAATTTTGATAACTCGCATACTCTAGCGATAATTTCTGGATCTTGGGTGGAGATTTCTGCATAGTTTTTCCCAATGTGGCCGTCTCCCATAAGATAACCTAAAAATTCTGCAAATTCTGAAGTCAGAAATAAAGGTACCGCAATTATCTTATGGTCATTATATCCTTTAACTTTAATAAAATTGCTTTCGATTTTATTAATTAATTCTATAGGAACTTTTCCATTTTTAATATTCGAAGTAAAACAGCAATAATTATGCTTAAATTTAAGATTTTTACAGATATCTTTCAATAAAGAAGTTTTGAATATTTGCGAATTCTTTATTTCTTCTCCCGATAAATAAACAAATAGATTGAGTTTTTTTACTTCTTCAGTTAGACTTACCTGTTTTCCAGAAATTTGTATTTCTCTAGGTATTGATATGTAATCATTTTCTGTAACTTCCTCTGCCCTTATTTTGATGACCTTTCCGTCTCTAAGAGCAAAAAAGGGATGTTCTGGGGTTACTTTGATAGAGTAATCATTTCCATTATCTATTTTTATTTCCATTAAATCTTTTTTGTTTAGCTTCCAAAGGTGAGTTGCTTTTTTATTCTCAATTTTGCATGTTTCTGGATTAAAAGAGGGCAGTAATAGGTTTTCTTGGGAGATATCGATTATTTTTCCGTCTTTCAGTTCAACTTCGGAAAGTCGATTTTTGTAGCTTGCGTATAGCCTTTCTGCACTAACTATTTCTCCATTGCCTAACTGAATTTTACTTTCTCCATGTACACATTTTCCTGCTCCATACAATCCAAGAAGCATTATTCGGGTTTGTTTCTTTATTTTTATTTCTTCTGATTTTCCTACAATTGCAAGGAGTTCATCATAAAGGGCTTTCACAAGATGCTCTTTTTTCTCTATGTTTTTTATTCTTTCATCATATGCTATTTTTTTAATTTTTTCGGTTAGTTGAGAGACTAAAGAGATGTTTACATCTGCCTCTATTAATGCTCTTTGCAGGTCTTTTATTATGCTTTCAACAAGTTTTTTGTCTAAAAATAAGGTATTTGCAACTTTATCTACTGTTTTCTTGAAAGCATTTCCGAGTTTTTCTAGCATGTTTATATCAGTATTTTAAAGTTTAATAAACTTACCAAAAACCACTGGTTTTTGAATATTTCAAAATCTGCTGATTTTGACAGCGCTCAAGACTTCAAAGTTCAGGGAACTTTGACAGCCTTCAGAAACAAGAAGTTTCTGAGATACCAAAAGAATACACTTGCCTAAAAGCTGCAGGATTTATGGGTTTTTAAAGTTTAGTGCAATTATTCAAGCCCCAAACTTTGGATTATTTTTTCTTTGTTAAATGGTTCAAGGTCTTTGTATTCCTGACCCGTGCCTAAGAAGAAAATTGGTTTTTTTATTATATATGAAATACTTATTGTTGAGCCTCCTTTTTCATCAACATCTGCTTTGCTTAAGATAATGCCATCAAGTTGTGCGGCTTCATTAAATGTTCTTGCCTGTTCAATTATGTCATTTCCGGCTATGCTTTCTGCGATGAAAATTTTTAAATCTGGTTTAATGATTCTTATAATCTTTTCCATTTCCCTTATTAAATTTTCTTTTGTGTGCATTCTTCCGGCTGTGTCAATTAAAACTGCGTTTATTTTGTGAGCTTTTGCGTATTTTACTGCATCAAATGCGACTGAAGTTGGGTCTGCACCATACTGGCTTTTTATTACTTTTATTCCCAGCCTGTCTCCGTGTTTTTCAAGCTGGTCTATTGCAGCTGCCCTGAATGTGTCGGCAGCTGCAAGTATGCATGAGATTTTATTTTCTTTTAAAAGGTTTGCGAGTTTTGCTATGCTGGTTGTTTTTCCAGAGCCATTTATTCCAAAAAAAGCTATTACAAACGGTTCATCTGTTTTTGACTTTATTTTTTCAAGAATATTTTCAGGCTCAATAAGAATATTTTCTATTGAACTTTTAAGACTGTTTATTATTTCTTTTTCAAGCTCATCTCTTTTAATCTCTTTTTCAACAAGTTTTTCCTTCAGGTCTCTTCTTATTTTTTCCACAACTTCTAAGGCAGTATTATTTTCCAGAAGGATTAGCTCCAGCCTTGTGAAAATTTCCTCAAATTCTTCTTCTGATATTTTAACTGAAATAAGCCTTTCTTTTATTTTTGTGAAGAATCCTTTTTTGCCAGGTTTTTCTTCAAACTCTTCTTTTTTCTCTTCAAGAATTTTTTCTTTTATTTTTTCTTCAATAGATTTTATCTCAAGCTTTTCTTTTTTGATGTCTTCTATTACCTCTTCTGAAACTTTCCACTCCTTTTCAATCTCTTTTTTGTCTTTTGCCTTTTTCTCCGGCTTCTTTTCTTCTTTTGCCTTATATTTTTCTTGTTTAGTTTCTTTTTTCCATTTCTTTTTCCCCCTGGTTTTCTCTGCTTTTTCTTTTGTTTCAATCTTTTCTTCACTGGTTTTTATCCAGGATTTTATTTTTTCTTTCAGGAATTTGAACATGGGAGATTTAAGAAACAGCAATTTATAAGTTTTGTCTACATCAACCATTGATGGTGATGTTAAATATTTTCTTCATAATCTTTATATAGTTCTAAGGTTTAAATATAATATGGATGGAATCTTTGTTATACTGGATGGCTTGGGAGATATGCCTTGCAAGGAATTAAATGGCATGACTCCTCTAGAAGCAGCTGAAACGCCTAATCTGGACTGGCTTGCTGAAAACGGGAAACAGGGACTTGTATATCCGGTTAATAAAGACTATGTTCCTGAATCAGATACTGCAGTTGTTTCTTTATTGGGGAATGACCCATTTATATCTTCAAGAGGGGTTTTTGAAGCAATTGGTTCCGGGATTGAGATTAAGAGGGGGGATTTATGCCTTAGGACTAATTTTGCAACAATTTCCGGGCTTCCTGGAAAAATCATTGATAGAAGAGCGGGAAGGACTCTGACACAAAAAGAAGCTGAAATTTTAGCGAGTGAGATCAACAAGCAGGTTAAACTTCCATGCAAGTTTATTTTTAAACCGACTGTTCAGCACAGAGGGGTTTTGGTTTTAAGAGGGGGTCTTTCAGATAATATCACTAATACAGACTCTGCTTATCAAACTAAAGGAAAGTTCCATCTGAAAAATGAGTTCAGTTACAGCAAGGCAGAAGATGAAGAAGAAAACACAGAGTATACTGCTAATCTTGTTAATGGGTTCATTGAACAAACTTATAAATTACTTAATCAGCACCCTGTGAATTTAGAGAGAAAGAAAAAAAACCTGATGCCTGCCAATATTATTCTTACAAGGGATGCGGGAGTTGATACTCCTAAACTGAAGAAACATCACGGGTGGGGGGCTTTGGCATATATGCCTTTAGAAATTGGGATTGCAAAGGTTTCTGGAATGGAAGTCTGCAGTTTTCAATATCCTAAAATGGAGAACTATGATGTTTACAAGAATCTTTATGACGGGCTTGATTTTGCAATAGAACATGCAAATAAATGTCTGAAAAGCAATGATAGCTATTTTTATATACATTTTAAGGAAACTGATGTTCCGGGTCATGATGGCAGGGCATTAGACAAGAAAAAGATGATTGAGATTATTGATAGAGACTTTTTTTCAAATGTCCGGAAAATTGCAGAGAAGAAAGTTAAGATAATTGTTACAGGAGACCATTCCACCCCATGCGTTTTGAAAAGCCATTCTTCAAAACCTGTTCCAGTCCTGATTTTTGGAAATGGGAAAGATAACACCAAAAGATTTTCTGAAAAGGAAGCTGAAAAAGGGGAACTTGGAAAATTTGAAGGCAATCAACTTTTGAAGATTGCAGGTTTTAACTGATATATTTTCTAATATAGCAATGGTTATAAAGTAATCTGTTTCTTTAGACTTGTGACCCCAAGAAGAAAAAATGATAACATTTAATGATATTGATAGAGAAGATTTAAAAAATCTTCTAGCAAACAATGTGCTTTCAGCACATTACATTAACCAAAGACTGTTAATGATAAAGATTTTAGAAAAATCTTTAATCAAAAGACGGAGGGATAAATGATAACATTTAATGATATTGATGAGGCCTTGAGAAAAGAGAAATATTCAGACCAGCTACAGTTGCTTACAAAGAATTTTGTTTCAGAAGTGGCATCTTATCTTCATGAGAAGAAGACAATTGCAAATAAAGAAGATAACAGTTTTTCCGAGTCAATAATAAAAACAAAAAAACAGTTTGAGAACGCTATATCTATTTTCAGAGAGTTAATGAGGAGGAGAAAAGAAAAGTTGTTGAGACTGGCATTTATTGCAACAGAAACAGGGATTTCTAAAAGAGATTATGAGAATATGCTTGAATTTGAAAAAGAGGTTTTTGATAATATTGTTTCAAGTTTGGAAGAAGGTGAAAAGAAAATGAATGCTGTTTTGGAAAGGAATGCTGCTGGAAAAGAAGATGGAATTATGATTATTTTTAAGGAAGATGTTGATGAATTTATGGATTTTAGGGGAAATAAATTGGGCCCTTTTAAGAAAGGAGATGTATTAAGTTTGCAAAAAGAAATTGTAGAGATTTTGGAACAGGGCAATAAGGTTGAGATGCTTGAAGATTAAATAGAAAAGCCTCTGGCAGGATTTGAACCTACGACCTACTGCTTTCTAGGGGAAATTCCCCCTAGGAACCCCTTATGATTTTTAAAGGATAACCTTATACAAGGCAGCCGCTCTACCACTGAGCTACAGAGGCTTGGAAATAAGAGAAAATATGCCTTTATAAAATTTTCATTTTTGATTTTTGAACAATAGTTTTTTAAATGTTGTTTTCTAATATATACTATGAAAAAGATGGTTAAGAAAAACAAGCATAAAAGTAAAATTAAGAGATTAAAAAATAAAAGAATACAATCTTCACCGAATTTTGGAAGTTCTTTATTAAAAGGTATTGGGCTTGGCAGTTGGTTTGGAAATAATCATGTTGAACATAAGGTGACTGTAAGGTCTATAAAGAAACCAGAAAATAAGAAAATTAAAAAAGTTGCTGGGAAAAAGATTAAGAAACCAGCAGAAAAAATTTCTGTAAAACCAAAAATAAAGAAATTAGAATTCAAAAGAGATAAGATTAAGAAAGAAAAGATAGCAAGGAAAGAGAAAATAAAGGAGAAAAAATTAAAGAAGAAAGAAGAAATAAGAAGAAAGAGAGAAGAAAAGAGAAAGCTTATGGAGAAGAAAAAAGCTGAAAGAATTTTTAAAATAAAAAAACTTGTGGAACAAAGAAATGCCAGAAAGCTGGAAGAAATTAGAAAAGTTAAGTTCAGAAAAGAACAGGAGAAAAAAATGCTTGAAAATAAAAGGAAAGAAGTAATGAAAAAACTTGCAGAAGAGAGGGCAAAAAAAGAAAAGCTGGAAAAAGAGAGGAAGATTGCAGAACAGGCAAGAGCATTTAATGAAAAAAAGAAGGAAATTGCAGCAAAAAAAGAAGCAAAAAAGCCTTTTTGCAAGGAAGAGTTTTTGAAGCTCGGGATTAATGGGTTTGATAATCTTATTGAAAAAGGAATTCCCTGCGGGACTGCGAATCTTGTTGAGGGCGGACCTGGTTCTGGAAAAACTATTTTTTGCCTGAATATTGCAATAGATGCGTGCCGAAGAGGAAAAAAAGTTTTGTATATGAGTTTTGAGGAGCCAGAACACAGGCTGAGAAATCACATGAGAAACTTTGGATGGCATCCTGAAGAATATGAGAAGAAAAATCTTCTTTACATTAAAAGATTTAATGCTTTGGACATAGCAAGGAGCGTGGAAGCTTTATTGTCAGAAGCAAAAAAAGAGCTGTTAATTGAGGTTCAGCCGGTTTTAATTCCAACTGATTTTAAACCAGACATTGTCTTGATTGACTCTTTGTCCAGTATTGCTTCTGCTTTTTCAGGGGAAGAGAACAGGTTTAGGATTTATATGGAGCAGTTGTTCAGGTATCTTGAGGGGAATAATATAACCTCTTTTTTAATCAGGGAAACAGCTAATCCGACTCATGTAGGGAATACTTTTGTTGAGAGGGGGGAAGCTGTATCTTTCCTTTCTGACGGGATTATTGTAATTTACAATGTGTTTTATCCCAATGGGAGGAGAGACAGGGCTCTTGAAATTGTGAAAATGAGGGGCACTGATATAGCAAGAAAGATTGTAAAAGCAGAAATAAGACCTGGCAAGGGATTTATTGTTCATTCTAACAATGTTATAACCGGAAGCTATAGGCTTACTTAGTTCTTCTACTGACAAAGAATAATTAATCTAAACTTAGGCTGATTTTAATTGCTAAATCTACTCTCTTCATTAAAAACAAATCTAATGAACTTATCTTTTTCATTAATCTTGACTTGTCAATTGTTCTAATTTGGTTAAATAAAGCAGTTGAATCTTTGTCTAATCCTGAATCTTTCTGTGAAAGAAAAATATTTGTAGGAAATTCTTTATCAAAAATTCTTGAGGTTATTGCTGCAATAATTGTTACAGGAGAATGTTTATTGGATATATCGTTTTGAATTATTAAAACTGGTCTAATTCCGCCTTGTTCGCTCCCCTGTATTGGCTCTAAATTTGCAAGAAAAATATCCCCTTTTTTGACTATCATATTGCTACCATTCCCAACCATCTAAATTTTCAATTGCTTCAAACTCTTTAGTTATTTTTAGGTTTTCTTCAGCCATTACCTTACATCCTTCAATAAGCAATTGCTTTTGCTCTCTTTTACATTTTTCAGCAATTTTCATTAGATTTATAATAATTTCCTCATAAGTTTCCTTATTGGTTTTTATTCTGTCTAAAGCATTTTTTACATTTTCATTAAGTTGAATTGTGGTTACCATGATGCTATAGAATAACTATAGTTTATAAAGTTTGTGTTTTAAGGGTTGGATGTTAAAAATGAAAGCCCTTGGTAGTATGATACTGGTTTTATTTTCTTTTAGTATTATATAATTCTATACTTTTGTAGCATTATAATTTAATATAGTTAGATTTAAATACTACTTTTGAATATATATTTTTAGATGGTAAGGAAGACTACTAGTCTGAAGATTGACGAAGAACTCTGGAAAAAGGTAAAAATACACTGCATTATGAAAGGGATTGATATTTCTGATTATATTGAGAACATGATAAAGGAGGATTTGAAGAAGCAGAAATGATTGAAAAATTGTTTACTTCCAAAGTAAGAATAAAAATCTTAGAGTATCTTATGTTCAGGTCTAAGGAAAGTTATTTAAGAAAGATTTCCAATGAACTGAGGATTTCTCCGAGTGCAGTAAAAAGAGAAATTGAAAATTTAAATTCCATAGGTATTGTGAGGATAAAAGAAAAGAGAATATTGCTTAATGAAAAGTGCAGCTTTTTAAGTGATTTGAAAAACATTTTTATAAAAACTGACTTTATAGCCCATCCCCTTGGAGAAGCATTAAAAGACTCTAAAGTAAAATACGCCTTTATTTTTGGAAGTTTTTCAAAAGGGGATTATAATGAGCAGAGCGATGTTGACTTAATGATTGTGGGAGAAACCAGAGTTTCTGAGCTGTATAAATTATTGAGACCTGTTGAAAAAGCTGTTGGGAGAGAGATTAATCCTGTTGTTTGGACAGCTGAAAATTTGGCAAAAGAAAAGAACAACTCCTTTGTTAGGGAGATTTTCAAAAAAGAAATAATAATGGTTAGAGGTGAAGAAAATGAGCTTCGAAAGCTTGTTAAATGAAAAGAAAATAGAAAGAGTTGAAAAAAGAGAATTTATTGCAGATTCAGCTGAAAGAAGCATAGAGTTTGCCAAAACCGGGATTGAAACTGGAAATTACGATGAGGTTATGTCTATAGCTTATAATGCTGTTTTTAGGCTGGGAACTCAACTGATGAATTTTATGGGGTTCAGAGCAGTAGGGCAAGAGCATCATAAGAATATGTTTGAGTTCTTAATACAAGCTAGATTGGATGATGACTTAGTTTATTTTTTTGATAATATCCGAAAGAAAAGAAACGATTTTATTTACAGAAATATTGAGGCAATTTCAAAGGAAGAGGCAGAAGATATACTTGATAGAGCTGAATATTTTGTTCAAAAAATTAGAACATTTGTTCAAAAAATTAGAACAGGGGTAAAAAATGCAAAGATTAAAAAATAAAGAAATTTTGTATATTTTAGGAAACAAAAAGAGAATGAATAAAAGAAGCCAGGCAGGACTGTCAATATTATTAGTTGCTTTGGTTGTTTTGGCAGGTTTCGTTATTGCTGTTGATTTTGGAATTAATAATAGTGCAGAGGGAACTTCTGGAAATACAGGCGTTGATGATGCTGAAGAGGTTATAAACAATTCTGATTTTAGCATTAATAACAGCGTTGAAGAAATTGAAGGTAATCTGGAGCTTAATCTTGGTAATGAAAGCAGTGAAATAGCAGAAGATTCGGCAGGAGACATAACTGGGGGGGTTGTTGAAGAAATTGCTGATGAGCTTGCTGAAGAAGTCCAGCAAGAAGAAAAAAGTATAGCTGAAAAAGTTATTGATAAGGTTCAGGAAATTGCTGATGATAAGATTTTCGGAAAGTTTGATACAGAACTAACACAGTGCGGGACTTTGGATTCTGCTGATATGACTTATGTTTTGGCAAATGATGTCTACTGGAACGGGACATGCTTTAATATTACTGCAAATGGGGTAACTCTTGATTGCATAGGGCATACTATCAATTATTCTTCAGACGGGAGTGTTGGTTTTGGGATAAATAGCTCTTTGGTTAATTATACTACAATAAAAAATTGCAGGATTGTAGAGGGGAGTGCGACAACAAATAATAAGTATGCTGTTTATTTTTATAAAGCAAGTAATGGGACAGTGAAAAATACAACAATTATTACTTCCGGAACAAACAGCTATGGAGTTTATTTGTTTACTAAATCAAATAATAACAACATAGAGAATAACACATTAAATGTATCTGGGACAACTGCTAATGGGATTTATGTTTTGACAACTTCTTATAATAACACAATTAAGAATAATGTTCTGAATGTTACTGGAACTGGAAATGGCGTTTTTCTTTATACCACTGCTAACGATAATAATGTTTCAAATAACGTTATATTCACAAAGGGGGGACATGGAGTTTATATGAGGTCTAATTACAGAAATAATATAGAAAACAATAATATAACAATTTATGGGGATTCAACTGATGGGATTTTCATTTATACTTCGACTAATAATAATGTGGTGAACAATAGTATTTTAAGCACTGTTTCTGGCAGAAATGGGGTTTATATGTACTTTAGCTCTAAGGGCAACAGTTTTGTTAATAATACCATAACTACAACCGGAAGCTCTGCACACGGGTTTTATATCAGAACCACTAATGAGAACAATGTTTTTTATGGCAATAGTATTACAACTTCTTCAACAGGGTATGGGATTTATTTTTTGACAGATTCCAAGAACAACAGTTTTTCAAACATGAATATAAAGACAAACCATGCAAGTGCTTATGGGGTTTATGTTTCTGACACAAGCCATAACTTTACATTTACAGATTCTAATATCTCTGCAGGAAGCTCTGATTTTTATGCAAATACTGGAACTTCTGGGGAATGGAATTTTACAAATGTTACATTTGCTGATTCGGGATTTCATGCAGATTCTGTTGGAAAGCTGAATGTTCACTGGTATCTTGATGAGTATGTTAATGACAGTGCTGGAAATGGATTGGACAGTGTTGTTATTACAGGTTACAATAATTCTGATGCTCTGGTATTTTCTGATACAACAAATTCTTCCGGAAGTCTGGCAAGACAAACTTTATTAGGTTATTGGCAGAATTCAAGTGGCTCTGGAAATCAGAATAACTATACTCTTTATTTTGTTTATGAGGGAGATTCTATTGGGAATCAGCAGGTTAATATGACTGGGAATCAGTTTTCTGTATTTACTCCTCTTTTAACAACACTTACTCAATGCGGAAGTTTAGATACAGAAAACGGGATTTATTATCTTGGGAATAATGTCACATGGAACGGGACATGCTTTAATATTACTGCAAATAGCGTCACATTGAACTGCAAGGGATATGAGATAAATTATTCTGCTACAGGAACACTCGGTTATGGCATCTGGAGCAATGCGACAAATACAACAATCAGGAATTGCAGGATTGTAGAGGGGAGTGCGACAACAAATAATAAGTGTGCTGTTTATTTTTATAAAGCAAGTAATGGGACAATTGAGAATAATACTATTAATACAACAGGAAGCTCTGGTCTTGGCATTCGGTTAGAATCAAGCTCAAACTCCAACACTATAACATCAAACACAATCTCCACAGCAGGAGGCTATGGTCATGGGGTTTACTTATACTCAAGCTCAAACTCCAACATAACATCAAACACAATCTCCACAACAGGGAATGATGGTTCTGGCATTCTCTTACAAATAAGCTCAAACTCCAACATAACCTCAAACACAATCTCCACAACAGGAGGCTCTGGTTTTGGCATTTACTTATCCTCAAGCTCAAACTCCAACATAACATCAAACAACATAAGCACAAATTCAATGGGCTTTTATTTATACGGGACAGGAACAACACATTTTAATAATATAATAGACAACAATAATTATGTTAATAACAAGCAAATAAATGTAACTTATAATGCTAATAATGTGATTTATGACGGTGTTGATTTAACACAATACGGGCAGGTTATTGTCCAGAGTTCAGGAAATGTGACAATATCAAACAGCAATATATCTGATAATGGGATTACATATGCAAACTCAAACGGAACAATAAGCAATAATAATATAACATCTGCAAAAGGGACGGGGGTTTATTTGGTTTATTCTCCAAACTCCAACATAACATCAAACACAATCTCCACAGCAGGAGGCTATGGTCATGGGGTTTACTTATCCTCAAGCTCAAACTCCAACATCCTAACAAACAACACAATCTCCACAACAGGGAATGATGGTTCTGGCATTCTCTTACAAACAAGCTCAAACTCCAACATAACCTCAAACACAATCTCCACAACAGGAAACTCTGGTTATGGTATTTATTTATACACAAGCTCAAACTCCAACATAACCTCAAACACAATCTCCACAACAAATAGCTATGGTTATGGTATTCACTTATACATAAGCTCAAACTCCAACATCCTAACAAACAACACAATCTCCACAGCAGGAGGCTCTGGTTTTGGCATTTACTTATCCTCAAGCTCAAACTCCAACATAACCTCAAACACAATCTCCACAACAAATAGCTATGGTTATGGCATTTACTTACGCTCAAACTCAAACTCCAACACTTTTGACAATAATATTGTAAATACGTCGCATATTACAGATGGTTGGGGATTACTACTCATCTCAAACACTATAAACAACACATTTTCAAGGATGAATATAACTTCTAATTCCCCAGCGGTTTATGTTTATGATACAGGGCAGAACTTCACAATGAGTGATAGTGTTCTACATTCATTTTCTTCTTATGACTTTTATGCAGCTGCCAGCACAACTGGCAATGTTAATTTCACAAATGTAAGCTTTGTCAATAAATCTTTTGTTGCAAGCTCAAAAGGAATATTAAATGTTCACTGGTATCTTGATGTTTATGCCAACTACACCAACAGCACGAATGCTGTTGGTGCGAATATCACAGTTTGGAATGTTACAGGAGCTGATGGTGGGTTTGTAAATTCAAGCATCATCGGAGATGATGGGACAATAGGAAGGCAGATACTTCAGGAATACAGCATAAACACAACAGGAATAATAAGCTACTTTAATAACTATACGATAAATGCGAGTTCGGTGTCTGGATACGAAGTTATATCCAGAAGTGTGAACATGTCAACTAATAAGTATGAGATATTTGAGTTTGATGTCAGCCCTGCCAATGGAAGTGTGACATACCCTAATGAAAGCACGTATGTTAATAATACAGATGTTAATTTTACAATTAACCTTACTGATAATCAGGGACTGGCAAATGCAACTCTTTATATTTACAACAATACCGGGAGCTTGATTGATACTATCACTACTGTTCTTGATAGCGTGACAGAAAAGGTTTTGGGTGTTGTAAAAACTCTTGTTGGAGGAATTTATATTTTCTTCTGGAAAATTGTGGATGTTGCTAATAACCAGTTTATAACTTCTAATGTTACGTTTGTTGTTGATTATGAATATCCTCAGTTTGTGTTTAATTCTCCTAGCCCTGCAAACGGGACAGGAGTTTCAGGAGAGTTTATGATAAATTTGTCTCTTACAGAGACAAATCTCGGGAATATCACTTATAACTGGAATGGAACAAATTACAGCTTTTTTGCAGACAGTTTGGATTTAATGCTGAATTTTGATAATTCCAGTTTGCTTGGAGAAAATGACAGCTATGTTGTTGATTTTTCAAGCAGAAAAGGGAATGGAAGCGTTATTGGAGCTGTTTGGAACTCATCGGGAAAGTATGGGGGGGGATTTGAGTTTAATGGGGTGAATAACAGCATAAATGTAAACCAGAATCTGCAATGTCCAGAAGGAATGGTTTATATTAATAAGCTAAATGGGTTTTGCATTGATAAATATGAGGCATCTCCTTATAATGCTGATGACAGCGAGAATAACAGCTGGACTTATTACAATTCAACTACTTTTACAAATAACTTATTAGCTGATGGTGGCAAGGCGGGCTCTGTTTTCAATAAAACAGTTTGGGTTTATGTAAACCAGTCACATGCGAGAATAGCATGTGAAAATGCAGGCAAGCATCTCTGCACAGATGAAGAATGGCTTGCTGCTGCTAATCTAGCTGGAAATTATTATAATCTTCCTGTTACTTTATCTGCAAGTTCAGGTTATGGGTGTGTTGTTGATAGCAATAGCTATTGTGCACTTAACAGCCCCGGAGCAGGATATGCCTGCCAAACAGGAGTGAATAAAACTGGAAGTATTACTAAGTGTGTATCAGCCGAAGGCGTCTATGACATGACTGGAAATATTTGGGAATGGACTAATGAAACAGTTGGATATACTAACCCTTGTCCTGGAGGCGCTACTTCATGCTATTGGAACGGAACTATATTTACAACTTCAGGGGCAGCAGGAACAGCAACATATGGAAATGATGCTACTTATTTTTCAGCTGGAACTAACACTGGGAAGGCTGTGCTGCGTGGCGGCGTTTGGGACATTGGGGGCTCTGCTGGTCCTTTTTGCGCGAGTTTGGGCACTGGCCCTGCGTTCCCGAGCAGCGCCGTTGGCTTTCGTTGCTGTTCAGTGCAGGATTAATCATTTAATCAACCTTTTTTAGGAGAAAAGAAAGGTATTTGAGAAAGAAAAGAAAACAAAAAATGAAAAATAAATAAAAATGGAAGAAGAGAAGAAACCGGAAAAAGAGAATATGGGGGGAGAAAAGAAAGAGGCATTGATGCAAAAATTTGAGGATAGACCGAAGTATATAATCTTGGAAAAAACCAAGGCATTATATCTAATGCTCCATTCATATCTTGAACTTTTCCCAAAATCAGAAAAATTTACATTGCGCTCAAGAATAGAGGAAATTATTATAGACTCAATCAAGCTTTTGGTTTTACAGAATTATAAGCAGACTGATATTGAGAGGAAAGAACTAATTTTAGAGTTTTTAGCTAATTTATATCTTTTAGAAACTCTTCTTCAACAAGCCTCTATTTTTAAATACCTTTCTTTTCAGGGTTTTGACAGAAGTGTCTCATTATTAAGGGAAATAAACAATTATGTTTTAGCAAGATATAAAAATCTGGGGGGCAAACATGAATGCACTTAACAATTTTTATGACTTAGCAATATCTTTGCCAAATTTATACCGTGCCTTTGAGCTGGCAAAGAGAGGAAAGAAAAGAAAAAGACCGTTTTCTTTTGAAAAAAATCTTCATCAAAATTTATGGGACTTGCATTGCGAACTTAAAAATAAGACCTATACGCCTAGACCTTACTTTGTGTTTTATATTACAGACTATAAAACAAGAAAAATAATGTGTCCTGATTTCAGGGATTCTGTAATTCAGCATGCAATCTTTATCTATCTTGAGCAGGTTTATGAGCATATTTTTATTTATGACTCATTTGCATGCAGAAAAGGAAAGGGGACACATAGAGCATTTAAGAGGCTGAAGAAATTTGTAAATAAACATTCTAGCCAGGATTATTTTATGAAATGTGACATATCCAAATATTTTTATTCAATAGACCACTTTAAGCTTAAGGAGATAGTTGAGAAAACAATAAAAGATGAAAATGTTCTGTGGCTTATAAGCAGAATAATAGATTCCCATTATGAAGCAAATCTGCCGGCCCATATAACAAACAGCAAGTATGAAATGCAGGAAAAAGGAATACCTATCGGAAATCTAATGAGTCAATTATTTGCAAATATTTATCTAAATGAATTTGACTATTTTGTCAAATATAAGTTAAAGATTAAGCATTATGTAAGATATGTAGATGATTTTGTGATTTTAGGAAATAGCTATCAGGAGATGAGAGAAAACCTTGCTGAAATTCAAATCTTTATTTCCAAAAAATTATTTTTAAGGCTCGAAGAAAAAAAAGTTCAAATAAACAAAATCTCTTTTGGAGTTGATTTTGTAGGGTATGTTTGCTTTAAGAGAGTTGTCAGAGTAAGGTCAAGAAATTTCAGAAGATTCTTCAAAGAATTTAAGAAAAAAATGTCATTAGTTTATAATGGGGGTTTTCCCCTTGAGAAGCTATCTGCTTCAGTTTTATGCTATCTTGCTCATATCCGGCATACAAACTCAAAGAAAATTTCAGAAAAATTAGAGTTAGTTTATAATCGTGTAACTGCAAGTCAAGCTGTGCTGCGTGGCGGCAATTGGAACAATGGAGGCAATGCTGGTCCTTTTTGCGCGAATTTGAACAATGGCCCTGCGAACACGAACAACAACATTGGCTTTCGTTGCTGTTCAGTGCAGGAGACAAAAATAATACCTTTAAGGAGATATTATAAATATCCTGCCCAAATGCAGTTACCTTCACTAAGTGAAAACCTGAGCAGAAATAAAACAAATGAAACTTGTAATTTCTGCTATGACAAAACCCGAAAATTTAAATACTAAAAAAGTATTATTAAATACTTAAAAGATACTATGAAATACCAAAAAAGTATGATGAAGATAATGGAGCACCTTCTTTTTGACCGGAGGGAGAGGCTGATAGAAGAAATAATAGCCGAGACTAAAACAGGAAGAACTTCTGCATTTAGCGCTATAAACTGGATGGAAGAGGCAGGCATTGTAAAAATAAGAAAAAGCGGGAAGGGGAGGCTTGTCAGATTAGTTTTAGACAACCATGCACTGCGGTTTAAATACTATCTTGATTCTATTAGGCTTAAAAATTTAAACCCTCTTGCCAGAGCAACTGCTGAAATTTTTGCTGAGAGCACTTTAAACGAGCAAAAAATAAAAGCAATTGTCTTATTTGGAAGTATTTTGAAAAATGAAAAATTTAATGACCTAGACTTTCTCATTTTAGGAGATTCTTTAACTAATAATTTTTTGAAATCTTTAAATGGGGCAAGAGAAAAGATTGAGAGGGTTTTTGGAGTTATAATAAATATGCATAAAGGAGAGTTTAATCTGGAGAATATTTTTAGGGGGATATGCATTTACCGGGCATCAGAGTTAAAGACTGAGGACAAAGCCAAAACACAATATCTTGAATTTTTAGACTGGGCATATCGGGCAATAAAAAAACAAGATTATGAAACTGCATTTAACAATGCAATCTTAAATCTTTCATATGTTTATTCTTATTTAAATGAGTTCATTCCAGAAACAAAATCGGATGCTCTTTTATTTTTTAACAAGAAATATAAAATTAAGAATATTAATCAATTAAAAAAAGTCGGGGTGGAAATTGGAAAAGAAGTATTTAAATGAGCTAAAGTTTGCAGAAGAATTTTTAGAAGCTGCAAAGAGGAATTTGGAATCCAGCCTTAGAACTTCTGCAAACAGGCTTTATTTTGCTGTTGAAAAAGCAGTAATATCATATTTTTACTTTAAGAATATAAAAATCCCTAAGAACCACCAAAAATTATGGGAACTTTCAGCAGAACATTTGGGAGAAGAATGTTACCAGCTTTTAAGGAGATTGTATGACTTACGAATGCAGGCAGATTACGGACTAACAAGTGTTTTTACTGATTTAAATCAGGAAATTTTAAAGGAAAATTTGGCTAAGGCAGAGTTTTTCATAAACAAAGTAAAAGAGAATGAATTGGATTCAGCGAGAGGAAAAAGAATGAAAGAGGAGAGTAAAGCAGAATGAAAAGAGATGAAAACATGAAAGAAGAGCAGGCAGAGACTATTAGGAAATTGGCGGCATCTAATTTCCTTTTTTTAGTTTTGTTTGCATTGTTAATGCTGATAAACCTTAATTTTGTTTCAGCAGAGCTCAATTATACCACTGGGGAAGCAGTTTACACAGATTACAGTTGGGATGACACTTATACGAACAGCAATTTTACAATTTCTGCATGGGTTTACCCGAAAAGCTCAGGAGTCTTGCCCATTATTTACAGGCCATTTTCATATTCTTTAAGGATAAACTCAGATGGCAGGCTTGAATTTAGGTTCAATAATGGCACAAATTTTTCAAGCACAGGATCAATAGAACAGAACAACTGGACATTTGTTGCAGTGTCCTATAATGGAAGTTCTGTTAATCTTTACATAGGCACTAACAATAAAACCTTTGTTCCTTATTCAAGGGGGTATTATAACTCTACTGGGGCATTTGAAGTGATAATTGGGAAAGATGCATTTAATTATTTTAACGGCACAATTGATGAAGTGAAAATTTTCAATAAATACTTGGATGAAAACCAGATAAGATTCCTTTATTATATTCACCTTATTAAGCTTTCTTTTGAACAGTGGATTTTGAATATTTTGCAGGGGGGGATAGAGTTTGGTTTAAGTTATTTTTATTCTATTTCTATCACAGACCTTGCAAATAATCTTAATTTTACAGATATCATAACAGTATCTGGAAATATTGCACCTGCATTTGGGGAAATGAACTATACGCCTAACAGCTCGGGTGTTCTTGACCCGGGTGTTGTGCTGACTGTGAGGGCAAACATTACGGATGTTGATAATAATTTTGAAACAGCTGTATTCCAGTGGAAAAATTATACAGCAGAATGGGGAAATGCAACAAATATTAGCATGAATAATTTAAGTGAGATTTCGGTACAAACGATATTTAATGCGAGTTTTATTCCAACTTACGAATCTAATTACTCTTACAGGATATGGACAAATGATACGCAGGGAAGTGTTGGCATTAGCAACATTACAAATGTTTCTGTTTTTTTGGATTGTACCTGGGTTCTTGATTATAATGATTTCAGCGCGACATCTGGATTTGTTGAAAATAAATTTATAGGAAATATTTCTATAAATAATACTGGAGATATAAATTATGCAAATAACAACTGCACTTTAGACTTTAGATTAAGCTATGATTTAGCAGAAGGAAGAATTTATTTTGGAGATGATTATATCAAGCCAACTTATTCAAATTCTTTAGAAGTTGGGCAGAATAGAACTATAGGCACTAATGCAACATTTTTAACAGAGCTTAATGAGGAGTCTGTTGTGATTTCTGTCAGTGAATTCAGGGGAAGGTCTGAAACAGCTTTAAGAAATATCACTGCTTCGCTAGTAACTAATCCAGGCGGACCTTATTTATACCAAAAAATAGTTTCAACACCTACATACGTTTATCTTACTCCTGGAACTTTTGCACTTTCTGCTTACCTTAGAAATGTTGCTGGGAATGACACAGACAGCAATACTGCTTTTAATGTAAGTTTTAACTGGAGTCTGCCATCTGACTGGAGTGTAAGTGAAGGAAATGCAAGCTTGAATTATTCTAATCTATCTGACTCGCAATGGAATTATAATAATGTTAATATCACCTTTGATGCAACAAACCTTGGAAGCATGTCTCCTGGAAGCTATACTCTTTATACTTATGCTTATGGGCATAATTCCTCTGGAGCCATTGTTAATCATTCAGGAGGAAGAACAATCCTTACAGAAGAAGCAACCGTTATTTTAAGCTGTTATAATGTATCTGATGGCGTGACTATAACCGTTTGCGGGAGTCTTGATGGAGATTATGTTGCTTCTAATGGAACTACTACCACAACTGTTACAACTGTGACTTCCGGGGGCGGAGGAGCTGCCGCAAAATATGCGAAATCAGAAGGAACATTTGAGTTAGTGAGGGGTGGAAAGCAGGAGTTTGACTTAGAAATTAAGAATAAATATCCTGATGACATGAAAAATGTGAAGGTATCTGTTACAGGAATAAATTCTGAATTTATAGAGTTTGAGCCTAGTGTAATTGATAAGATAAAATCCTCTTCTTCAGGAAAAATAAAAGTTAAAATAACTGCTCCAAGTTATTTTTCAGAAAGCGAGTATAGGCTGGTATTTTACATCGAGGGCTATTTGGTTTCAGGTTATAATGAAAATCCGTTTACAGAAAAGAAGATAATAATTTTGAAGATTTTGGAAGTAGACAGAACGCAATCTACCAAATTCCTCGAAGATTCAAGAGAAATGCTCGAGAAAATGAGGAAGAAAGAATATAACACTAAGGAAATTGAAAAACTTTTAGTTGAAATTGAATTTGCTTACAATCAAACTGATTTTGGAGTTGTTAAGAATAATTATGAGAGAGTAAAAATTTTGTATGACAGCTCTGTGCTTTCTGACAAGCTTATGAAAGACCTTAATGAGAAAATAGCTGATGCAGAAAAATACGGCATCAGTGTGAATGAAGCTAGGAAACTTGTGAATCTTGCTGAATCTGCTTTCTTAAGGGGGGGTTATGAGACTTCTGTTGCAAGGCTAAAAGAAGCACAGTTAGCATATGCTTTAGAAACAAAAGGGGAGTTTGGTCTTGCTTATTATGTAAGAAAGAAGCCATTAGAAACCGGCGGAGTTGCTTTGCTGGCAGGATTAGCGGTTTTTGGCTCTTCTGTATTTTTGAGAAAGAAAATTTTGAATGCAAGGTTAAGGGTTTTAGAGGAAGAAGAGAAGCTATTGATTGGATTGATGAAGGTTATCCAAAAAGAGTGTTTTGAGCAGGGGAAATTATCAATGGATGAGTATGGAAATGCCATGACGCAGTATGAGACACGACTGAACATGGTTATACAGGACAAGATTTCAACAGAGACAAAGCTTGCAAATCTTATGAGGCTGAAGGGCGGAAAAGAAAAGTCATTGAAAGAAGAAGCTGCAAGGCTAAAAGAATTAATGAAGAAAACACAGAAATTGTATTTTTCAGGAAGCAAGATTGAAACAAGAATTTATGAGAATATGCTAAGAAGCTATTCTGAGAGATTATCTGAAGTTGAAGAAAAACTTGCGACAATTGATGCACAGAAAACACTTAGGGCAAGGGGGTTTAAGATATGAATGCAGAAAGGGTTTTGATTTTAATAGACGGCAGTAATTTTTATTATAGCACTGCAAAACTCGGCAAAAAAATTAAATTTGAAAATTTGGTAAAAGAGCTTCTTGGAAATAGGGACATTATAGGAGATTACTATTATGCTGCCCCCCTAGACATTGAGGCAGATGAAGAAAAATACTGGAGCCACCAAAGATTTCTTGAGATGCTAAAAAATATTCCAAAATTTTATGTAGTTTTGTGCACTTTGAAGAAATTAAAGATTGAAAATAATTATATCTATATTGTAAAAGGGGATGATGTTAAACTTTCCAATAACCTTATAATGGGTGCTGTTAAAAATATTTATGATAACGCAATTATAATTTCTGGAGATGAAGATTTTGTTGATTCAATAGAGATAGTTAGAAAAGAATATAATAAAAATGTGGGAAATGCATACTTTGCAAAGAGTTCTTCTTATAATCTGAGACGAGCATGCAATTTTACAATAAAACTTGATAATCTTATGGATAAATTTGTTGAAAATAACAAAAAGGTGAGCTCAGCATTGCCCGAAGACCATACTGAACATTAACAATAAAGTATATATTTAAAAGTATTTAAACCTTTGGAAAGACCCTGAAATGAAATTTAAATTTGGTGAGATGATAAACAGAAAAGAAGCATTAGCAGTGCTTATTTTGTTAGTTGGAATAATGATTAATGGGTATTTTGTTTCTGCAGTTAATGGGAATAGTACTCTTGCAGATGCAGAGAAATGTTTGAGTGGGGCAAAAGATAATATGCAAGAGCTTATAGATAATGGGTTTAATACAGAAAGAGTCAGTGATGTCATAAAAAATGCAGAAAGTGTGCTTAATGCGCAAAAAGCTCTGGAAGAGCTTGATAAGAAATCAGATTATACATTAGTTCTCTCTTATTGCAGGGAAGTAGGGAGCATAAGAAGTTTAGCATATGAATCCAGAGATATGCTTTATTCTTTGGAAAAGACTTATGAGGAGTTTAAGAGCAAGACAGGCAAAATGGGGGGGATTAATGTTTCAGACATAGACAGTTTGGTGAATGAGGCGAGGCAGGAAGTAAGTGATGAAAGATATGAGAAAGCTATTGAGAAAATTCCGGATTTTGAGAGGCAGATTATAGATCGGGAAGCTGAAATAACCACCATGAATCTTTTTTATTCAAGTGTTACAAGGGGATTAAAGGAGTTTGTGGCTGATAATTATCTAATGATTTTAGGTGTTTTAGTTTTGGCTTTAGTTTTTTATGTTATGTACAGAGCAAGAATAAAACAGTCAATAATTTTAAGAAAAATAAAAAAACTTGAGACTGAAAAAGAGGTTTTAAGAGATTTAATAAAGAAGACACAGAAAGATTATTTCCAGTACGGAAAGATTCCAGAGGGTATTTACAATATCCGGACAAAGAGATTTGCAGAGCTAATAAGAGATATTGACCGGCAGATTCCTCTGCTGAATGAACAGCTTGTAAAACTTAATGTTCAGCTTAAAGAAACAATTAAGAAAGAGGAAAAACTGGGAAGGGTTGAGGAATTTATTCACAGAGAGAAAAAAGTACAAAGAGCCAAAAGAAATTCCAAAAAATTAAGAAAGAAAAGATAATCTACCCAATAATGCTTTCTGCAAGCCTCATATGTTCTCTTAGTTTTCTGTTTATTTTCTTTTCTCTTGATTTTAGCGAGATGTTTATTATTGCCAGTGCTATGAAAATTCCCAGGAAAATTATTGAAACCAGGTCTGTGTGATATGCATTTTCAGAGATTATGTTTCCAGTAAGCTCTTTTCTGAAAATTACTGCAAGAATTAATGAAATGACTGCGGATACAGAAAGGAACTTCCCAATTCTTCCTTTACGTTTCATGTAATCAAAAAATTCTTTTTTTTCTTCTTCAGAAAGAGATTTTATTGTTGGAGTGTGAATAAGCCCCACAAATTTTCCTTTTTTTAGTTCAAGCCTTTGCTCTAATCTGGCAAGCTCTTCTAATGCCCTGCACGTCTTTTTCATAGATATTTAATGGTGCTGGCTTTTATAAACACATCGGAAAAGTAAATTGCTGATTTAAAAAACCGCTATTTAACAAAAATGAGTTTATCAAATTAATAAAAAAGATTTCAGGTTCTTTAACAGCATATGACAGATATGTTTATGCAAAGAATAATAAGGACAGCAAGAGAGAGCTTCCATTAAATGGGGGGGGAAAGAACTTTATAAATATCTTAAAAAATATTTAAAAGAGATAAAGAATTCTGTTAGGTAAGATTATTTTTCAATGGAAATTCTTCTGATTTCGCACAAGCTTAATGGATATGTTTTCTTCAGTTTTTGGCTGATTGTTTTTTGAATTTTTCCGTTCATGACTTCTATTAATATATCTTCTGCTTCAAGATTTTTGCAGAAATTTTCAATTTCTGTTTTTAACTGCTGTCTTAAACTTGCTCTTACTGCTCTTGATACTCTTTTTCGGGTTATTAGAAAAGGTTTTATTTTTAGGGTTTTGTCAGCACTTTTGACTATTAAAGAATCTTCTACATAACTTATAGATTTTCTAAGCATTTTCCTTATATAAAATGGAAGGAGTTTTAGTTCAACAGGGTAGGCTATTGCCTTACCTTTTTCTATTTTTATTCCAAAGACAGCCTCCATGTTTTTGCCATGCAAGTTTCTTGTTAAATCCATCCTCACTTTCCTTTTGCCTAACTGTTCCACTAGCGTGGGAATTATGCCCACTTCTATGTTCATTATTGGAATTTCAACGAATTTTATTTTTTCTTCTGCCATTATGTTCCACCTACTGTAACTTTACTTGTTCTTTTTCCCTTTTTCTGATTATGCGCTTTCTTGCATGTTTGACAGGTATAAAGAAGATTGGTTTTTTTAGTTGCTTTTGTTTTTCTTTTCCATTTTGTAATTGCGGGTTTTGAACCCCACTTTCCAAGATTGCCATATCCTCTTGCTTTCCCTCTTTTTTTAGCCCTGTCGATTGAACCTCTCTTAAGGGTTCCCCTCTTATGCCCTGTGCTTACTAGTTCTATCTTGTGCTCTGTATGCTTTTTGCAATACGGGCAATATCTCTTTACTTTTTTAGGATATATCATTTTGTAGGGTTATTATATATTATTCTTGAAAAGAGGGTATTTAAACTTTATTTTTGAGGGATAAATTTGCGTTACCCAGAAATAAGGTTACTCAGCAACACATTACAAAATATTTTAAGAAAAATTTATATAGCTACATAAACTTGCTTGATAAGATGGGCCTGTGGTCTAGTGGTTAGTTTTTAAGGTTAATACTTTAAAACCCACAAATGACGCATCCTTGACGTGGATGAGATTCGAGGTTCAATTCCTCGCAGGCCCATTTTTATCTTTTCCCAGAACTACCAAAAAGATTATATAGTTATTTTTTTAACAAATCCTATGGGAAACGAAGAATTAATTATAAACAAGCTAGATGTATTAAAAAGGGAAATCGAGTTTATCAAAGAACATATAATGGATGTAACTCTAACTCAAAATGATACTGATTCTTTAAATGATGCGGAAGTGGACTTAAAAAAGGGAAGAGCAAAGAGGTTATAAAATGTATTTTGTAGAGCTATCAGTTAGAGCTCAAGAATTCTTAGGGAAACTAGATGATGATATTAAGGAGAGACTTGAAAAAAGATTAAAGAATCTTGAAAATAATCCTGTTCCAAGTGATTCAAAGTTTATTGGAAGAGATAATAACGAAATGGTTTTTAGATACAGGATTGGAAAATTCAGAGTTTTGTATAAAGTCAAAGAAATTGAAAAGATAGTATTAATAGCTAAAATTGATAAAAGAGAGAGAGCTTATGATTAAGTGAATGCTAGTTAGAAAAAGTAACTAATATGATGCATTGAATCTTGTTAATATTCATTGCAATAAACTTTATATACACATTTTTCTTATTTTCTGATGTAGTTTACAGTCTATAAAAGAGGAAAAATATGAAAAATAAATGCGGGCAAATTAGTATTTTTGTTATTATTGCAATTGTTATTGTTGGCTTGATTGTAGGGTATTTTATTATAAGAGATTATCTTCCTGAACCTGGAATTTCAGCAGAAGTGCTTCCAGTTTATCAGGCTTATGAATCTTGCATAAAACAAAAAACACTTTCAGGAATAAATCTTATGGAAACGCAGGCAGGTTATATTGAAGCCCCTGAATTTGAGACAGGTTCCACATATAAACCTTTTTCATCCCAGCTTGATTTTTTTGGTTTTGGAGTTCCGTATTGGTATTATGTTTCTGGAAGCAATATAATTAAAGAACAAGTGCCGACAAAAACTGTGATGCAGAACCAGCTGGCTGATTTTTTAGAAGAGGTATTGAAGGAATGTGATTTTTCTTCTTTTATTGCTTCAGGTTATGATGTTGAATTAGGAGACGCAATGGCAAGTGTTTCTATTCAAGACAGCATTGTAAAGGTTTTCATAGACCAGGATGTAAGTGCAAATTATGGGGAGAAATCTGCCACTAAATCAAGTTTCAGTGTTGATGTTGAAAGCAAGCTTGGAAAATTTTACAATCAGGCAAGAAAAATTTATGATGATGAAAAAACAAGCATGTTTTTAGAGGAATATGCTATTGATGCTTTGTATAATTATGCTCCGGTTAATAATGTTGAGATTTCGTGTTCTCCCAAGGTTTGGTTGAAAGCTGATGTTGAAAGAGATTTGAAAAATGCTTTAGAGGCAAACATTGGGGCTATAAGAGTTGGTGTCAAGGGCAAACAGTATTTTGTTAAGGAAATTCCGGGAATTGACGAGAATGTAAATTTTTTATATTCTCCGAGCTGGACGACTAAAATTGAGATAGAGCCCGAAGAGAACGGGGTTTTGATTGCTGAACCAGTTGGTATGCAGGAGGGACTTGGAATTCTTGGCTTTTGTTATACGCCGTATCATTTTATTTACAATGTTGATTTTCCGGTTTTGGTTCAGATTTATGATGGAATCGAGATGTTTCAGTTTCCTATTGCGATTGTTATAGATAAGAATAAACCAAGAGAAGCTATAACAAGCGAGGTAAATGATGTTCAAGTGGATTTATGCAAGTATATGAACCAAGAGGTTAGTGTTTATACTTATGATATGCAGTTAAATCCGGTTGAAGCTGACATAAGATTCAAGTGTTTTGAATCTAGCTGTAATATTGGCAAGACTAAAATTGAGGGAGATACCGCGGTTCTTACAGCTGGAATGCCTCAATGTATAAATGGATATGTTCTTGCTTCTGCAGAAGGATATACTTCAGGAAAATATTTAATTTCAACTAATTCAGAAAACAAAGCAGAGATTATGCTTACTAAGCTTTATGATAATGAAATTGAATTGACATTAGACGGGAAATTTATAGATGAACAAACTTTAATTTATTTTGAAGGTGCAGAAAACAGCGTTGTTGCGTGGCCTGAACAAAGAAATGTTGAGCTTAGCGAAGGAAGTTATAATATTTCTGTTTACATTTACAAGAATTCAAGCCTGAAGATTCCAGGAACAACAACTCAGAAATGCATTGAGGTTCCTAAATCTGGGATATTTGGATTGATGGGAATGACAGAAGAAAAATGCACTGAATTAAATATTCCTGAACAAATAATCTCGAAAATAGTTTCTGGAGGCGGGAGAGCACAGACATATCTCCTTGAATCTGATTTAAGAAATGGCAAATTAAAAATTAATGCAAAATCAATTGCAATTCCTAAGAGTATTGATGAAATGCAGCAGACATATACTTTATTAGACTCTAAAATTTTGGATATAATAATATAAAAATGGATAATAAAACATGTTTTAAAAGTCTGGCATATTGTTGTGCATTATCCAAGCCCTGTAAATCAAGAGATAATGAGATTGAAAGAAAAGAAATAACAAAGAAGGATTATGTTAAACTAAAAAAGATGTTTGATGAAAACCTTAAAAAATTAGCAAAGAAAAATGAAAAGAAAAAATAATAAATTTGGGCTGTTGCTTGCAGAAATAATTTTTACAATTTTAGTTTTTCAAACTGTTAGCGCTTTAGACTATCAGTATTCACAATCTTCATTTAAGACATACTATTCAACTGACCAGATAAAGCAATATTGGCCGCTGATAGATGCTGAAAAATGTTATGCAAGGCAGGACTTTATTGTCCAGATTCCTGTTGGAGGATGCACTCCGGCTGTTGTAAGAAGTGATTTGCTTGAAGAGCAGAATGTTCCGGTTTTTTGCCAAATTAATGCGCTTAAGATAAATCCGTTAATAGAGGTAAATGCAATTGACCAAATTAGCCCTGCGGTTATTGGAAGCAACAGCGGGATTCAAGGTGTTTCTTATCATCCTGCAAGAGCTGCATTAAACACTTATACTAATTTACTTAGCTCGCCTGTGATGAATAATATAGGATATGTGGTCGTTGTTTTACAGCGACAGGAAGACGAGAGCAAGATGCCAGATACATTGTCTGCCAACCTGACTGCTGTAATCAGCTACGACATAAATAAGGCTTTTGGAGTTGGAAAAACACTTTATGTTCTGCCGCAAATAACAGATGATTTGCAGTGGGCTTCTGATTATAAGGATTACAGCTTCTGGAATGGAAGAGGATATGTAAGGGCAGAAAGTTTAGATGCAGAATCTGCTAAAATAAGTGTTTATGCTAATCCCGATTATGTTCTTGGGAGTTTTACTCTGAAAAAAGGCGAGACAAGCCAGCCAATTTATTTTCCAGGGTATTACTGCATGGCTGGATTTGAAATTAAGCTTGAAGAGCTTGTTTTTCCTGAAAAGCGAATAAAGCTTTTTGTAAATAGTGATGTTTTTTATTTAGCAGAAGGGGAGAGATTTGAATTGCCAAGAACAAAAGAAGATGTTGGGAATCCTGTGGTGCCTGAGTGTCAGGTAATAAAGATAGACAATACTGCCAACTATGGGAGAGCCGATATTGTGTGCAAGAGCAAGAAAATTTCTCTGAGATATACAGTTAGAAATACAGTGTTTTTAATTGATAATGAAGAAAAAACATTTGGAGCTGGAAACTTAATTGGAAGCTATGCTAAAGATGGAAAACAAATTAATTTGTATTTTGCATATTCTGGAAGCTTTTATGATAGTGCTAAAAAAGAAACTATTAATTATGCGTTGATTGTTGAGAGAGAGCTTAAACAGGCAGACATAGAAAAAATATCAACTATTGCATTTAAATTGGAAAAGGGAAGTGATAAAAATGTTGAAGATTTAGTTGACCATCTTAAAAAAGCAATAACTGGTTATGGGGAAATTTACGGAGTGTATGGGGATGTTGTGTTAAAGAAAGGACCAGAGATTAAGTTTTTTGGAAATTCTGGAAAGGAAATGAATTCTGATGTAAAGTTTGATTATGACAGTGCAATTGAAACATACGGGCAGGTGTTAAACTTATATGGGGGTGAACAGAATGGGGCTGAAGATTATAAAACTTCTTCACTAAAAGCAATGGCTGAGCTTTCAAGAGATGTTGGGCAGATTGACAAACAAAATTATTATCTTGGGGAATTGGGAGAGAGCGGGAAGAAGGACTATGATTATACTGCTGCTGCAGACTTAGTTCAATTTGGAAATAATATTTTTACATTCAGATTAGAAGATGTTATTGTTCCAACATCAGATGATATGAACGCAAATGTGATGTTTGATGTTCCCGGAAAGGATGCTGTTGTTTCTGATATGACAAAAGGAAGTGTTTATGGCGATGAGGCTGTTGTAAAAAGAGAGACTCATGAAGGTTACTTTTTTGAGGTTAAGGATTTTGGAGAGAAAATAACCTATAGTGATGAAGATTATGGAAAGGTCGGACAGAAATATATCACTTTAAGGTATTTTTATAAGCAGTCTGATGAGAGTGATAAGACAAAACTTAAGTCTTTTTCAGGTGAAAAAAGAATTTATGAGGGAACAAGCGATTTTATAGGGAATTCAAGATTGTCTATTAATAGGATTGATTTGAAAAGAGAGGCAAAAGTTAAGATAACTCCTCAAATGTACGGAACAGAAACAAGAACTAATTTTTCTTTTAATATTGCTATAGAAAAGAGAGCGATTCAGCTGAGTCCCGAGAAAAAATCAGAGATGGTTAAGAATTTAAATGAGACAATTGCTAAATGGGAGAATATTAACCAACAACTTGGAGAAGTAGTAAAGGTTTGGAAGGGAACATGTTTTGCAACTTCTACATTTTTAATTGCGAAGAATTTCTTTGATAATCTTGGAGGCAAGGGGATTGCAAGACAGGAAGTAATGAGGGGGCCGAATGGGTGGTATGGCAAGTGCGAGTCAATGGTTGCTAATGGAGAATATACCACTGTTGAAGCTTGTCTTGCTGGAGAGGCGGGAAATATTGAGAAAGAGGTTACAATCCTTTCTGAAAAAGTGGGAGCAGTTGATACTAATATTCAGAAGATTCAAAATAATGCAGGAGTTAAATCAGATGACCCATTTGGAATAAATAAAGTTGTGAATACTGATAAATTTAAAAAAGATTATATTAAGGATTTGAAAGTGAGATATTCTGGAGATGCCACTATTGCTGGACTTGATGAGGAAAATGCGGGGCATTATTCTGTTGAGCAGTTAAAGAAAATTGATTTAGCTATGAGGATAAAACAGGATAGCAGTTCGTCTTCATTTTTAATCGAGTATGCTGACAAGACCTTGGACCCTGTTTTGAAAGACGTTAACATAAGAAATTCAAATGTTGTTGCTATGAATGCTATTGCGGCTGGTTTGGGGAAAAAATCAAGTGACTTTACAATTGAAACACTTGGAATTGCAGAAGGGAAATATGTTTCAATAAGAGATAGTGAGAAAATGACTAGTGATGTAAAAGAAAGATTTACTAATCCTTTGCTGGATAATACCCCTGTAAAAGTTGTTGTTTACCTAAAAGAAGAGTATCTTGTCAGCTATAAGGCAACTACTAATGATGCTAAGAAGTTTTATGCTGATAAGATTTATAAGTTAACAAGTGAGGAAAATCCTGAAGGAGAGACTAAGCTAACAATTGGAGCTGAAGTTACCGATAGGGAGATTGTAACAGCAATAACAAAAGAAGCAGGTATCGCAATGAAAGCAGGGGAATGCAAGAATCCTTATAGGAATGCTAAGGTGAGATTTTTTGAGACAGAGCCGTATAAAGGACTGCCTGCATTAGTTCCGTTTGATACATCAAATGGGTGGTATGCTGTTTTGAAACAAGACATACCGGTTTTTGGAAAAACTGGCGCTTATGAGGCAAGTGGAAGAGTAACTTATTTCCAGCTTTGCAATGTCGGGGCAAATGGTATAGAAGAATATTATTCTGGTTTGGGTGATGATACTTGTTCAAGCATAAACCTTGATTCAGACAGAAATGCGCATTATTGTTTGCAGGGAAGTGAGCTTCAAAAGAAGATTAATGACGCTGTTAATGCGATTTCTCAGGCGGCTAATGACTATAAGAATGGGAAAAGACAAATCAGCATACTTGGAACAGTATATGATGTTGGAGAGCCTGCTGTTGCTTTGACTGGGGCAAGATGTGAAGACTTTATGTCTCCTCAAGATTGTTTGTTAATGTTTAATGTTTGTGACCCTGTGATGTGTCCTTCAAGCAGGTGTGATTTTGGGGGAACTTTCCCGGTTCAGGATGTTATTCAGACTGGGATTGCAGGAGGAATTGCGCTTTGCCTTCCAAATATTCGCGAGGGAATTTTAGTTCCGGTTTGCTTGAGTGGGATTCATGCGGGTTTAGACGGGTACTTATCAATTTTGAAGGCCCATAGAGATTGCTTAGAGGACAGTTTGGCTACAGGAAGAACAACTGGTGTTTGTGATGAGATTTATAGTATTTATCTTTGTGAATTCTTCTGGAGACAGTTTGCACCTCTTGCAAATATTGCTATACCTAAGCTTATAGAAGTGATGATGGGACAGGGTGTTCGTGGAGGAGGGGAGTATCTTACTGTTCAGGATTCTTGGAACAGGGCAGAGAAATCTGTTGATTATTTTACACAGAGTTATGCAACAAGCTCTTTTAATGCATTTACAAAACGTTCAACAGATGAAGCTGGAACTTATGTATGCAAGTCATTTGTTTCAACAAGGTATCCTACTGGAAAGAATTTCTTTGATGCTTTGCTGGAACCAGATAGTCCGTTCCAGGCACATGCTTGGTTTTCTGAAATAACTCTTACAGAAGCAACAATACCTGCCACCTCACAATATAAAGTATATTACCATATTTATGCCGGCAAGGATGAAGGACAAGGATACAGCGTATATTTGAAAGAACCTCCTGCGTCAGGATATTATGAAGGGGTTTATGAGATAGTGATTGACACAGGATTTATTCCAAAAGGAGATTATGTAGATATAACAAAAGATTTCACTGCTCCGTCAGGGTATAAGAAGCTGTGTATTATGGTTGGCACAAGAGAAGAGTGTGGTTTTGGAAAAGTAAGCACTGATTTTGCATTAAATTATTTGAATGACCTCGCTGTTCAAAAGCAAGCTGAGCAAAATCAGATTACTACAGAAACTAGCTGTATATCTGGCAGTCCAAGTTTAGTATCTGTTTTGCAGCCGAATATTCAGGCAGGTGTTGAGCAACTGACTTCTCCTGCTGTTTACGAACAGGGCATAACAAGAATTTGTTCCAATAAGAATCCTGGAGAGGGAGTTGATTCAAGTTTGCAGACTAAAAGGTGGGTTGATGTTGGCTATTGCGGTGATGAAAAGATGAGGTGCTGGCTTGATACAAAAAGTCTTGCAGACCCGGATGTTTTTAACTCGAGAGTATTGGCAAACCAGACAATAAGTGATATGCAAAGCTTATATTATGTGGATGAAACTTTAAGACAGAAATATGGATTTTTAGATGAGAAAGAGAGTGCTGAGATTTTAAATAATATTCAGAAAAACATTGATAAGATTTTTGATTCAGCAACCAGTGATTCAGAGAAAGCAGGGCTTATTGCAAGCGTGAATGGAAATGTTTCAGAATTATCAAAGGGTTCTATCAGCAATGTTTACAGGGCAAGAGCTTTATTTTTGAAAGCAAGTCTTTATGGGAAACTGGCTGTTGAGAGATACAGAAAAGTAATTGTTCCTGAAGTTCAGGAGATGCTTGGAAGCTGTGATGAACAAGCGGGGCAGTGTAAATCTAAATGTGAAAGTGGGGAACTTGATGCAGGAAATGAAGATTGCGGGAATTTGAAGTGTTGTGTGGTTGGAGAAGAAACATCATCAAGCGTAGGCAGCAAGGAAGATGAATCAGAAAGATTTGAGGAAGTGGAATTAACTGATGAGCAAAAAATGCAGGCTAATCCTGAAAATTATATTTTTAAGGTTACTTGGCCGGGCTATAATCCCAAATATTATCATTATGATTCTTCTGCTAAATTTTTGCGGGTTAGCAGTGATAATAAGTCTTGGAGCGATAACTGGAAAAATAGCGTATGGGCTGATAAATTATCTATGGAAAGCCCCCAAAATGCCTTGAAATATGCCCAGAATTATGCTAAACAAAGAGAGGGCAGTAAGTTTGAGTATAAGTTAAAAAATTAGATTTTGATTTTCTTGCACCTCATTAGCGAAAAATCTACCAATGTTTATTTTTCTTATTGCGGACCTGCTCGCTTTGCTGTGCGGTTCCTCATTAGCGAAAAATAAACATGCGGGAGAAAGGATTCGAACATAAGAAACCTCTAGCTGGTTTCTTAGATTTCCAGCAAACAAAACCTAGGTTCTCTTCTTCCAGAATTCACTCCTCAGTTCGAATCCTGCAATTTCCAATTGCAAGAATGCGGGAGAAAGGATTCGAACATAAGAAACCTCTAGCTGGTTTCTTAGATTTCCAGCAAACAAAACCTAGGTTCTCTTCTTCCAGAATTCACTCCTCAGTTCAAATCCTGCAATTTCCAATTGCAAGAATGCGGGAGAAAGGATTCGAACCTTTGTAGCACTAAGCACTTGGTCCTAAGCCAAGTCCGTTTGACCGCTCCGGCACTCCCGCTTGAAAATGTTAAGAATAATGGCTTTAAAGGTTTTTTGATTTGTTAATTTAGGAATTAAACACACTATTTGTTAATAAAGCACAATATTTGTATTAATTGTTAATAGAGAAGATATAATTGTGGAGCCATGGAGCGGAGTATTTTATTCGAGCGAGCCCGAAGGGCGAGCGAGGGTGTATAGAAAATTATTTCTTTTTCAAGGATTCTTCTGCTTCTTTGATTTTTATTTTTTCTTCAAGATTTAGCCTTTCAAGAAGCTCTTTATATCTGTTTCTTATTGTTACTTCTGTTATTCCTGCAACATCTGCAACTTCTCTTTGTGTTCTTTTTTCTCCATTTAGAAGAGCTGAAATATATAATGCTGCTGCTGCAATTCCTGCAGGACCTCTTCCAGAGGTTAGTTCCTGAACCTCTGCTTTTTTCAAAATTTTTATAGCATTGTTTTGAGTTTTTGGAGATAAATGCAAGATTGATGCAAACCTTAAGATGTAGTCATTTGGAGAGGAAGGTGTGATTTTTATTCCGAGTTTTCTAATTATAAACCTGTAGGTTCTTCCTATTTCTTTTCTTTCTACATCAGAAGCGTTTCCTATTTCATCGAGTGTTCTTGGGATATTATACGACCTGCAAGCCGCATATATGCATGCAGCTATTACACTTTCCATGCTTCTTCCTCTGATTAAACCTCTTTGGAGGACGTAGTTATAGACTCTTGAGGCCTCATCTCTTACAACATTTGGAAGATTTAAGAAAGAAGCAACTCTTCTTAGTTCTGCCATTGCCAGCCTTAAATTTCTTTCAATAGAAGTAGATACTCTTTCCTGCCATTTTTTTAGCCTTAGAAATTTTCTTGTTCCTTTGCTGTCTAGTTTGTATATATCTGAAATCTCTCCCACATTAGTTGTAAGCCCCTTGTCAAATTTTTGCATGCTCATTGGAGCGCCACCACGACTTTTTTTGTCAGCTTTATCAAATTGCCTTAGCTCGTGGCTTGTATCTACCATTTTTTCTTCGACAACTAAGCCGCAATCATTGCAAACAACTTCACCTTTTTGGTCATCATATGTCAAATTAATGCTATTGCATTCAGGACATCGTTTTATATAACCCATTTTAACAATAAGATTTAAAAACTTATGTACAAAATCTTTTTAAACCTTTCGGTTAGATGGTGAGTGGGACACTCAGAACTAGCATTTCTTTAATTTGATCAACTTTTCATATAATCTGTCGGCGCTGCCGACATACAGAATATATTTCTGAATGACTTTTTTCCCTTTCTTTGAGGTTTTTGCTAT
>Ga0210057_1001150_pt1 | contig 40891 bp, 48 predicted proteins | sample CryGeyCG2114_010_2_FD_183968 | JGI IMG/M metagenome (GOLD analysis project Ga0210057, IMG submission 183968) | Groundwater microbial communities from aquifer - Crystal Geyser CG10_big_fil_rev_8/21/14_0.10 (SPAdes) (version 2) | ecosystem: Environmental > Aquatic > Deep subsurface > Groundwater ... | reverse complement strand
TCTATATTTACCACAAAATATGCAAGATTTACCTTCAAAAAACTTGCGTGCAACACCTCGTATCATTAACACCGTCGTAGTTTAGCTAATTTTTAAGCTTTTTTGGTGCTAAAATGCACTAATCACCAAAATCTTTTATGAACTTTCTACTAAATTCTTCAACTTCCCAAGGCAGTCCATATCTATCCATATCTCTCATGAAATGATCTGGATCTAATTGTTCTAAATTGAAAACTCCACTTCCTTTCCATTCGCCAGTCATTATCATCTTCGCTCCAATTACCGACGGCAGCGCCGCAGTATATGAAATCCCCTGACATCCTATTTCCTGAAAACATTTTGCATGATCGCTTACATTGTAGATATAAACTGATCTCGGCTCTCCATGGAATTCCCCCCACATGATATTCCCTATCACTGTTTTTCCCATATAACCGCTACCAAGAGTTTCTGGTTTTGGAAGAACAGCTCCAAGCATGACAACTGGAGAAATTCGATTACTCGAGAATTTAATTTTTTCTTCGCTCAACAATCCAATTTTATCAAACATTAGATGATTAAGAAAGAATAAACCTCTTTGACTTGTTTCACTAATTCTTTTTATCATTTCTTTTGGAGAAACCTCATTTGAATCAAATTCCAAAGGCGTCGAACTATTTACACCGTATTTAATGAACGCCCTTAAATGACTAAGATAATTTTCTCCGAACGTCATCCAGAATCGTGCTCTTTCAATTTCAGGATAATGCTCTACAAGTGATTCAAGTTCTTCATGATAAAGAAGATAAGCTTCTTTTTTTCCAGTGACAGGAAAATCAAATGTCTGATGTATACTATCTCTATCAACTATTGATGGGGTTTGTACCCATCCTCCCTTCTTTTTATCATAATGCCGTGGAGGAAGCGTAATCTCTCTTATATTTATTTCAGGATCAAAATTTGTTGCAAACGTTCTTCCATGACTTCCAGCATTGCAATCGAGGATATCTAAGAATTGTATTTTGTCAAGAAAATGTTTTTTTGCGTAAGCGGTATAAACGCTTGTAACTCCAGGATCAAACCCGCATCCAAGCAAAGCCATAAGCCCTTTTTCTTTGAATTTATCATCGTAAGCCCATTGTCCTTTGTAATCAAATCCCGGTTTTTCTCTTACTTCTGGCGTCGCTGTATCAATATAATGAACGCCCGTTTCAAGACAAGCATCCATGATTGGAAAATTTTGATATGGAAGAGCGACATGAATTACCACTTCCGGTTTTGTTTTATTTATTAAATTTACAACTTCACTGGTTTGATCTGCATCAACTTGCTCAACATTAATATCTCTTCCCCGTTTTTCTCTTACTTCTGCTTGGATCAGATAAGGTTTTTCTAAACTTCTGCTAGCAAGAGTTATATCACTAAAAACTTCAGGAATTTGCGCAGCTTTATGCGTCGCAACTCTTCCAGACGCTCCCCCACCAATGATAAGAACCTTTCCCATTATTATGGATTACATTTATTTTTTTAAAGATTATTGGGATTGAATATCTACTAAATACCGTCATCCTTTAATCAAATAATTAATTTCAACAAAGTCTACAAAAGGCATAAATTTATAAATAAAATTTTTATTATTTTAGAATATAGTTTTTACTATTAGGGAAGTGAGATGGATGAGGTTAAAAGAGCGTACGAACAAAAAAACGCATGGGGTATTGAAGCTCAAGTAGATCTACACGATTGTAATCCAAATTATATACGAGATGCTGATTTCATAAAACAATTTGTCGTTGATTTATGTGAATACATCGGAATGAAACGTTATGGTGAATGTCAAGTTGTTAATTTTGGAGAAGACGAAAGAGTCGCAGGGTTTTCAATGACACAGCTTATTGAAACGTCTTTAATATCAGGACATTTTGCAAACCAAACAAATAATGTATACCTCAATGTTTTTTCATGTAAATATTTTAATCCTAAAGATGTTGCGGAATTTTCAAAATCTAGATTTCAAGCAGCAGATTATAGTTTACATAATGCTTTAAGAAAATAATTATTGAGTCTCAAATTCCCCGTCTATCCAATTCATTTTGAACAACTGCAACTACTTGCGAAGCAAAATAAGTTTTAGGTCCGACCGTCACTGGATTCTGTTCTTTAAGTAAACGTTTTAATTCTTTTCCTGGAAATCCATCATGATCACCAAGAATAAAAACAACATCTGGTGTTTTATCATTTAACTCAATCTCAACTTCTCTAATGTCCTCGCCTTTCTCATTTAGTATAAAAATATTTTCACCCGCCGTTTTTTCAAGTTCTTCAACGACTTTAAGTAAACTCTTTTTTTCAACAGTGCATCCAGGAAAAACTTCATTTTTCATCCCTGCCTTATATTTGTAAAGGATTTTTTTAATCAGTGTCGCAACATTCTTCTTAGAGATTTCAAGCCCGTCTTTGATACTGATCTCTATATGTTTTGGCGGGTCTGGCATTCCATAAAAGACTAAATGAAAAACAACATCTTTTCTCACATCATGACTCAAAAATAATCCTTGAATAATTGAATGGATTGCAATATCCATCCTTCCAGCTTCCATTAATCTTGTAGTATCAAAATTTCCAGACGTCTGTGCCTTTCCCGAAAAATAAACAATGTGTCTCATAGTAATAAATGATATAAAACATTTTTATACTTATCTTATATATAATCATATGATATTTTCAATAGTTCCGCCAGAAATATTTCCCAGTGGCATCCACGCAACAATTTTTTCTATTATTTTTCTATTATTTTTCGCAATAGAATTCAAGATATTAATAAATCAAAAATTATTTACAGATAAAGACAGGGACTCTCTTATCTTCATATTGATAGCAATTGCTTTATCATTTTTGATATTATTTTATTTAGCGTATTTTAAATCAAATTAAGGAAAACTTTCCTATTACTTTTATTACATCGGATTATTCATGATAACTATAGGCTTTATCGTCAGACAATGGTCAATTAAAATTCTCGGAGAATTCTTTACTCCATCAATAAAAACTCAAGAACACCAAAAGATAATTATGAAAGGTCCATACAAATATATTCGTCATCCATCGTACACTGGTTTATTATTAGAAGTTTGTGGTGTCAGTTTATGTTTATCAAATTGGATTTCATTCACATTTTCATTCGTATTTTTATTTTCAGCATTGGTTTATAGAATAAATATTGAAGAAAAATTATTATCAAAAGAATTTGGTGAAGAATATAAAAATTATACCACAAAAACAAAGAAGTTGATTCCTTACATTTATTAATTTTTTCTCAACATTTATAAATTGTAAAGTTCTTTATATCTTAAGATAAATGATATTTGATATTTTTCTGCAAAGCTTGACTGGAGCCACGGACTCTGTTGATGTGAATACTGGGTTAGCTGGTGCGCTTCTTGCATTAGGAGCTATAATCCTGCTTATTGTACTTGTAGTTTTAATTGCAATTTATGTCTACATGTCCTTTGCTTATATGGCAATAGCAAAAAAAGCTAAATTACATTCTCCAGGTCTAGCATGGATTCCATTTTTCGGACCTCTTATCATTGCAAATCAAGCATCAAAAATGCATTGGTGGCCATTCTTATTATTTTTGAGCATACTGACGTTGATTATTCCTTTCATAGGACTTTTTATCTTCTTTGTCTGTATGGTAATATTTATAGTAATGCACATTATTTGGGAATGGAAAATGTTTGAAGCAATAAAGAAACCCGGATGGTTTGCTATTCTTATGTTAATAGGTATAGTTAACTTTATTGTTTTAGGAATAGCAGCGTGGTCTGATTAAAATTATTTTTTCTTTTTTTATTTTATTGGAGCCATGACAAAGTCGGCTCTAAGAACAATATCATCTTCGTAAACTCTTTTGTATATTCCAACAAACGATTTTTTATCTTCGCTAAAAACGCAATATTTTCCCTCATGAGTCATCTGTTTTAAATCACTTTTCACATCGTTTTCATAAATCGGTTTTCCAGTATAAAATTTTTCAATTAATTCATTCTTCACTAAAACTATTGGAAATATATTTGCTACAATTTCTCCGGGAATTAACATTGCCCTTAGTTCGCCATCATTCCCCTTTTTATAATTATTAAAAGCTTTTTCGAAATCATACAAATTCACGATAGGATATTCTTTATCTGTTTCGGAAAATATTCCCGCATGAGTTCTTCTTAGTTCAAGCATATGGGCCCCAGTATTTAACGCCAGTCCCAAATCATGAATTAGCTTTCTGACATAAGTTCCCCCCTCACACTTTGTTCTAAATAAAAATATTTTTCCCCTCTCATTTTCTTTTTCACTTTCTTCGATGATTTCAAAAAGATGGATCTCTCTTTCTCTTTCTTGTCTTTTAACTCTGCTTTTCACAGGCGGAAGCTGTGTAATTTTTCCAGTGAATTTCTCTTCAATTATTTTTTCAACATCTTCACGTTTAACTTTTTTATGGACTTCCATAACTCCCACATAAGTTTTATCATGACTCAAAAAAAATCCAGTTAGTTTACACGCTCGATTTAATGCAATAGGTAAAACTCCAGTTACTTTAGGATCAAGCGTTCCAAAATGCGATGCTTTCCTAAGACCGATTGTTTTTTTTAGATAATCATCAACACCAAAAGACGTCGGTCCGCTCGGTTTATCCATATTTAAAATTCCGAATTCAATTAACTCCTCCGTCGTTTTTGATTTTTTTATTTCTTCAATGTCTATGATACTCTTTTCTATCATGATTATACATTCAAAATATCTTTTATAAATCTTTTGTTTGTTATTACTAAAGAAAGATGACAAATATGGAGTTTTAAATATCCCTTAGAATCTCTCTAAAATTATTTTAGTATACAAAATAATATAAATAACTTTATTATAATATCTTCATATCAAATGCAGGTGTTGAAGAAGTTGATCAAAAAGAAACTCCAGAAATAGTTACTGAAAGATCGATTATAATTAAAACAACAAGGATTCCAAACGATCCAAGACATTCTTCTTTCAGGAAAAATTTATTTTTTCCAAAAGATCTCAATTATAGAGGTCATTTTTCAGAAGTCGAATTATCGCATCCAATCCAAGATTATCGTGGAGATTCAAATTCTAGATTAAGATTAAGAACTTTATCGTTTTCGGGGGCATTTAATAGAGACCAATATTGGACTCAAAGTTTAGATGATGATAAAGGATATGTCCTAATATTTAGAGGAAGTTTTGGAAAACTCGAAGGAACATTTCAAGATTATTCAGAATCCAAATTAACGCAGTGGCAAGAAACTGCTTTACATGAACACAAAAAAGCGTTATCAAAATTAGAAGAATTATATTTTCAAGAAAAAGAGATTCCGGAAAATTTTTTCTCTTTATATGTTCCCAGATCACTAAGTTAAATCTCTCCCCTCAAATACTTCTTCCTTTTTTCTTCATCAAATTTCTCAATAGCATATCGAAGCATAGTTCTCGGCATTTTTTTATAACGCCCGTTTTCTTTCAAGAATTTTTCTTCCACATCTAAATCTTTTTTTCCGACTTCTCTCAAAACCCATCCCACCGCCTTATGAATTAAATCATGCGAATCCGCCATCAAAATCTTTGATATCTCTAAAGCATCTTTGTAATCATTTTTTCTCAAAAATGCGAAACACGAAATTATTGAAATCCGCCGTTCCCACAAATTTCCACTCTTGGCTAATTCATATAAAATTTTTCTATCTCTGTTTGTAAGCCATTCCCCTACAATTTTATGCGCCGTTAAATCTACTAAATCCCAATTATTTATACGCTTTGCATTCTTCGTATAGAAATCGTAAATATCTTTTCTAGTTTTCTCGTCTCCAACCTCAAACTTCTTAACTAAAATAAGTAAACAGCAAAGTCTTTCTTCATGTATATTTGAAGATATGAGTTTCTCAAGTTCGTCTAAAGAAATTTCGTAATATTTTTTTGCAATCTTTCTAATTTCTGGTACCGTTACTCCAATAAAGATATCTCCCTCGCCGTATTCGCCCTTTCCTGTCTTAAAAAATCCGGATAACAATTTTGCTTTTTCAGGATTTGAATATTTTATCAATTCTTTTATTATTTCACTTGCCATTATATAACCTAATTTCTCTTCTTTATAGAATTATTTCTGAAGCGCCTGTCTTCTTTGATGCTTAGGTTGTTTGAAATCTTCTTTAGCTTGATACTTATGTTGTTTATGTTCGAGTTCCGTTCCTTTTATTCCAGCTTCTTCAATTGCTTTTTCTTTCTCGACTTCTTCTTTTCTTTCTTCCTGCGTTTGTCCTTTATTTTCTTCTTCTTTTTCTTCTTTAGGTGCTTTCTTTGCTTCTTTAGCTTTCTTCTTTTCTTCTGCGCTCTTAGAACCTCTTTCTTCTCTCGCCTTCTTGAATTTCAATTTTTCTTTAAAGTCGACAAGTTCAACTCTCACAATTCCGGTTGAATCTTTGATCGCCTTAACTTTTATTTTTTTTGGCGGATGTTTTATTCCTCTGAACCAAACTTCTTCATTAAGAAATCTATCAATTTTTATTTTGTTTAAATCTCTATCATAAACTTTCATATGTTTTGCAACGAATTCTCTAATTGCTCGCATAGATTTTTTAGCACGTTTGTATCTTGGAACTTTATTCCACTCTTTCATTAAAGGGATAACATAAATTCTTTCGTTCACTGCTTTCTTAGGAGTTTCAGTTTTTGTTTGAGTTTTAGTTTCAGCCATTTTACAGTATCTCCACAAATTCTACTTTAGCTTGCTCTTCTAGACTATATCTAGTTTTTTCTCTATCTTCCTCATCTCCAACGATTAATGCTTGACCATAGTATGCACTCGCAATTACTGATACTCTTCCAACACCGTATTCAGGAAGGTCATTTGGGTTTTTTCGTACATTTTTATAATTACTTTTAAGATATCCCACTAATCTCACAAAATCTTCTTTACTCAAGTTGAATGCATCCATATTTCTCATTTTATCCCATATGCCACTTTCTTATCTTTCGTGGCTTTATTCTAAGTTTAGTTCTCTTCCAAGATCTTTTTTGTCTTGTCGTTTGAGAAGGATGAATTCTTTTTCCATTTCCATATTTTTTAAGCACGATCCAAACCGGTGCCCAGCTCGTCCGTCTACCAAGTTTTGTCAGAGTCGCTTTTTTTGCCGGATTTTTTATTCCCATTTTATTTATCTCCCTGCTCTTCGTTCACTTTAATATTCTCAGCTTTCTTTTCTTTAGAAAAATCCTTTATTTCTTTTTTTACTTCTATGATTTTAACATTTTCAAGAAAATCTTTTCCTTTAGTGGTAAGTTTTCGTCCACTTTTTTCTTTTTTACCTTTCTTTATTTCCGTGAAACCAGCCTTATCACATTGTTGAAGTATTGTTCTTATTATTTTTCCAGATGATTTTCTAAAAGTTTCAGGTCTCATTCCTCTATTTTTCTTTCCACCATATCTTGTTCTAAATCGATTCACTCCAACAATTTTGTTTTTGTAAATCTGTCTTAAAATCGAAGCGCTTCTCATAAACCAGAATTCATCTGCATTTTCTATCGGTCTTTCCCTACTCGCTCCGCTTTTTACAAAATGAACAAAATCCGGAACAACGAATTCAGGTATATCCTTTAAAGCTTTAGCTAAAGAAAGATTATACGCTTGTGGATCATATCTTAAGATACTTTTATTTTCTTCCATTTGATTATATAGACCATTCCTTTCGGAATTAGATCGACTTAAAGTCGTTTAGTCTCAAAGAGGACATAAAAGGGAGTTTATAAAGTTTTTGAGAGGGTTTATTTTGCAACTTTCCACATCTCATTAAAATAATTCCTTAAACTATCCGCAAGAGATTGGGATTGAATTAAAACTGAAAAAACCATTTCACTCCATACAACAATCAAAACTTTATCCTCAACAATATCTATATTCCCCGGAATAGGAATGCTTGAGAATTTCATTGTCAAGTGTTTTGATTTTTTTGCAAACCAAGATTTTTTGTAATCTTTGTTACAAATCCCCCTGTTTTTTATATTTTTAGAAATATCTGTAATACTATTGTAAAACAAATTTGATTCTTCACCATATTTTTCATCATGAATATAAAAGAATAAAATCTCGTCATTTTTTGAAATCGTCTTGTATAATTTCTCATAAGCCGTTCTTAGTCCTCTTTTACCCAGAAAAACTTCAGCTTCTTGTTGATTTTTAACTTCTTGAAGTTTTTCTAGATTTGGAATTATTTTTATAAGAGTTTCTTTTTGAATTGAAATTTCTTTTTCTTTTTCATTCAAATATTCAACTAAATTAGAAGGAGACGCCGCCTGAAAATACTTAGTTTTGTTTTTTACAATATAACTTACTATTCCTTTGCCAATTAATCTATTGAGAATGTCATATACTTTTGAATAAGCTACTCCAGATTTCTTTACTATTGGTCCAACAGTTGAACTTCCAAGCCCGCTTAAAGCGACATAAACTTTAGCTTCGCCTTTTGTCAAGCCAATATTTTGTAAATCATATATTTCTTTATTTGTCATAGAAAAAAGTAATTTTCAAGTTATAAAAACCTTTCTATTATACTCCCCTTACGGGGGAGATAATCAATATAAGATAAAGTGCCTTGAGGAATTTAGGAGAAAAAATAAAATGCCACCAAACGGATTTAGTCAGAAAGCAATAAATGGTTTGTTGATTTTTGTACAGTCGTGTTATGAAGATTTATTAAAAGAAATTAAAGAGGGTAAAGACAAGCAAGGAAGGAAAGTAACCGAAGGTGAGGCAATACAAAAAGAAATAACTCAAATAAAAAAATATTTGGAGGAATTCGAAATTTAAAATGCCATTGTGTGGATTCAACAAGAAAATGTTAGAAGGCTTAGCGGCTTTCCAAGAAGGACTAGTGGAACATGGATTATATGAACGTTCAAAAGAAACTGATCAGACTTATGAAGAAAGATTAAATGAAGAATTGTCCGATATGGATAGGTTTTCTCCAGAAATGCATAGAATAAATGATCCTGAAATGAGAGACATCACAATTGGACTTTCAACATTTGCTAAAGCTTTTTATAGATTAGCAAGAAGAAAGGGATTAGATGATTATAAAGAAACTACACAAGCAGTAAACAATTTCTTCATTGAAATGGATAAAAAATATTATGGAGAAAAGCAAGGTGAAGGATTACAAGGAAAACCTAACAGCATGAGACAGCTTGCAGAGTATCTTGATACGATGAGCACATAAATATTAACTATTGCCAAAATCGTTAGGGATATTAGCATGATAAATAGCTTCTTCTCTGGCTGATCCAAGAAAAATTCCATAAGTTCCAATAGCTCTATCTTTATCAAATTCAAAGAATGCATCAACAAATGTTCCCTCTCTAAGTCTAAATGAATAATCCCAAGTGGAATAATTTGCGAAATCATCATCAATATCCAAAGAACCCATCTCCCTTATGACATTTAAATTATCTAAATAAGAAATAGCAAAAATCTTAAATTTTCTAAAAAGTTTTAGAGGAATTCCTCTAGACGTATACACTAAAGAGATATGAATGCCTTTATTTTCTTCTGTAGGATTCCCGATTAAATCAGTCAATTGCATAATTTTTTATCGAGGGATCATTTTTAAGAATTACTATAATTTATGCTCTATTACCTATTTTCTGACATCCTTCCGCCACTTCTTTACTATCACAGTATACCCAATAGTCTTAATCGTATAATTCTTCCCTAAACCACTAAGAATCCTCTCACACCATTTTTTCAATTCTGTCTTATCTCTCGTCGCGCTTTTCAAAACCGAAATCCTAACAACTCCATGATTTTTAAAATGAAGTTTCAGTGTCTCAATAAAATTATCCGTAACTCCATTCTTTCCAAGCTGTATATGTAAACTGTGTTCAACCATAAAATAAAAAGAATTAAGTCGATTAAAAATCTTTGCTTAACGCACCTGTGAAAAGGAGCCAAATGAGGCAGATAAATCCATTGCTCGTTTTGGCCCTTTTCGACAAGTATCAAAAGGTGTGAGGTTCGAGAACACTTTATTATGATTGTGATCTCTTTTATAATAAATACAGAATATTTTAGTTTATAAGGCGTCAGAAGAAAAAATCGCTAATTAAGATATATACAAATCCTCTATAAAATATCCCTCCATTAAACTAAGTGAATCTCCAACATATCAAATCCTCCACATATATATTTAAATAAATTCTTAAGACACTACCTTAATGGACTTTTTGGGGTGGATTACTCAAAACAAGGAAATTTTGAAAATCTTATTTGGATTGATTATAACCTTAATTTGCATTTTCATAGTCCTTCGAACAAACCGCTTATTTAAGATCAGCAAACATAAAGGTATTCGTTATTTTAGAAACGCATTTTTCTTTTATGGAATTGCTTTCTTCATCAAATACATAATAGAATCTATCACGTTTATTTTAGAATCGTCCTCAATTTCCCTTCTAATAATCTCAGCACTATTCGAATTCTTCCTTATCATGGGAGGTTTCTTCTTGCTTTACAGTCTTCTATGGAAAAAAATTGAAACCAAAAATGAAAAATACACTAGTTCATTGATGAATCCAAAGATCTCCGTCTTTTATATGATGGCAATAATAATCTCTGTTCTTGATTTGATCAATCTATCTCATTTTTACATGTTCTTGTCTCAAATCACAGTCTTCGCCATAGCATCTCTCATAAGTTTTGTAAATTACTTCAATCATCCAGAAAAAAAATTCCTTAAATTATATTTCGCCGCAATGGTTTTGAGTTTTATCACCTGGATTTTAAACGCCTTCTCCGCATTTTATTTCGGCTGGGATCAAGGGATTATGATAAACATCTATGTGATTAACACAATAATATTCCTAGTATTCTTATATGGAGTTGTTAAATTTACAAGTCTCCCAAAAAGGTAATATGGCAAAGAAAAGAGAACGGTTGGATGTAATAAAAGACATACTCAGAGTCATAAGAGAACATCGTGCTATAAAACCGACACGCTTGCTTTACGCTTCAAATCTTTCACCTCAAATGTTCAAGGAATACGTCGACGAACTGATGACAAAAGATTTCATCATGATAAACGAAGATAAAAAAGGAAAGAAGACTTTTTCTCTCAAACAAAAAGGTCATAATTTTCTTGATGAGTATAAAATGATTGAAAATTTTATTTCGAATTTTGGACTTTAGAAAAATTAAAGCACACAGTTTACGTAACGTCGGGAAACCGCACTCGCCCGCTGGCGATTTGTCCCGCAGGACAAACCTTCAGGGTGCGGAGGACGTCATCTTAGTCCAATTTCCGTCGTGAATAGCAATTGCAACTAAATCAGAATTTTCATTTTCTTTTCTTGGAGATTTATCTCTAGCATTAAGGTTAGGATTTGTCGTTCTCATCTTATTTCACAATTTTAAATCCGCCAGTCGGCAATGCATTAAGCAATTCGTCTTTTTGAGAATCTTTAAGTCTCAAAGTTTTGATTATTTGTTCGACGAATTTTTCTTTTGGAATATCACCAGGAATAATTGTCAAAAGTTTTTTTCCTTTAACACTTTTTTGAGGAACTGCTCTAAGAATTCCATGTTGTTCAGTTAAAACAAGTTTAAGTTCAACAGTCAAGTAATCTACTTTTCCAATAACACTAAATGATCCTGTATTCATACCTGCTTTTTTCTCGAGTTGTTCAGTTAAGAATATATCAACAACCGCATTTTTTTGATTGCCTCGCCAAGCTCTTGAAAAACACGCAGTCCAAATCGCAGATTGTTCCATATCTTCAACTGTAACATGTCCCATTGGCTCAAGAATGACCGCAAACGGACTTCCAAGCGTCTTTGTGTGCATCATAATAAAATTTTTTCTTTCGCTAATCAACTTCCTTATTACTTCATCATTTTGCTCTGCACTCTTCCCACCATATACAAATTTACCTGAATGTGTGTAAAACCATCTATATTTATTGTATGATTGAAACAATTCTTTGTTAATTTCTTTCTTATTAGAATCATTGGTATGTTGATTTTTTTCATCACTTGAAAATGAATTCTTTTTCGATTTCATAAAAATATCTCTTCGATGGGGTATATAAACTTTTATGTAGAAAAATTTATAAGCCTTATTTACTACTCACAAAGATGAAAAACAAGGTGATGAGTATCTCAATAATATCTATTGTATTCACTGTTGTAATGTTTAGTTTAATTCTCGCGGAATCAGGTTCCTCAAATAATTCAGATGATGGGGATGATAACAGAACGATTTCATCATTAAACAATTCTGATGACAATGATAATAGATCATCAAGTGTTTGTATAGTCAATAATAAAACTTACTCTTTAGGGGAATCTTTTAAAGCATCCGATGGATGTAATGAATGTAAATGTTCAGGTAATGATACCATTTCCTGCACTGAAAAAGGATGCGTAAACAATACAAGAATACGAGAAAGACTCCAAAATAAATCTCACGAAGATTGTGGCGACAAAGACTCAAGAAAAGACAGGATAAAATGTAGATTAGGTGAAAGAAAATTCGAGAATTATTTTAAAAATGAATCTGTCGCTCCAGAATTTTGCAGAAATGAAACTTATAGAGAAAAATGTGTAGATCACTTTAAGAAATTACATCCATGCTATAATAAAGAAGGGAAAGAAAAATTAGCTTGTTTTAGAAGAGTAGCTGGACTCACAAATGCAGCACTCAATGGCCAAGACGTTAAAAAAGACGAAATGAGACTTTATGTTGTTTCTTTACTTAATGATTTACAATTAAGGGTTGAACAATTGAATACAGAGGGTAAGATAAACAATGTAACAGCCGTAAACATGATAGACAAAATAACACAAATAAATGAAAAAATTCTTTCAGGAGCTAATGCATCTGAGGTTAGACCTTTAATTCAAGATTTAAAGAAATTATGGAAAGCTGCAAGAGTGACAAAGTTAGAAGAAGCAGATGATGACGAAGACAAGGATACAAACGAAACTGAAATTGAAGACGATGACGGCAATTCAAATATCAACGTAACTGACGACGATGAAGATGAGGAAGACGATGACAACAATCTAAACAATACTGGATTAAACGTGACTGATGATTCAGATAATAATTTAACTTTAAATAACACTGGAGTAAACAATGGCAGTCAGTAAAAATCAATGGATTGCAATTGTTGTTATTGTGTTAATTTTAATCGGTGGAATTTGGTATTTTACTAAAAAAGATAAAGCCCTTCCTACTCCACCAAGTGACGATCAAAATAATCAAAACACCGTGACTCCCACAACTTCTGAAAATACTCAAGGATTAACAAATGATCTTGCAACTGGCGATGATGCTTTTACAGAAGTTGATTCTGCGCTTGATCAGATTTAGTTCTTACTTTTATTACTTAACCACTCATCAACAATCTTCAAACATTTCTTTTGATTCGGCCAAGTCACTCTTTTTACTGCATTATCTATATTGAGCCATTTCCATGTTGAATGCTCGTGCCCATCAATTTTTATTTTTCCTTCTTTAGGGTATTCAACTTCAATCGCATATAATTTGTAACTTTGTCCGTCGTATTTTCTACCCACCTTAAGTTTTTTCTTATACTTATACAATCCATCTATTTTAAATCTTATAACGCGATTCTTTAACGGAACAAGATCCGTTTCTTCTTTAAGTTCTCTCACTGCCGTATTTCTTTCTTTTTCTCCCTCGTCAACTCCACCCTTGGGAAATTCCCATCCTATCCAGTTCAATCTTCTTTTCATAACCAAATACAAAATAGAATCATTTTTTTTTGCATACGTTACAATAAAAACTGCTTTTCTGAACTTTGGTTTCATTTTACAATTTCTTAACAACACTTCCTTTATCTGTATCATCAACGCTGAATCCTAATTTTTTTATTTTATCTCTCAATTCATCGGATAATTTCCAGTTTTTTTCTTTACGGGATTTTTCTCTTTCATCAACAAGTTTCTTAATTTCAGAAGGAATTTTTACTCCGTCTTTCTCCAAAAGTTTTAATCCAAAAACTTCATCCATTTTTTTTATTGTTTTAACTTTCCCTTTTACCTTTTCATCTCTAACCAATTTCCATAAAACTTGAAGTGCCTCCGGCATATTCAAATCATCATTAATCGCTTTTTCAAAATCCTTTAAGTAAGTTTTATTTTCTACCCTGTCATCTTTTAATTCAGAAATAATATTCTTTAGTCTTTTGTATGCTGTTTGCGAACTATCTAAATTTTTTAGAGAAAAGTCAAGGGGTTTTTTATAATGTGTCGTCAAACATAAATATCTAAATGCTAAAGGATTGTATCCTTTTTCTTCAAGTTGAGAAACAGTAAAAAGTCCGCCACTGCTTTTTGAAATTTTTTTCCCTTCACTAAGAAGCCATCCCGCATGCATCCAGTAATTAACAAACTTCTTTCCAGTAGAATTTTCACTTTGTGCAATTTCATTCGTGTGGTGAATTTGAACGTGATCAATTCCTCCGGTATGAATATCGAAATTATCTCCAAGATATTTTATACTCATTGCTGAACATTCAACATGCCATCCAGGAAAACCAACACCCCACGGCGAATCCCATTCTTGAAGTCTTTTTCCTCCGTTCTCAGTGTCGCCGGAAAATTTCCACAATGCAAAATCAGTTTTATTCTTTTTTTCTCCAACTCCCACTCTTTTTCCTGCAATGATCAGTTCTTTATTGAGCTTCGCAAGTTTCCCATATTTTTTATCTTTAGAAGTATCAAAATAAATTCCATCATTAGTTTTATATGTAAAACCTTTTTTTTCTAAAACTTTTATAACTTCAATTTGTTCTTTTATATGCTCGCTCGCCTTCGGCCAAAAATTAGGATTTAGAATATTCAACTTTTCAAAATCTTCTTTAAAGACTCTTAAATAAAAATCAGCAATTTCGCCAGCAGTCTTCCCTTCTTTCTTTGCGGCCCTTTCCATTTTATCTTCCCCCTCATCAGCATCGCTAGTTAAATGTCCTACATCCGTGACATTTATCACATGTTTCACTTTGTAACCGTCATAAATAAGAACTCGTTTCAAAACATCTGAAAAGATATACGTCCTCAAATTCCCAATATGCTGATACCAATAAACCGTCGGTCCGCAAGAATAAACTCCAACTTCTTTAGATTTTTCATGAATCGGTTTAAACGTTTCTATTTTTCTAGAGAAGGTATTATATATTTTCAATGAACTCATTCAATACTCAAGAATACGGTATTTAAAAATTTAAGGAAATCAAGAAACTATTTTAACATCAAAAAAATCTGTTGCATAGGAAGAGGTACCATCTTTTACATTAACTCTCATCCTAAATGTACATAACGGAGCGCCGACAGGAATCTCAAACAGTACTTTTTGTGATGAAAATTCACCTACTGGAAGAGGTATATTTATTTCTTGCCTTCCTGTAACTATCCATCCTTCAACATCTTTCTCTGTCACACTACATTTTCTTCTCAAATCAGGATCAGATACTTCTACAGTATAAGAAAACTTATCCTCTTCAGTTGTCCCCCTATTTAAATTTTTTATTCCAATTCCAACACCATCAGTTTTTCCCTGTTTAATATCCACATATCTTGTTCCAGGATAAATTACTAATTTCTTCTCCTCTGAAAATAACTTTTCTACTTCCCCTCTTAATTGTTGATCAGTCAAATCTACAACTCCTTTAGCACTACTAAATATACTTCTAACCAAAACTAAACCAAGAACTAAAACGCTAACTAGCAAAACTATCGTAACTATAGTGCCCATCGACATTTCCATAGCACCCCTAGTTTCAGAATTCTTCTTTGCCATTTTCCTCTTTTATTATCACTTAAAATATCTTCCCACTTTTATAAATGTTTTGAATTAAAATTTATTGAAAAAGTTGAGTGTAAGTATTTATATAAAATATTATCTTATCTTTAGTGAATGAAAAATGGGATATAAAAGTAAATCGGATGTAAAAAGAAGGGTTTCATTTCCAAATAGGGATGAGAAATTGGCAGAATTAATTGGAATTTTAACTGGTGATGGTTTTATTAATGAGTACAAAAATAGGAATTCATATTCACTTGAAATTGCTGGAAATAAAATAAAAGATAGAGAATATTTAGAGAGATTTGTATTTGACTTAATAAAAAATTCATTCAAAATAGAACCAAGTATAATATTAAGAAAAGATCAAAATACAATGTATCTTGTCGTGAGGTCTAAAGGAATTTATAATTTTATAGTGGACTGTGGTTTTCCTTCGGGAAGAAAATCTGATATTGGTATACCCGAATGGATAAAAAATAATGATTTATTTTTATCAAAATTCATAAGGGGTGTTTTCGATACAGACGGTTATATTACGCTTAAAAATAAAGAAGGAAAAAAATATCCCGTTTTGGGCATCTCCTCAAAAAGTGAAATATTATTGAATGAAATAGGCACCTACTTAAATAAATTAACAATAAGCTATTATATCGGATCGCATATTAATAAATCTAGAGAATATAAAAATAAAATAGTAGATTACAAACTTCAAGTAAGTGGGAAGAAAAATATTAGATTATTTTTTGAATTTATTGGATCAAATAATATTAGAAATAGGATAAAATATCATGAGATGGAGGTACTGGGAGTCGAACCCAGGACACCACGAGCTTCAGTCGTGTGCTCTCCCGCTGAGCTATACCTCCTCAATGATTAATTTACGAGTTAGAAATCTTTTTTAAATGTTGTTACATAATTAATCTTAGAAATCAATGATTATAATGTAAGTCGGGAATAGGCCACCTTTATGCGCTAGTATACAGGTGGCTCAAAAAATTTGTAAGTCGGCAGTAGGCCACCTTCTGTCGTTCCCCGTATTCAGACGGAACGTGTTGACATTCAACTAAGCGGTATTTTACCTTGCATCTATCGAGGTGCTCGTTTCATCAAATCCGTTTTCTCGCAGTTCAACGCAAGTTTCATAACTCAAAAACGGCTGTGGCGTTTCTGTACCAGAGCTTTGCCTCACGACAATTTGCTTTCGCAAACGATGTTTCATGATGGGCGGACCTTCCTCAGAATCAAAATCGATTTATTCCGACATTCGATGATTTAACATCAGATCCCGAAGTCAACTAGCCGACTTACTAAAATGAGGGGAATTGGGAGTTTTTAAAGTTGGCGGTTTTTATTTTTAGAAATTATTCTTCTTGAATTAGTGTTTTTTCAGATTCTTTTTCTAATCTAGATTTTGTTTCAGAAAATCTTGATTCTGAACCAACAACATATACTCCAGTTATCCCAATTCCTTTATAACCACTTATTACTGTAACACCATCTTCTTCATACAGAGATATAGCACTTAAATTAAGTGAGCCTTGTGTTCCATGCAAATCCATATTTAGTTTTGAAATTCAGTCCCATTCTTGCGTATGTGCTTGATCCTGATTGGCTACTCTATACTTTTTGATCATCCAAAAAATATTATGAATGTCAATTTAAGTATTTGTACAAATATTTTATTTATACATCAAATATAAAAATCCTCAATTCAGTTCATCCTATAATAAAAATTAAGAAACTTCTTCCCCGTCGAAAAAAGAAACATTTATAAATTATATTTTCATAAACTAATTATTAAAAGGATGTGAGGATGAAAAAGTGTAACCCTCGTTTTAAATATTTTATATTAAGTTTCTTAGTGATTGCTATCTTCTATTCCTTGAATTTTATTTCTGCTGCGAATTGTTGGCAGTATACTGCTCTTTCAACATGTTCTGCTGATTCTGATTGCAACTGGCATGAAGATCAGTGGGGAAGCTGGTGTGAAGAACTGCAATGCTGGAATATGTGGGATCAAGATGATTGTTCGACTGCAGACATTCCTGGAAAAAATTGCACGTGGGCAACAAGCGTATCAACATACACTTGTCAGCAAACTTCATGCTAGACATTTTCAAGTACTAATGAAAGTTATTGTGAAAATAATCCCTCGGAGTTAAATTGTAATTGGCAGGGAGTTTGTTATAACACCGGCGGTGGAGGAAATTCAAATTGCTGGGATATAGTTTCACAATCAACATGTTCGAATACTACTGGTTGTGGATGGGGATCATGTGAAACTGCAGGATGCTGGCAGTATAATAATCAAAATTCTTGTTCAAGTGGAGCTGATTCGAGGGGAAATAATTGCACATGGAGTTCGTCGGGAAATTTCTGTCAGGAAAATAACTGTTGGAATACCCAGTTATATGCAAATGCAACTTCATGTAATGCCGCAACAGGAATCAGTTGTGAATGGAAATGGGGTTCTTGTCAGGAAAAAAACTGTTATTCTTTTGATTTTACAAATGCGTCGGCGTGTGTTAATAACACTGCGAGCCTAGATTGTGTATGGGAAGGAAGCTATTGTAATGCCGATGATTGTTGGAATGCGGAAACAGAAAATTCCTGTACTTCAAAATCAGAATGTTCGTGGAAATCAAGTTCAAATACTGGATGGTGTGAGGAAGCAAAATGCTGGAGTTACGATTCTATGAGGGGTGGAAATCAATCGTTATGTGAAGACAATAGTTATGGACTAGATTGTTTATGGAGCGGAAATCCGTACGGAAATCAAACAAATGGATGGTGTTATCAGGATAACTCTGCAGTAGATTGTTCATCTATAAATGTTGAAAAAACTTGTATGGATACCTATTATTGCTGGTGGCTTTATAGCGATCTCAATAATCCAAATCAGGGAGGAAATTGCTCCGAACCTCAATGGGGAACGGGAGATTTTGTCGGACAGGGAGGTGGAATTCTAAACGATTGGAATCCTGGATGTTATATTTTTGATTATAATCAAACAGAATGCAATAGTATCTTAGGTTGTAATTTCACGAATGGAGTATGCGATGAAATATCAAATCCTATTGGAGTAAATATCACTGCAGATGGGATAAAATGTTCTTACATAAATGATTCATCGATATGCAACGATATCCCTGCTCTTTCAACCTGCTGTATATGGCAGAATGGAACTTGCGAAAACAATAAGTATTCTTCATCATGTATAAGTCAGCTCGCTCAAACCCCTGATGGAGAAGATTCATGCGAAGATGCAGAATCAAAATCTTCGTGTGAAACAATTGCAGGTTCGCCATGGTTTATGCCATGTTCATGGAACAATGAAACCTCAAAATGCGGATTTAAAGTGGATGATATTTTTGGAACTGGATCTCAAAGTTTGATAAAGATAGAAAATCAAAGGAATTGCGAGGCTGCTGGAGGGAAATGGATAAGCGAAAATTATTGTGAAGGGAATATTTCAGTTCCGACAGGAAGATGCGAATATAAATTTGATGAAGAAGATAATTGCGATAAAGCATGTTTTGCCTGTGAAATAAAAGACAGCAACGGCAACCAAATCAATTCCACTAATGCAGAGTCAGCCTGTGCAGGCAGTTCATTAGGAATTTGCGAATTTGTTTCTAATTCAAACGCGCCGAATGAAATTGGATTCTGTTCAGCCAGACTTGAATTTAAAACAGGAGTAGCCCAAGATTGCGATACTTCATGTGGAGCGTGCACTTTTAAGGGAGATTCTTCAAGCAACGATACAACAAAAAGACCAAGTTATTATTGCTCTCAAAGTAAAGCGAATTCAGATGATGGAGGATGTAAATGGATTACCGACGATTCATCACTTGATGGAGGGTATTGTCTAGAAAAAGGAGATAAGACATGTGAAGATTCATGTGACAGATGTAAATCAAGAGACGATTGTTCAAATGACGGAAGGACGAGCGTTGCCAATCAATCAGGAAGCTGTAAATGGCAGGGATCTGACAATGATGGAAGTTGTGTTGCTAATATTGCTGGAGATGTTGAGATATGTTGGAACGCACAAGATGACGATGATGACAATTTAATCGACTGTTCAGATCCGGGATGTTATTCTGATTCTTTTTGCGGATTTGTTTCAGGAGATTGTTTTGGATGGACAGATAATAATACTTGTATTTCAAATGATTGTGAATGGGTCGTCGATGCCTGGGGAAGCTGGTGCGATTTCAAAGGAACGCAATGTTGGAAATATGATGGAAGTGCAGATACTTGTCTTGGAACAAATAATGTATCACAGGAAGTTTTGAATATCACAACAGCGCGTGTTTCTTATAATAATGTAAATCAATCTAAATCTTTCAGTCTCGTTAATTCCGGAGGTGGATGGGTAATTGGGTCTATTAATATAACTAACTCCTCAGGGTATCAAATCGGAGAAGGAAATTATACAATTGATTACAATTTAATGAAAATAAATTTTACTAATACAACTTATATGGTTTCCCAAGGAGGGGCAGGCAACTATACGAATGTTTCATATCGTTATTATGCATCAACAAATTCAAACTGCAAATGGGAAAGTGGAACAGGATCAGGATGGTGTGAAAAAGATTGGAGCATTGCAGAAACTTGTTTTAATTACAAGAATGAATCTACTTGTGGGGGAAGCTGTGTTTGGACAAATGATACGTGGTGCAATGGAAATGGGGCTGAAACTGATTGGTGCTTAACGCAAGGGGGATGGTGCGAACACGAAGATTTTGTTTCCAATAATTGCTGGGAAAATATAGATAGTTCAACTTGTACTATAGAAAACGGCTGTTCATGGAAAACGGATCAGTGGAGCACGCCTCATTGTGAGGTAAACTGGAGCGGTAATTGTTGGAATAATATTAATCAACCTTCCTGCGAAAGTGCGGGATGCTGGTGGAATACAAATGGAAACTGGTGTAGCAATTCAATGGACGAGTGCTGGCAATCAACGTCGCAAAGTACTTGTAATGCTATTTCATCTAAATGCTCATGGAACACCTGGAGCAATACTTGTCAGCCTTTATGTTTCAATGAGACATTAAACAATAATCAAAATCTTTGTACAACGGTTTCTGGTTGTATATGGAAAGCTGAAGGAGGATGGTGCGAAGATCAACAGGCAGTTTCATGCTTCAATGATACAAATTCAAACAGTCAGGCAAATTGTCAAGCAACTCAAGGATGCAAATGGAGAAATCCCGGATGGTGTTCTCCTCAAGATGGATTTTCAACAGGATCAACTTCTGGAGGTGGAGGTAAGGGCGGTTCTTCCGGAGCTGAATGTTTCAAATATGACGGCAACGAGGCGCTTTGTATAGATAAATCTGCAATAAACATAAGCTGCGGCTGGACTTCAAACTTTAATCCGAGCTGTGAACCTGATTGGAGCAAAGATTGTTGGATTTATACAGATATTGCATCGGGATGTAATGCAACGAACGGATGTTGGTGGAATCCCGATAGTAACTGGTGCGGTAATTTAGCTGATCAATGTTGGAGTAATCTAACTTTAGTTAATGATCCTGCTGCATGTAACTTAAATCCATATTGTAATGCAACTAGTTATGGTTGTGAGCCGACATGTTTCTCAAGAACAAGCAGTTCTTCATGTTCATCCGCTCAAGATAGTGTATGTAGATGGATTACTGGATGGTGCAATTCTGCAGGAATGAATGATGTCTTTAGCGGTATAGAAGCTGGCGCTCCAACTCCAATCGGAATGGATTTATGCGACGGATCTGAAACATCACAATTAAGTGTAGATATATGCGGTTTTGGAATGAAAGATATGGGAAATGCGTACGGATTTGGTGCCAATGTAAAAGATTTCTCAAATGCGAGCAGCTGCAATAAAGAAAAAGTTTCTAATTTCATGACTCAAATGGAGTTGATTGGAAATGGAATAGATACTGTTAATTTAATTGTTTATTTAGATACTGATGGAAGTTCTACTGGAGGCTGCACACTATCTCATAACAATTCTGCGCAAGGATACGAATTTAAATTGCGTTATGCTTCGGAATGGAATGTAAACACAAGTAAAGCATCAGAGACATTTACTTCTTATGAATGTGAAAATAATGATTGGAAACTAACTGACATTAAATTAAGTGTGTGGAAGAAAATTATGTGTTCTGAAGTTGGAGGTCCAATGCTGGCAATAGAAAAATCAGAGTTATCTAGATATCCTGATCTTTATGATTCAACGCAAGATATGAGAATTTATGTTGCAACTATCGGTAACATCGGAAATACTTCTTCACCCACCGATGTTGCTTCTCCTGGCTGGTTTACTCCGGGAGCAGTTGATTTTGAAATAATGAGTGCGTTTGATTATGGGGCTGATTCAGCTAAATTTGAAAATATTTTGAAAAATGGATTTGTTCAAGGAGAAGATTGTTTTACTGCTTTAGATGATGATAGCGACGGCAATACAAATTGCAACGATTGGGACTGTCAATATTCTCCTTCCTGTTCTGACGAAGGAGTCAATGCAGATGATTACCAAGATACGGGAATGCCTCAAATAACTGGCGTGAAAGTTGAGGAATATCCGGACAGCGCGCTAGTGATATTTGACACAAATAAACCATCAAACGGAACTTTGGAATTTTATGGAAATGATTCAAGATGCACTGTTTTGAATTCAACAGTTCATGATATTGGAATAACAAGTTCTGATGTTAGAGATTATAAATTATGGCATACTGCTGAAGTTTATTCAAATACTATAGGCTACAATTTAATTAACGATACAAAGTATTATTATAAGTTAAAGATTTGTGACAGTAATGATAAGTGTGCGACAAGTAAATGCACGTCGTTTGTAACTTCAACTCCAGGCAAATGCGGTTATTGTAATTTCGTTTCAAGAATTAAAACCACAACTTCCTGGATTGTAAATTATGATACCAATCAAGATGGAGTTTTTGAACATGAACAAGGATTAGTTTGCGGTCCAAATGCTGGAATGAAGAGCAATTACACCGACGGAAGAAAAGTAAATATTAGATTAACAAAAAGTGATAATACAACTTATTTTGATTTTTTGAATGCCTCTCTTACAAAAACCGGATTAAATGATAAAGTAAGAACTATAAGCAGTGTAGGAGATATCATAACAGGATTAAATTTAGTCGGTTTAAGTTCAGAGACAAGAGATAAGATAATTAATAACTTACATCCGGAAGTTTGTTTAATTAAAATTCCTAATTCAGGAAGCTGTACCACCTTATATCACTGCGATGATGAAGGTGAAAATTGTGAAGATAGGACTGCAGAATCTTCGCTCGTTGATTCGACAAACTGCGTATGGAAAGTTCCGAATTGTGAATTCTCAACCTATACCACAACTCAGGGAGGAGGAGGGAATAATAACAATGGTGGCGGGGGAAGTAGTGGTGGAGGAAGCAGTGGAGGAATCACTCCCTTAGCAAATCAAACAACTAAAACTACACCAACTCCAGCACTGGGGTCTACTGATACTGATGAGGATGGAGATCAACCAGCTTCACAGCCAAAAGATGAGGGAGCTCCGACAATTCCTCCAAAAACATCAGGAGGAAAGTTTTTTGTATTAATCGGCGTTGTGATTTTAGGATTGATCGCAGTAGTAATCATTTTATCTGTTATATCAAGATTAAGGGTAAAACGTAAAAAGCATATGTCTTACGGATATTAAGAGTTAACTTTTCCATCAAATATAAAAATCCTCATTTCTATTTTTATTCATGAAAAAAGAGGGAAATATTGTTGATAACATTATTAATCCGGAAGTAGAGGATGAAATATATCAAAAACCTATTAAAGAAGTTCTAGCGTGTTTTTCTACTCTTGAAACTGGTCTTACAACTCCTGACACTGTAAAACGAATAAGGAGATATGGATACAATGAGTTACCTCAGAAAAAGAAAGATTCACAATTCATTTTATTTTTGAAACAATTCAACTCTCCTCTGATTTATATCTTAGTTTTAGCTATGATTATTTCATTTATTTTCAAGCATTACGTAGATGGATATGTCATATTATTAGTTTTGATACTTAATGCAGTTATTGGTTTTGTCGAGGAGCGCAAAGCTGAAAGAGCAATTGATTCTCTAAAAAAGTTTATTGTATCTTATGCTAAAGTTTTCAGGGACGAAGTTCTAATAAAACTTCCAGCTCGGCAATTAGTTCCAGGAGATATAATCCTTTTAGAAGAAGGCGATAAAGTTCCGGCAGATTGTAGAATCATTCACTCAAAAAATCTTCAGACACAAGAATCTTCTTTAACAGGAGAATCACTTCCAGAGTCAAAATCTGCCGACATCTTGTATCATAAATCTCCTCTAGGTGATAGGACTAATATGATTTTCATGTCAACTCTAGTAGTGAGCGGTCATGCTAAAGCCGTCGTCGTCGAAACGGGTAAATCAACAGAAGTTGGAAAAATTGCATCTTCTCTTCAAGATATTCACTATAAAGAATCTGATTTTCAATCAAAAGTAAAAAACCTGACTTTTATCATGGGAAGTATTGCTATAATTGGAGCATTCATAATTTTTCTTCTCGGATATTTTTATAGAAGTTTGGAATTTATCGATATATTCTTTTTTACAGTCGCATCATTAGTTTCAGCAATTCCAGAAGGATTACCCGCAGTTCTGTCCGTCGTGCTGGCTGTCGGTGCATATAGGATGGCAAAAAGAAATGCAATTTTAAGACATCTACCTTCAATAGAAACATTAGGATCAGTGAATGTCATTGTAACAGATAAGACTGGAACTCTGACTCAAAATACTTTGACCGCAGAAAAAATTTATACTTCGGAAGGACTTTTCAATGTCGACGGAAACGGATGGCAACCTATTGGAAGATTTTATTTGAAGGATAAAGTAGTCAATCCGAATAATTATCCCTCCCTATCTAAACTATTTTCAATTTGCTCACTTTCAAATAAGAGTAACTTGGTTAGAAATGATGGAAAATATGAAATTGTCGGAGATCCTACTGAAGCCGCTAATTTGGTTTTATCAAAAAAAGCCGGAGTTGAAAGAGAGAATCTTCTTCAAGACCATCTTATCTTAGACGATCAAGGTTTTAATTCAGATATAAAATTAAGGGCAACTGTCGTCTCATTAAATCAATCGAGAAGAAAACAATTATATCTCGTCGGAGCATTTGAAAGATTAATTGAAAACTCTGATTTCCATTTAGTCAAAGATAAAAAACAAAAACTAAAACCAAAAGATAAAGATGCTATTTTACTGCGAGCCGAATCTTTAGCGAAAGTTGGTTATAGAGTAATTGCCTTCGCTTACAAAGATATTCCAGTAAATTCAAAATCTATAAAAGATAATAATTATAGTGAGTTAATTTTTGTAGGACTTGTTGCTATGAAAGATCCTCCCCGCCTGGAAGTTAAAGAAGCCATAGAAAAAGCAAAGTCGGCAGGAATAAGAATAATTCTTAATACTGGAGATCATAAAGCAACTGCAATCGCAATCGCGAGAGATATTGGATTAACATCTTTGTTATCTCCAAAAGTTCTTACTGAATCAGATTTAGAGATTATGTCTGACGTAGAATTTTCTAAAGCAGTTTCCGAAGTGGATATATTTGCAAGAGTAACTCCATCTACAAAATTAAAAATCATAACTTACCTCCAAAAACAAGGAAATATAGTCGCTATGACTGGAGACGGAGTGAATGATGCGCCAGCTCTAAAAAAAGCAGATATAGGAATTTCTATGGGAATTATAGGAACTGACGTTGCAAGGGAATCAAGCGAACTTGTACTTGCCGACGACAATTTTGCAACAATTGTTAGTGCTATTGAAGAAGGCAGGGTAGTCTTTAGAAACATAAGGAATTCTTCATCATATTTAGTATCAACAAATGTAGCGGAACAAATTACAATTATATCTTCTTTATTATTGATGTTCCCTCTACCGCTCCTTCCAATTCATTTTTTATGGATGAACCTAATTACCGATGGATTTAATGGAATTTCTTTATCCTTCGAGAAAAGTCATCAAACAGCATTAAAACAACCTCCAAAAAAAAGAAATGAAAAAATCCTGAATAAAGAAGTCATACCCTTCATATTGATTGTAGGGATAATTATGTCAATAAGCACGCTGGCATTTTTTTATTATTTTTATTCGAATTTTGGAATCGAAAAAGCAATGGCAGCAGCATTTATTTCTATGACAATGTGCCAACTTTTTAATCTGTTCAATATGCGTTCATTACATAAATCTATCTTCAAATTAGGATTGACTTCAAATAAATATGCTCTCTATGCATTCTTAGCATCGTTCACATTGATGATTCTTGCAGTTTATCTTCCGTTAGTGAATAATTTATTTAGATTCAATCCTCTATCTTTCTTAGAATTGATAATGATCATATCATCTTCTTCTCTTGTCTTAGTAGTTGGAGAAGTTTACAAATTTATCCGATATTCAAAAAAATAATTTAATAAATATAATTATTATTAAGTTTTCTTTTGATGTAATCTTTTCTTTGAAGATTCATTTTTAGAACTTGTTTTATTCCATTCATCAAGCAATTCAGAAATACTTTCAACAATAACTCCCTCAAACGTTTTTAATACCCCCTCTTCTTCATCTCTAGCTTTATATCTTCTCTCATATATGACTGGATAATTAGTTCTTTTATATGGAATTTCAAGTTTATATCTTTCAAATCTGCTATCAGATAAATCTTCAAGAACTATTACTTTTCTTATTCTTACATTATCTTTGCTATTGCGATTAAAGTATAAAGCTCTAATCTTTGGGCGACGATATTTTTCTTCTGTCATTAAATAATTTACCCTATGGTTATTTAAGAATTGTTGTTATGAATATTTAATGCGATTTATTCTTTTGGTTTTAACTCTGGAAAAAACTTGTACAATTTGTCTCTTGCTTCTTCAAGAGCTTCAATTCCCTGTCTAGTAATTCTATTTGTACTATTCCTAAATCTTCCAGAATCAATAGTCTCTTTAAGTTCTTTAATTCTACTATCTATGTAAGAATCATAATTTCTTAACTTATCTTCAATTTCTCTTTCCATTATCTCTTCTCCAATTTCAAACTTATAAACTTTCCGTAGGCAAATTCACTATTGTCTTGTACTAAAATTGATGTAAGGAGAATCAAAGCAATTCAAAAAATTCATCTCGTGTTAGTCCAGCTTTTTTGATAATCGCAAGTAAAGTTCCTTTTGCAATCGTTTTATGATTCGGAACCGTTAGTCTTCGATAAGGAGGATTTTTATTTCTAAGAATCATATGGCTTCCAGTTTGATGATCAATTTCATATCCAACTTTTTATAAAGCTTTAACAACTTCAACACCAGAAATAATTGGCAATTTAGACATTGATATCAATAATCTCCTCTTCTATAGAGAGTGGTATTGCCTCACCATGTTTTTTTAAGCTTTCTAAATATCCTATCATAGCATCTTTTATATTATCTATGACTTCAGACCGAGTATTACCTTGAGAAATACATCCCGGAAATGCAGAACATTCTGCCACGAAAACGCCATCTTCATCTTGCTCAATATTTATTCTTATTTTCATAACATCTATCTAACTTCAAATTATTTAAATCTTTCCCGTTGGCAAATTCACTACCGATATGTATTAAATAAATTAATCGAACATAAACAAAGCTACATTGATTAAATTAAAATTTTTTAGAAATATTAAAATAAAAAAAATTGGAGTGGAAGTTTTCGTGGGACTTATTGAATAAACAATCATTGAGGCTTTTAGTAGTTGTCTGCTGAAACAGTCGCTTTCGCTTCTGCATTACACAGCAACTCTATCAACGTCGTCTTCTACGACGGCCTTTGTTGTCTCGTTTTGCGGATGGCTTCGAGCTTAGATGCATTCAGCTCTTATCCACATAATGCGTAGCTACGCGGCGTGCTCATAACAACCGCTCACCAGAGGCATCCGATTACCGTTCCTCTCGTACTAGATAATCGTTCCACTCAGACAACCACACTTCTAGTAGATATCATACAAACTGTCTCGCGACGTTCTTAACCCAGCTAACGATCCCTTTTAATGCGTGAACTCCGACACCCTTGGACGCCTGTGCACATCCAGGATAGGAAGAGCCGACAGCGATGTACCAAACCGCCCCGTCAATATGGACTATCGGGGGCGACAAGCCTGTTATCCTTGGGGTAACTTTTCTATCAGACACAGCTCCTATTAAAAGAGCATGTGGGTTCACTAAGCCCGACTTTCGTCCCTGCATTTCTTGCTGTTCAAAATACAGTCAGATAAGCTTTTGCCTTCGCACTCATCCCTAGATTTCCAAGCTAGGTGAGCTTATCTTTGGGTCCTATTGATATCTTTTCAACAGGGCACCGCCCCAGTCAAACTGCCCGCCAGTTGATGTCCCCTAAAGGGTAAGTAGTTTTAAGAAAAATGGGTAGTATTACAAGTTCGCTCCATCCCCACCGAAATGAGGACTTCGACGCTCCTACCTATTCTATGCGTTCCTCTTAAAATCACAACAACAAGTTGCAGTAAAGTTCCACAAGGTCTTCGCTTCCCACTAGAAGTCCGTGGCATTTTCACCACAAAATATTTTCAGAAGGTCCGAGATAGGGACAGTGACAACCTCGTTAAACCATTCATGCACGTCGCCATTCAGACGACAAGGCATTACGCTACCTTAAGCGAATTGTTACTTTCATTTAACATGAAGTTAAATTACTAACCATCTTTCGATGGCGCTTCAACATTTCTATTGAAGTCTTCATGTCTCCATGAAGATCGGACTATATCATCACGATTGCAATTTAGTTTTAGCTCGTGTTTGGCGTATAGTCTCTGAGGATCCCAAAGAATTTAACACTTCATCTAGTTTATATCGTCGCTGTTTTCCCCCACTATTCATTGTAAAAACTTTCTTCAATAATTTTTTAAAATTATTTATATCTGCATGTTTATGTTGATCTAAAGATTCAACAACTTCTGCAAAAATTTCAAAGTCTTTATTTTTTGTCATTAATGGATATTTACGGAAAAACGGAATTACTTTATCAACTAAATCTCTTCTACTTTGAACAACAAATTGCATTGTTTGTTCTTGTCCATATTTTTTTATAACAATACCACAATTCAAAACTTTTTGTAAAAGATATAAAATCTCTTTATGATTTGAATTTTGAGTTACATGAAATACTGGATCAAGCACCCATCTTACTTTTGCAGATTTTTGATTTTTTAAAGCAATGCAGAAGCACCCTTCTCCATCAATAAATCCAGCCAAGTAATAAATAAGTTGTTCTTGGTTCATGACCATATATAGAAGGTCAAATATTTAAATCTTCGGTTTCCTGCGGATCGTCTCTATCTTTTAGATTTTTACTGACGATAAAATTTATTATCGACGAGTACCAAAAGCCTAGCGAGAGTTTCCCGCATACAGCCAAATTTTGATGCCCCCTAAATTGAGGGTCATAGTTACCCCCGCCGTTTGATGGGCATTAGCTCCCTTGAAAAAGAGTTTTAGACACCACCACTGGGCAGGTCTCACCAAGTATACACGTCCTTTCGGATTAGCACTTGGTTACGTTTTTGGTAAACAGTCGGGCCATCCTTGTTACTGTGATCTATGAATGCATGCAAATTTCTAAGCACACAAAAATAGACACCCCTTCAGCCGAAGCTACAGGGCCAATATGCCGAATTCCCTTATCTCGTTTAAACCTTACATGTCTTAGCCTAATCAGCTAGGGCACCAGTGTCGGTTGTGGGTACAGCTAATTACACCGTCACATCGTAAACTTTTCACTGACTCCTGGACTCAGCGATTTTGTCCTGCAAATTCATAAAGATCTCAGCATTACGCTAACTTTATTTTTTTACAAGAACACCCTTTCGAGTGCTCACATATCCGGAAGCTATTCACAACAAATGCAATCAGTTCAGGAATATTAACCTGATATCCATTGTCATACGCAGTTAAGGTATGACTTAGGTGCTGACTAACCCTTGGCTAATGAATATTGCCAAGGAAACCTTGCCCTTTCGACATTTTCCATTCTCAGGAAAATCACATCCTACTTTTGCCAGGATTTTCATTCCTCTTCGCTCCACACCTTCTCTCGAAGATGCTTCTACGCAAAGAAGACGCCTGCTTACCCGAACGCTCTTAAGAGCGCCGCTAAAGTATCGGTAATATGTTTAGCCCCGTCCATTTTCCTCGCCCAAAATCTCGATAGGTGAGCTGTTACGCTTTCTTTAAATGGTAGCTGCTTCTGAGCTTACATCCCTACTGTCTCAGATTTTAGACAGAGTTTGTTACACTTAACATATATTTTGGGACCTTAACTTTAGTCTCCATTGTTCTGGTCTTGGAAGTGTATCTTACATACACACCCTGTTTCCTGTTCTAAGCAGTTAACAGTTTCTGAGTTGGAAAAAAACCCGTAGTCATTAGACCCTGCAATTTTTATCCGTACTTTACACCGTTAACAAACAAAACAAGACTATACGGAGGCATATTTCAGCAGGAACCAGCCATCGCCGGGTTAGATAAGCTTTTCACCCCTATTCGCAGATCATTCGAGTGCATGTTCACAACACCGGTTCGGGCCTCCATCCCCCTTTCGGGAGACTTCACCCTGTCCACGAATAGATCACCCGGTTTCAGGTCAAACCCATGTGACTCGCGCCTTTTCAGACTTGATTTCTCTTCGATTACCTTACAATGTAAGTTAGTCTTGCCACATGAATTAACTCCCTGGCCCGTTCTTCGAAACGTACGTTACAACCCTTCCACACTTAAGTGAATAGAGCAGTAACTATCTGTAACTATTAGATTTCAAGTCTTTTAACCCTCTGTTAAGAGTACTTTTCAGCTTTCCCTCGCGGTACTAATGCGCTATCGGACTTTGGTTCTATTTAGGGTTAGCAGTTAATCCTGCCATATTCAGACCTCCAATCCAGGAAGCCCTACTCTCTTAAGAATCATCATATCGTCTTCAAATACGGGACTATCACCCTCTGAGGTAGCACGTTCCAGTGCACTTTTCTTCGACGACTTAGACTACATCTCACCACATCTCAATCTCTCTTTCGAAAGAAGATTCAGCTTGCCCTTCGCCCATTTCGCTCTCTGCTAATAAGGGCATCACGTTATGTTTTCTTTTCCTGTCGGTACTAAGATGTTTCAATTCCCGACGTAATTCCACCTTTCGGTGCATTCGGAGACCCTGGGTTCAATGACTGCATGCGTCTCGCCCAGGCTTTTCGCAGCTTGCCGCGTCCTTCTTCAAGTCCAAAACCAAGCTATCCGTCTAATAGTATAATAGAATGTTTATTCATTATTATCTCGTATAATATTTTGTAAGTTAAACCACAAAACTTCCACTCCTTGCTTCATAGCGTGAATATAATTGCTCAGCGCGATAAACCACTCAAATGGTGGCTCACCGTCGATGTTACGTCAAAGGTCGATGTCCAATCAAAGCATATTGATTGGCTTTGTCGTACTTGACGTACATTCGTTGATGTTTTAGTTCGTCACCGAACTTCATTTTATTGAATATGATTATTGATGTGTTTCTTCTAATTTGTTACTTACGTTTCTATGAACATAAGTATCCATACAAACTCGACCCTTCCCTTCATATTTTCTTCTAAATCTTTCTAATGCAGATATCATAACGTCTCCGGAATGATTTACTCCATAATTTCCAGGTTCAAATAATTCTCCACCTTCGACGATGTGAACTTCATAGTCGGCTATTTTGACAAATTTAACTTCGTGTTTTGGAACATCTGGATTTTTTGGGACATAAAGTTCTAAATCTACATGGCTACCTACAGGTAAGACATCGATTTCTAATTTTGCAACAATTGTTTTTGTCATTTTCGTATTAGTATTTTAATTTTAAGAAAACCATGGACCCGCCGCGAATTGAACGCGGAGCTCATCGGTGCAAGCGAAGTGTTTTGCCGTTAGACTACGGGCCCTTAACAAGCTCGTAGTAAATCTGGTTTTTAAAACTTGCCAGGTTTTTCTTCAAATTAATTTTTATTTATCACTTCTCTCCGACGGAGAGAAGATCATTTTCATCTTTGAAAAAAAGATGATGTATGTAGAAGCGAAGACACCTAGCGGTTTCTTTCGCATAATCTTCCCTTAAATATGCTGCCTATCCGTCGTAGATTATAAGTTATAAAACAACCTCGCGATTTTCGTCGGAGGCAATTTAAAAAATCGCCTTTCCGCGTTTCGAGGAGATTGTTAAAGAACCAGAGGGTTCTTTAAAAAATATAGGAGGTGATCCAACTGCAGGTTCCCCTACAGTTACCTTGTGACGACTTAACCTACCTTGTCATACTAAAGTTCTCCTCCGAAGAGTTTCACCATAATATAACTCGGTTGGTTTGACGGGCAGTGTGTGCAAGAGACAGTGACGTATTCACCGGACTCTGATAAAATCCGATTACTACGGATTCCAGCGTCATGAGGATAAGTTGCAATCCTCAATCTGAACTGAGCCAGACTTTAAGAGATTGGCTTCTCCTTTCGGAGTTGCATCTCATTGTATCTGACATTGACGCGCGCGTGTAGCCTAGGGGATTAGGGCTGTACTCACCTAACGTAGCCCGCACTTTCATCCATGTTACCATGGCAATCTGCATATAGTTCATTAGTAAATATGCACGCGGGTCTTGCCTGTTACCTGATTTAACAGGTCACCTCACGGCACAGGCTGACGTCGGCCATGCAACTCCGCTCAGCGTGTCAGGTAAGCCCTTCAGACTGACCTTCATCCTGCTGTCGCTCCTAGTGAGGTTCACGGTGTAGAATCTAATTGAACCGCACGCGTCACCCGTTGTAGTGTCTCCCCGCCAATTCCTTTAAGTTTCGGCCTTGCGACTATACTTCCCAGGTAGCACACTCTTCGGCTTCCCTACAGCACTGAAACCTCTCGAGGAGGTCCCAATGTTTAGTGTGCAGTGTTTACTGCTAGGACTACACGGGTATCTAATCCGTTTTGCGCCCCTAGCCTTCATCCCTGACTGTCAGAACTGTTCTCGTAAGGTGCCTTCGCTATTGTAAGTCCAACCAAGATTAAAACATTTTACCGCTACTTTGATTGTACTCCTTACGTCTCCCAGTCTCTAGTAGTGCAGTACTTCTTGCACGCCCCATATTTAAGATATGGGATTTCACAAGAAACTTACAAAACAAGCTACGGATGTTTTAGACCCAATAATGATGGCTGCGACTTGGACCGCGGGTATTACCGCGGCGGCTGGCACCCGTCTTACCCAGTCCTTATTCGTGAAACTTTTTACATTTCACAAAAGCTACTCGTTGAGTAGCACTCTGGCTCAAACTATCACACTTGCGTGCATTGTAGATGATGCCTAACTGCTGCACCCCGTAGGGCTGGGAATAGTGTCTCAGATTCCCTCTCAGGGCCTCTCCGCTAAGAGCCCTTACGGATCGTCGGCTTGGTGGGCTATTACCCCGCCAACTACCTAATCCGCCGCAGCCCCATCCTATGGCGCGAGTTTTTGAGATAAATCATTCCAGGGTATATCTCCTATCGGACATTAACCTCAGTTTCCCGAGGATATTTCCGACCATAGGGTAGGTTAGCTACGTGTTACTGAGCAGTTTGCCTTGCTCCTATTACTAAGAACAACGACTTGCATGTCTAAGCGCAAACCAGAGAGCCGCAGCCGCCAGCAGGATCAACTGGATTTAAAATCAACAACAGAATCCTTGATTCTATAACGTTATTGACGCAGTTTCATATTTGGTAAGAATGAAACCACTTCACACAATCTCCTAACTAACAGCTTAGCTTAAATCATTATGACGTATAAACAACATATTATCAAATTGTATTTCAATTTATATTAGAATATAATGAGAAAGTACAACTAGATGACTGCTTCTACATACCTCATACCTTAATGTAAAGAACATGATAGTCCATTATTGATGTGTTTAAGGCACTCATCTTAGTTTCTAAAATTTTGACAATCGCCAGAGTATTTAAATCTTTCTAAGATTTTCAGCAAAATAAAATTTGATTTGGCGACGGGAAAATTGAATTCATCAGTAGAAATAATCTTCACTTTATTTTGTTTTTTGAGTTTTGTATCGTTCGTCCATAACAGGGAATTTGTTTTTAGTGCAAGAGCGAAAAAATCTATATCGTTCGGATCAGGAGAGATTTTAATAGCTTCTTTTAATTTCTTAAATGTTTCTTGATCCATTAATTTTTATCAATTATCTATTTTTGAAACTTTTCTCATTCTCATTTTATCCAGCGAAGAAATTCAAGCAAAGCGGAATTTCTGAGTCATCAATTCTGCGAAGCGGCAAATCTTAAATCAAATTGCAAAACTCAACTCCCACAAAATTTTTAAATCTCATTATCTATAAAATAAAATCTAAATTAAAGAGAGGTGAAAAAATGAGCGATGTATTAGACCGTCAACGACAGCAAGAAGACATGCAAAAAAACGACGTAGTTCTCGACGCATTTTCTATGTTAGTATCTGGAGGAAGATCAGGATATAAATCGGTAATCGAGAAAAAACCAATTTTGTATTTTTGTAGAAGTTGTAACAATCAAATTGGAAAAGCGCAAAAATTCTGTGAAGAATGCGGTTCAAAGAATGACGATCCAATTGTTAAGGATTAAAATTATAAATGTAGATAGCTATTTGTTTTTATGAAAAATAAAATTAAATCAATTTTTGTTTCCACTCTATTAATTTTAATTTTTCTTGTGTTATTATACTTTTTCAGAGAACAATCTTTTGGAATATTTTATCTATTTATCTTTTTTCTTATATTCATTGTTCTATTTAGATTCTCTTATTCAAAAGGAAATATAGAAGATTATAATCTTAAAGAATTTAGTTTAATCTGGAAGGATAATTTTAATCTCTCAAATAAAACCAATTCTGCCCCTATCAAACTCACTTCAAACGTAAAAAGAAATCTCATAATATTCATAATCTCCTCATTAATTTTAGTTGTAATTTTCCTAACTGTTAATCCTTTCAACAAACCAATCGATACTCAAAATATAAATTACGTCCAAATCACATTAGCAATTTTTGTTTTCCTCGTTTTCGCGATAGCAATATTTTCATTAGTCTACACTCTTTCTGGATTTTTAACTCATTTTTCAAACAAAACTTTACTAGACAATAACTTACATGCCTATAAAGAAGGAATTAAATATCTAAACTATTTTATAGAATGGAAAAATGTTAAAACGTTGAGTTATCCTAAATCATTTAATCCGTCTAAACCATTTAGAATCTTAACTTACCTTATGATCGTTGGATCAAATAGAAATTATCCTCAATCGTTTACTAACTCAATTTTAGATCCTCTAAAAACTCTGAGAATAGAGGATTCATCGGGAAAAGTTTATCTTGTCCAATTAAATGACAAGAAAGGATTTGAGTCAGCCTTGTCAAAATTAAATAAAAAATTATCTTAAGTAAATATTAGATTTCCATTCAATTGTTTATGAGAGATATAATCCCAAACAGCCCATCCAAAGACTGCTATCACAATTGCTATAATCCAATGCTTACTTACTAAATTTAAAATTATTCCTAGTCCAAAACTTATATAGAGCCAAATTAATGAGTTTCTTTTTAACATAAAAAATTGATATATGAATACAATTTGAGGAATTATTAACATCATAGTAAGAATTGCGATTAAATATTGAATTCCAAACGTGCTTAATGGATCATTCGCGAATACTATGCGATTTGTTGAATTTGAAAGAATTTGAATGTTTCCAAGAACAACAAATAATATCCCAATAACGACAAGAATACTATATGCCCAAACAACTCCAGGTCTTTTAACACTACTCACCATCTTTAAACAAAATAATAGAGATTAATAGTTTATATATTTAACTTGTAAAAAGTTAATTAAAAATTTATTTCTGAATTTACAAAGATTGGTTATACAATTCCAGCTTTTTTAACATAAGAAGAATATTTTCTTAAAGCACCACTAACAATTTCTTTCGCATCTTCATAAATTTTTTCAGTAACACCAACAAAACATTCACTTTCGGGAACCCATTTGAATCCTTCTCTAACAAGATAATGGTGGACCTCATGCTCTAATGTGTGTTTAGGAATATCACCTTGATTTTCATTAAATTCATGACATGCATATTTTAATGGAGAATCTCTATGATTATTTCTAAAGTACTCAGTAACATTCTCTATCTTTGTCTTTTTAGCCCAATGTATATCGCCCATGATAATAAAACCAATACTAGTTTATTTTTAAAGAAATCTACATTTCAATATATATCTCGATTAAAAATTTTTAATTCAAATATCCACATCATCCCCGCTATTTTTCCCAAGATTTTCTTTTGCAGTATTAACAATTAAGTCAACAACGTCATTTATAGGAACTCCCTCAAAATCAGTCATTTTCGTCGCTGTCATTCCAGGATTTACTGAATAAAACCGTAGGTTTTTACTTTCATATTCTTTTGCCATTCCTTGAGTGAAACCTCTTACTCCGTATTTACTCGCAGAATAAGGTGCTATTCCCGACCACTTAACTCTTTTTCCAGCCATACTCGCAATATTAATCACAATTCCATCGTTCTTTGCCTGAAAAAATGGAAGAACACTTTTAGTCATATTAATCAATCCAATAAGATTTACCTCCATAAGATTTCTAATTTCATCAAAACTTTGTTCAATAAGCATTTTTTCAACTAACACCCCAGAATTATTAATTAAAATATCAATATCTCCAAATTTGTCAATAACTTTTTCAATGCAATATTTTATTGAATTTAAATCTTTAACATTCAAATTAATTAAAATACAATCGCTTAATTTTTTGCATTCTTTTAAAACCGCTTCGCCTTTTTTCTTTTGAGAATTATAAGTAACGACAACATGAGCTCCTTCTTTTGCAAAAGCTATTGCAGTTTTCGCTCCGATTCCATCACTGCTTCCCGTCACGATTACTATTTTATCTTTGAGTTCCATTTTTATTTTAGAGTTATTTCTCAATAAAGATTTATTTTGGATTTACTTCAAAATAAATCTCAAATTTTCCCCTGCGAGGCATTTATGCCGAGCATTACATTCACACATCTCCATTTTCTTTTATCTTTGTATCTTCATAAGGTCCAGCTACTCGATGATAATATTCTTGTTTGACACATTCCATCATTCCGACCGCGCGATTGATGTCTTTATATTTCACAGGATAAATTTTTTTTATCAGACTTGTGATGATATAGTTCATATCACCATCTTGCAACTCAACATTTCTTTTAGAAATTATTTCTGCGAGTTCATTTATTATCTCGTCATAAAATTCTCTGTCTTCTTTTTTGATATATGGCATGACTTACGTATAAAAATGAAGTTTATTTATTTTTCTCCATTTCAAATCAAGATTATTTTGTCAGATCTAAATATCCATCTTTTGTTATTCTCCTGTCTGTCGGCGATCTTTTTTCTTTTTTTATCAATTTTTTTTCTTTTATTTTGGTTTCTTTCAAAGACTTCTTCTCAGGGTGTATCTTAAAATCTACTTCACAAATCATTTCTCTCATGTTCCTAATGCCTAAAAATATTAAAATAATTGCTACTAACTTAATTATCGCAAGAAGTAACGATCCTTTTAGTGTATTACCCACATCTAATAAACTTCCTGTGCTTTCTATGATAAAAACTACCAAAGCGCCAAGCAAGAAAATAGTCGATAATTTTAATTTTCCATCGCATCTTCTTGATGCTAATATTCCATAAATAACACCCGCGACAGCTATCAATATACTGATTATAACTATTATTTTATCAATTTCCATCATTTTCCTCTTTTTTCTATTTAATTAATTTGAGTTTGACCAAATCCCCAACTTCTACTTTTTTATGAAGGCCCACATGTTTTTTAATCTTTCTTATTTCATACATCATGAAAATAATTATTAATATTAATGTAATTAGTATTATATAAAGAATAATATCAATAAAACGGTATTTTTTTGTACCCACCTCAAATCTTTGACTGGATACAGCTATTTGGTCTTTGAAAAAAACCTTGACAACATAAAAGTAAGGTCCTTTTTTTATTTCTTTTGGAGTTAAAATGCTTTTGATGAAGTTGGCTTGTTTATCAACCGCCATTGTTTCTCTGCTGCTGACTATTACTTCTCCTTTATCATTAATGATGCTATATTCAACTTCTACATCAACTCTGCCAACCTGTTCCACTTCAAAAAGTTTGATGTTTCCCACCGCTTCTTCTCCACCCTCAATTAACAAAAACTTATCTGGTATTTCTAAATTCACATCAAAGAGAGGATCTTTCGATTTTATTACTAAAGAAATTAACAATTCTTTTCTATTTCCTCCAGAATCTTCAATAATCAAATTTCCGATATATACATCTGGTATAGAGTCTTCTCTGGCTAAATAATCAAGGATGATAGTGATTGATTTTCCCTCATCAAGACCAAAAGAGGATTCACTTATTTTTATTTTATCAGATATTTTTTCAATATCCAGGTTTATAGTTAATAGAGATGATGTTGGATTAGTGATAGTTATTTCTCTTTTTGTCGTTTGACCTTGTTTTAAAACAACATCTAAGTTTTCAGCATTAACAATAATCTTTTTTTGAGACTTGCCCGTTGAATCTAAATTCGATTTGCTTGAAGAACTACTGCTACTGCCACCACCGCTACCTCCTCCACCACCCCCGCCAATAGGAGGAGAATTGATAGTATATGATGTATCGACAAAAAATGTTACATTTCTTTGAGTTATTCCCCCGTTAGAATCATTAGCGTATAAATAAAGAGTATGACTCCCAGAAAGCAAATCAAAACTCGTTTCAGATGTTACAGAAGTATTGATTGAATCATCTAAATTGTACCAAACTCTTTCATGATAATCTACTGTAAAATTCAATAGAATATCATTGCCATCGCTGTATGTTTGATTTAGCGGACTATTCAAGATTAAATATGGACCATTTCTTATCACCTGAATAGCGATTCCGAAATCCTGAGTCACGGCTTTTCCAGTTACAGTTTCTCCAGTTATAGTCTGACCGGTCACCGAATTTCTTGATATTATAACCTCAGATAATATATTACTTATAAAAAATAACATTGTAACAGCAAACAAACAAAAAATCCACACTCTTTTCATAGAATTAAATAATAGATTTACTATATAAAATTATCTTGACTTAGCTTGTTTCTTCCTACGATTGCTTGGAGCAGATTTTTGCTTTTTCTTTCTAGATAAGTACATAACTATGAACAAGACTAATACTATCACTGATATGAGTAATATCAAAACTACTAAATAATTTGGTTTCTTTGGTTCTGGCGCAAGAATTGGTTTCGGTCTTTCACCAACGATAATCTTGAATGTTTGATCTATAGAGCTTCCAAAAGTAATCGTTCCCCCAGAAGAGGTAGCAGGATTTATATTGAATCTTATGATTGCTTCTTTAGTTGTTTCAATTGGAGTTCCTTCAGGTATTTCTATTTTGGTATTGATTGGTTGTTTTGCGCCAGCTGGAATAAAATATTCTGTTTTTTCATCTGTTATTCTAAAAAACTCATTTCCACTCACGATCTGAACATTTGCATTTGAATCTTGTGGAGAGCTTCCAGCATTTTGAATTACAAACTCTAAATCTTGTGATTGACCTGGCATTACATATACTGTTCTATCTTCTAAGTAAGGTCCATTGATACCGACAGCTGAAATTAGAGATACAAGATAAAGCGCGCTTATCATCAATGCAATTCCTTTCATATTTATATTATATTTTTCCATTTTATTAAGCTATCTTTATTGTCCAAGATTTATTTGTTGAATAATATTGTTGACTAAGTTCAGATCCAATTTCTAGGATGCAAAGATACAACTCTTCTTGACCTGTAGCTCCGTTATTTATTGTATAATTTCCTGCAGGCAATACTGAATTATTTATATTTGTAAACGATCCATAAGTCATATTTATTCTTGTGGAATATCGTGAATCATGATAATCACATTCTGCAGCTGATCCTGTTATATTTCCGATAGTAAAATTTGCGGCGTATATTGCCTTATTCGAATTCGTTTCTCCAATCAAACTTGAAGCATTAATTGCTATATTCCCCTGAGTTATATTTTGATTACCTGTATTATTGAGTAATAATGGATCATTTGATGCTGTTTGATTTGTCGTTCCGGCTGAAAGCGTCGAGAAAGTAATATTTCCAGGACCCGACTCAAATCCTGTTAAAGTTCCAATAGTTACTCTTGATGTAAAATTAACAGCAACATTGCTACTTAAATCACTTATACTCACATTTACAACCCATACACCATCTAAATCATACCAATAAACTGGAATTTTACAACTGTAATTAGCATAATGCGTCCAGTAAGTTGCTGTTCTTTGACATGTGACATTATATCTTGGAGTTGCGCCGGCCTTCTCAAGTGTAACATTAGCTGTTGTAGTATCTATATTATCATACCCATTACTATCATTAACTGTAAAATTCACTATAAAATAAGTAACGGTTGGCCCTAGATTTAAATTTAATGTTGCAGCTTCAGTTGTCACGTTTTGAATCGTTGGAGCACCTCCCGCGCCCAGACTTATATTGATGTCTACTAAAGATGATGTTGCTCTCCCAGTGAATAAATTAACAAATCCTAAACTTAAAAGCAAGAGGATACCCAGTACTAATACAACTACACTTACACCCAATAGAAAATATTTATTTTTCATACACGCCTTTTTTATGTATATTCTTAAATTTTTTATTATTTAAACTTATCTCTATTCAGGCTTCATCCCAAATTAATTAATTCTAACTATCTTATAAAATTAAAAGGAGGTTTGAGATGGGCGAGCCGATTACTCGGCTCAACCCAATAGTAGAATCCAGAATTCAAGGGATTCTTCACGAAAAA